>Ga0105091_10000074_pt1 | contig 34029 bp, 26 predicted proteins | sample PPLLak1March2015_FD_87022 | JGI IMG/M metagenome (GOLD analysis project Ga0105091, IMG submission 87022) | Freshwater sediment microbial communities from Prairie Pothole Lake near Jamestown, North Dakota, USA - PPLs Lake P7 Core (1) Depth... | ecosystem: Environmental > Aquatic > Freshwater >... | reverse complement strand
CCACTTCGTACGCGACCTGAACCTCCTCGATTCGACCATGATTGTCGCCGGCTCCATGATCGGGTCCGGCATCTTCATCGTCTCGGCCGACATGGCCCGCCAGCTGGGGTCTCCCGGCTGGTTACTTCTCGCCTGGCTCTTCACGGGCCTGCTGACCCTCGCGGCGGCACTCAGCTACGGGGAATTGGCATCGATGATGCCGAACGCCGGAGGCCAGTACGTCTACCTTCGTGAAGCCTACTCACCCATGTGGGGCTTTCTCTACGGGTGGACGCTGTTCCTGGTCATCCAAAGCGGAACCATCGCCGCGGTTGCCGTGGCCTTCGCCCGGTTTCTGGGGGTCCTGGCTCCCAACTGGGTCGGCGAGAACCAGTTCCTCTTCAACCTGGGATCGGCTGTCGGCCTGTCATTCTCTTTTTCGTCAGCTCAGCTGGTGGCCATCAGCATCATTGTTCTGCTGACTATTGTTAATCTGAGGGGAATCCACCAGGGGAAGGTCATCCAGAATGTCTTCACATTTGCCAAGACGGCGGCATTGCTTGGCCTGATCGCTTTGGGCCTGTCGGTCGGCAGGCGTGCCGGAGGTGCACTCTTCCAAGCCGACTTTTGGACGCCGCGAAGTGCGGAGGGGCTGGAACTTGGCGGACTGGCCCTGTTGATGGTACTCGGCACCGCCATGGTCGGTTCGCTTTTCTCTTCGGATGCCTGGAACAACATCACTTTCACGGCTGGCGAAGTGAAAAACCCGAAACGGAACGTCCCGCTCTCGCTGGCCATTGGCACTGGTCTTGTGACCGTGATCTATTTGCTCGCCAATATTGCGTACCTGGCTGCCCTGCCGCTGGATGGCGTGCAGCACGCGCCTTCTGACCGCGTAGCGACGGCGGCGATGAGCGTAATCTTCGGCGAGCAGGCCACGATCATCATGGCGATTGCCATCATGATCTCGACCTTCGGCTGCAACAACGGACTCATCCTGGCCGGCGCCCGGGTGTACTATGCGATGGCGCTTGACGGGCTGTTCTTTAAGAAGGCCGGGACGCTAAACAAGCGGGGCGTGCCCGCCTGGGGCCTGGTTCTGCAGGGAATCTGGGCTTCGTTGCTGATTTTGCCCAGAACATACGATGCCCGGACCAACACCTACGGGAATCTCTACAGCAGCCTTTTGGACTACGTCATCTTTGCGGTCATGCTGTTCTATGCACTGACGGTCCTTGGCCTCTTTGTCCTGCGCTTTAAACGGCCAGAGGCCGATCGCCCCTATCGGGCGTTCGGGTACCCGGTTGTCCCGGCTCTTTACGTGGTTCTTGCGCTCCTGATCGCGGTGGATCTCCTGATTTCGGAGAAGACGCGAGGCAACGCGATCCCCGGGCTTGTCATCGTGCTGACGGGCTTGCCGGTGTATCTGCTGTGGAGAAGGAAGGGAGCCAGGGGTAGATTCTGACACGCGGATTTGGCGGTCGGACTACAGCGCTGCGACCGTAATTTCTCTGAAATCCTTGATAATCCCGTCCGGCTCGTATTGCCGAAGCTCGTCGGCAGTGTGAGTAGTAGCGAGCGCAATACAGCGGCAGCCGGCCGCTTTTCCTGCTTTGATTCCGGGCGGTGAATCCTCAAAAACGACGCAGTCCGCCGGCTTTAGTCCGAGCCGCTCGACCGCAAGCAGGAATATTGCAGGGTCGGGCTTGCTCTCTCGCACGTCCAGCCCGGTAATGATGGCATCAAAGGCGTCTTGAAATCCAAGCCCATTCAGGACAAAACGGACGTTCTCGATGGGGCCGCTGGTGGCAACTGCGGTCTTGATTCCGCTTGCCTTCAGGGCTTTGAGGAATTCGGGAAGGCCGGGCACCGGACGCAACTCGGGCGCCATGATACCGCGGTAAAGCTCCTCTTTACGTCGGCCGAACTCGGCCAACTGCTCATCTGGCAAGTCGTCACCGATCAGAGACCGCAGGATCTCGCGGTTTCGCTTTCCGAAAACGCGGTTCACATCCTCGTCTCGAAATTCCCGGCCCAACTCTTGACCCAGCTGTTTCCATGCTTGGAGGTGATGGCTGATGTTGTCGACTATCACCCCATCCATGTCGAAGATAGCGCCAGTGATCATGAACCTGATTGTCCTCCGTCGACCCCGCAAGACCTGAGCCAGGTCGCAATGGCCTGGCCGGCCAATTGGGCGTGTTCCGTGCGTGAAAAGAGATGGTCGGAGCCGGGTACCGAGAAAAACGACTTCGGCTGCAGGGCAAAGCTGAACAGCTTCTCCCCCTCGGCAATCGGCACCGTCTTGTCGTCGGTTCCGTGGACCACCAGGAAAGGGCGGTGCAGGCCAGCCGCGCTTTCTTTCAAAGAATGACGTTTGAGTTCTTCGACGAACTCACGGGTGATCCGGACCCGCCTTCCTCCGATAGTCACATCGGAAGCGCCTTGATCGTCAAACTCCGGGCGCTGAAGTGCAGGAAGCAACTCGAGCAGGTGGGTTGAACTGGAAGGGGAAGCGATGACACCGACTGCCTTTACTTCATCCAGCAGTTTTGCGGCTAGGATACAGGCGATACCACCCAGAGAATGCCCGAGGAGCGCGGTCGCCTCAAGACCGCGGGTCCCGAGCCATGCAGCGGCCGCAACCAGGTCCGAGACATTCGTAGCGAGCGTGCTGTCCGAGAACTCACCCTGGCTCTCGCCGGAGCCGGCAAAGTCAAATCGCAGAACCCGGAAGCCTTGGGATGAGAGTTGACGGGCAATATGGACGATAACCCGGTAGTCTTTCGAGCAGGTGAAACAGTGTGTGAGCAGAACGGTCGAGGGGCTCCGAGAAGCGGCAGGCTCGTGCAGAACGCCACTGAGCTCGACCGAGCCGCCGCCTTTGAATTGAACCCGCGAGTAGTCCTGTTCCGTCATTTCCGCCGCTCAGTCTGACAGCCGCGGCAGGGCCAGTGGCGGAACCTTGTTGAAGTCCAGCTTGGCCATCTCCGCAATCGCCTCCTGCATCACCTTGAATGGAGTGGGATTGACGGTCACGATGAACGGCAGGTTTGCAGGGTCAGGCCAGCTCTCCTGGATCACCGCGTCAATGTTGATGTTTCGAGTGGCCAAAACCGTTGCGATTGCCGCTATGATGCCCGGCTGGTCCTTGACGAAAAACCGGATGTAGAAGGGATACACCTCCAGCCGTGAGGCGGCAGCGCCGCTGAGCTTTCGATCGAGGATCTTATTGCGATGGAAAAGCGCTCGCCCTTGCTTCCAGAGTGCCGCGTTGAGAACGTCTGCCACCACCGAAACGGAGGTCGGATCTCCGCCGGCGCCTCGGCCGATGTAAACCGTCGAACCGAGCCGTTTCCCAACCACCTCGATAGCGTTCAACACTCCGGACACGCTGGCGAGAGGCAGTCGGGAATCCACCAGGAAGGGACTGACGCGCATGATGAGCGACCGCTCGTGCTGTTCCGCGATGCCGAGCAGCCGAATCCGGCTGTTGAGTTTCTTGGCGTAGTTAACGTCAATCGGCCAGATATCAGAGATGCCGCGCGTCGGGATTTCAGAAGGATGGATCCAAAGTCCGAAGGATAGCCCGGCAAGAATCGACAACTTGTCGGCGGTATCCCGGCCGGAAACATCGAGTGTCGGGTTGGCTTCCGCATAACCTAGAGCCTGCGCTTGGGCGAGTACATCCGAGAATTCGCGGCCGCTTTCTGTCATCTCGGTGAGGATGAAATTGCAGGTTCCGTTGAGAATCCCCCGCACCCGGGACATCTGATCGGCAAAAAGCGAACGCCGGAGGGCCCGGATGATCGGGATGCCACCCGCTACCGACGCCTCAAAACCGAGGTAGGAGTTGCATTTGACTGCGGTGTTCAAATACTCCACCCCGGATCTCGCCATCAACATTTTGTTCGCGGTGACCACACCTTTTTGAGCGGAAAGAGCGGTGCTGATGATCTGATGCGCCGGATCGGTGCCGCCGAGCAACTCGACTACGATGTCGGATGGCGTCTGCAGGAACTCATCGACGCTGTCGGTAAGATGAGTGCCGGGCTCGAGCCAGGATAAGTCCATTTCTCTGTGCCGGCGATCCAAAACCACGGCCAGTCGAAGCCTGGCCCCGATTTCCTGCTGGTAGCGTTCCTTCTCCTCGAGGAGAAGTCTGGCAACGGCGCCGCCAACCGTCCCGACCCCGGCCAGAGCGACTCGAATTTCGGGAAGTTGCGCACTAGACCCCATTGAGTTCCTTCCTTTCCAAGTTACCCAGATCAAATTTGCGGTGAACTGCCCGCACCGCCGCCTGCAGTTGGTCTTTCCTGATGATGCAGGCGATTCTCACTTCAGATGTGCTGATCAGGTCAATATTAATCCCTTCGTCGGCCAGTGCCTGAAACATGTGAGCGGCGACGCCCGGCGTGCTCGCTACCCCGGAGCCGATTACTGAGACTTTTGCCACGTCCGGATCCACCTTGACTTCGGCGGCGCCCACCTGGCTCATGACGTCCTTGAGAATCTCGCCGGCTTTGGCTACATCGTCCTGGGCGACGATGAGGGACACGTCATTGGAATTGTCGTGGTTAATACCCTGGATGATCAATCGGATGCATATTCCCGCATCGGCGAGCGCCTGGGAGATCTTGGCCGCCACTCCCGGCACATCTCGAACCCGGGTCAGAGCGATTCGACCTATCTTCGCATCTCCGGTGACACCGGTTATGGCTACTTTTTCCAACTTATCCTCCTTCACGACCTTCGTGCCTGGCACATCCCGGAAGCTCGAGCGAACTTCAAGCGGCACGTTGAACTTGTTGGCTATTTCGACGCAGCGCGGGTGCAGCACCTTGGAGCCGGATGCCGCGTACTCCAGCATCTCTTCGTAGCTTATCAAAGGCAAGAGCCGGGCCTCGGGCACGATGTTAGGATCTGCGGTAAACACGCCGTCGACATCGGTGTAGATCTGGCACGGAACGCCGAGGGCGGCGGCAAGCGCGGTCGCAGTGGTGTCTGAACCGCCGCGGCCTAGCGTGGTAATTTGCGAGTCGGGAGTAACGCCTTGAAAGCCGGCGACAATAACGATGTTTCCTTCTTCCAGCTCTTTTCGAATCGTCTTCGTGTTGATCGCCTGGATACGGGCGGAAGAGAAACTGCCGTCAGTAATGATGCCGCATTGTGAGCCGGTCAAAGACACAGCCTCGCAGCCGAGATGATGGACGGCCATCGCCAACAGGGCAATCGACACCTGTTCCCCGGTCGTCAGAAGCATGTCCAATTCGCGAGGGCTTGGCCGATCCGTGATCTGCCGGGCCATGCCGATCAGCTGATCGGTCGTCTTGCCCATGGCCGAGACGACGACTACCTGTTTCAAACCGTTTCGGTAGTCTCTGACCACATCACCGGCGACTTTTCGGATCCGCTCCACAGATCCGACCGAGGTCCCGCCGTACTTCCTGACCACGATCGGGGTCGGATTCATGATTTACCTCCATCAAGAGTCGAGGGTCCGCTGGCTGGGAGCGCAGGCATCTTGCCTGCACTGGGGCCGCAGGCATCCTGCCTGCTCGCGGCCGCCTGCACTGTCATCGGGTGTAAGGGCGAGAGCAGGCAGGATGCCTGCGGCCCCAGTGCAGGCAAGATGCCTGCGCTCCCAGCCAGTGGAGCCCCTGAGCTTTTGGGCAAGTGTGCAATAATACGAATGACTTCAGCGACTGTCAAGCCAGTGCTGGCGCGCCTTATGGACATCTTCGAAGACGCGGTGCTCAAGATCATAACGAGGTATCGTCTCCTGACAAGAGGCGAGACTGTTCTGATCGCGGTATCCGGAGGACCCGACTCGGTGGCCCTTTTGCTGGCGCTCCTCGAATTGCGGGGTCGGCTGGAGCTGACAATTGAAGCGGCTCATGTCAATCACCTTCTGAGGGGTACTGAATCCGATCAGGATGAAGACTTCGTGCGGGCGCTGTGCGAAACCGCAAAAATCCCCCTCCACATGCGACGCATCGAAACCCGGGAGCTCGCCGCCGAACGCCGCCAGAACTTGGAGGAATGTGCGAGGCGACTCCGCTACGACTTTCTTCTTTCGGTCGCCTCCGAGCGACGGGCGACGGTCGCGACGGGCCATACGCTGAATGATCTCAGCGAAACTTTTCTCCTGAAGCTGTTCCGCGGCGCCGGTGTCTCGGGACTGTCCGGTGTGTACCCACGACGGCGCAACCAGCTGGATAGTGGTCTGATTGTCGACGTGGTAAGACCGCTTCTGGACTTGAGCAGAAGCGAAATCCTAGAATACCTGGATCGAAGAAAACAGCGGTACCGACAGGATTCGAGCAATCAGGATGTGAGCTTCGATCGCAACATGGTGCGGCACGAGCTGATACCGCTTCTCGAAGGCCGGCTGAACCCTGGAATCGCGGCGACATTGGGAAGGACCGCACTGTTGTTTCGGGAGCTCGAGAATTTTCTCTCCCCGATTCTGGATGAGGCATACGAAAAGTGCCGGGAGAGGACGGGAACGAATCGGTCTGGCGAATCGCGTGCGGCAGTGGCGCTTCGGGTTCCAGGCCTCAACTCCTGTCACCCCTTCGTCCAGAAGGAAATCATCCGCCGAGCGCTCAAAGAATACCGGGGCGATCTGAAGGACGTTTCATACCGACACGTGGAAGACACGCTGAAGATTGCGGCTGGTGAAAGCGGTGCTGAGTGTCACCTGGGCAACGGAGTCAGGGTTCGGCGTGAATTCGATCTCCTGAAATTCGGGGGCGAAAAAACCGTAGTTCCTTTCGAGTACAAACTGTCAGTCCCTGGAGACGTATATATAAATGAAGTGGCGAAACGCATCGTCGCCCGTCAAGCGCCGGGTTTGCGGTCTGTAGACCCAGGGGAAAGCGCGGTTCTGCTCAATTTTGCCGGCAAACATCTCCGGGTGCGCAACCGGCGGGCAGGCGACCGTTACCGGATTGGGGCGCGGACAAAGAAGCTGAAAGAAATTCTCATCGAAAAGAGGATTCCGCGAAGCTTAAGGGATGAATTGCTCGTCCTTGATGACGGGACTGAAATTCTGTGGGTTGAGGGCTTCGAACCGAACCCCGAATTCCGGCCGCAGCCCGGTTCCGGCGCGGCTCTGGAAATTAGGGTCGAGCGTGAAACTTTCGCTCCGTAACGGCTTCTAACTCATTGAGACCCGCGAGGGAAACAGGCTCCACCTGCTGTGCGGATATGAACAAGAACGTGGCGTGGATACTCCAGATATATTGGGATCAAAGGACTTAAAGTCTGTGGCGATTTGTGTACCGTTCCTCTATAATAAAGAAGCACAATTGCTCCTCGAAATCGTGACAGGACCACTGGTGAAATTTCTACGAAGCGGGCGTGACACAGTGGAGTCGGGAAGCACCGCAAATCCCTCCTGGTCTGGCGTGGAGGTTTAGTCTTGAACACAACTGCAAAAAACGTATTTCTCTGGATCGTCATTATCGTTGCTGTTGTTGTTTTGTGGAATTTTCTAAGCACGGTTAAAAACGGTAATGTCCAGGAATTAACTTATTCGGAATTCACGGCCGCGGTTGACGAAGGGCGCATCAAAAGCACCCTGTCCCCGGTGGTGATGACCGGAAATAAGGTCGAGGGCAAGTACCTGCCGGCCGGGGCTCCCAGCGAAAGCAACTTTCGTGTACTGATACCGAAAGGGTCGGAAGAGACCATCGCCAATGCGTTGAACGCTAAAGGCGTGAAAGTCAAGGTTGCCGATGACGACCAAGGCTCTTGGATCTACATGATCCTCAGCTCCGGCTTCCCGATTATCCTGTTTGTTGCCTTCTGGATCTTCCTGATGCGGCAAATGCAGGCCGGCGGCAACAAAGCCCTGTCGTTCGGCAAGAGCCGGGCGAAGCTGACCACCAATCAACAGAAGAGAGTCACTTTCAAGGATGTTGCCGGCGTGGAGGAGGCGAAGGAAGAACTCCAGGAAATCGTTGAGTTCCTGCGCGAGCCGCAGAAATTCCAGAAGCTGGGCGGCCGCATCCCCAAAGGCGTTTTATTGATGGGCCCCCCCGGAACAGGGAAGACCCTGCTGGCGCGCGCTATTGCCGGCGAGGCCAATGTTCCCTTCTTCAGCATCTCCGGATCCGACTTCGTCGAGATGTTCGTCGGCGTTGGAGCGAGCCGCGTTCGCGATCTCTTCGAACAGGGCAAGAAGAATGCGCCCTGCATCATCTTTATCGATGAAATCGATGCGGTCGGACGGCATCGCGGCGCAGGATTGGGCGGCGGCCACGACGAGCGCGAACAGACGCTGAACCAATTGCTGGTCGAGATGGACGGTTTTGAGTCCAACGAGGGCGTCATCCTGATTGCCGCGACCAACCGGCCGGACGTCCTTGATCCGGCGCTATTGCGGCCTGGACGATTTGACCGGCAGGTTGTTGTCACTCTCCCGGATATCAAGGGACGCGAGGGCATCCTGAAGGTCCACATGCGACGGATTCCGATGGCGGAAGACGTTGATGTGTCTGTGCTGGCCAGAGGGACCCCCGGATTCTCCGGCGCCCAGTTGGCGAACCTCGTCAACGAGGCGGCCTTGAACGCTGCGCGTTACAACCGAAAAGCAGTCACCATGGTCGATTTCGAAGAAGCCAAGGACAAAGTCCTGATGGGTAAAGAACGGAAATCCATGGTGATGAACGAGAAGGAGAAGCGCAATACCGCCTACCATGAGGCCGGACACGCCTTAGTAGCTTATCTCGTGCCGGAAGCCGATCCGCTCCACAAGGTCACGATCATTCCGCGCGGGCGGGCTTTGGGCGTGACGATGCAATTGCCCGAGGAAGACAAGTACAACTACACAAGGGAATACATGGAGGCCTCGATAGCGATCCTGCTGGCGGGGCGAGCTGCCGAGGAGATCTTCCTGGGAAGTTGCACGACCGGTGCTTCAAACGACCTGGAGCGCGCTACCGAACGCGCTCGCAAAATGGTTTGCGAATGGGGCATGAGCGACGAGATGGGTCCGCTCACCTTCGGAAAGAAGGAAGAGCAGATTTTCCTGGGCAGGGAAATCGCACAACACCAGGACTATAGCGAAGACACTGCAGTAAAGATCGACCAGGAAGTCAAAAAGATCGTTCTCGACGGCTATCAGCGAGCCAAAGAGTTGCTCGCGGCCAATCGGGGTGCGCTCACACGCCTTGCCGAGGCTCTCCTCGAGTATGAAAGCCTTGATCTTAGCGCTATTGAGAAGATTGTTCGGGGCGAGAAGTTCGACGAGCAGATAAGTGAATTGCCTCCGGGTCCGCCCGAGCGGGAGCCCGAAAAGGAAGAGGAACGAAAGAAGCTGCCTTCGCTGGTCAAACCGAAAGAGCGCCCAGCCCCGGCATAGAAATAGAAAGGATGAAGGATGAAGGATGAAGGGAGGATTTCGTTTCATCCCTCATCCCTTCATCCTTTCTACATGGAACGTGCCAAGTATGTCTTTCGTCCCCGGGATAAAGTCCTCGGCTTAGGCTTCAGAACCCGCATCATGGGGGTGGTGAATGTCACCCCGGATTCTTTTTCCGACGGCGGCCAGTTTCTGGATACTTCGAACGCCGTCGAACGTTGCCATCGACTCCTGGAGGCCGGGGCCGACATGCTCGACCTTGGCGGCGAATCATCCCGTCCAGGCGCGAAGCCCGTCTCCGCCTCACTTGAATTGGACCGTGTCGCGCCTGTTCTGGAGCGCATCCGGCCGGAAACATCCGCCATCATCTCCGTCGATACCTACAAGCCGGAGGTCGCGTACGAATGTCTCCAATTGGGCGCGGACGTCATTAACGACATAACCGCCCTGGGGTACGGTTCAAAACTGGCCAATCTGGTGCATGGCTTTCGCGCAGGCCTCATCCTGATGCATATGCGGGGAACGCCGGATACCATGCAGGCTTTACCGCCAAGTGAAGACATCCTCTCGGAAATCAAGATGGAGCTGATGGCGGCGGTTGGGCACGCTCGGGATGCAGGGTTGGGCCCCGAGAAGATCATCATCGACCCCGGGATCGGTTTTGGGAAAACGTTCGAGGATAATCTCCTCATCCTGAATCGGCTGTCCGTTTTCGCCGACTTGGGCGCTATCCTGATCGGGCCGTCGCGTAAAGCTTTTATCGGGAAAATCCTTGATCGGCCAGTCGATCAGCGGACGTTGGGGACGGCAGCCGCCTGCGTGGTAGCCGCGGCTCGGGGTGCTCACATCGTCCGGGTCCACGATGTGGTTGAGGTTCGTGAGATGCTGCAGGTCGTAGATGCCATCCTTAACGAGGGAATCAGGGAATGCTGAGCGGCGCATGGGCTCTCTTCTCCCGTATTGAGCTGCTCGATGTCCTCGACATCCTCCTGATCGCTGTCATTATCTATAACGTCCTGCTCCTGGTTCGCGGAACGCGCGGTTGGTACATCACGGTTGGGATCCTGTCCCTGTTCGCCTTCTACTACGCGGCTCACCTCCTGCACCTGAGAACTCTCGAATGGCTGCTGGACAACTTCTCGGGCTACATCATATTTGCACTCATTGTGCTCTTCCAATCCGAGCTGCGAAGGGCTCTGGCCGAGCTGGGGCGTGGGAATCTCATCACCCGGATGAGGCACAGACGCCGGCGCGAGAGCTTCGAAGAAATCGTCCTCGCTGCCACGACTCTCTCAAATCGCCAGATCGGGGGCTTGATCGTGCTCGAAGGCACATTCGGGTTACGGAACTACATCGAGAATGGCATCGAGATCGATGCGGCCGTCACCTACGACCTCCTGGTCACAATTTTCACTCCCAACACACCGCTCCATGACGGGGCAGTCATCGTGCAGGGGGAGAAAATAGCGGCCGCTTCCTGCTTTCTTCCCCTCACGCTCGATCCAACACTGAGTAACGAACTGGGCACCCGACATCGGGCGGCAATCGGTATCACGGAAGAGACAGACGCTCTCGCTATCGTCATTTCCGAGGAAACGGGAACAATTTCTGTGGTCTCGGGCGGCAAAATGACGCGTAACCTGGACGGGCCGACTCTGCTTGAGCACCTGCGACAATCTGAGAAGCGAAAAGGAAGAGGCCTCGTCGAGAAGGTGAGGCGCCGGCCGGAGGGTTCCCGCCGGCAGGAGGTCATGTGAGTTATCTCCGGTCTCTGGTTCTCAGAAATCCCGGCCTCAAAGTCCTTTCGCTGATCCTCGCCTTCCTCCTCTGGGCTCAGATCGCAGGCCGGGAGCAGGTGCAGAGAATTATCTCTGCCCCCATCGTGTTTACCAATATGCCCCCGGGACTGGAAATCACAGGCGATTTCCCGACGAAGGTCGACATCGTCATTCGTTCGGAACGACCCGGGAGCCAGATAGGCGAGAACGAACTGGCTGTGATTGTGGATTTAGGCGGCGCGAAGCCTGGCGCGCAGACTATACCGCTCAGCGAAAGAAACGTTGTGAACAAGCCACTCGGCGTAGAGATTGTCAATCTGCTAACGTCGCGACTCCGTATCATGCTGGAACGGGTAGAGCAGCGCGGCATCGAGGTGCAAGCGCGCCTCATCGGCAGGCCAGCGCCCGGTTTCCGAATTATCGGAATTACGGTGGAGCCGGAAGCCATCAGGATCATGGGGCCGGAATCGCGGGTCCGGAGAATCAATAGCCTCGTTACCGAGCCGGTCAATATTGACGGAGTCTCAACAACGACGCGGCGCCCCGTCTATGTTCACCTTCCCGACCCGCCGATTCGGCTGGTTGGTCGGCAGGACGTGGCCGTGACAGTGGCGATTGCACCGGTGGAGAAGGAGTAACTTGTTTCGTAGTTCTGCCTTCAGGCGGGCAGTTAAAGAGCGTCGAGTCCCCAGGATCGATGATTGAAAGCCCGCTTAGAGGCGGAACCACGAAACAAGCGGGTGGCTGCACCTACTACTATCTTCTCAATCAATGGTAGCTTCTTAACATGGGACGGCTCTTCGGAACCGACGGAGTTCGCGCGGTCGCAGGCGAGTATCCTCTTGATCCTTCTACGGTCTTCAAGCTGGGCCTTGCCTTGGTGCGCCTGGGGATGAGAAAAATCCTCATTGGGCGGGACACCCGAGCCAGCGGTGTCTGGATCGAGCGAATCCTGGAACGGGCCATTCGGGTGGAGGGAGGAGAACCGGATCTGGTCGGTGTGATAAGCACACCCGGGGTCTCTTTCCTGTCCTGCACCCAGCCATTTGAGGCCGGGCTCGTGGTTTCGGCTTCCCACAACCCTTACCCCGACAACGGAATCAAGATCTTCTCGCACGACGGGACGAAAATCTCGGATGAGATAGAAGACAAGATCGAGCAACTGCTCGCCAGGGATTCCGAAACTTATCGGATGCCGGCCGAGACGTTCCAGAACTGGGAAGAGGAACTGACACGCTTCGAGGAACCGCAGATCTGCCGCTATATCGAGTCTCTGAAAGCCGTTCCCGGACCATCGCTCGACGGCCTCAAGGTCGTCGTCGATTGTGCGAACGGCGCAGCCTTTCACATCGCCCCCCGGGTGTTGCGAGAGCTTGGAGCGGAAGTCATCCCGGTCAGCGTGCAGCCGGACGGCCACAATATCAACCTCGGGTGTGGAGCGCTGCATCCCCAAGCCATGATGAATGAGACCAGGGAGCAGGGCGCTTCTTTCGGCGTCGCTTTTGACGGGGACTGCGATCGAGCTATCCTCAGCGACGAGGACGGGCGTGTCGTGGATGGAGATCACCTGCTGTTGATTCTTGGCCAGCAGCTAAAAAAGCGGGGGCTGCTTCAAACGGACTTCGTTGTCACGACCGTAATGGCGAACATAGGCCTGGAGATAGGCTTACGGCGAGCCGGGCTGAAGATGGTCAGGACGAGGGTGGGGGACCGCTATGTGCTGGAAGAGATGCTGCGTTCCGGGCATACTCTGGGCGGCGAGCAGTCGGGCCACATCATAGTCCGCCCCCACGCGGTCACCGGCGACGGTGTTCTCACGGCTCTCAAAGTTGCTCAAATATTGCTTGAAGAAGGGAAGCCGCTAAGCGAGCTGAGGAAGCAGCTCCACAAATTCCCGCAAGTCCTGCTGAACTTGAGGGTTAAAGAGAAGAGGGATTTCGCCAAGATCGAGTCGATAAGTTCCGCCATCAGAAGAGCCGAAGAGCGGTTGCAGGACACGGGCCGGGTGGTTGTGCGATACTCGGGAACCGAGCCTCTGGTCAGAATCATGATTGAAGGAGAAGATCAGGCGGAGATAACCGCGTACGCCCAAGAGATAGCGGCCAGATTTCGCGAGGAATTGGGGACTGAGGACTGACGACTTAACAGGAAGCGGCACCGTCCCAGAGAGCCGCGCACGGAGCGAACGGGCTTCAGCCCGGAGCGCAGTAAGCGGGCCATCCAACGAATCGTAAGGGCGCGCTGGATGGCCCGCTTACTGCGCTCCGGGCTGAAGCCCGTTCGCTCCGTGCGCGGCTCTCTAAGACGGGGTTGCTTCCCTGGTTTGAGCTGTCCTTGTGAACTTAAGACATATGTCCTTCTGCTCATCACGATCAAAAATCAAAAGCCGCTCGCAACTCAAAGATCTCCTTCGGCATCTTCGAACAGAGGGCTGCAGGATTGTGTTCACGAACGGGTGCTTCGACCTGCTGCACCCCGGGCACATTCGGTATCTCGAGAAGGCCAGGGCGGAAGGTGATCTGCTTGTGGTGGCGCTTAACAGCGACGCTTCGGTGCGGCGGATCAAGGGACCAGGAAGGCCCATACTGACTGAGGGCGAAAGGTCCGAGGTGATCGCTGGCCTTCAATGTGTCGATTACGTGACGCTTTTTGACGAAGAGACTCCATACGAAATCATCGAAGAGTTGCTCCCTGACGTACTGGTGAAAGGGGGCGACTGGCCGATCGATCAGATCGTGGGTCGCGAGACGGTCGAAGCGCACGGCGGAAAGGTCATTTCGATAGCTTTTGAAACGGGACATTCCACCAGCAATATCATCAAGCGGATCAGAGGATCGGCAAAACGACCGGCCGGGGAGGCCGGAACAGGGATCAGTGCTTCCGGCGATTGACCTGCAGGCGGGCTTCTTAAAGGGACTGCACGAAGCCGACAGCGCGTACCTCTTTTCCAGGCAGTACCTTGCCCGCAGAGGCTGTTTCCTCTGGCTTTGCCTTAGCAATCGAGAAGCCGAGAGAGTCGCTGAAGACCTCTCCTTTTTCCTATCTCCCAGCCAAAGGGATCGTGTCGTCGTCGTTCCCGGCGCTGAGACCGACCCTTACCGCGGCTTGTCTCCTCACCCGGAGATCCTCGAGAAGCGAGCGGCTGCCTTGTGGCGAATCCTGCCGGGTTTTCAAGGATTTGTGGTGACCAGCCTCTCTTCGCTGGTGACCCGGATGCCGTCGCCATCGGATTTTCTCAACAATTGCATGCGGCTGGAGGTGGGTGGCTTCGTGCCCATGAGCCACCTGCTCACGCGGCTTCGGCAACTTGGCTACGTGCGGGAAGACCCCGTCACCGAGTTGGGCGAATTCTCATGGCGAGGCGGTATTGTTGACGTGTACTCGCCTTCATCGGAGTTCCCGGTCCGAATTGAGTTCTTTGGAGACGAGATTGAATCGATCCGCACTTTTGACCCTGCGACCCAGCGCTCCACCGGGCTCGTCCCGCAAATGGACATCGTTCCAATGCGTGAGTGGTCGCTGACGGAGCGGGACCTCTCTGCCTGGCACGACAAGGCGCCCGACTTCTGGAACGAAGTCAGGTTCGCTGACAGCCTGGGGGAGAAGTTGCAGTTCACTGAGAATCAGGAACTCTTCAACGGGTTCGAGTACCTCTTCCCACTGGTCGTGGACAATCGCTACAGCCTGTTCGATTACCTCGCGCAAGCGGGTACGTCCCCGGCCATCGTTTTGCCCTCACCAGACCGATTCCTCAGCGAATGGAAGGAGCTGCTGGAACGGTTTCAGAGGGATTACGAGGACCACCAGCTGGTCGGGGATCTGGTTCTCCCTCCCGAGAGGCTCTTCTTCTCACCGGGCTGGTTCGAAAGGGAGCTTTCAGCACGGACGGTTTACAGGATCAACTCGCTGGTTGATCAGGATACTGAGACACCGGCGCTCGACTTCCACTTGGAGCGCAAGTACCATGGCCGCGTTCAGGAACTCCTTGGTGACGTGAACCGATGGCTTGCCAGGGGCGACCGCGTCGTTTTCGTCCTGAATTCCAAGGGTCTCGCCGAACGATTGGTCGACATCTTCAGAGAGTACGAAATCGGCGTCAATTTCTGTGAAGGCGATTTTGAAGAGTGCGCCGCGGCCAGCCGGCTCCGCCAATCGGTCACGATCACCCAGGGTAAGCTGTCGGAGGGATTTTTCTCAGACTCGTTGGGTTTGCATGTCCTGACACAGGACAACGTTTTTGAAGAAAGCGAGCTGCGCCCAGCGGCCAGAAAACCGGCCCAACGTGAAGTCCCGGCGGCCTTTCTCTCCGATTTCAAAGACCTCAAGGTCGGTGACTACGTCGTTCACGTGGATCACGGTCTCGGCATTTTCCGAGGGCTGAAGCAAATTGGCCTAAAGGAAAACCTTCGAGAATTCGTTGAGCTGATGTACCGGGATGAGGCAAAGCTGTACGTCCCGATCGATCGCCTGGATCTCATTCAGAACTACAGCGGCGCCGGGGAGGCGTCGCCGACGCTGGACCGATTGGGCGGCACGTCCTGGGAAAAGACGAAATCACGCGTCAAGAGCTCGATGCGGGAGCTGGCCGAGGACCTGCTCAAGTTGTACGCGCGCCGGGAAATGGCCGAAGGTCACGCTTTTCCTTCTGATGACTCCCTGGTAAAAGAATTTGACGAAGCCTTCGAGTTCGAGGAAACGCCGGATCAGCACGCCGCTATTCAAGACACCAAGCGCGATATGGAGACTCCGCGGCCGATGGACCGGCTGGTATGCGGGGAGGTCGGTTATAGGAAAACCGAAGTGGCGATGCGAGCCGCTTTCAAGGCGGTAACTGATGGGAAACAAGCCGCCGTTCTCGCGCCGACCACAGTTCTGGCCTTTCAGCACTACAACACTTTCAGGCAGAGGTTCCAGGCGTTTCCGGTCAGGATCGAGATGATCAGCCGCTTTAGAAACCGGCAGGAGATTCAACAGGTAGTAAAAGACACGGCACTGGGCCTGGTCGATATCCTGATTGGAACTCACCGCCTGCTGTCCAAAGACGTCAAATTTCGTGACTTGGGGCTTCTGGTCATCGATGAAGAGCAGCGCTTCGGGGTGGGTCAGAAGGAGCGGCTCAAGCAGCTGAAGACAAAAGTCGACGTTTTGACCCTGTCTGCGACACCTATTCCGCGCACTCTGAATATGTCGCTGATCGGCCTCAGAGACTTGTCGATCATCGAGACGCCGCCGAAAGACCGCCTGGCGATCCAAACGGTCGTGGTGAAGTTCAGCCGCAACATCATTCGCAGCGCGATTGACCTCGAGTTGAAACGCCAGGGGCAGGTCCTTTTTCTGCATAACACCATCGACACGATCTATTCGATTGCCAAGATGGTCCAGGAAATCGTGCCCGAGGCCAGGGTCGCCGTCGGCCATGGGCAAATGCGTGAGACCCAGCTGGAAGAGGTCATGCTCGATTTCATGAACTACAAGTACGATGTGCTGGTATCGACCACGATTATTGAAAACGGACTCGACATTCCGCGGGCCAACACGTTGATCGTGAACCAGGCGGACAGGTTCGGCCTGGCGCAACTCTACCAGCTCCGTGGGCGCGTCGGACGCTCGAGTCGCCGCGCGTATGCCTACCTTCTGATTCCTTCCGAGGAGACGCTGACCAGCGACGCGCGCAAGCGGCTCGCAGCGATCAAGGAGTTCAGCGACCTTGGCGCCGGCTTTCGAATTGCGGCGCTGGACCTGGAGATACGCGGAGCGGGGAATCTGTTGGGCGGGGAGCAGCACGGACATATCAACGCGGTCGGCTTTGATCTATACGTGAAACTGCTGGAGCAGACGATTCGCGAACTGAAGGGCGAACCGACTGTCGAGGAGGTCCAGACGACAATCGACCTTGGAGTCGACATCCAAATTCCTGAACACTATATCCCGGACGCGAATCTAAGACTATGGCTGTACAAGCGGCTGTCTTCCGTACGGGACGAGTACGCAATCAAGAACCTCGTAGAAGAGGTCGTCGACCGATTCGGGAAGTACCCGCGAGCGGTGAGTAATCTGTTCGAATATGCGGCGCTGCGCCTGTACGCGCAACGCTTGCGGATCCTGTCGCTTGACCGGCGTCACAACAAGATTTTGATCAAGTTCAGAGATGATACCCCGATCTCGCCGGAGCGTCTCGTACAATTCATGCGCCGTGAACCCAGGCTGTCACTCAGCCCCGAGGGCGTGTTGTCACTGGCGGTTCCGCCCGGTCGTTCGTCGGACGTTTTCCAGGCGCTCCGCGAGGTTATGGGCGAAATCGCTATGCTACAATAACCGATTCGAGGAGTGCGGGTTCGGATCAGGTACAGAGCCACAAACGCAGCGTTTGCCGAGGACGTCGGGTTCAAGCCTCAAAGTAACGAAAACCCGACGCGCGCCGCAAAAAAACGCTGCGCTTGCGGCTCTGTCAGAGAATAGAGGCGAAACCGTCGACTACGCGCATATGTGGTTAGCGAGGGAAAGAGTTACGGCATTTGCAGGGTGGTTTCTCTTGCTCTCTCTGGCTTGCGTCCCGGTTTCCTGCCGGAGGGCGAAGAAGGAGCAGGCAGCCGGTCAGCCAAAGGACCCTGTCATCGCGATCGTCAACGGCCGCGAGATGCACCGATCGAGATTCGAGACTTTCGTTCGGCTGAAGGAAATCGAGTTGCAGGATCACGTCGTTCCGACTCCTGAGAAAGAGATCTTTCGGGAATTCCTGGTTGACGAGATGCTTCTTGAAGCCGCTCTGAAGGCTCAGGTGGAAGTGAGCGATGACGAGCTGCGAGAGCATTTCGGATCGTTAGGCGAGCGAGGCAAATCGGACGTCGACACGAATACGGAAGACTTACGCAACCTGCTCCGGATCGAGAAGTACGTTCGGCAGAAACTCGTGGGTGCCCCCGCGATAGAAATGCCCGAAATGGAAAAGTACTACCGGGATCACCAGGCTGAGTTCGTGGTGGACGACCGGGTTCACGTACTCGAAATCCTGGTTTCCAGGGAAGAGTCGGCTTCGGAACTGCGAAAGAAGCTGCGTCCGAGGGACTTTGCCACGTTCCGGCGGATGGCGAAGGAGCATTCTGAAGGACTGACGGCCGACCGGGCGGGCGACCTCGGAGTCTTTGAGCCGGGTGAGCTACCGCAGGACTTCGAAAGGGTTATTTTCGGACTGAAGCCCGGCCAGGTGAGCCCGGTTTTCAGGAGCGAGCACGGTTATCACATCTTCATGGTCGAGGAGTTTATTCCCAAGCACACGCAAGCTTTCCATGAAGTGCATAAAGACATTTACGAGAAGATGCTGGCCCAGTACGAGCGGACGCAGCTCGACAAGTACGTCGAGGAACTGCTCAGGGGAGCATCGATAGAAATTTTGGATCCGAATCTTCAGTTTGATTGGAGGAAAAGTGATGCGAAAGGCGACTAGCTGGAGACGGCCGCTTACGATGGTGGCGGCAGTTCTTCTCCTCGCTTTAGTGACGCCCTCTGCCTGGAGTCAGGCCACCCGACCGGCGCCGGCTCAGCCGCAGAGTCAGACCCCGACCCCGGCCCCGGCGCCGAGCCAGAACAAGACGACCCAGGCGCCCCCGGCGAGTCCGAGCGGCGAACAGAAGGACGTTGTCGTTCTGGACGAGATTGTGGCCAAGGTGAACAACGAGATCATCACGCTCTCCGACTTCAACAAGGAACTTCGCGTCCTGCGCGGGCAGCTGGCAGATGAAATCCGTGATCCGCAGGCGCTCAACCAGGAAGTCCAGAAACGACGCGGGCCCCTGCTAAAGAACCTTATCGACAGCAAGATGATGGTTCAGAAAGCAGAGGAGCTCGGGATAACGGCGAACATGGACGTTGAAGTGGCCGCCACGCTGGAGGAGATTCGAAAAGAGAACGGCATTCCGAACATGGACGTCTTTGACCAGTTGCTCAGGCAACACGGCTCCTCACTCGAGGAACGCCGCGCGCAGATCAAGCGGGAAATGACAGTGCGAACCCTGGTAGAGCAATTCGTCTACAGCAAACTCACGCTTCTCACCCCGGAGGTCGAGGCTTACTACAAGCAGAATCTCCAGCGCTTTACCGAACCCGCGGAAGTCGAGCTGGCCGAGATCCTGTTCCTGACCGAGGGCAAGGATAAGGCGCAGGTGCGACGACACGCAGAAGAGGTGCTCGCTCGCGTGAAAGGCGGCGCGGTCTTTGAAGAGGAGGCTAAGAAGAGCTCCGAAGGTCCGACGGCCGCTCGGGGTGGAAATATCGGTTTCTTTAAAAAGGGATCGATGGCTCCCTCGCTCGAAGCCGTCGTGTTCAGTATGAAGCCGGGCGAAATGAGCGAGGTGATTGAGACCGACTATGGTTTCCAGATCGTGAAGCTGGTGAATAAGAAAGAGAACCAGGTGAAGCCTCTGACCGAAGTCCGGCCGATCATCCAGAACGAGCTTTATCAGAAAAAGGCCGCGCCGGAACTGAAGGAGTTTCTCGACGACCTGCGCTCGCAGAGCTACATCTTCGTCGCTCCCGAATTCAAGAAGGAATACGATCAGGCGGGCGAGATGGCAGGAATGTAGGTAGGATTTCGATAGCCAGTAGACCAACGAATTGACGATTGACGATTGACGATTGATCCGGGCGTGATTCCAGCCTTCAATCGTCAATCTTCAATCGTCAATTGCTTTACCCCGCCAGATCGGCTGCTTGCTTCTTGGCCCGTCTCCGCTTGAATACCCAGGAAACCCCGATACTGATCAGATAAAGGATCACCATCGGCCCCGTCCAAAGGAGCAGGTTGAACGGGTCTGTTGTCGGGGAGACGACGGCCGCGATGATCGTGATCAGCAGAAAAGCGTATCGGAAATTCCTCCACAGAAAACGCGGGGTGATGAGCCCGAACATCGATAGGAAGGCAATGAGGACGGGCAGCTGAAACACAACACCCATACCGACGATGATCACGAACACCAGGTCGAAGTAGTCTTCGGCCGTGATCATCGGGGTAAACTGGGCGCCAAATTCGAGGATCAGGAACTTGAGAGCCGGTGGCAGGACGATATAGTAGGCAAAGGCGCCGCCGAGGAGAAACAGGACCGTCGAACTGAGGAGAAACGGAAGCACGAACCGTTTTTCCTTGCGATACAAGCCGGGCGCGATGAACATCCAGACCTGGACGAGGATCACCGGCGCCGCCACAAAAATCCCCCCGACAAATGCCACCTTCATGTAAATGGTGAAGGCCTCGGTCGGCCGGGTGACCACAAGCTTCTTAAGGACCTGGAGGATGGGATATTGAATGAAAGCGAAGATCTGTTCCCGGAAGATCCAGCAAACGGCGAAGCCGACGCCCATCCCGATAATGCTGAAGAGAATTCTCTTCCTCAACTCATCCAGGTGCTCGAGGAAAGTCATCCGGGCGCCCAGTTCCCGATCTTCGCCATCCTCATCCTCGCCTTCGGACTCGTCTTCTTTTGAGGGAGGAGTTGGCGGAGGCGGCGGGGCAGCCAGTTCGGTCGGCTGGGCCGACTCCTCCGTTACTGAAGGCTCGCTTGGCGTCGACGTTGTGCCGGTCTGCCATTCGTCGGCAGGCATGCCCTCGTCGTCATAGTGGAAAGACTGTTGCGCCGGGGAATCGGACGCGCTGGTTGGCTCTGGCGTCCCGCTCTCGTCCGGTGTCGGTTCTGGGATGTTTTCCGTCGGTTGGGGGCTTACTTCCTGACCTTCGGTGTCGTCAGGAGCATACGGGCTCTCTTGCTCGGTCGTCTTCGATTCAGTCGCCGTCTCATCGCCACGACCTTGATTCGTTGTGTCCTTCATCTATCGAGTCACAGAAAGTGCGGGAAGAACGGGTGAGACAGTCTGAAAAACTTGTTGAACGGCCGGGACTGAAAAGTACTGGCTGATATCAGCTCAAGAGGACTTCCATCAGTCGTTATTTATGTCGCGCTGAATCTTCCTCAGATCCTCTTCCTCCGCCCGCACTTCGTCTTCCCAGGTCCGTTTCAGCTCGTTGGAAGCCCGCTTGAATTCAGCCAAACCCTTCCCCAGCGTCTTTCCCAGTTCGGGCAGCTTTCTCGGCCCGAAGACCAGGAGTGCGATCACAAAAATGACGACCAGTTCAGGAAAACCAATATTCCACATCGATTACTCCGGCTCCCTCGCGGAATCAGTGTAGTCTATGGCCTCAAAACAAGTCAACCGACGCAGGCTACTGCGCGCAGAATGATTTTTATCGAGCAACGCACGGAGCGAAGGGGGTTGAAAAAGTCTCGAACGACCCCAAGGTTTAGGCATAGGCGCTCAAATAACCGGCTCGGTAACGCGAGCCGGCGCGCTTCAGCGCTTTTCGGGCCAAGGGCCCGACTCAGTTTAGCCGAGGGCGAAGCCCTAGCATCCTTATCCGGAGCGGGTTCGGAGCGCTGAAGGCGCGACTCTAAACCACCCGGTGAGAAGATATTGAATCGCGCTTTCAGCGCTTGAAACCCGCATTCCGCCTGATTCCTAGGGCTTCGCCCTAGGCTAAACTGAGTCGGGCCCTTGGCCCGAAAAGCGTATTTGAGCGCTTACGCCCCAAGGGGGTCGCGTAGCAACGCCTTCGGCGTAGAGAATCGGAGACGGGCACGAGTGAGTATAGCCATTGCCGAATCAGCATTCGAGTGAACATTCTCAACACCCCCGAGCGAAGGGTTTCAGCTCGGAGCGGAGTAAGCCGGCAACCCAGGAAACCGTGCGCGGGCTCGGTAAAAATGATCTGCGCGGAGTAAGCCAGCAAGATTCCGGGAACATCCGACTCGTTTGGTCGTGATGGTATACTGTATAGGCTAGCGGGTTATGCGCTTCCCGCGAAATTTCGGGAGTTGAGGTAGAGGTATTGATGCGAAACAGATTGGCTTTTTTCGTCACGACGGTAATCATCACTGCGGCGCTTCTCGGCGGGTTCCTGGGAGACAGGGTTAGTGCGGGTCCCCCGCTCGAGAAGGATACTCAGGTTCTGTTGAAGACCTTTACCGAGGCGCTGGCCGTGATTCAGGCCAATTACATTCGCCCGGTCACTTCCGAAACCCTCATTGAGGCGTCAGTCCGCGGGATGCTAAGGACGCTTGACCCTCACAGTTCCTTCTTCGCCACCTCTGACTACAGCAGGCTGCAGGAGGAGCAACAGGGAAAATACTATGGCTTGGGGATCACGATTCGGGCCGAATCGCCGGGAAGCGGCCGGGTTGTGGTCGTGGAGCCTCCCGCTCCTGGAACTCCAGCCTACAAAGTAGGGATGAAGGCCGGCGACATCATCTCCAAGATCGAAGGCCAGTCGATTGAAGACTGGGATGTCAACGAAGACGTTATTCCAAACCTGAAGGGCCCGAAGGGGACCAAGGTAAACATCACCGTCGAACGGCCTGGCGAGCCTCAGCCTCTCGAAATGGTCGTCGAGCGCGACGAGATTCCGCTTTACACGATTAAATACGCCTTCCACGTGCGCCCGGGTATTGGCTACATCCGGCTTGACAAGTTCTCCGAGACCAGCAGTCACGAGCTTGACGAGGCCTTGAAGAAGCTGGATGAGGCGAGCTTGAAGGGCCTGATCTTCGACTTGCGGGACAATCCGGGCGGGGCGCTGAGCCAGGCGATAGAGGTGTCCGATCGTTTCCTCTCCAAGGACCAGGTCATCGTGAGCACCAAGGGCCGCCAGGGTCGCGAACCACACGAATATCGCGCTCCGCGAGGTCGACGTTACATGTACCCGATGATCGTTCTGATCAATCAGAACAGCGCGACCGCCAGTGAGATCGTAGCGGGTGCCCTGCAGGACCACGATCGCGCCCTGATTGTCGGGGAAACGAGTTTCGGCAAGGCGCTGGTGCAGACGATCTACCCGCTTGATGGCCGGCGCGGCCTGGCGCTGACGACGGGTCGCTACTACACTCCCGCCGACCGGTTGATTCAACGGGACTACTCGCAGGGGTTCTACGATTACTTCTACGCGAGGGCCAAGGTGGAGGCCAAGAACCGGCAGCAGAAGCAGACTGACAGCGGCCGGACGGTTTATGGCGGCGGCGGCATTACGCCCGACTACGAAGTCGCTCTGAAGTCGGACAAGCTCGGCCGTCTGATTGACCGCCGCAATCTTTTTTACGATTTTGCTACCAAGCTCACCACCGGAGAACTTAAGTCGGATGTCAAATACGACTACTCCGGGAAGAAGATGACTGACGAGGAGAGAGCCCGGCTTAAGGACGAATTGGACGTGAGCGATCCGACTCTGGTATTGTTTAAACAATATCTCCTAGAGAAAAAGGTCGCATTTTCCGAGCAGGCTTTTGAGGAAAGCAAGGACCTGATCCGGAATCGTCTAAAACAGGAACTTTTCCTCTTAGTCTTCGAAAGCGACCGGGAGGGTTACCGGGTCGCCCTTGACGCGGACCAGCAAGTTCAGAAGGCAATTGAACTTCTGCCGCAAGCTCAAGTGTTGGCCCAAAATAGTGTTGCCAGGCAAAGATAGAAGTACTTAAACTAGCCAGGCGTTTTCAAGCGGGGTGAGCGTGGAGCAGAGACATCGACTTGCCCGCCTGGTGCTGTATTTCGGGCTGGCGCTCTTTTTCAGTTGTACTGCAAGTAAAAAACCTGTTACACGGCTCGTGCTGAGACCGGAACCCGCAGTCGTACCTGTCTCAGCGCCGGCCGAGCCGGTCCCTCTTGCCACGGAGGGACGGACTCCTCTCATCGTGCCACCACCACCGACGCCCGTGCAGGAACGGGTCGATTTGTTGGTGATCCAATCCAGGGAACTGGTCGACGAGGGGAAGCGTTACTGCCGAGAGGGAAAAACCGAGGATGGACGGCGATGCTTCAAGCTCGCTCTCGACCATCTCAAGAATTCCGGCCTCGGCTTTTTTGAGAATCCGCGGCTGGAACAAGCCTATTACACCTTCCTCTCCGAGATTCAGGCGGAAGAACTGCGCATTATGATGGCGCTGTCGCAGACACCGCCTGAAGTCGAGGAGCCGACTCCTCTCGACGAGATCGCCGACCTGAACATGTATTCGATCGAGGTCGATCCGCACCTGAGCGACTTGGTCAGCCAGGATCTTCTGGAGTCCAAATTCGACATTCCGGTGGTTTTAAATGATCAGGTGGTCAGGTTCCTGAATTTCTATCAGAATCGAGGCCGGCGAATCATGGAGGAGGGACTGCGACGCTCCGGGAAGTACCTGGACATTTTTCGGGAGACTTTCGAGAAAGAGGGCATACCCCTTGATCTCGCGTACGTGTCGCACGTCGAAAGCCTGTTTAATCCGCGAGCCCGCTCGCGCGCCCGAGCCATCGGCCTCTGGCAGTTCATGAAGGGCACCGGGCAGCTCTACCGCCTCCGACAGGATTGGTGGGTGGACGAGAGATCGGACATCAGCAAGTCGACCCAGGCCGCTGCTCGTTACATGAAGGACCTCTACGCCTCCTTCAAGGATTGGCACCTGGTGCTCGCGGCGTACAACGTGGGTCCAGGGCGAATTGAGAACATCGTGCGCCGGCGCGGCGAAATGGACTACTGGACGATGGCTGAGCGCAAGCTCCTGCCTCGGGAAACGGTCAACCACGTGCCGTCGATCCTGGCTGCGCTGATTATCTTCAAGAATCCAGAACGCTATGGATTCGATGTCGTCCCCGACCTGCCGCTCAAATTCGACTCGGTTCCGATGCAGTTCCAAGTAGATTTGAAGGTGGTGGCCGAGGCTGCCGGTGTATCGGTCGAGCAGTTGAAAGAACTGAACCCGGAGCTCAAGTGGGGTGTTACTCCCGGGGAGCCCAACGGGTATACGCTCAAGGTCCCGGAGGGTTCCGGAGAATCCGTCCAGGCGAAGCTGGCCGCCCTCCCGGCGAGTGAGAGGCTCAAGCTCGCGCACTACCGGGTGAAAAAGGGTGATACCTTGGGTGCCATCGCGCGCAGGCACGGTACTTCGATCGAAGCTATCGCGCAAATGAATCATCTGAAGCGGGCCAGGAGCCTGAGGATTAACCAGGACTTAATCATTCCCGGTGCAGGATGGAGAGGAGAGGGCCGCCAAGTGGCAGGGGCGGCGCCGAAGCCCGCCCCGTCGGTCGCTTCCCGGCACATCGTGCGAAGGGGTGAGTCTCTCTCGACGATCGCTCAACGGTATGGTGTATCCGTCGACGACCTGCGCCGCTGGAACAAGCTCAGAAAAGGCCAGGTGATTTACCCCGGACAGGCTCTGCGACTGGAAAGAAGGGCTGAGCAAAGGTCTGGGATAGCCCAAATCGGCGGAACTCAATGAGATTCTGCTCCTTTCGAAGCGGGGATCTGACTCCCCGCTTCGGTTTTCAGCTCGATGACCGTCGCATTGTCGATATTCCCGCCGCACTGAAGTGTTTGGCCGCAAGCCGCGTCGTGGCCGGGACGCCCGAGACACTGCTTCAGGCTCCGGATCTCAAAGCCTGGCTGGCGGTCGGACGGGCGGCCGTCGATTCTGCAAGTCAGCTCCGTCAACTGATCCTTACTGAGGAAAGCACCTGTCCTTCGGCCGTATTCGAAATCTCCCGCGCGCGCTTCGCGCCCCCTATCCCGAACCCCGGCAAGATCATTGCCATCGGCCTGAATTACCGGGACCACGCGGCTGAACAGAAAGCGCCATTGCCGCAAGCGCCTCTCATTTTTGCGAAGTTTCCCACTGCTCTGATCGGACATGAAGACGAAATCCGGCTGCCGGACATCAGTCAGAAGGTGGATGTCGAGGCCGAGCTATGCGTGGTGATCGGGACGACCGGGAGAGGGTTTAGTGAGTCAGACGCCCGTGAGGCGATTGCCGGATTCACGGTCGGGAACGACGTGAGTGCCAGGGACCTGCAGTTTTCCGACAAGCAATGGGTCCGCGGAAAATCGTGCGATACGTTCGCACCGTGCGGCCCGTTTCTCGTCACTCCGGACGAGATTGGCGACCCTCACAACCTGGCGATAAAGCTGGAATTGAACGGCCGCCTGCAGCAGTCATCCAACACCCGCCAATTGGTCTTTAACAGCTATTCCCTCGTTGCTTACATCTCTCAGGCAATCACGCTCGAAACGGGTGATCTGATTTATACGGGGACGCCTGCCGGAGTGGGAGTTTTTCGTGATCCTCCCGTATTCCTCAAGCCCGGCGATCAGGTCGAAGTCTCAATCGAAAACATTGGAACACTCCGGAACCGGGTAGCGTAGGGTAAAGTCTTTAACCACGAAACACACGAAACACACGAAAAGAAACCGGTTCTTTTCGTGTGTTTCGTGTGTTTCGTGGTTAAAGACTTTACCCTACGCTACCCCGTCCAAATGAACGCGTAGAACTCTTTCGTTTCACGGAAGCCGAGGCGGGAGTAGAGATGGTGCGCCTTGACGTTCTGGGCTGAGACGGAGAGCGTCACTCGCGAGAGTTCCCGCTCTTTTGCTGCCTTAAAGTAGCGGGTGAGCAGCGCAGTACCCAGGCCTTTGCCTTGCGCCTCTCTCCTAATTGAGATCTGCGGGATCATCCCGGTCCCGGGGCTAATCAGTGAAGTGATCAAGACGCCCGATACTCGCCCCGCGGCATCGAGGGCTATCCGGCTGGTTTCCGGCGAGAACTTGCCGCAGCCCGGGTTGTCTACCAGGTTGCGGAGAAACCGGACGCAGCCCTCGCGCGACTGGTAGTCGTAACACATGTCGTGATCCGGAGAGCCCGCATAGCTGTCATAAATCGCATCTGCAGCAGGCAGGAAGTAGCCCCGATCCCACGGCAGAATGCGAAAATCGGGATGTTGCACAAACCCCTCCGCCAGGTCTTGGTCCAGCGAGAGGGTCATGAAATAGCGCCGGAGAGCGAGAAAGCGCTCTCGCACCATGATCGGGGAGACGTCGCAGTTAAACCCGAACACCTGGCTCTCGATACGCAGGACGTCGGGATGAGCTTCAAGCGCTCGCAGGGCGCTCGAGATCAGCAGATCGTACGTCGATTGTGAGGCTTGGTCGCGGGCGACGTAAATGTTCCCGAGGTATCCCAGGGGCGGGGCGATCACGTAGTAGCAATAGCCGGCCGCGGCAGCCCCATCGGCCAGGAAGAAGCCGGGAAGCGAGCGGCAAGCAATGTGTCTCTTTATCAAGGCCACGGCGGAGCTGTAGTCCCAGCTCAGTTGAGCCCGCCAGTCTTCAAGTTCCTCGGCGAAGACCTGCTCCAGCAACGCCGGAGAAGCTACCGCAAGCGGCAGCACCTGCATGCAGCAATTGTAGCATTTTCGAAAGCGGACGGGCCGAAAAGCGCCTGTTTGTCAGGGCTTTCTGCTATTTTCTCGATCCAGATGAAATACATTCGGGACTTGAAAGAAAACGAGAGCGTCGTTTCCTTCTCTTCCGTGCGGTCGAAGCAGCTCAAGTCCAAGCGTAACGGGGAGCCGTATCTGGAACTGGTGCTTGCCGATCGAACCGGTCAAATAGAAGCGAAAATCTGGGATGACGTCGATGTGTGGCGCGAGCAGGTGCAGGAGGGCGATTTCATCAAGTACAAGGGGCGCGTCCAGGTCTATCACGGCAACCGGCAACTGATCGTGGAGCGTGTACGCAAAGTTGCCCCCAGTGACGAGGCCGAAGGATTTGCCGAATCGGAGGTCATCCCGGCGAGCGAATACGATATCGACGAGATGTGGGACAAGTTGCACCACCTGATCTCGAGCAATTGCCGGCGGCCGTGCGTGTTGCAGCTTCTGCGGTCGGTATTGGACCACAACCGGGACAAGGTAAAGAGTTTCCCCGCAGGTACAGAGATTCACCACAACTATTGGGGCGGATTCCTGGAGCACGTCCTCTCCGTGCTCGAGAGTGCGCTCTTTTTCGCTTCGAAATACCCGGCCCTCGACATAGACATCCTTGTTGCCGGGGCTGTTCTCCACGACATTGGCAAGCTCGAGGAACTGGGGAATCCCAAGAACCCCTCATACACTGCAAAAGGGATCTTGATTGGGCACGTGGTCCTCGGCCGCGATCTGCTCCGCGAAGAAGCTCGCCTGATCCCGGATTTCCCGCCTGATCTGCTGATGCTTCTCGAGCACGTGATTCTGAGTCACCAAGGGCAGCTCGAATGGGGCTCGCCGAAGGAACCGAAGACACCTGAGGCGCTCGTACTTCACTATATCGATGATCTGGACGCCAAGATGAATCGTGTCTTCCGGCTGCTCCGGGATGATCAGAATGATTCCGAGTTTACCGCGTACGATCGTTTCCTCGGCCGTGCGGTTTTCAAGGGAAGTGTCCCGGCTGAGCCTCAGGCCCCGCCGATAGAGCCTCCTGATTCCGGCTGGCCGCTGCGATTGGTTGCGGGTTCGCGCGAAGTTAGGGAATGACTGGTCCGTTAGGACCGACACGTCTCTATAGACGTGTCGGTCCCAACGGACCTCCAAGCCCCTTCGCCCCCCCGCCGCTTCCGCCGCTTTCCCGCCTCATTTGCTCGACCCCCTCACCGATCATATAATCGGGGTTATGAACCTCAAGATTCAGCACCGCAATTTCGATATCCCTCAGGCTTTGCAGCGTTTGATCGAAAAAAAGGCGCAAAAGATTGAAAGGATGCTTCCCACCTTTTCGGACGATACGTTGGATCTCCACGTGACGCTTGAAAAATTGCCGCGCGGCAGCCAGTACGGCGCGACCGTTGTCCTGACGATCCCGCAGACGGCCATTCGAGTGGAGGAGATGGCAGACAATCCCATGGGCAGCGTTCAGACGAGCTTTGATGAACTGCTGCGCAAGATCAAGAAATTCAAGAGCCAGCTCAACCGGGAAAAGTTTTGGCAACGCCAACCGGAAACAACGCCCAGGATTCGGACTGAGAGCGTTCGCGAGTTTGAAAACCTGATTAACCTGAATCTGGATAAAATTCAGAATTATGTCCGCCGGGAACTGTTTCACAAAAGCCTGGCTCATAACATCCCGCCGGGAATTCTCCAGGCGGAGGCAGTAGTTGATGAAGTCTTTCTCCTCATGACGTCACAGGAGAAGGCGAAGCCTGGAAGCATGTCACTGGAACAGTGGATGTACCAGGTGGCCAGGGACCAGATCGACCGACGCTTGAATGAGCTGGACAGTGATGCCCCGCACATCGAAGACTCCACGCCTCCAGCCAAGCCACATTGGGAGGACGAGGTTCTGAATTTCTATCAGCCGGATGAGGCGTTGAAGCTCGAGGATGTGCTCACTGATCAGACCGGCGGCAATCCCGAGCTGCTCATGGAGGTCGAGGAGACGGAGCAGGAGCTGCACAAGGCGATCGCCCGTCTGCCCCGGAAGATCCGGGAGTCGTTTGTCCTCTGTGTCCTGGAAGGATTCGACCCGGTGGAAGTGGCAATGATTACCGGGAAGGCTGCGGAAAAAGTCCAGAAGGATGTCGAAGACGCTCGGCGTAGGCTGCGCGATCAGTTCCGCGCAGCCTGAAGTTCCTTCATCCAACGGGTAACACGAATGGCATTGACCGATCCAGAATCAATGTCATCCGTGTTATTCGTTGGCCTATAATAAACCCTCTATGAAACTCGCAAAAAGACTATCCGAGATCTCTGCCTCGCCGACCATTGCGGTCATGCAGGAAGCCCAGCGGCTCCGAAAGCAGGGGATCGACGTGATCGACTTTGGCCCCGGAGAGCCCGATTTCCCCACTCCTGAGCCGATCAAGCAGGCTGGAGTCGAAGCGATCAATGCCAATTTCACGAAGTACACGGCCAGCTCCGGTATTGTTGAGCTCCGGCAAGCGATAGCTGATAAATACAACCGGGAATGGGGGACGGATTTCACTCCGGCGAACGTAGTTGTAAGCTGCGGCGCCAAGCATGCGATCTACAACGTCTGCATGACGGTGTTTGAGGAAGGCGACGAAGTCCTGAATCCAGCCCCTTACTGGGTGACTTTCCCCGAGGTCGTGAAGATGACTGGAGCCAGGCCCGTCGATGTGATGACGACAGAAGAAGAGGGGTTCATCCTTAAGGCGGCCACGGTCGAAGCAGCGATAGGTCCAAAGACGAAGGGGCTCATCGTCAACACACCGAACAACCCGACCGGCGCTCTCATCCCGGGAGACGAAGTGGCCCGGATTGCAGAGCTCGGCCGACACCATAACCTGTTTCTCCTTTTTGACGAGACCTACGAGTACTTCACCTACGGCCAGACGAAGCACGTTTCCCTGGCGTCCTTTGTTAAGGCAACGGATGACTTCTATGCGATTGTCGGTTCGGCGTCGAAGACCTACTCGATGACCGGCTGGCGGATCGGCTACATTCTGGGAAGCAAGCCCCTGATCGACAAGATCGGAGAGTTCCAGAGTCATGCAGCGGGGAACCCGACGTCGATTTCCCAAAAGGCGGCGCTTGCCGCCATTCAGAGCGATCCAAGCCTGGTCAAGGCCATGCAGGAGGAATACTGCCGCCGGCGGGAGTACGTGTTGAACGCCGTCTCGGAGATTCCCGGCTTCAGTTGTCCCCGGCCTGATGGCGCCTTCTATGTCTTCCCGAACGTCACTGGCTGCTTAAAAGCGTCCGGCATACCCGATTCGCAGGAGTTTGCGCGGTTCTTGATTAAAGAGGCGCGCGTGACCACAGTTCCCGGCTCCGCGTTCGGCATGGAAGGCTACATTCGCATCTCTTACGCGACTTCCATGGAGAATCTGCGCGAAGGACTGGGTCGAATCAAGGCTGCGGTGACGAAACTGGTAAAGCACTGACGATTGATCCATTGACGTTTGACGATTGACGATTGAAGGCAGCGTGCACTGTTCCTTTCAATCGTCAATCGTCAATCGTCAATTGCCCACATGCCTTCCGCTGACGTTTTCGACCATATTTCGGTGGTCCTCGTGGAGACCGTGCAACCGGGCAATATCGGCTCGGCGGCGAGGGCCATGAGCAACATGGGGCTATCGCGCCTCAGGCTCGTCCGCCCGCGCGGAGTACTCTCTTCCGAATGCCTGAAGATGGCCGGTAAGGCCGTTGACATCGTCACCGGCGCCGCCGTTTTTGACTCCCTCCAAGAGGCGTTGGAAGATCAGAATATCGTCATAGCGACGACCTCCAGCCGGGATCGGGCTGCCAAGCAGAGGCTGTACTCGCCGCGGGAGGTTGCTCCCCTCGTTCTCGAGTACACGGCAACGCAGAAAGTCGCTCTGGTCTTCGGCTCCGAGAAGCGGGGACTGACGGATGATCATCTTGCGCTTTGCCAGTACCTCGTTACGATTCCGGCCCACCCTGGCCACCCCGTGCTCAATCTCGCTCAAGCGGTCATGGTGCTGGCATACGAGATATACAATGGCCAGGAATTTGACCTGAGCCCTCGTGACGTTCTTGCCAGTCAGCAAATGCGCGACGAGATGTTTGAACACCTGGAGAAGACCCTCCTTCGCATCGGATTCCTCAGTTCGAGCAACCCGGGTCACATCATGAACTCGATACGCCGGTTTCTGGGGAAGGCGGAGCTGATGCCGCGCGACATTCAAATCATCAGGGGCATCCTCACCCAGATGGAATGGTTTGCCGAAGAGGGGCACAAGCTGGAGGCGGAAAAAGTCAGGAAACCCTGAGCGGCTGCCCGCTGCCGGCTGCGCACTGCCCACTAATTTTCGGAGGTCCGTTAGGACCGACACGTGATATAGCGCACCGCTTGTCACGTGTCGGTCCTAACTCTCCGAAAGAACAGCGGGCAGTGGGCAGCAGACAGCGGGCAGTGGGGCAGTGGGCAGCGGGCAGCCGCTTAATCCACCAGATATTTCTCAATCGCCGCTTTCACGTCCTGGAACTGATACATGATCGAAGGCGGATCGGAGTCGTAATCGTTCGAAAAAAACGGCGCCTGCAGGATCTCCCCGTTAGCCCCAATCAGCCAGATGATCGGGAGGCCGTACTTTCGCGGGTCGAGGTGCCACCTCAATTTGCCCTGCCAGGTAGGTGCTTCGCCTTTTTCCGCTAATCGATACTTAGGGTCGTAATAGACCTGATCAAACGGGATGAGCTTGTGCTTGACCTGCTCAAGCGTACCTTCGACAAATCGCTTGGCATTCGCCGTAAACTCCGGCGATGTATCGGCCAGGCTTAGAAATCCGTCCTGCGAATAGCCATAGGCTGCAGGGTTATACACAGGCGGCACAGCAATTCCGATGAACTGCACCGGCGCATGGCGGAAAGCGGCCACCAGCGCGCGCTGAACGGCCAGATCGTCGAAGCTGTCCTCGCACCACAACGGGCCACGAAATGCGCCTTCCGGCACTTTTGCGGCAAATCCGCCGAAGGCGACGAGAACGAGCACCTTGGTCTCCGGTTTAATGAGCCCGAAGAGGCTGTGCGCCTGCAGATTTGCGTCGAGGACCTCCACGGCGTTTTCAATCTTCTCCCCTACCTGGTAGCCGTAGGGCTTTTCCATTTGAAGTCGCGGTTGGCCGAGGGCGACTTCCACGGAGGCAATGCAAAGCAGAAGGGCGGCCGGTACGATGGGTGCTCGGTTCATAGTTGGTTTATCGTACCACGCCGGCACCCTTCTCGATCTCCATCTTCATGATCACCAGCCCGGTCAACAGCTTCGGATAGAAGTCAGTCGATTTCTGGGGCATCTTCTCCCCCTTCTCTGAGACCAATCGAACCTGCTCGAGAGTGGTGGGGTTCAGGATAAAGCCGAGCTGGTGACGCGATGTGCGGACTCCGGCGATAAGCTCCTCCGGGTCCCGGAAATAGTCCACGTACTTCTGGCTGGCCAGTTCCTCCGCCCCGATTCCCAGATATGGCTTCAAGATTCCCTGGTGGAGGAGGTTGACGTTCAGCTCGCGCGCAGGGGACTCCAAACCGGGCAGGAAACGGCGCTCGGCAAAGGCGCCTTCTTTCGGCTGAAGTACGAAAAACTGAGGAGGATTCCCGACAACCAGGCCGATGCGATGATCAGCCTGCGCCATGCTCTGCTTAAGAGCCGGCCATGAGTCGAGCTCACTCGCATTGAAGAATTCGGCTAACCGGGACAGAAAAGACGTGCGGTCGAATCCTGTCAAGTTCCGGATTCCCCGGTGTGTCGGCAGGATGCGCAGTCCCGGCGCGCGCATGTTGAACAGCGCGATTAGCCTTTTATCGAAGCTCTCCACGGCGGCCGGACGCCAGCCTTTGTCCTCGCATTCCTGGCAGAACAGGACAGAGGTCTGGAAACGGTGATGGCCGTCCGCAATGTAGATAGGCAAATTGCCGATTGCCTGGTTGATCGCTTGCTGTGCGGCTGGATCAGTGATCGTCCATAGACGATGGGTCACTCCATACTCATCATCGACGCTCGCTGCCGGTAGGCAGGCCGACGTGCATTGACTTAGGATTCCATCCACGACCAGGGCCGGGTCGGAATACAGGGTGAAGATCAGACCTTCGTTGGATTCGGTCTGCCGGATCAGTTTCAGGCGATCCTCCAGCGGCTCCTTCAAAATGTTTTCGTGCCCTTTTATCGCCAGGCTCGAGTCCCGGAGCGAAACGAGGGATATGAATCCCAGACGGCGCTCTTTCTGTCCCTCGAACTCGAATACCTGTTCGTACGGATAGAAACCCGGAAGCGGGTCCCGTTCGAGGACGCCCGCCTCGATCCAACGTTTCAGGTGGCTGCTTGCGTCCTGATAATCTGGATTCTTGATTACCCTGACGACGTTGAACGGGTGGCGCTTGAGATACCGGCTCCTCATGTCCGGCGTGATCTTGTCGTACGGCTGAGTAACAACGTCAGCCAGATTTTGTACCTGGGCGGATGAATATCGCAGAGCCCTGAATGGAATTAACTGTCCCATGGAGCCTGATTTTAGTTGAAAGGTGAGGAGGTTCAAAGGATCAAAGCTTGAAAGGTCCAAAGGTTCACGGTTTGACGGGTTGACGGTTCACGGTTCAACGGTT
>Ga0105091_10000073_pt1 | contig 34106 bp, 26 predicted proteins | sample PPLLak1March2015_FD_87022 | JGI IMG/M metagenome (GOLD analysis project Ga0105091, IMG submission 87022) | Freshwater sediment microbial communities from Prairie Pothole Lake near Jamestown, North Dakota, USA - PPLs Lake P7 Core (1) Depth... | ecosystem: Environmental > Aquatic > Freshwater >... | reverse complement strand
GCCTCCTTTATAAAGGTTCTTGTGCCGGAATAAAGGCCGAGCACGTTGAAAAAATTTGGGGCCTACCATAGGACCCCGTATACTAACCTTATCGGGAGGCTCTGCTTTCATAGCTTATCCGTGGTTAAAAACAGTGTCTAAAAAAGTGGCTGAGATTATTTTTTATTCCTTAGATACTCCGAATATTTCCGGAAAGGCCAATCTAATCCGCAGTGATTTGGCGAATCCTCCCAAATCTGGAAAAAGAGTAGATTCATTTATATTCATCGCATTCAAATGCCGTAATACTTCATTTCTTCTCTTTTTATCGAGTTTTATATTGATTCTGAAGATTGGTTTTGGGCCTTTATTTAGAAGATGTGCATACTCGTTAAGATTTTCCACGAAAGTCCGGTTAATGTCGCCTGGAACAAGGAATGTCCCCTGCTGAATAGTTATCCTTTGATTTAAACCAATAGGTGTCATATTCAATACCAGCGGAAAAGGATTTTTCATTAAGGAATCAAATATCAAATTCCTTGCAGTTCGTGATTGCGGGTCATGAATTTTATCGAGAAGTTCCGGGGCTTTCTTTTGTATAATCGTTATTGTATTATTCCAAAACCATGCGGCATTAAAGGCCCAAATTTCTGCTTCATAAATTTTAAAATCATCGGTTGATTCTCTAAGAGCAAAATAAACCGCAATAAAATATGAATACATGCAATCGAGCAATCGTGTGGGGCCTTCATAGTGCCGCATCATTGACAGCCATTCAAGCGTGTCATTCTCATCTGGCAAGGCTTGCACGTAAATGGCGGCTTTGCGTCTAAATTCACGAATCAATCTTTGCTCAAGCTCTTCCCGCGGATATTTCTTCCCTTTTGTATCTGGCTTATCAGATTCAAATTCCCTAAACGCCCTTTCAAGACTGGTAGCGAGCTCGAATTCTTTAGGTTTTCTCTGGCCCCGAAATACCCAGTGAGGAAATTTTGAAAATTTATTGTTGTAATGAGCTAGAATCTCTTCCCATTTCGTAACAAACGAACTCTGATATAAAACAGGATTAACTTTTCTATTTACCAGACTCATAAACATCACCAATATGCAGCGATTTTCTCCCTTGATTTGTCAATCCGCATATGCGTATATCGCTTCCAAAGCATTTTATATCAGTAGTATGGAATTGTAAATGTTTTATAACATGTGAGATATCTGCTGTTCCTTTTGAGTTCAATATTCTTGGGGCCATATATATTATTATTTCATCAGCTAAATTTTCTTTGATGAAGGATTCAATGACACTGGGCCCCCCTTCCACAATAAGCCTCTGCACACCGCGTTTACTTAACAGCGAAACTAAAAATTTAAGATTTGATTGTTTTGCCGGATAAGCAGCAATCTGACCGCCCGCTTTAAGAATTTGCTCTGCTTTTCCTGCTTTATTTCTTAAAACATTATTTTTTGTTATTATCAATAATGGCAACTTCTTTGCCGTTTTCATTAATTTGCAATTAATTGGAATCCTTAGGTGATTATCGAGAACGATTCGCAAAGGTTTTCTGCCTTTTGCAGGTCTTGGTGTCAGCAAAGGGTCATCTTTCAAAACAGTATTGATTCCCACGAGAATCGCACCGGCCTGCCTTCGGAATTTATGGACATCTTGCCTGCTTTTGCGGCTGCTTATCCATTTCCGCCTGCTGCCGGTCCTGGCCCAGGCAAGTTTGCCATCTAAAGATTGCGCCCATTTCAATATTACCCATGGGATACCTCTTGAAGCATATTTAAGAAAAGATGAATTAAGAATTTTTGCCTGAGTTTCACACAAGCCTTGTTCCACTTTAATTCCAGCCTTTTTTAAAAGTCTTATTCCTTTGCCATTGGCATGTTGTGAGGGATCTTTTACCGCAATTACAACCTTTTCCAATTTAGCTTTTATAATCGCATTTGCGCATGGCCCGGTCTTGCCATAGTGGCAGCATGGCTCAAGTGTTACATACATCGTCGAACCTTTTGGATTTATGCCGCGCTTTTTACAATCATTTAACGCATTAATTTCCGCATGGGGACCTCCGAATTTTTTATGCCATCCCCTTCCGATTATTTTGCCTCCCTTCACAATGACCGCACCTACCGCGGGATTAGGCTCAACATCGCCAAGCCCTTTTTTTGCCAATTCCAAAGCGAGCTGCATATATTTCAAAGACTGATTCATAACATATTTTGGATTTCTTTTTCGCTAATAATTTTAATCCCAAGCTGCTGTGCTTTCTCAAGCTTGCTGCCGGGATTTTCACCTGCGACCACGTAACTGGTGTTTTTGCTGACGCTTGAAGAGACCTTGCCTCCGTTTTCTTTGATAATTTTTTCGATTTCATTTCTGCTGTATTTTTCAAGGGTCCCTGTAATAACAAAATTTTTCCCATTAAGTTTATCGCTTTTTTTCGTCTTCGTTTGCTTCGTGTTTACCCCTGCTTTTATAAGTTTATCAATTACCTTTAGATTGCTTTCAATATGAAAATATTCGTAAACACTTTTGGCAAGCACCGGACCGATATGTTCTATTCCGCTAAACTCGTCAATATTAGCTTTTTCTATCGCTTCTATTGAGCCAAAATGCCCTGCGAGGATTTCAGCATTTTGCCCGCCGACGTGAAGAATTCCGATAGCCGCGATGAGGCGTGATAACGGCTGAGATTTGCTTTTTTGAATTCCTTCGATGATCTTTCTCGCGCTTTTTTCTCCCATCCTCGCCAATGAGCTTACAGTATCAACATCAAGGTGATATAAATCAGCGAAATCCTTGACAATTTTTTTATCAACAAGCTGGTCAATCACGGCCGGCCCAAGATTAGCGATATCCATCTGGTCCCGTCCGGCGAAGTATCGCAGCTTTTCCTTTAATTGTGTGGGACAACTCGTGCTTATGCACCTGATATAAACACCACCCACATCCTTTTCCACCCTGGATTGGCATATAGGACATTCAACCGGAGGCTTGAACGGTTCTGCTCCTTTTTTCCGTAAATCCTTTTTAACCTCTACAACCTGCGGTATGATTTCCCCAGCCTTTTCAATTATCACCGTATCGCCGATTCTGATATCGAGCCTTTCAACCTCATCGAAATTATGCAGGCTGGCCCTTTTGACAGTTGTCCCCGCAAGAACCACCGGCTCAAGATTTGCCACCGGAGTAATGATGCCTGTTTTACCCACATTTAGCGTTATCTTATCAACTTTCGTTGCTGCCTGTTCGGCGGCATATTTATATGCTATGCACCACCTTGGGGCCCTGCCGGTCGAACCGAGCGCATCATAATATTCAAGCTGGTCAACCTTTATCACAACGCCATCAATTTGATAATCTAATTTATATCTGTTTGATTCAAATTCATTGCAGATTTGTATTACTTCATCGATATCTTTTGCTTTTTTGACAAAAGGATTTGTTGGAAAACCGTATTCCTGCAGCTTATTTAGATTATCAAAATGGGTCTTTGCTATCGGTTTACTGGTTTGCCCAAGTGAATACGCGAAAAAAGACAGATTTCTTTTCGCGGTTATCTTTGGATCCAGCTGCTTTAAGGAGCCGGCCGCGGCGTTTCTCGGGTTTGCAAATAGCGGCTCTCCATTCTTTTCCTTTTGCTCATTTAATTTAAAAAACGCCCTTTTCGGCATATATACCTCACCGCGAATTTCCAAAACGTCGGGCGGCTGGTTATTCAATCTCAAAGGAATTGCCTTTATTGTCCTGATATTATGTGTGACATCATCCCCTCTTTGGCCGTCCCCCCTTGTAGCCCCGACTACCAGAATATTTTTCTCATATCTGAGGGTAATGGCCAATCCATCTATCTTGGGTTCAACAACATAGCTGTATTTCGTAGTTTCCGTTAATCTTGCTACCCTTTTATCAAATGCTCTCAATTCTTCCGCGCTATACGTATTATCAATGCTAAGCATACGTATCGTATGGGTTACTGTATTAAATCCCTCAATCGGGCTTTCAGAAACACGCTGAGTCGGCGAATCCGGCGTAATAAGTTCGGGATGAGCTTCTTCGAGCGATTTCAATTCAGCGAATAATTTATCATATTGCTGGTCGCTAATCTGCGGCTGATTAAGAACATAATAAAGGTAATCATGCCTGTTTATCTCGGCACGCAATTGCTCAATCCGCTTTCTTATATCCGCTGTCATAACGCATATTTTATACGCTTGTGCGGGACATTTTGCAATAGTTTCAAGCGGCTAACAACGGTCCGTGTGGACAACAACTGTAACATGGACAAGCGGAATTTCTTTTGGCAAAAGTTTTGTATAATAATGTGTATCCTTTGGCGTGGATGTTACAAGTGCTATTTCGGCCGCATAAATTCCCGGCCCAACCATCCATACATGCAGGTCACATACTCGATTGTCGCTCTCACTTTCAATCGCCTTTCTTATTGCATCCAGCACGCCCTGCGGAGCCTGCATATCGAGAAGCACATGTGCCGAAGAACGGATAAGGCCTATCGACCACCGTATAATAAGGAAAGCTCCAATAAGACCCATAAACGGATCTAACCAGATTAAATCTAAATATTTCGCGCATATAAGTGCAAATATTGCCAGGACAGAAGTGAGGGCATCGGCCAAAACATGAATATAAGCTGACCAAAGATTATGATCGGAAACATGCTGATACGAATCATGACCAGCGCCCAGAATTAACAGCGAAATTATGTTAATAACCAGTCCAATTGCCGCAATAAAAATAGCTTGATTAAATTCAATTTGAACAGGAGATAAAAACCGCTTAATACTCTCACCTGCCATAATAATCGAAAAAATAGCCAGCATTATTGCACTGGCAAAACCGGCAAGTGAATTGACTTTTCCAGTGCCAAAAGTGAATCGTGAATCCCTGGCGTGGCTTCGCGTGTAATAATAGGCCAAAGCTGAAATAGTAAGCGCAGAGGCGTGGCTTCCCATATGGAGGCCGTCGGCAAGAAGGGCCATTGAGCCAAAGATGATGCCGGCTGTGATTTCGATAATCATCATTATGGCAGTAATAATTATGACAATCAGCGTTTTTCGCTCGCCTGATTTCCTTAAATCCTGTCCAAAGATATGGTCATGGATTAAATGATCAATGGATTCAGTATTCCGTATTTTACCGCTATCAGCAGATTCGCTATCTTTACCGGCCATAACCGAAATTTATATATCCCACTAATCCTGTTTGCAATAGGACAAAATACTTAGTCAAAAATTCATTATTTTTTACAAAAGATATTTGTTGTATACGTATAAATAAACGAATAGAATACCGTCTAATAATCGGGCGAACGTTCGCACCGAAATTCGGCCTTAGAGTTTAAGAAAGGAAATCAAATGAACATTTATGTGGGCAATCTGGCACCTGATGTAAGCGAAGAAGACCTTAAGCAGGCATTTTCAGCATTTGGTCAGGTCCAAACAGCAACAGTAATAAAAGATAAGTTTAGCGGCGAATCCAGAGGTTTCGGATTTGTTGAAATGCCGGCAAAGGCCGAGGCGCAGACTGCCATTACCGAAATGAACGGCAAAGATTTAAAAGGCCGGACACTGAACGTTAATGAAGCCAGGCCAAAAACTGAGCGCCCGCGCGGCGGCGGTGGCGGCTATGGCGGCGGCGGCAGACGCGGCGGCGGCGGCGGTGGCGGTGGTTATGGCGGCGGACGCAGCGGCGGCGGACGAGGCGGCGATCGCAGATACTAATTTAAAAATAAATCTTTTTAATTAAAATTTAGTTTTTTATTGGTTAAAATTTATTAGAGTGAGATATGTCTATCGCCATTTCTCACTCTATTTTTTTTATATGTTTTAAGTGAAATAATATCAGATCAGCTCTTTCTGAGGGCAAATAAGAACGATGTCCAAATCAAAAAAGGTTCTTTTGGGGTAAATAGGGATAATCTTTTTCGATTATCCCCTGCTGATGGATTGAAATGTTGTTTTCTTAATCACCTCCCCGAGCAGGGCTCGAACCTGCGACCTGGCGGTTAACAGCCGCCCGCTCTACCAATTGAGCTATCGGGGAAACACAAGTCTTCACAGGATATCACATTTAAGCTGATTGTCAATACCAAGAAAATTAGTTTTGACCCAATATTTGCAAAAAATCAGGTTAAACCGAACTTGAGGTATAGACAAAAAAACATTTTTTTTATATACTTTATGTTTTTACTAATTTTAAGCTCTTTATATAAGAGCCGATAACAAGAGGGTTCAGCACCCAGACTCGTCCACAGACGGGTCTAAAAAAAGGATATTTTTCAATAATTTAAAATGGCAAGCGATATACTTGACATAGGCGGTTACAGTATTAAAAAACGCATCGGGGTAGGTGCGCGCACGACAATCTATCTTGCAACCGATGATGTGGATGGAAAAGAAATCGCATTAAAAAGAGTAATCCTCGAGAGACCTGAAGACGTTCGTATTTTCGAACAAATAGAGACTGAATTCAAAGTAGCCAATAAAATCACGCATCCTTACATTCGCAAATGCTATAAGCTGAAAAAAATCCGCAGCATGCTTAAAACAAAAGAGATGCTGCTGGCAATGGAATACTTTGATGGGCAATCACTTGAGGAAGGACCCGCGTTAAGTTTACTGGATGTAATGCTGGTGTTTAGAATGGTAGCAACAGGCCTAAATGCAATGCATCAGTGCGAACTTGTTCATTGCGATATAAAACCGAATAATATTTTGTTAAATAAGGCCGGTTCAATAAGAATTATTGACCTTGGACAAAGCTGCCGGATTGGAACAACCAAGCGGCGTATCCAGGGGACACCTGACTACATTGCACCCGAGCAGGTTCATCGCAAACCATTGGGGCCTAAAACTGACATTTTCAATTTAGGGGCTACTATGTATTGGGCTTTGACCGGAAAGACCATCCCGACTCTTATACCTAAAAAAGACGCGTTCGGCTTACCCGTTCAGCAGGAACAGGTCCGACAACCTCACGAAATCAGGTCGCAAATACCCATCGGAATATCAAAGTTGGTGATGGATTGTGTGGAGGAAGACCCCGCCAAACGTCCCATAGATATGATGTCTGTGATATCCCGTTTGGATTTAATGATACATAGTATTTTAAGCAATAAGTCCAAAAACAATTCCCAATAAAGCCTGGCACTACGTTGCGAACTATTGACAGAATATCTTAATAAAGTTATCCTTTTTAACCTGTTCGAAAGGACTTTTTATTGGCCTTGCGGACGTAAGAAATGCCTGAAAAGACAATTGAATTACTAAACCGGGGTATGGAAGCCAACCATGCGGATAAATACAGGCAAGGCAATATTGTCTGTCTGCCATCTCATGGAAGCGTTCTTGTTACAGGAGACCTTCACGGGCATCGCCGGAACTTCGAACGTATAGTTGCTTTAGCCAATTTAGCACATAATAAAAATGCACATGTAATACTTCAGGAAATAATACATGGGGGCCCTGAAGACGCAGAAGGAGGCTGCCTTTCATATAAACTGCTGTTTGACGCTGTTGCATATAAAGTCAAGTACCCGGATAGGGTACATATAATTATGGGCAATCATGATACAGCATTCATCAGCAATACCGATGTAATGAAAAATGGAAAAGAGATGAATTCAGCCATGCGGGCTGCTTTAGACCGGGAATTCAGGCATACAAGTGAACGTGTAAAGCTCGCAATAAGACAGTTTTTGTTTTCTCAGCCGTTAGCCGTTAAATGCCCAAATAAGATATTTATCTCGCATTCACTTCCAGCGGACCGCAATGGCGACAAATTTGATCACAGGATATTTGAAAGACAATTGAGAATCAATGATATTGTCCGGCCGGGTTCTGCATATCTGTTGACATGGGGCAGAAGCCACAGTCAGCATCTTTTAGATAAAATGGCTAAGGCACTGGATGCAAATATCTTTATTTTAGGTCACCAGAGACAAGATACAGGATATTCACAGGCCGGGAATAATCTGATAATTCTTGCAACTGACCACGATCACGGATGCCTGCTGCCGGTAGACCTTGCAAAATCATATACTGTCAAGAAACTGTTGGAATTGATTATTCCAGTTGCAGCAATAGCATAAATTTTTTTCTTTATAAATTTGACAGTTAAAACATAAGCATTATAATTTAGGCTGAACGCCAGACCGGTATGGAGAGCCGGTATCGGCATATCAAACAAAGGAGAGAAAGGAGTTTAATATGATGTTTGTTCGTTTAATCAACTGTGCAGTTATAACAACTTTACTATCGTTGATTTCTTTTGGGCTGACCGGGTGTTTCTCTTCAAATCCAAAGGATATCGAGGCATTTATTAAACCTCAGCAGGTAAATGTAACAGCCGAAAAATATATCCTGCAGCCCCCGGATGAGATTGAAATCCATTGTGCGAGGGTTCCCGAGCTTAATATGCAAAGACAGCGAATACGTCCTGATGGAAAAGTGAGTTTTGAAAATATAGGGGAGTTTATGGCTGCGGGCAAAACGCCGGCCGAACTTTCAGAGTCAATGCAAAAGCAGATGTCAAGCATGTATACCCTTGTTGGTGATAAGCCTATTGAAGTGAGAATAATGGCTTTTCAGAGCAAGGTATATTATGTCCTTGGACAAGTCTATTTCCCAGGTCCTAAGGTATACTCCGGCAGGGACAGCGTCCTAACAGCTCTTTCCGTGACTCAACCTAATCCTATGGCATGGATTAAACGTATTCAGGTTATAAGACCATCAGATGACTTAAGTGTAAGACCTAAAATTTTTGAAGTCGATTTTGATCGAATGGCCGCACATGGAGACATTACTAAAAATGTGCTGCTTCAGGAAGGTGACGTTATCTTTGTGCCGCCCACAGTTCTTGCGGCTGCAGCTATGACGATAGAAGAGTTTATTCGTCCAATTACCAGGGCCTTTTCAGGGGTAGGTGCTGTTCAGGGCGGATTAAATCCATATGTCGGAGGAGGTTATGGCGGGGAAAGATACTAACATTAAAACGAAAGTTAGAAAGGAATCGTTTTAATGGAAACAAAAAAGGCTATAAAGTTATTACATCTGGCCAGCACTATTTGGTTTATGGTGTGCACTGGATATATATTTACTCTGGCAATGCATCAGGCCGGCTTTAACTGGTTTGTAATATTTTCATTATCAGGCCATTGGGCTTTGATAATTATCCTTCTTGTAAGTTTGTATCTGTTTATTATCTTTAGAGGCACTGATCCCGGTCTTAATATGCAGGCAGAACATCCGCTGACAAGCACACCATATTACATGATGTTTTATTCATTGACTCCGTTTTTAGGCGCAATCGCAGGCATACTTGGCATACTGGGGGAAACAAGGATAGGAACACTCTTGGGCGGAATTGCATTGGGCACAATAGGGGCAACTTTTTTGACCTGGGTCATAATTGATCCAATCACCGGTTTTTTTGAGGTTCTGACTCCAGGCCCCAAAAAACAACGTTCACTGAGAATAGCTTCTGCGATGCAGCAAAAAAGATTTGAACAGGAAACTCGCAAACAAAAACTTGATAGCTTATTTGAAATGGAACGAGAAAACGAACGGATGTGGAGAGAGGAATTCATGCCACAGGCACAAAGGCTTGCAATGCTGCTGAAATGCGACGTAAACGATTTTTCAAAGGCCGAACAGGAGGCAATCAGGATAGGCGTGGAGGCATGGAAAAAAGGCGGTTTGATATGCATGCGCTATCTTCGCAATATGGCTATAGAGATATTCAAAAAGCAATATGGTGAAGAGATGTTGATAGATTATATTTCGGGATGGTGGGATGGCATAGGAAGGTGGAGAAATCCGGCTTTGGCTGTTAAATGAAATTGAACTGAATCACTTATTATGAAAGGTTTGGTTTAGGATTGTGAGAGTAGAATCAGCCCTGATGACTGATGACAGTGTCAGTATCGCTAATATCTTTGCTAATCGAGGTTTCTGTTTGAATTTTAAGAATAGGCTTTGTAGGGGAAATAGAGTTTGTATATTTAGCGCTTTGATCAAGGAACATCAATAACATATCAAGTTTTCTCTGGACTCGTATTCTTCTATAAACATTTCGCAAATGTGTTTTAACTGTTGTAATTTTTATTTCAAGCCGTGAAGATATTTCCTCATTGCTGAAGCCTGAACAAATCATTTTAGCCACATCCATTTCACGCGGGCTCATACGAAAGCTTTTTCGAACAAAAGACCAATGACTATCATCCATAATATGCACAAGAGGACGATTGCAGGCAGGCCCTCCTTTTTCATTTTCTGCATTTTCTTTTTTCGAAGATACAGTCATATTAATTTCCTCCTTCTGTAAGTTTACGGAGAAGCTGTCCTGCTTCAGCAAGCTCATCATGGTTCAGTCCCCCTAATGCGTTGTTAAGATCAATGGCTTTTGTAATATTTTCGAATGCCTGAGCTGTTTTGCCGAGCTTATCGAAAGCGCGGCCCAGGTGGAAATACGAACTAGTTAAAGACGCCCTGCCGGCAGGATATAAATTTACACAACGTTTAAAATCATCAATAGCGCGTTCATAGCTGCCTATTCGATAGAAAATCATCCCCCGTGTATCAATAAGATCTATATAGTTTGGCTCTTTTTGAAGAGCACTCTCGGTCAGATCGAGAGCTTTCTGGTATTGTTTTTGATTCTCGCAAAGAATCCATGCAAGATTATTTGAGGCAATAATGAAGTTTGGATCTAAGGAAATAATTTTATTATATAAATCAATTGCTTCATTATAACGACCTGACATTTGATACAGCATAGCAAGAGAATATAAGGCATTTCGCGAATCAGGCTCCTGCTGAATTATTTCTTTCAAAAGACTTTCAGCCAGATTTTTTAATTCAGCACTTTCTCCGCCAGCCAAATCATTGGCAACCATTAGTGAAAAATTCAGATCATTAGGATGCGATGCTCTCCATGTTTGAACCAGGGTATTTATCTGATTTGATGACTTATCATCGGTTTTAAGGACTTTGATTTTAGCAAACATCGGAGCTGTATCATTGGGGAAGGCCTCCATCAATTCAGAAAATATCTTTTCAGCTTCATCATAGTTACCTGCTTTATATAATGCAGTGGCCAGGATGAGTTTCAAACTTTTAACAATTGATGTGTTAGTTTTTGAATTCAATTGCGATTTAAGTAAAGATATTGCCTGCCTGTACTCACCGGATTCAATATATAATTGGGCAAGATATGCTAATGCTTCATTATCATTAGGGTCAACCTCACGAGTAGCCCGAATTACAGGAACAGCAAGCATTGGTGAACGATTTTTTAACAACTTCGCTCTGAATAATAAAAGAGGTTTGTCATTAGGCCTGTAAGCCAGGGCCCTTAAAGTGATATCCATGGCTTCAGCCATCTTGCCCTGTCTTTCGGTAACTTCGGCAAGAAGCAGCCAGGCTTCGCTGCTTAAAGGCTGCTGTTCAATTATAGATTCCAGTATATCTTTAGCATCTTTAAGGGAGGGAGATGTGTCATTTGATGCAAGTAAACGTGCTTTGTAAAGACGAAGCTCAATGTCATCCGGATTCGCGGCCAAGGTTTTTTCGAGGAGATTTGAACCTTGCATACGTTTATCAGATTCCTGGCTTTCAAGATAAAGCAAAATTGCTATTTTTAGAGCTTTCTCATTTTCAGGATCGAGCTTTAATGCCCGGGAAATGTCTTCAATCGCTTTATTCAGCTGCCCCAAATTACGGTAATAATTACTTTTTGCTATCCATACCTCAGGGTTATTAGGTTCCTGAGAGACTGCTTTATTAAAATCTGCTTCGGCTTTATCATTTTGACCAAGAACTGAAAACATTCTTGCCCGCAGGAGAACTGATGAAGCGCCCTGGAATTTCTGCACTATTTCGTTGCACATCTCAATCGCTTCGTCTGTTTTTCCCTGATTTATTTTCAATTCTATTTTCGCTGCAAGAACAGGCAGAGAATTCAAGTCGCCGGTATTCAGCGCATTAAGAGTTTTGCCGGCTTCTTCAAGATGTCCCTGCTGCATTTGCAGAAATGAAAGCGATAATCCAATCGACTGATTATTCGGATCAGAAGCCAGGAGGTCTTTCAAAACCCCGCTGGCAGAATTTAATTCCCCACGCCGTATATAACTCTGAAGCTGCATTTGTTTAAGTTCAAGGCTGTCGGGCTTGTCTTGTGTCGCACGTCTAAGTATCTGTTCAGCGCGTTCATATTCTTTTGCTTTATATAAAGCTCCTGCAGTAAGCACAATCATCCGGATATCTCCGGGAGAACGATTCAGAGCTTCTTCGTAAACTGCTATTGCAAGGCGTATATCTCCCGCTTTTTCATATGACGCTGCAAGCAGCATTCTGCATGGCTGATTTTCAGGATCAGCTAAAAGAATATCTTTCGTCATTGATGTTATTTGAGGATAATAGGTTTTGAAATCATTTCCGGCAAACCAGATTCTGCACTGTTCATATCGCCATTGCCAGCCATTTTCACCTTCAAGTGATTTTATCTGATCAATAATTTTTTGTGATTCTGTAATATTTCTGAAAACAGCAGGACATGTAAGTGAACTTCTCAGAACGATAATGTCATTGGGGTATTCAGCAGCAAGATTTTTGAGCAATTCGCATTTTTTCGCCTCTTCATTCCAGTTCGAATATAACTCTGCAAGAAATAGAGAAGTTTGCTTCTTGAAAGCCGGTTTTTTACTGTTTTGAATTGCCTGATTAATCATATTTTCGCATTGCTGCACCAAATCCTCTGATAAGAGCAGGCCCGCATAAGACCGGATAAGAACAAATGAATCAGGAAACTTATTCACATCATCTTGAATTAATTCCAAAGCCTCATTTGTTTTATTTTGAGTGATGAGTATAATTGCCTTTGCCAAAGATACTCTCGTATCGGAAGGATAAGCTGCTTTAATTTCATCATAAAGTGATTCAGCAAGCGATAAATCTTTTCGATACAGAGCCATCTGAATTTGAAGAAGTTTTATCTCCGGTATTCCCGATGTTGCGACTTCGAGTTTTTTAAGATATTCGTCTATATCACTTGTTATTACAGAATTATATACATTTTCACTGTTATGTAATAAATTTACCCTTGCCTGAGCATATATTACCGCAGCGGTTATATCATTCGGATTAAGCTTAAGAGCAGCACGAGCTTGCTCTAAGGATTCACTCCATCTGCCGCTATCAGCCAGCAGCTTTGCCAAATTCACTTTTGCTGCCATATGGTCTGGCTGTTCAGAAATAAGTGTACGCAATTGTTTTATAGCAGATTGTATATCACCGAGATTTGTATACGCGTTTGCCAGCTTTATTCTCAAAGTTCCCGGCTCACCTCTCATATCAAGAGCTCTTTGCCAGCATTTAATTGCTTCATAATTCTGGCCTTTATTTTCAGCCAAAAGCCCTTCAAGAAAAGCCATAGTAGAAGGATAAATATCATTTTTTCTCAATTGCGATATACATTGTGATGCTTTATCGATCTGTCCTGCGCGTATGTACAATTCTGATGCAAGAGGCATAAAATCCCATTGATGAGAAGAAAGTGATTTAAGACCATTATCAGCAACTTCAATCATTTCAGATGTGTCTGCTGACCTTATAGCAAGCTGCGCCCAGATTCGCCACAGATTCTGATTTTCGGGATTCACATCTGCGACAATTTGTATATGGTTTCGTGCTTTCTTAAAATCACCAACAGCAATAAAATTATCGGCTAGCTGAAGCCGGATATTGGGATCACTCAAATCCTTTTTTTCAGCCTCATTGAAATCACTTATAGCCTTCTTAGGTTCTTTAAGACTCAGATAATTCGCACCTCTAAGAATATATGCCAGGGCAGAAGAAGAATTATTCTTAACTGCCTGGTCATACCAGTATTGAGGCGATACATTAAAATCTTCAGGCCGTCGTTCAATTAATTTACCAAGAATATCATAAGCCTGAATACAATCATGATTATCGTTTATTAGATTTTGAAGCTCTTTGTCTGCCTCTGAAAATTTTCGCTGGTCTATCATTGACACGGCAAGAATCATCCTGAGTTTTGCTGATGGGGATGTTTGCAAAATCCTGGCCGCAACCTGCTCAGCCTCTGCTGGTATTCCGCTGGCAAGATATAATTCTGACAATCTTAATGCAGCATCAACGTAATCAGGTTTTAAACGTAAAACGGTTCTATAGGCTGCTATTGCCTGCTGAACATTAGTTGATTTTAATGGTCTGATATTCAATTGCGAGTCAGCATATTTAAGTAAAATATCAACATCGTCCGGCACGATAGATAAATATTTGCCAAATTGCCCTGCTGCTTCCTTCCATTGACCTTGTTCATATGCCTTCGAGCCATGTAAAATCCCCTGAGAAGCTCTTCTTCCCCGCTGCCAATGACGTAATCCGAAAGCAGTTGCCGCAAGAACTGCAAGACCCATTACGAGAACAATAGCCAATTTCCAATTAAAATATTTATTTGCCATTTACCCCACCTTTACTAAGTAATTACATTAGAATTGACGAATAAAATTCACGAACATTTTTTTTGCTGTCATCCAGCATATTTTCAGGTCAAGTTTGATTGATAAATTCCTGACGTATTCAATATCATAGTGTATCCATTCCTGAAAATCCTTATTCTGTTTGCGGGTCCTGCATACCTGCCAAAGCCCTGTTATACCAGGCCTGACAGAAAGGCGTGCATCCCGCCAGAAAGGACATTGAATATTTTCCGATTCAGGCGAAGGGCGTGGTCCCACAACACTCATATGCCCGAACAGCACTGATAAGAATTGAGGAATTTCATCTATATATGTTTCTCTTAAAAAGCGGCCGACCTTGCTCATTCTCGGGTCATCAGAAATTACAAACTGAGGACCATCTGCCTCATTAAGAACTCTTAATTTTTCCTGCATTCCTTCTGCGCCTACATGCATTGTTCTAAACTTAAGACATGGAAAATTCTTACCATGCAGTCCCTGCCTTATTGCCTTATAAAATATCGGGCCTTTAGAGCTAAGCTTAATAGCCAAAGCTATAAAGGGGGCAACAGGTGCAAATACAATAAGAACAAGCGCGGATAGAATAATATCCACAGTTCTTTTAAGACATCTTGCATATGAAAAAGGCTGCCAACTTCTATAACAAATCTTTTCATCCTGAGGTATATAACGTTTATATTTTTCAACTTGTTGCGACATCTGAGAGAAATGAGTAATTACGCGGTTCTGAATACAAGCACCGGATGGAACTTCAATTCCTGAGCCTATTATGCTTCTTCTTATGACGGCTTTATCAGAAATCCTGCAGTTATCGCCAATGACGGCAGGACCTGCGATAATGACATCATTATTAATTGTGCCTGCCTGTCCAAGAATAACTTCACCATAAAAACGAGCTGAATCCGCTATTCTGAGATTGCTATGAGTTTTTACATTCATTGTTCCAGAGTTTGGATGCGGCATATTATTTTCAAGTCTCATAGAAATCAATGAAAGCAAACCATTCTCCGAATTTAAATCCATTACTCTGCCGCCGACATAAATACTGCCCATAGTTATAGATTTCGAGGTTGAATTTTTTAAAAACTGTTCAAATGAAAGAGGTAAACCCTCATTTTCTAAAACGATTCGAGCAGCATGACTTTTAATGAAAAGAAGATGCGGCCAATCGCATGGAATTGGTGCAGGATGAACAGCATTGGTATAAAACAAACGAAAACCGAGCAGGTTTAATTGAGAATCCAATAATACTTGTTCGCTTCTGGCCCGCAAAAAAGGTTTTATTTCAACAGCTACAATATCGCTATCCAGCTTTGAAACTGCTTCGTAAAGTAACTGCTTATCGGTATCGATAAGAAAATTGCCATTAGAAATGACTATCGATGAATTTTTTGAAAATAGCTCAGAGAGAACAGGAATTTTGTCATCATAAAAAATAATATGGGAATCAATAACATCAGATTGTGATTTCCAAATCGAAGGTAATGCGAATAAATAATCCATTTTACGCAAATCATATTCAGCAAACATCCTGGAAATAACAATGTTTGCTACTGTTTTACACGAAAATGCAAAATTCAATAATGAGCAATCAGGACTTTTATGAACGACAACCAAATGCATATAATTCAAAATCAAAGAATATAAGCTTTAAATAATGTTGTATTTAATTTACGGGACTATCAGTATCTTCCGGTTTTTCAGAAAGCAAAAGAGAATCTGCACTATGTACTCTGGTATGACCTGTTTTACCCCCTTGTGAATAATATTGATAGCCATATCGATAATAAGTATGCCCAATATGGACATTTCCCATGACTGTACCCAGTATCCTGACATTAATTTGAGTAAGTCTGTCTCTTGTTTCCCTCAGGTCTCCAGTTGTAGTATGCCCCGCAAAACTTGCAAGAATTACGCAGCCTGCAATCTTGGCTAAAATGAGCGCATCAGGGAAAGCTAAAACCGGCGGTGTGTCAATAATCACATGGTCATATCTTTCTGCTAATTTATTTATCTGAGCCGCTGTACTGGGCAATATTAATAATTCATAAGGGTCAGATGTATCCTGAGAATCGCAGGCAAGCACATGTAAACCGGGCGAAACAATTGCTATAGCCGAGTCATACATATGACTGCCCATAAATATATCTTTAAGACGTCTTTTTTCGCGAGGTATATTTAAAAGTCTTCCGATATCAGGCTTTCTTAAATCGCAGTCTATTAATAAAACTTTTCTGCCCGACCTGCTTAAACTTGTAGCAAGATTGACCGAGAATGTGGTTTTACCATCGCGCATGCCGGCACTTGTAATAACCAGTTTTTTCGGTATACCGCCGCCATCAATCAAACCTAAATTCGCACGAATTGTCTGATAATCCTCAGTAAGTTGTTTAGGCAGCAAAGTTTTTTCTATTGTATTCTGGCTGGTCGTAGTTCCGATTATCCTTACACCAATATGTTTTATTACATCTTCGGGAGAGCGCAAACTTGGGTCTGTTTTATCTTTAACAAATGCCAGACCTAAACCAGAAATAAGTGCCATAAATAAAGTAGTTAAAGAATATTTAAAACGTTTATCTCGAATATGGGCAATATCCGCTGCATAAGCAACGGAAATCCTCGCCGGCTGTTTTCGCTCCATCTCAAGTTCCTGTATGCGCCTGGTTACCTGGTCATATAATCCCTTATCCAACTCCAATTGATACTGCATATCCTGAATGTTAAGCTGTTTTCTGCCAAGTTCTATTGTCATTGCATCCTCTTTCGCAAGTTTTTCTCGAAGCCTGATTTCATAAGCGGCAGTTTGCTCAAGCTCGGCTTTCATCTTAATCATTTCATTTTTCATTCCCAAATTTATATCTTTGGCAATCATATCATCAAACTCTTTGCCAACTTCCTGACGCCTTTCACCAATGCGTTTCCTGAAAGATTCAAGAAAATCTTCTTTTTGTTTTAATTGAGGATTTTGAGCCGTCATTATTTGTTTCGATGAAATAATATCCTGCTCCAAAACAACTGAACTACGCAAAAGTTCCTGAATGCCGGGGTCGGAATTAATATGGTCATTTCTTCTCTTGAGCCATTCATCAGGCATACCTTTTTCATTTCCATCTTTTATAGCATCAATTTTCGATTCAAGATTAATTCTTGTTTTTTCAATCTGAGTCAGTTCTGCCAGCAAATTAGAAACCTGGTCAAGCATCATTCTCTGTCTGCTATCGAGCGAAACAGTTCCATACTCCTGCGCCAAATGATGAATAGCTTCACGCTGAGCTGTCAATTTATCTGAAAGAGTCCTGCGTTTGTCCTCCAGCACATTTAATGCCTGGTCCTCACTTTGAGTGGAAAGTATACCTTCTATAGCCATATAAGCCCGTATAAAGGAATCTACTATAATTTGAGCTTCCTGTGGTTTAGCTGTAAGGATTGTTATCTTGATAAGTTCTGTATCGCGTGCAGGTGCGATCTGAATTGTTTCTCTGTCTATAGCCAGCTTTAAACTCGCTGCATAATCTTTTTTAGTCATATTATCTGTCTGGCCATTTTTCAGTTTAGCTGTATCTTTTGGGTTGAAAAATGATAATTTTTTATCAGCCAGATCATCAGCAACCCTTTGAACTACCTGAGTGCTCGAAATCATCTCAGCCTGTGTGTTCATAAATGTCTGGTAATTTGATATCTCACCTCTTTGAGTTTCTCCTGTAAGAATATTAGCTAAAATCGGTGCGACCCTTATCGCCCCTGTAACCTCATATTTTGGTTCTAACCCAAGCCAAATCAGGGAAAGTCCTACAAAACAAATTAGGCCAAACGTAATTGCAATAATTCGCCACTGCCTAAGCGCCAAAGACATGATTAAATCAAGCGAACCAGGCCCAAACGATTCTGTCTGTGTCGGAAAATTTTCATAAACCGGTCCAATCGCTCCACTTTCGTATTTTGTTAATTCATCCATAAGAAGCTCTCTAAAATCTAATAGGTTTTGATTTCTATTGCCGCACAATAATAATTGCTTTTTTTTCAACAGGTACTTCTGTTAACCTTTGTAAAAGCCAAAATTCAGCAATTACCGCCGCCAGTGCCAGCGGCACCATCGCATAACCGCCGAAATCATGAAACATTTTTTCCCAGTGTTCACCTTTAACATATGTAAAGGCTATAGAAGTAATTACAAGCCTTGCCGTATTACATAACAATGCAATAGGCAAACTTGAAATCAGGACAATTATCTTTTGCCATAATGGACGTTTTGCGAGCATTACTACAAGTGCGCTAATCACAAAAAATGCTGTAATCATACGAAGCCCATTACACGCCTCGGCCACGGCCACAGCTGACAAGCCAATATGTATTAAATTTCCTTCTTTAACAACATCATAGCCCAGAATTTCAAGGCAAAACACCGCTGAAGAGGTAGCCCAGCTTTGAAGAGGCAAAGTTACGGCTCCCTGAACTCGATAAGGCCATGGCAGCATCAAACAAAGAAACAGCAGCGTAGTCGCTGTTTTTTTAAAGAATTTCCATCCTAATAAGAACATTACTAATGCCGCTGTTCCAATTAAAACTGAAATTCTTTCTGCAGAACCAAACATAAAAAATACACCGAAAAGGCGCAATCCTTCTGCTATGAAAAATATTAATAAACCAATAATCGCAGGTTTTAAAGGGACATTTTGCAATTGGTCGCGCCTTGACCATAAAACATAAGCTGCCAAAAAAGGAACAAGTATACCACTCGAATATTCATCACTGCTTAGCCAGATGTTCCATAAATCAGCTATATTAGCCCAGTAAGACCACATAAATGCTGCAATCACAGCAAACAATCCAGCCCATCCTAAATATGAAAAATCTGATAATACAGGTTCACGCCTGCTGTCTTTTAATGATTTTCTCCAATCAGACACGCTGCTCTTTAATTGAGCAGATTGAACTGCAAAACGTTTTAAAAATGCAGTTCTTTCAAAAGCAATTTCCGTATCACAAATATTTGTATTACTATTTATTCTTACATTATTATCCAAAAGTGAATTAGAAATTTCACAGTGCGAACCTATTTCAACTTTGTCCCAGATTACACTATTGATGATGATATTATCATTTTGAATATAGCTGTTTTGTCCGATAACAGCAGGCCCAAAGATAACTGTGTTATTCGAAATTCTTGCATTGTCCATTACAATTACATTTCCAATAATTTTAACGGAAGGGTCAACTTTGGCATTATTGCCGAGAAAAAGTTGGCCTTTATCATGTGAAACAAAGCTTATCTTGTCATCTGAAAATTCTCCTTGTTCGATGAAGTTGGCCATTGCACATAAATATTCTTTTGAATCCCTGAAGTTATTAACATTTTGACTTAATCTATGTGCCTTAATGACCATTGCCTTGCTTACCATCTCAGGTATCAATGCTTCTTTAATATCGCAGTATCCATCTTCGGGAATGTTATCCAATATTTTCCTGCCGCAAACATATATACCTGTTGATGTCCCTAATTCATTGTTTTCATGACCAGGATTAAAAACGACTGTCAAATCGGCTTTTTGTTCAAGATGCGCAGTAAGCAAATCTTTAATATCAGGCAGAGAAATCATTGCTGCAGGAATGACTATAGTCATATCTTTATTTCTGCCGCGTATCGCATCACGAAGACAACCTGCTGTTCCCGCACGGAGCGATTCCTCAATAAAACTCAAATGTATTTTTGGGATTTCAGCTGCAAGAGTTTTAAAGTTGCCGATTTTTTCTTCAGAACAAATTATAATTTCCTTAACACCTTGATTTACAAGATTTCTGATAGCGATTTCAATGACAGGACGTCCCAGAACAGGCCACAAACAAACGGGCACATGGGAAGCTATCTTGCATCGCCCAAAATCTCTGCTGCCGGCCAAAATAAGAACGTTTACTTTTTCTATATCCATGTGAGTATTGCTCATTTTTTCATATTTTAATTACTAAGCTAGGCGAATGTCTTTAAGGAAATTGCTTATTCTTTGAGCAACAATACCGGCCTGATTTTGACGGGCAACAGGGATAAAATTCCGCAATAGAGTGATTTTTTTTGGCAATTCTGATTCATTGTATGCGGCCAGCAAATAACCCATCTGCTCATATTCCCTTGCAATCGCTGTCTGATGGTCATTAACGACTTCACCATATTTTTTTTGCCTTGGCATAATAAGCAAGGGCTTATTTTTAGCCAATGCAGCAGATATTACTCCCATACCCGCATGACTTATGACGGCAGATGCATCAGTGATATATTTATCAAAAGTATTTTTATCCAAGAATTTTTTATACTCAAAATGTTTAGGTAAATAATCAGTATCGCCTAACTGCGCGTAAATCTTATCATAAACAAAACCATTTCCAGCAGCTTCATCTATTGTTTTAATTAATCTGTCAAATGGAAATTGTGTGCCAACACAAACAAAAATCATAAAATGTAATCCTTTTTTTTAAAAAATGGCAAAACAGTTTAAAAACCGTTTAGTCTTTAAATTACCGCTCCTGCATATTCTACATTATTTTTTTCAGCTAACTTTGGCCATTGAACTAAGAACAAATCAGCTATTTTTTTCACCATTCTTCCTGATAATGATATTTTTTCAACATTTGTTATGCTGTCGACCCATACGACTTTGGCACCAATGATTTTCCCAACAAAACTAGAGATACAGCCGCAAGCAGCTCCTGTGCTGATGACAGCATGTGGTTTTTCTCTACAAATAATTCTAATACAGCGTAATACCACTTTAAAAACCTTCCATGGCTGCTGCCTATTGCATTCACCAACAACGTATACATTGCCGTTTTTTTGCAATTCACTTTTTACAACATCAGAAGTAGTTATGAAAAACACTTCATGTCCATTCCAGCATTCAGCCAAACGCAGTAATTGGCTAAGATGACCGCCCGAAGATGCAACAAGACCTATTTTCATTATGTTACCTCACCATTTTTTAAGCCTTCTTCGAACCGGCCTCAAGAGAATCTGAGGCCAAAAAACGGGATTAAAAAAGAAAAATCTTTTTGCCAGTATTCGGTGCAATCGGCGTCTGGCAAGATTATTTAAACATTCTTGTTCAACAGCATACGTTTTTTCATATTCCTCATCGAAAAGCGATTCCTTCAGCAATCGGCTTCGACGTAAAATTTCATTTTCAATCTTTTTATATCTTTCACCTGAAGCGATTAAAGGCCTGTGCTCCTGGTCTTTGAGTACGGGAATACATTGCCATGAATTTACTTTTTGACCTAAAATATTAACATTTAAAATAAATGACCATCTGCTGTCATCAGTAATACCATCAAAAATGAAGTCACCCAAGCTGTACGCAACAAGACCATTTCCTATCTGTTCAATTCCCTGGACAACATGAGGATGATGCCCGATTATCAGACAAGCTCCTTTATTAATGAATGTTTTCGCCAGTTCCCGCTGCCAAGTTCGGGGACGGTCCATAAATTCATCGCCCCAATGAATCATTATCACTACTGAATATTTTTTTAACGCATATTCTTCAATAATTTTTTGAGCCTTATCAATGGACATATCTCCCGGGTATGCGTATTTCTCCTGACGCAGACACAGACCGAAAATGGCTAAATTTTCCGTGCCGCCGTTAAGAATAAGAGGTTCTCCCTGGCCATTAAATCTTTTTTGGTCACCACTTCCAACAACAGCTATACCCGCATTTTGAAGATTTGCAACAGTATCGATGGCGGCAGGCAAACTCTGCTCTAAAATATGATTGTTAGCGACATTAGCGGCTTTAAAACCCCATTTTGCAAGTAAATCCGCACCTACGGGTCGTCCGCGCATATGTCTTGCTCGTAAAGACCAGTTCTTATATCCAATATCAGACAAAACGCCCTCAGCATTACAAAATACTAAATCGTGTTTTGCGAACTCTGCGAGAATGTCCTGTCTTAAAAAATCAGAGCCATACTTATCAATAGAAGCTGCAACCCCCCGACCGAGAGCAAAAAAGGAATCCCCCAGCATCACATCTCCAACAAAAGCGAGCCTGCATTCCTGCATTTTATGCACCTTTTTTAATCATTGATGCCTCTAATGGCGAAAGACTTTGTTCTATAATTTCAGAAAGCTGATTTACATGTTCATTCCATGAATGCCGGCGGGCAATTTCAATCCGTTTTTCTTTTCTTTTTTCATCATCATGCTCAAGTTCGTACCTTATGCCTTTTGAAAATTCATCCTTATCAGAAGCAATTGTCAGCAAGTCAGAATATTTACTTGCAATTTCATCAATATACACAGAGACAATCGGCTTTCCAGAAGCCATATATTCAAGAAGTTTGAGGGGATTACAATTAATTATCCAGTCATTTATTTTCCAAGGCAGCATGCAGACATCAAAATTTGCGCATAAGTCAGGTATCTGTTCATAAGGAACACGGCCGAGGAAAAACGCATTTGGCAATTTTGAAATTCCATTATAGTCACCCGCTGTAATCTGACCTGCAAAAACAAACGATATCTTTGGATTTTCCCGGCAGCAGTAAGTCAAAAGCTCAATATCATTTTCGGCCGTAAGTGTACCGAAATATCCGGCAATTGGATGCGGGACTCCCGCCAGCAGCTCACATTCAGCTTTTTTCTCAGAGGCAGCCCTGAATAATTCGAAATCAACCCCATGCGGCAAATAGTGAACTTTATCTCCTATCGGCTTTTTCCATTCGTACAGTTTTTTTGAGACACAGATAATCCTATCGCTTTGTGCAGTAACTTCCGATTCACGCTTAATTACTTTATCTTTGTTGCGGGTATAAGGACATCTGTCAAATCTGTCTGAAACATGATAAACGACAGCGGGTTTTACTATACTTCCAATTACATCGGCAGCTCTAATGTTTTCTATCCAAAGTATGGGCCTTTTCATATGAATAAAAAACATAATGGACCTGAGCTGAAATTTAAGAAGAAGGTTATTCATCGAATCAATAACTGTATTACCCTGCATCGGGAAAAAAAAGGGACTAAGTATGAACAGATTATCTTCTGCCCGCCTTATAAATTTAACCATACTTTTAAATTTTCTTAATATTCTTCTGCCAAGGCCTTTTCGAGTTCTGACCCCAAGCAAATCTGAACTGACCGGATTGACATAAAGAACTCTATTCGCCTTTGCCAGATGCTTCATAATGTGTGTGGTGCAGCTGGGATTCATACCCCACCAATCCGATGGACCAAAACAAATAAAATCTTTATTCTTCAGCATAAAAATCAGATATGAGATACCACAGGGCGTATTTTGCCGCTGATGGTTCTTTTTACTGCCTGCACTTTCTTAAGCTCAACCTTAAGTTCACTTGGCAAATGTTTGATAATCAGCCCTCTGAAATTCGAAAGGTCATTTTCATTAAAATTAGAAGCGGGGACATATTCGATGGTTAAATGGTCTAAAGCATCCTGAATGATTTGACTTTCCAGGATGTGATTTGTGCCATAAAGTAAATGGGTCAAAATAGCGGCGCCAAACTGCCGGCCGGATGGTGTTTTTATCACGTCAATTTGCCTTCCTGTTATAGATTCTACAACAGGAAATGACCTGCCGCATGAGCATTTGCGGTCTGATTTAATTACCGTGTCCCCTGTATCATATCTTATAAACGGCATTGTTTTATTCCAGAATCCTGTGGAGATTACCCTGCAAATTCTATCATCACTTTCATTTACAGGAATCAGTTCTGTAAAGCCATATTCAGGAATAATATGATAAGAGCCCTGCTCACATGTATGTATATAACAAACGCGTTCTGCACCGCCGTAGAAATCAAATACATTGCAATCAAAGGCTCCGCTGATTGCTGCCCTGGCTGATTGTGTTAATGTTTCAGAAGATGTCAATACGGCTTTGAGCTTCAAGTTAATCCCCAAATCAATGCATGTTTTCGCAAGCAGGTAAATTGCCGAAGGATAACCGACTAACGCAGCCGCATTGTATTTTCGAATAACTTCCGCATAATGCAGGGCCGTTTTGGGGGACAAATGATAGGTTGACAATATAAGGTCTTTCATAAAGAAATCATAGGCATACAACCTGCCGTTTTTCTGATCGGGCTTTGCAATAATTCTGCCGGTAAGAAATGCGCATTTATCTGTCATTTTAATCCCGGCCCAATCATATTGTCTTCTTACAAAAGCCTGTTCGTTTCCAATAGAGAATAAATCTCTCTGGATTAACAAGGCAGTCCCTGTTGTCCCTCCGGTGTAAGCGGTGCGTCTTAGGAAACGAGGGTATTTAGAAGAAATAAATTTTTCGGGCGATTTCAGCACGTCGTTTTTGGTGATAATGGGAAATCTTGTGATATCATTAATATTTGAAAATTTGTTTACTTTAATATCATGCTGTTCCATCAAATTTCGCCAATAAGGAACGGTATTATAAGAATGTTCCATAAGCTTTTTCAGCAATTCTAACTGCAGCAAATTTATTTGTTCTTCATTAAACCATTGGGTCCGCTGAAGCCATTTTCTGCGCGTCCAAAATGGTCCCGCGAATCGTTTCATGAATAATGTAAAAGCGCCATTAGCCAATACTTTAAAGTTCATTGAAATTAAACCTGGAAATTAGAAGTTACTTATCAGTTACCCGTTTTAACCAGATTTCTCTCCAGAAATGAAAACACGACCTGTCGCAGCCATACCAGTCTTTGCCATCACACAAAACATTTTCGAGCAAAACTGTATTTTTGACTTTTCGATATTGCCGGTTACTTTCGAGAATCATTGTTTCAAGGCGCTTAAATACACGGTATCTTTTGCCGCAGAAATTCCTCATGTTGCACATCCAGCCAAGACCTTTATATCTTCCTTTCTGGTCAAGTGTTGAAAGAATTTCTCTTTCACTTTTTATCTCAACCCATTCTCCCGGCTGTAAATTCAGGACTTCTTCATTTTGATTATTTTTCATTTCATCGGGAGAGCTTATATATTTTTCAGCAAGACCTAAGGCAGCAAATAATTTATTAAACATATACCCCGCCATTCCTGAAAATCCTTTTTTCTTTATATGCCAACTGGTATGTAAAACAACAAGATATAACCGCCAGAATATTTTTGTAAAAACAGACCAGTTTTTTTCATCACTGCAGCTCGAAAGACCATCTAACTGCCCGTGACAACTGGCAATATTTTGCACGTCTTGAGATTGTAGTTTAATGATTATCTATTCCTCTTAAATTATTCGCATTTTCTTCAGGTATCTCGATTAAAACAGGTGATGTATTCAGATAATACGCTGCCTTGCGCTTTGATTCAATATCACGATAAATCCGTTTAATATCCTCAATAGATATCCCAATAACTGGCGCAATTTCATCCGGCGATAAATTGTTATTTTTTGCATACAAGCAGAGGTCAAGTTTGTCAAATGATATAGAGAAATAGAATTCTTCCTGTGTTTGAAACATTGAATATGTATCAGTAGTTGGCTTTTGACAAATTATTTCCGACGGCAAATGAAGATATTGAGCCATTTGGTAGACTTGAGTTTTATAAAGATGGGCTAATGGTTTTATATCAGCAGAACCATCACCATTCTTCACAAAGAAACCCTGATCATATTCAATTAGATTGGCAGTTCCTGCCACAGCATAATTGTATCTGTCGGCATAGTAATATTCGAGCGTTTTCCTGGTTCTCTGCTTAAAATTGGTGGCAGCTATAATACCCATGTATGCATCATATGTAAGACGCTTTTTCTTTTGTTCACCTGATGGCGATTCAATAACTAATGAGAAGAGCCTATAGGGACGTTTAGAAGTAATTGGGGGCAGCACAATTTTACTTTTGTAATCGGCCCCGTATTCAGGAAATAAACTGCGTATTGCCTCATCTCTTCTGAAATAACAACCTTCCGCTTCAAGAATCGGTGTAATATCTTCTGTTATCGTATTTATTTCCAGGTGTTTAGCGATAAGCCGGCCAACATCCATGGTTTGTTTGGCCGAGTCCTTTTCAGGGAGGAAAAGCCCCAGCACGCGCTGCTTGCCTAAGGCCTTAATACACAATGCACCAACGACTGAGCTGTCAATACCTCCCGATAATGCAACTACAATACCGCGTTTTTTGAACTTTTTGAATACCGTTTCACGAATAAACACTGCAATTTTTTCAAGTTCTTGGGCGCAGTCAATATGAAGAACATCTTTTGTTAAAGGATTTTTAATTTTCAAAATCTCCCTCTATTAATTTTATTTTATCTATCTTGCCGTTTGGCATTCTGGGGAGTTTATCAATAAACTGGACGTATTTAGGCATCATATAATTTTCCAAATTTATGCTGCAGTATTTCAGAATTTCTTTCTCGGTGAGGTCTGCACCATTTATTTTTACTACAAATACCTTAATGGCCTGACCCAGGACTTCGTCTGGCAATCCAATGACTGCTGTTTCAGCAATCCCTTCGAGTTCACTTAAAATATTTTCAAGTTCTCGGGCAGCGACTCGTTCGCCTCGGCATTTTATCATGTCATCTTTCCTGCCGATAAAGAACAAGAAACCCTTCTCATCAATTCGAAAGTAATCGCCTGAATGTAGAACCTTTTCTCCGGGATATCGGCCCGGCCTAAAAGTTTTGGCAGTGAGCTCGGAGTCATTCCAATAGCCCTGCATTACATGGGGACCCCTTATAATTAATTCTCCATGCTGGCCAGGGCTGACCAGTTTACCGTTTTCATCAACTACAAAAACTTCAGTATTAGGTATCGGTCCGCCTACAGAATCAGGTTTGCTGTCTAATTCTTCAAAAGGCAGGTACGTCGCCCGTTTGCATTCTGTAAGTCCATACATTGAAAATATCTTTATATGAGGAAACATCTTTCTAACAGATAATGTATGAGATTTTGGCAATGCGGCGCCTGCATTTGTTATATATCGCACACTGCTGAAATCATATTTACTCAAATCTTCCAGGCGCAGCAGCAATGCCAGAACAGTCGGGACTAAAGGAATTCCGGTTACCTTTTCGCGTTTTATAATTTCAAGCAAAGGATGTACATACAAAAATGATTTTTCAAGGATTACCGTTCCCCCATACATAAATGCCATAATCACCTGATATAAACCATATCCAAATGAAAGGGGCAGCACATTAAGAATTATGTCACTTTCATTATTATCAAGATATTCAATTACGCTTCGTGCCACTGAAATCATATTATGGTGAGTAGCCATCACCCCTTTTGGCTCCCCGGTAGAGCCGGAAGTGTAAATTAATGATGCTAAATCAATTTCTATGCAGCCAGGCAATTTTTCATCCGATATAGAAAAATTGCCGGAAAGAACTGTTTCCCAGCTTAAAAATGAATAATCAACCAAAGACGATATTTCTTTTTGAGGTCCCACCCATATAATTTTGATTTTGTCTTCTTTGTTCGAAATTGCTTCTATTACTACTTTTGCCTTGCTGGTATGAGTTATAAGGAGCTTGGGGCCGCAGCTGTTTATAATATATTTCAATTTGTGCGACTTTACTGACCCATCAAGTATTACAAATGAAGCACCGGCTTTAAGTATCCCGTATATCGAAATTACAGCTTCACATGAATTATCCAGCAATATAACAACCCTGTCATGCCTTTTGACTCCCGCATCAAGTAAAACATGGGCAAGCCGATCTGTAAGTTCATCGATGGTTTTGTAAGTCAAACGCTCTTGTCCGCAAATTAATGCTTCTTTTTGAGAAAATCTCTTCGCCGAACGCCGAAGCCAGTCGTGAACTAATACCGGGTCAAATTCCATTTAAGCAATTGCAATCAATTAAGGTTAGATGAGCAATGACCTTCGATCAATCAAAAGATCAGGTTTTTTAAAATCAACTTGTTTGTTAGGAAAATCATCAATAAAACGATTATAGATAATCTGTGACGAGAGAATCCCTGCAAGAGCCATATTGTCGATTTCGCTGGCTTGCTCTTTTTTTTGCATTTTGGCTAAAAGCAAATTAACTTTCTTTGCATCGAACAATCCTGCTTTTTTAATATAATTTTCAGACAACATCTCTCTAAGATGCTCGTCATCTCTGTCCTTTATTAAACTATTTTTAATAGGGGCCCTATACGGGTACTTTGGCCTTTTAATAATTTCATCTGGCAGAATCCCCTTAAATACCTTTTTAAGAGTATGCTTTTCATTTAGTCCCAAAATTTTCCATTTCGAAGGAATTTTGCACATGTATTCAATTATTCGCCTGTCGAGATAAGGGACACGAATCTCAAGAGAATTTGCCATAGCCATCCTGTCGCCCTGGGATGAAAGCAGATAATTAGTAAGAAATATTGACATCTCAAGATATTGAGCCTTTGAAACACAATCCCATTTTCGAAAACTTTCAGGCAATGTTTCCCTAATCTCTGCAAATCCATCATACCTGCCGATAGCCCGGTTGAGGTTTTCACAGAAGAATATCTTACTTCTGCCGGTATTTTGCCACCTGAGAAGATGAGAAAAGAGAGGGTCTGTTAAATCATTAAGACCTTTGCTGAAAAATTTATCTAATGTTGATTTTGCCCTGGGCTTATCATTAAAAATATAGGTATAAAGCTCTTTTGTAAGTGATGCACGTTTTAGTGACTGCGGATATTTTGCCCAATAATTTCTTAATTTTGCCTCGCGGAAGATGTTGTAGCCTCCAAAAACCTCGTCTGCTCCTTCTCCTGTTAAAACTACTTTAAATCCATTTTCACTAACTAATTTAGATAACAAAAGCAGGGGCACAGGCGCTGTTCTCAATAACGGTTTTTCACAATGCCATAAACAATCGGCAAAGGATGAGCCAATTGCTTCATCAGCGGCAATCGTTTGAGTATGAGGAACTTTTAAAAATTTTGCGATGCGATTCTGATGAGCTGATTCATCAAAAACAGGATCTTCAAAACGAATTCCAAAAGTCCTTACATGATTATTAAAATTATTAACGATTGCAGCGGTGATTCCGGAGGAATCAAGTCCGCCGCTTAAATATGCTCCCACCGGAACATCTGCTCTAAGGCGAATGTTTATAGAATCAAGCAGAAGGGTTCGAATGTTATCGCAAACTTCATTAGGGGAATGACTTAATTGCTCATTGCGAGGCAAAAATACATAATCCCAATATTTCTTTATTTCAATTCTGCCTTTTGAAATCTTCAGATAATGTCCGGCGGGCAGCTCGTCTATACCCTCAAAAACAGTTCTTCCTTTCAGGGTAGTCCAAAATGTAAATATCTGGTCTATTGCAATTGGATCGATCTCTTTTGGCACGTTTTGATTTATGAAAAGCGACTTTATCTCGGATGCAAATAATAGTACGTCGCCAACTTTTGTAAAATAGAGGGGCAGAATCCCTACATGATCTCTTGCAGCAAATAATTCCCGTTTAATATTGTCCCAAATTGCAAAGGCAAACTGGCCATTTAATTGTTCAAGACAGTCACTGCCGTATTGTTCATACATATGCAGGAGAACTTCAGTGTCTGAATTAGTGTAAAATATATGGCCTTTAGACTCAAGCTGCTGGCGCAATTCGATATAGTTGAAGATTTCTCCGTTATAGATAATCCATAAACTTTTATTTTCGTTATGAATAGGCTGAGTTCCGCCTGATAAATCAATCACGCTCAGACGAGTATGTCCCAGCCCGGCCCAATCATCGATATATATTCCAACTTCATCGGGACCTCTATAACCGATGATGTTCACCATTTTATGCAGCATCTCAACTGAAGTATTGCAGGGCTTGGTTATACCGCAGATTCCAGCTATTCCGCACACGAATAAATTTACCTCTGATTAAATATTATCAGAATATTCAGGCAATATATTTGCCCTTTTGTTTTTCAATAAAATTTGAGACTTTTGAAATACTATCGAGGTTTTCAGGTATTAAATCACTATCCGCTATCTTGATATGGTATGTTTCCTCAAGAAACATAATAAGTTCAAGAATTCCTGTTGAATCGAGGATATTCGATTCGGAAAAAGATGAGTTATCATCTACACGGTTCGCATCACCGAACAAAATCTGGTCAACTACGAATTTGCGAACTTCTTCAATATATCCCATAAATAAAAATCCTATTAACTCTTCAAAATCTAAAGTATATCATTTGGAGAACGTAACCATAATTCACCTTCAAGTGCCGTCAAAAAAGCCTCGCCAGAATTAATTGTTTCAATAATTTCAGGCCTTTTAGTATGTATAAGCGCCCAGCTTCCCTGCTTAAAAAGGCATCTATTGCTTCCCAGAGAATCAATGAATTTTGGTTCCACCCGTCCCCATAAACACATTACATTGTCCTTTTTTGCCTCTGATAACATATGCTGCAAAACCTTATTACGTGAGTCTCTGCGGGCTAAAAGCAGGATAACCTCATTTATTCTTTTTTTGCTTTGATAACAGGCATATGCTCCAATAAGTTCCTTTGCTCCTTTATATACGGCAAAAGCTTTGAACGAACCTCGATGCTGATTACTTCGAAGGAAATCCATTAACCATTTCCATTTTTCATATTCATATTCTGAATTCAGCGTATAATATTTTGAGAATTCAAAAAAACAATCCAGCAGCGTTCTGTCATCGGTTTCAACACTCGTGCACTCTGATGAAAAGACAGGCTCAATTAATTTAGCGGCACCAAGTGAATCAAAAATAGAAGCCGCAGGTTTTAACATTAATGCTGCGGTTTTTCTGCCATTTTGCTGTGAAAGAACATTAATTGCATAAGAACATGGCTTTAATGGACGTATCCAGTTCATGCTGTATATCATTGAAGTGCTTCCGCCCATTCCCTCCCAGAATTTACGCCCCATATTATTTGCGCCATCACTTAATGATAAATCCTGAGGGCCGGACAAAAATTTGCGGATTAGCTGCGCTGCAGCGAAGGGATGTCCGCTATGCGGACAAACCATGAGCCTGTGTGATACAGCAACTTTAATTGTTTCTCCTCTGAAATACATCTGGCGCGGAATAACGCCAATAAAACCAATAACTTTTCCCGAATTGCGATAAACAAAAGATGAAAAATTTTTATCATGCCAGGGATTATGAAAGAAAATTTTTCTATAGTAATCTCGCAAACCTTCTGAATTGGGAACCTCGTTTTTAAATTTGATTTTGCTGTGCATTTCCGCAATAGCAGGAACATCATCTTCGGTGCATATATCGATTCTTTCCATTCACATCCTCAAAAACGCCTTCTTAAATAAGTCAATGAGCAAAGACGTTTGTTTTTATCCAAATTTCCCATAAGGGCTTTCGCTGGAATGGCAATTTAGGAGCCAAACGGCTAAACCAGATTTTATAATAAACACAATTGATAAGTCTGGCCATCAACTTGAATATGCTTATTCGCATTCTGACAAAGGCACCTCTGCGCAGCATATGAATAGAATAGATGGGCACCAGCTTTCCACCCATTCTCAATTTATATTCGTATTTGCCGCGCATGCTATTTATCAATTTTACATCTTCTCCTATTGCTTTTTTAATAAGCTCACAAAAGTGCACCCTGCCAACCGATATTCTTTGGAATTCTTCAGCCTGGGTCCTCGAATTCAAGTAAGCGAAATATGTATCTGAAAATTTATAGCCGTATTCATAACCGGTGCAAACATCTCCCACTTTCATTTTGAAAAGCCTCAATCGGCCGTTCTTTAACTGTGCCTCTGCCATTTCTCGATGAAATATTTCAGATTTAGGCCAGTCATTAAAATGTCCGCCCTGTCCCTCATTTTGCCAGTGTGACATATGCATTTGAACAAAATCATCGAATGCTTTTGCTAATCCGGTATCGCAAACTGTTTCAGTGATTATTTCGGCAGTATTGTCATTTACGACTTTTATAATGTTGCGGCAATGCCGATTCATCTCTCTCTTCTCGGTCTTAGAGAGTTTTTCCAAATATTCATTGAAGCTAATTCCCAGCGGATATATAGTCTGGACTCCATTTTCTTTTTTTTCCAGCATATAACGGCTGTCATTCATATCTGAAAATTCAGTAATAAACTCCAATGTCTTATTGAATGTCCCGGCCAAAGGACCAAAACAAATAATTTCGGGATTAAATTCGAGAAATAAATGTTCAAGCCAGGCCTTATAAACTGGTTTTAGGAATTCATTTGAAATAGGAGGGCTAAATTCAGCGGGTACAAATGTGCTGCTGACAATTCTTGCCGCTTTAATACATAACGGTCCTATACTAATATTATCGATATATGTCGGCAGTATTCCGACTATTTTGTCTGCGTCTTTAAAAACAAATATGCGAAGCGGCTTAGCCTGGCCATAATGTTTCCACCATATTCTGCACCAGTCATATGTTAAAAATATTTCACATCCTATGGATTCAATAAAATTATCCCATTGTTCCCGGATATTCTGCAACTCTTCAAAATTTTTATAAACATTATTTTGTAATTTTATCTGCATACTGAAACTTTAAATTTATTTAATCAGGAGTTTTATACTTTTTATTCATAGATGCAAACAGGTTAGTCTTTATCCAATACTTCCATAGAGGTCCGAATTTCATAGGCAGCCTCGGTGCAATTTTGCAGTACCACAATCTAAAATAACCTATATTAACTAAATATGAAATCTTATGAAGAATAGCAGCCTTGATTTTAGAACTGCTGGAGTTACGTATAAGGTAAATCCCTTTAATCATAAACAGCTTGCCGCCGAGTCTGAGCTTATGTTCATAAGTGCCCCTCATACTGTCTATTATCTTTATACCCTCAGCTATCGCCTTTTTGACTATTTCGCAAAAAGCAATTCGGCCTATACCTATGTCTTTATACATATTGGAATCATTGCGGCAGTCGAGAAAATCATAATAAGATTTTCCAAATTTATATTGATATTGATAACCTAAACAATTTTCACCAAGCTGCACTTTTAATAATCGTGTCCTTCCAAGCGCATGATTAACACTGGCCAGTTCTTCATGGAAGGCCTTCGAATCGGGCCAATCTCCAAAGTGACCGGCTTTACCGAGCTTTTGCCAATGGGCCTGGTGCATTGCAACGAATTCGTTAAAATATTCAGAAATATTGGAATCAGACACAAATTCACTTTTTATACCCATGGGAGCTTCATTTAACATTTGACTTACCATATTATAAGCCCGCCGGACATTACTCCTTTCCTGTTTGCTTATAGCTGAAAGATAAGTTTCCCAGTCAGATGTTATCTCAAAATATGTCTGTGTATTTTGATTATCAATAGGAATGCATTTAGCATTGTGAAATCCTCTTTTAGCGGCATCGAATAAAGCATCGAAGTCCTTATATATCCCGGCCAAAGGACCTAAATATATTACATCCCATTGCTCATTCTCGAGCGACTCATAAATAATCCGCATTACGGCAGGTAAATAATTCTGTTTTATAGGCAAACTAAATTGAGCGAGCGTGAAATCCGCACCAACTATTTTTACAACCTTTATGTTTGTAAGCCCGATTCTTATACTTTCAAAAAACAGCGGGACTATGCCTATAATATTCCCATCCTTTTTAAATATAAAAATCCTGAGCTTCCGCCCTTTTCCATAATACTGCCACCAGATTCGGCACCAGTCACAGGT
>Ga0105091_10000072_pt1 | contig 34153 bp, 24 predicted proteins | sample PPLLak1March2015_FD_87022 | JGI IMG/M metagenome (GOLD analysis project Ga0105091, IMG submission 87022) | Freshwater sediment microbial communities from Prairie Pothole Lake near Jamestown, North Dakota, USA - PPLs Lake P7 Core (1) Depth... | ecosystem: Environmental > Aquatic > Freshwater >... | reverse complement strand
TTTTGTTGTGCTGTATCAAAAATTTATTTCCGCCCAGGAGCTCCCGATGAATAGAAATCCGCTTTTGATTGTTACGGCGGTCCTGGTAATGTCAACCATACAGTTTATTCTGATGGGGTTACTCGCGGAGCTTCAGGTTAGAACATATCACGAATCACAGAACCGTCCGACATATGTTATTCGCGAAATCCTTAAATGAAATGAGAATGAGAATTCAGAATGAAGAAACAAAAAGAAGTTCAAAATTTAAAACCATCAGATTTCAATTCTAAATTCTCAATTATTCTGATAATTATTCTGGCGGGGATACCTTTCGCCTTAGGGCGTTATTTTGAATTCAATTATCCTGACCCCTTTGACAGCGCGGCCAATGTATATTCGGCACAGCATATCTTGAACGGGGCAAAAATCGGGGTGGATGAAAAACCAAGCGCCGGATTGGGGACATTATTAGTCAACATAGCGGGAGTAAAGCTCTTCGGTTTCAGTGAATTCGGGCCTAAACTGATTCAGGCAATTATGCAGGCGGGCGCATTTATTTTGATGTTTATCGCTTTGAGAAAAATATCCGGCAAATTGCCTGCGGCCGTGAGCGTAATAATTGCCGCGATTTATACTTCATCGCCCCTGATAGCCAAATACGGCAATGTCAAAGAGCAGTATATGATTGCGTGCATGGTCGCGGGGGTGAGTCTTTTGATTTTGCAGCAAACAGGAGGGAAATGGTGGCTTGGTTTGTTGGCCGGGGCGATTGCCGCCTGGGCCCATCTTTTTAAAGAAACCGGGGTATCGGTGGTTGGGGCAATGGGCCTGTTTGTTATCGCACAGCCTATATTGGGTCATAGAACCTGGAAACAGGCGGGGATAGATATTTCATTATTGCTTGGGGGAGCTGCCCTTTCGCTGGGACCGTTATTTGTGTGGATACTCGGATGGCATGTGCAGATAGGGCTTCCATTTTATTTTGTATGGGATGCGATTGCCGGCTTAATACCTAAGGCATCGCAGCCCGTGCAGCAAGGCGGCAATTACGCATCACAAATAAGAGATGTAATGCCTTTTGCGGACCAGTGGCCAAGGGTTTTACGATATTATTTCGCGCTTGGTCTGCCGGTGGCGCTTGCGGCGGGGGCGATAGTATTAAGAATTACCAGATGGATTTTGGGATTTAAAAAGGCATCAGAAGAAAAGCCATATGAACGCTTTGTCCTGCTGCTTGGGGTTTGGTGGATACTCGATATGGCATTTGTCTGGATAAGCCCCGCATCATACGAGCAGTATTATCTTCCGCTGACGGCTTCGGGTGCTATGACAGGCGCTTATTTGATTGCTGTTTACCGCGACAGATTAGCAGCCGCTGTATTTAAAAACAAATGGATTATAACAGGCGCAGCAGGTTTTGTTTTGATGTTATTAATGTCTTGGCACATATTTTTTGGATTACCAAGAAGTCCCTATTCAGGAGTGAAGTACCCGCAAAAACGCAATGGTTTCATCCAGCGATGGAATGATATATCGCAGCGGCGCAATCTCGGGGCAAAAGGTTACTGGGAACAGGCGGGGGAATACATAAAAGCCCGAACGACGTCTGCAGATAAAATATATGTTTGGGGCTGGGTGCCGGGAATATATTTATCATCGCAGAGATTCAGCAGCTCTCCTGTGGCGTTTGAAAGTGAAATGCACACAAGGCCTCCCGCTCAGCTCAAGCAGGTAGTAGATAGTCTTCTTGACGCTTTTAACAGGGAGATGCCGAAATACATTGTAGACAGCCGCAAACAACATTTGCCGCTTGACAGGTTAAAATTTGAGCTTTGGCCTATAATAGGCTATACAGATCAAGCCCCAAACCCGTATGGGCACCCAACTGGAGGCCGGCCGCAATTTTTACCGCCTGACCCGCTGGTTGTTACCGAATTTGAAAAACAATGGGGCCACATGACAAAAGAAAGATTCGGTGAAGATGAGGCGAAGCGATTTGAAGTAATGGGAAAATTTAGAAAGTTCGTAAGAGAACATTATGAAATTGAGCAGATATTCGGAGATGAGGTTGTCTTTAAACTGAAATCTTAATCAGTTTTGCTTTGTGTTAATCCTATTGGAAAATCAGTGGCTAAAAAAACAAATCAAAAAAAAGAGCATGGGCGTGATACATTGATATCCTCTGCGGCGGAAAAACGCCTCGATATTCTCACAGGGGCTCTGCTGTTTGCATTTGGTGTTTATAATTCAATCCGTTTTTTCGGGCACACTGTTGTTCCTATTTCTGATTTTGCATCTTTTTTCCAGGTGGGCAAAAGTATTCTTAGCCTGCAAATGCCCGCAAGCTTTAAATACGCTCCAGTCGTGGGGATACTTCAGAATCTGCTTTTGCCGGTATCATGGGGAACAGCTCCTGTTTTGACCTCAGGATTGCTGCTGAACGCAATTTTATTTCCTTTTATCGTTGTCTTATTCTGGCTTGTGGGAAAAAGAATTATCGGCAGGGCGGCCATATGGTTTTCGATAATTGCCGCAATTAATCCCTGGACGATTTATTATTTAACTGAGCCCATTGGTGAAACTACATTTCTGTTTTTTATACTTCTATCAGTTTACCTGATATTTTGCCGCAGTCGGTGGGCGTACCTGGCAGCTTCAATCACAACAATGGTCCGTTATGAGGGAGCGGCCTTAATTTTCGCGGCATTTGTAATAGATTTAATTAACAAAAAAGACCGAAGGGACATTTATAAAGCTTTTATTTATTCTTTCGCTGCATCGCTGCCATTGATTATCTGGCTGATTTTAACCGCGGTCACCTGGCAAGGGGGAACATCCCATTATTTCAATGTTTTCTTTTCGAAAGAATACACAAAAGGTTTCACGGAGCCAGTCAGCGGAAGAACGGGTTTACTTTTGCATATGAGATTACTTTGGCAAGTGGCATTTCATCCGCTTTTTATACCATATCCAGGCGCAAGTAATGAGTTTGTAGATGCGATTTCTAAAATCGGAACATTGGCTTGCATTCTTGGTCTTGTGAGTGCTTTAGTATGCTCGATTATACGCAGGTCATGGGAAATATTAGTGCTTATTATATTTTTTGTCCCTTATTTTGTTCTGCATGCTTATTATCCTTATCCATTAACGCGATTCCATTCAACTATTTTCTGGATTGCCCTGCTTATAGTGTGGTATGGCCTTCAAAATACAGGCACCCTTTTGGCAAACAAGTTAAGACTCCCATGGCAGGCGACAATGGTTCTTAAAACAGGTGCAGCGATAGCGGCCGGCTTATGGTTTTTTAATCTCGCCAAAAGGTTCAGTGAAATTGCGGCATTCAGCGAAACTTCGGCTTCATTGCCTTATGTTTCAATCTTAGTCATTGGTTTAATTATCGCGGCGAGAATGTTTTTCGAGGGTTCTTTAAAGATATCACATAACTTGTGTGTTGTTTCGATGCTTTGCCTTGTCATCGCATCAAACCAGTTCGTTTTAGTCCGGCTTGTCGGCGACGGTAAAAGGGAACTGGAGTTTAAACAGCTTGGTGAATGGTTTGCGGCTAACGGCAAGCCCGATGAAAAAATGGCAGTTTATAATAATGACCCAACACAGATATATGCCGGAAAAAATGCCCAGAATGTCACCGGATTTCCTAAAGCCGAAAGCCCCCAAGAGCTTGTTTCAAAACTTTGTCAGCAGGGAATTACCTATGTTGTCTGGGCGACAAGAGAAGGCTTCAGCAGGGGGGAGCATACCGGATACCAGCAGCTCAATTTAAATAAAAATATTAATTTTTTGGAAAAACCTCAGGATGCCGGTTCCTATCATTTTGTAACTCAAATCGGCTCAAACAGAGGATATGTAAATGTTTTCAGGCTGGTTAAATAAAGCAAATACTTGAAGCTGGTTATTTATGGAAAATTTAAATAATTATCAACAAATTGATGAAACGAAGTCCTCAGTTTTTCAGGATGAAGAGAATCTGCTCAAATGGCGCAGGCGAAACAGTTATTATTACAAATGGCTCGAAAGGATATATAAATTCGTTGTAAGGCCAAACAGCAGAGTTCTTCAGGTAGGCTGCGAGACGGGCGAGCTTCTTTCGGCAGTCAAACCCGCGTATGGAGTGGGTATCGACAACGATGAAAAAGCTCTTTTTTTGGCCAAGAAGCATTTTCCCCAATTGAATTTTATTGCCGCTGATCCGCATGAAATGCAGCTTAAGGAAAAATTTGATTATGTCCTTATATGCAATTCTCTGGGTGACTGGAAAGATATTCAAAAGGTGCTTGACCGTATTTATCCTTTAACAGATGAAAATACCAGAGTAGTGGTGACATATTATAATTATCTGTGGGAATGGGTCTTGCGTTTAGGTTCATGGGTTGGAATTCGAAAGCCAAGGCCTCATCAGAATTGGCTGCCTCCGCAGGACATAGCAAACCTTTTAAATCTATCCAATTTTGATGTTATACGGACAGATTCTTTTGTCCTGCTTCCGAAAAATATCTGGATTCTTAGTCCCTTTTTTAATTATGTTCTTTCGCTTTTGCCCGGTTTTCGCGCCTTCAATATGGTAAATCTTGTTATAGCAAGGCCTGCGCCCAGACCAAAGGAGGATAAAGATTTATCAGTGTCGGTGATTGTGCCTACAAGAAATGAGAGAGGCAATATCGAAGATGCTATAAAGAGGATACCCGCGATGGGCAGTCAGACAGAGATAATATTTGTCGACGGAAATAGCACCGATGGGACGGCCGATGAGATAAAGGCTCAAATTACAAAACATCCCGACCGCAAAATTCGATTTATAGACCAGGGAAAAGGTAAAGGCAAAGGCGATGCCGTCAGAAAAGGATTTGCCGCGGCGGGCGGCGATGTCCTGGTGATACAGGATGCCGATTTGACAGCGCAGCCCGAGGATTTACCTAAATTTTTTGCCGCGCTTCGCGATGGAAAAGGCGAATATATCAACGGCTCACGGCTTGTATATCCGATGGAAAAACAAGCTATGAGATTTTTGAATCTGCTGGCCAACAAATTTTTCGGCGCGTTATTTTCCTGGCTTCTTGGCCAGCGATTCAGAGATACCTTGTGCGGGACAAAAATGATTCGAAAGCGAGATTATGAAATAATCGCGGCAAACAGGTCCTATTTTGGAGATTTTGACCCGTTCGGAGATTTCGATCTTATATTCGGGGCAGTGAAACAGAATTTAAAAGTTATCGAGGTGCCGGTCAGTTATAAGGCAAGGACATACGGCGAAACAAATATAAGCAGATTCAAGCATGGATGGCTTTTACTGAAGATGAGCTGGATAGCGTTCAAAAAAATTAAATGGTTGGGCAAGGAGTGATGAAAAGTAACAACACAAATAAAGCCGGCCAGCGGGATAAATTTGGTTCTGTTCTTGCGGATGATGGACAGCGTTCAGCATTACTAACGAAAATAGTGCTGCCCGCATTGGTTTTTTGTTGGCCCTTTTTGTATCTGCTCGATCACGTGCTTCCTGTTAATGGTTACTATACCGGCATAGGAAATGATTTTTTCGAGGTTTACTACAAGCATAAGGTCTATTTGCTGGCTAACCTTGCAAATTTCAGGTTACCTCTCTGGTCTCCTGCTGAAAGTGCCGGTTTTCCATTTTACAGTAATCCATATGCCCAGGCCTTTTATCCGTTAAACTTACCTCTTGCTGTTTGGTACAAGGCGTCCGGGGGATATAATGTCTTAGACCACAGCGTTTTTACGATACTTGCTATTTCAATATTCGCCTTGGGCTTATACAGATGGCTGATGACAATTAATACAAATCTTAGAGCGGTAATTTTTAGTTGTTTGGTTATGTCAGTCAGCTTTAAAGTGACCGAATTACTAAGGTTTCCCAATGCTCTCCACAGCGCGGCGTGGTATCCATGGGTACTTTTTGCAATTACTAAAATTATGTTCAGCGGCTCTTTGAAAAAAGCAATTTATTACGGCGGGCTTCTTATATTTTTTGTGTTTTGTATCTGCACAGCGGGCTATCCTTATTATGTTTTTTATTGCCCGTTTCTCTTTTTGCCTTATACGATAGTATTTCTAATAAGACCTTTGAGACAAAGATTATTCGGTAATCAGGAGATTCACTGGAAACGCGCTCTCGGATCTTTGATTGTGTCTGGGTTTACAGCCTTGTTGTTTGCCGGGCCTTATCTTTGGAGCTTAAAACAGCTTATGTCTCAAACGGTTGACCGCTGGCAGAAAAACCTGCAATTTTCAACTTCGCATGTTTTCAATATTGGAGATACTCTTGGGTCCCTGGTATATCCTCCAAACTCTGAAACAGAAGGTTGGTATTTTTTTGGAATAACGGGTCTTTTATTGATTATATTGTACTTGTTTAGCTCCAGGGGAGAGATATATAAGAATCTGAGGACCAATGATCATGACAACAACAATATAATTTCCCCGATGATTCGCGATCCCTGGGTAAAATTATTTTTTATCGTTTGGATAGCAGCGATTAGTTATATTACCTATGGGCGCTCTTCTTATCTTTTCATCCTGTTGTGGAAAGTTGTACCTGTTTTCTCCAGTCTTCGTGTATGGGGACGTTTGAATATTGTTCTTGTGCCGATACTTGCGTGGCTGCTGTCGTTGGCTTACGCGTCATTTGAATCGACATTGCTGGAAAGAAAAGATAAGCTTTCAGCAAAATATCGGCGTTTGTTTTACCCTATTGTTTTATTAATAGTTACATATGCGGCCATAATCAGCGTTCAACTTTATTTTTATTTGAATGATATATCCAACGTGTATTGGAAGGAGTATCTCAAATACTTGTCGCCGCTGGCCGTATGGTTTATTGTTTACGGCGTTGTGGCATTTGCGGTTGTTTTATTGATTCTTGTCTTTTCAAGGCATGTCAAATTCTCACGGGCTATTTACCTCAATATTGTTTTGGGGGTTCTGGTTTTGAGTTCAGTTATTGAAATGAGGCCGGTTGGCGCGCATACGTGGGCCTATCCGGCCAAAGTTCAGAATAGCCGCGTTAACATTGATGTGGAAAGAATAAACGAAGTCTCATTTAGATTCCCAAGAACAGACCGCAACGACTCGATTTCTCTTGGTCCGAATTTTAGTGCGGGTATTCTTGAACAGTGGTATTTGGAGCGGTACGTAAAATTCTTTACAAAGGCTTCAACAGAACTGCAGGCACGGAAAAAACTATTGGGTGTGGAGGACGGAACAAAATTATTTTTTTCGGAATCCATAGAGCATCCTTCAATCGCATCGTTCTTAAACGACGCGTCTCGCTATCAAAATATCGGACGGCCGGTGTTTTATAACGGCGACCAGCTTATTTGGGAAATCAATGCTCCAGTCAATGGCAATTTAAGTTTCATTGATAATTGGTATCCCGGCTGGAAAGTTTTTGTGGACGACAAGCCGGCTCATATGGAATTGCTTTTCGGAACTTTTAAGTCCGTGAGGCTATCGCCGGGCACTCAGCGTGTCAGTTTTTGTTTTCAGCCGACACTGGCCGATTTTCTGGGTCCATCATCGCTGCCGCAATCATCATCAACTAAATCATGGATAAAGTGAAATTTTAAAAAAGATGAAGCAGAGAAAACAGTCAGAAATATCCATGCCAAATAGAAAAGAACAACCAGCTCTTTTACGGATTACAAAAAAACTATGGCTGCCTTTTCTGATCTTCTGTTGGCCCATGCTATATTTATTCAGGCAGGTTTTTGTCATTAATGGTTCTTATACCGCGATAATAAATGATTTCATGCTGCTATACTACAAGTATAAAGTTTATCTGCTCGATTCTCTCGCAAATTATCATCTGCCTCTCTGGTCTCCTTCGGAAGCAGCAGGATTTCCATTTTATACCAGTCCGTTCGCTCAGGTGTTTTATCCATTCAATGTTTTATTAGTTATCTGGTATAAAGCTTTTGCGGGCTATAGTCCTCTGGACCATCAGCTTTTCACGGTTTTGGGTATTTCGATATTTGCACTTGGTCTTTTTGTGTGGCTAAGGCTGATTAATAAAGACATTAAAGCAGTCATATTTGCTGTTTTTGTAATGTCAGTCAGTTTTAAAGTTACAGAGATTACTCGATTGCCAAATGCGGTTCATACGATGGCCTGGTACCCGTGGATTTTATATGCGTTGACAAGAATAATATTCAGCGGCTCGGCAAAAGAAACCGTAAAATCAGCAGCACTGCTTGCGGTATTTGGGATATTTTTATGCACAGCCGGTTATCCTTACTTTGTGTATTATACTATTTTCCTGTTTGTGCCTTATATGCTTGTATTTTTCATTAAACCTTTACGCATAAAGTTATTCGGAGAACGGCCGGTTTATTTTGCAAGGCCGGCAATCGCGATTATTTCTGCCGGTTTCACTTCTTTGCTGGTCTGCGCGCCTTATTTGATTGGAATTAAAAGGCTGATGGCAGAAACAACGGACCGTGCTGGTAAGGACCTTGATTTTTCTACTTATCATATATTTGATTTCGAAGATACGGTCGGTTCCTTTGTTTATCCGCCGGCAGCATCAACAGAAGGGTGGTATTTTTTCAGCATTACCGCTTTATTAATAATTTGCATATACCTTTTTACAAAAACAGATAATAAGCGGCTTTCTTATATAAATGGATATCCTTCGCAAGATTTAACGAGCATAACTGTCAAATTGTTTTTTATTATCTGGATTGCGCTTGTAAGCTATATAACTTATGGAAAGTCTTCTTATCTCTTTATTCTATTCTGGAAATATATGCCCGGCTTTTCAAGCCTGCGTGTCTGGGGCAGGCTGAATATTATTCTTGTCCCTATTATTGCCTGGCTGCTTTCTATATCTTTTACATATTTTTGTTCGATTATTTCATCACAAAGTAAGTCTAAAGAAAAGTTTCGATGGTTTTCATCAAGTTTTTTTGTTCTGGCAGTAGTTTACGCAGGTATTCTTGCGGTTCAATTATACCTGCATTTTAAAGCAAAACCAGACGAAATGTGGGAGCTTTTTTTTAAACCATTTCGATTAAATGAGCTGCTCTTTATATTCTTTGGCATTATCGCTTTTATTCTCATTTTATTTCTTATGGCCGCAGGCGCAAAAAATCGTTTTAGCTCAGGTAAGCTTAACGCAATAACCGCACTGTTGATTCTGATGGCTGCGATAGAAACATGGCATACAGGGGCGAGCCAATGGTCAAAAAATGTTAAAAATAGCCCTCAAAAATTTAAACTAAATATCGCTGCTTTAAATGAAACGTCATTCGGATATCCCCGGATAGATATTACAAATACAATTACTCTAAGTCCGAGTTTTAATGTCGGTACAATGCCTAACTGGTATTTCTCAAGATACATAAACTTTCTAAATGCGGCATCCAATGAGACACTTGCAAGGGATTATTTATTGGGAATTCAAAACGGGCAAAAAATATTTTTCTCTGACTCGATTGGGCATCCCGACATAGAATCTTTTCTTAAGGATGCACTTCAATATAAACAGGCGGGCAGGCTTATTTCGTATAATGGTGACCAACTCAATTGGGAAATAGATACTCCTAAAGCGGGATACTTAAGTTTTATAGATAACTGGGATGCCGACTGGAAGGCGTCCGTAGATGGAAAGCCGGCCCAAATAGAGGTTCTGTTTGGCACTTTTAAATCTGTCTATCTGGATCAGGGTAAGCATAAAATAAGATTTTACTATCAGCCAGGCTTGTTTCCCGCAATTACCGTTAAGAAGGATTAATGATTATGTTAGATTGGCTCAAATTGCCTGAAGTAAAAAATATAAAAGACCTCGATGATCCATCGACTACTCTTCTGCATGGAAGGATTTTGCGTAATAAGAGATTCATGAGGGAACTTTATACCGATTTTTACGGACAATTTAAAAGTGCGATTAAGGATGCTGATAAAAAAACACTTGTTGAGCTGGGAAGCGGAGGAGGATTTATCAAAGATATAATCCCTAATGTCATCACTTCCGATGTTCTCAACGGGGTTGGGGTTGATAAAGTATTTTCAGCGACAAATATGCCCTTCAACGATGAAACCGTAGATGCCTTTTTTATGTACGATGTGCTTCACCATATAGATAACCCTGAGAAATTTTTTACGGAAGCCCAGCGGTGTCTGCGGCCGGGCGGCATGATTATCATGATTGAGCCGGCAAATACACCCTGGGCAAGATTTATTTATAAGAATTTTCATCATGAGGGTTTCGATCCTCAAGCCAAGTGGGGGCTTACAAAAACAGGACCTCTTTCCCAGGCCAACGGCGCTATACCATGGATTATTTTTGTCCGAGACAGATTAATTTATGAGCGTTCATTTCCCCGGCTAAAGATTTTATCACTGCGGAACCACACACCTTTTCGCTACCTTATAAGCGGCGGGCTTACGCTGCGGCAGTTATTGCCCGGGTTTACATATCCTGTGATTAAGGCATTAGAATGCCTGCTTAAACCTGCAAACAATTTAGTTGGTATGTTTATGACGATTGTTCTTGAAAAAAAAGATGATGGAAAAGCCGTGAAATGAAAATCCTGATGATAAATTATGAATTTCCTCCAATCGGGGGCGGTGCCGGCCAGGCTCATCTGTCCATACTAAAGCAATATACCCGAAAAAGCGAACTGCAGGTGGATGTTCTGACATCTGCGCCAAAACCCGGGTTAGTGACTCAAAAACTCTCAAATAATGTCACAATTTACACTATTGGTGTTCATAAAAAAAATCTGCACTTCTGGCGTAAAATCGAAGTTTTTGAATGGGTACTGAGGGCTATACCTCGTTATCGGCATATGCTCAATGAAAACCAATATGACCTTGTTCATGCCTTTTTCGGTTTGCCGACGGGGTGGCTGTGCTATAAAACAGCCCATCGTCTGCCGTACATAATTTCATTACGAGGCTCGGATGTGCCAGGCGGACATGCTCGACTGCAGCTCGAATACAAGCTGCTGGGTCCCCTGCTCAAAAGAATATGGAACAATGCTTCTGCATTGGCTTCATGCAGTGAAGGTTTGAAGGAAAGGTCTCTGAGGTTTTTACCTTCTGCAAAAATAGATGTAATTCCAAATGGTGTTGACCTAGATAGATTCCATCCCGCAATAAATAAAGAATTATCAGGGGAATTAAAGCTTTTAACTGTCGGCCGATTATCAGGGACAAAAAGATATGAGATGCTTGTCGATGCCGTTGAAATACTAAATAAAATGGAAAAAAAAGTTCGTCTGACAATTTCAGGCGGAGGCGGCTTGCTTGAGCAGTTAAAAACGATTATTGAGCAGAAAAAATTGAAAAATATCATTAATCTTACCGGCAGAATTGAAGCTGAAAAAATGCCGGATATCTATAGAAGCCATGACATGTTTGTCAGTGCGACAATGCAGGAGGGGATGAGCAATGCAATGCTCGAAGCTATGGCCTCAGGATTGCCGATAATAACTACAAAATGCGAAGGCTGCGATGAGCTGATAAGCGACAATGGTATTGTTGTTCAAAAAGATACCGCACAAGGGCTTGCCGACGAGATAATCAGATTATCGGCTGACCAGCAGCTTTATAAAAAGATGTGTGCAGCCGCCAGGCGTAAAGCTGAAAATTTCGGCTGGGACAAGGTTGCCGAACAGTATTTAAAACTTTATCAGCGTGTGCTTTCTCGAAAAGGTAAATAAATGCCGGGAATTTTCTGCATAACGATAGATACCGAGCCTGACTGCGATATTAACTGGAAACGCTCCAGTCCTGTGACATTCGAATCAGTGACCTTAGGAATCCCATCGATACTGCGGCCGATCTGGGACAGCTTCGGAATAAAGCCTGTGTATTTTGTCTCGCCTGAGGTAATTGAAAATGACAAATGCTGCCTGATATTAAAAAGAGAAATTAGTTTTGGAGCCGAGATAGGGACACATCTGCACAGCGAATATATCGAGCCGCAGAAGAAATATGATAAAATTGACGGGACTGCCAGCAATGAATTCCCATGCTTTGCATATGGTGCCGAAATAGAAACGGCCAAGATAAAAAATTTGACTGAAATGATTGAAAATAAATTAGGTGTAAGGCCGGTTTCTTATCGTGCAGCCAGGTATGGAGCAGACCTCGATACGATAAAGAGCTTGGAGAAGCTTGCTTATAAAGTAGACAGCTCTGTTACACCCGATATAGATTGGCGAAATTACGGCGGCCCTGACCACTCACATGGCCCTAAACAGCCGTATTTTATTTCGGAAAATGATTTTTATTCAGGAGGAAACGGACCAATCCTTGAAGTTCCGATTACTGTTTCAGGCAAGAGACTGCCGTTTTTATCGGACAAATGGATGTTTTATCGATGGCTACGACCGACGCATATGACAACATTTGAAATGAAATCGCTTGTCCGTGAATTTTCAAAGAAATACATAGAACCGGTGCTGAATCTGATGTTTCATTCAATGGAGGTCCTGCCTGGCAAAACCCCGTTTGTCCGAACAAAACTTGGGCAAAAAATGTATTTATCTCGGCTAAAATCTATCATAAGATTCATAGTGAAAAATGGTTTTGAGAGCAGAACCCTTTGCCAAATATATTCTCAATTCTCCGGGAGAGTAACAAGTGTGCGGAATAGCAGGATTTAACTGGAAAGATAATGAAGCGGTTGATGCTATGGCCGATACGATGCGTCACCGCGGCCCTGATGACAGCGGGACATATCTCGATGATAATGTCTCGCTTGGTCATACTCGATTATCTATCCTTGATTTGTCCCCCAAGGGACATCAGCCGATGTATTTTCAAAATCTCGCAATCGTGTTTAATGGTGAGATTTATAATTTTCAGGAAATACGAAAAGAGCTCGAATCTTCGGGCTATAAATTTACTTCCGGAACCGATACTGAGGTAATCCTGGCGGCATATCATTTATGGAAAGAAAAATGTGTCGAAAAATTCAATGGCATGTGGGCCTTTTGCATTTATGACAGAGACAGACAGATTCTTTTTCTATCCCGTGACAGGTTCGGCATAAAACCCCTTTACTATTATTTTGACGGCAGCCAGTTTATCTTTGCTTCGGAGCTTAAGGCAATAAAAAAACATTCTGTCCCCTTCGAAACAGATTCCGCAGCCATCAATTTTTTCTTTTATCAAAAATATATAGGCGGTGATTTGACGATTTATAAAAATTGCCGCAAGCTAAAACCTTCGCACAGCATTCTTTTTGACCTTAAAAAAAGAAAACTTTCTATTTCGAAATATTACGATCTCGAAGCCCAAATAGCTAAACGCCAGGATATAGATATAAAAGCGCGTCTCGAAAATATAGAGGAAATCCTTAGTGATGCGGTTATGAAGCGGCTGATTGCCGATGTTCCTGTCGGAAGTTTTCTTTCAGGCGGTCTAGATTCATCGCTCATATCGGCGATAATTGCCGAAAACAAAAAAGATTTCGATACCTTTTCAATCGGCTTCAAAGATAAATCGTACAACGAGCTGGAATTTTCAAAAATAGCGGCCCAATACATAAAGACGGCTCATCATTTCGAATATATGAATATCGATGAAAATATTATCGAAAATATAATTGGGGCGATGGATGAGCCGTTCGGGGATTCTTCGGTTTTTCCGACTTATCTGCTTTCCAAGATTACACGTCAAAAAGTAACGGTGTCGCTATCGGGTGACGGCGGCGATGAGGTATTCGGCGGATATGATACTTACATCGCCTATAAACTCGCAAAATTTATTCCGTCGCCTCTTGCTAAATTTTCTAAATTATTTGTAAACGCCTTAAGCCCCTCAGATAAAAAGGTAACACTCGGTTTTAAGATGAAGCGTTTTTTGCGGGATTTTGATAAAGATTGCAATAGGAGGCATCTTGACTGGATGGCCACCTTTGCAGAACAGGCAAGAAGACAATTATTAAATAATAACTTTATTGCTGATGAAGCAATTCTGCCTTGCTCTAATGATAACACTCTTTTATCAGTGCAGTTAAATGACATTCATAATTATCTTGCAGAAGACATACTCAAAAAAGTTGACCTTGCGTCCATGCAGGTTTCACTGGAGGCCCGTGTCCCGTACCTTGATTTCAGGCTGGTTCCGCTGGTATTGTCTTTGCCGGAAAATTATAAAATCAGATATTTTACAGCAAAATGGCTTTTGAAAAAAATCGCTGAAAAGCACCTGCCGCCGCAAATAGTGCACAGGGCAAAAAGAGGCTTCACAGTTCCTGTCAGTTCCTGGATTCGCGAAAGCGATTTGATAAGGGAATTTATAATTGAGAAAAAATATTTTGAAAACGGGCCGGTTAATTATGAGCAGGCTCAACAATTATTTAATGGGCACATAGCTCAAAAGCAGGATAATGCCAGAGAGCTTTGGCTCATTTTTGTTTTTAATTATTGGCAATCAAGGCAGGTTGCGTCAGGATAAGATGGCAAATTACGACAGATACAAAGAGGAAACTGCCCAAACATACGAGAAGAAATGTTTGATGGATTATCTCGTAAGGATTCCATCGGACCGTAAATTAATGCCGTTTCTTTCCCAAATTAAAGACAAGAAAATTTTGGATGTCGGATTGGGAAGCGGGCGATATACGAAATTGCTTTTTAAAGATAATGAGATAACCGGAATTGACCAGAACCCGCATCTTTGCAGTTTGCCGATAAAGGTTCTTCAAGGTGATGCGACAAATTTGGGGCAATTAGTAGAATCAAAAAATTTTGATGTAGTTTTTTCTACATGGATGACAGAATACCTTAGTCCCGGGCAGTTAAGGGCCTTTTTTAAGCAGGCTAAAGAAGTTCTAAATGGTAAAGGCCAACTTATTACCACAATTATTTCGAAATGCGGCTTCGGTTTTCTATATATAACTGCGGCAAGGACGATCCGGAAAACAGATAAACATAACTATAGAAAAAAAGAGGTTATAAATTTGCTCAAAGAGGCAGGATTTAAGGATATTAAAATAATAAACCTGAGCTCATGGCTTTATGTCCCGTGGGCTTATCTTGTTATTGCTAGATAAAAAAAAAATTGCTTGAATGTTAAACGATATTAATAAAAATAAAATAAAAGTTTGTTTTGTTGCGCCGAAGGCATATCCGATATTTAATCCTGCCATAGGGACCTACTTCGGCGGGGCGGAAGTGGATTTGTATTACCTGGCTGTTGAAATCGCAAGGGACAATCGTTTCGATATAAGTTTTATAGTCGCTGATTACGGTCAGAAAGATATTGAAAAAATAGAAAATGTTCAGGTCATCAAATCGTTAGATTTTAAAAAGAATCTGTTAAATGGCCTGTCTAAAACATGGAAAGCCCTTAAGCAGGCCGATGCAGATATTTATGTCCTTAAATGCGCATCTCCTGGAGTGCCGGTTGTGGCGGAATTTTGCAAATTACATCACAAGATTTTTATATATCGTCTTGCCAGTCTGCTCGAAAGTGACGGAACCTATATAAAAGAACATGTTTTTTTGGGCAAATTATTTAAATGGTCATTGAGGCAGGCAAAAATAATATTTGCTCAGAATAAAACGGATTATGATAACCTGACCAGGACGATGGGGCTGGCGTCGCATGTAATTCCAAATGGTCATCCATTGCCGCCAATTGGAAATCAAAAGCGAGATACTATTCTGTGGGTCGGCAGGGATGACTCGGTTAAAAAACCGCAGCGTTTCCTTGAATTAGCAAAGTCTTTCCCCGATGAGCATTTTACTATTATCTGTCAAACCTTGAATAATGATGACAAATATAAAAATCTAATTGAAACGGCCAGGGCAATTCCGAATCTTGAATTTATCAGGCATGTGCCTTTTAACCAGATAAACTCATGGTTTGGGCGTGCAAAGGTCTTGGTCAATACAAGCGATTCCGAAGGTTTTCCCAATACCTTTATTCAGGCATGTAATTGCGGAGCCGCGATATTGTCTTTTGATGTTAATCCGGATGGTTTTCTCAATTCGTATAATTGCGGTTTATGTTGTAATGGCGATGTTGGACGGCTAACATATAATTTGCGATTTATGCTTGAAAGCAATCGGTATTTGGAATTTGGCGCAAATGCCCGCCGGTATTCCGAAAAATTCCACGATATAACAAAAATCGCCGCTGAGTATAAGTCTATTTTTAAACAGCTGATTCATAATAAATGATTTAAACATCCCAATTATAGGAGAAAGAAATGGAAAGATTCGCCTTCGGAGAAAACTGGCGAAATTTTTCTAAACAATTGACCAAAGAATCCTATTTTGCCGCCAAAAACTCTGTCCGTGAACTGCTGGGGGACTTGCATGGCAAAAGTGTTCTGGATATAGGCTGCGGCAGCGGATTATTTTCAATTGCCGCAAGCGCTCTGGGTGCTAAAAAAGTTATTGGCTTTGATTACGACCCGAATTGTGTCTCTACTGCAAAAGAAGTGCTTGAACATGTTCATCATTGGGACCCCGCTATAAAACCTGATTCCATTAAGTTCTCGGCCAATTCAATTCTTAATGATAATCTCAATATCGAGCCTGCGGATATTGTTTATAGCTGGGGTGTTCTTCATCATACGGGTGATATGTATAAGGCATTTGAGGCAGCTGTAAGGCTTGTGAATAAAAAAGGTACTCTGGCGATAGCAATTTACAATAAACATTTCACATCGCCTGTCTGGAAGATGATAAAATACACATACGTTAAAAGTCCAGCTATAATAAAAAAGCTTCTTATATGGCTTGTCTTTATTATCAAGGTCCCTGCAGTGATGATTACAACAAGGCATAATCCGTTCAGAAAAGAAAGAGGTATGAGCTATTATTACGATATAGTTGACTGGGTAGGCGGCTATCCATATGAATACGCGTCGCCTGCAGAAGTCACTGAATTTTTCGAGCACCGAGGCTTTAAACTTAAAAAGATCGTAAAAACACAGGGATTTACCGGCTGCAATGAATTTGTTTTTGAAAGAGTTGAATAATGTGCGGAATCCTTGGCTTCAACTGGGAAGATGAAAAAAAAGTAAAGGGGCTCGCCGAATTGCTTAATCATCGAGGGCCTGAGCAGGACGGCTTTCATGTCAAAGATGGAATTTCAATCGGTCACAAAAGACTGAAAATCATCGACCTTTCAGAAAAAGGCCGTCAGCCTATGTATAATGAAGACGGTTCGGTCTGCGTGACATTCAATGGCGAGATTTTCAATTTTCCTGAAATTAAAGAAACACTTGAAAAGCAGGGCCATATTTTCGTTTCTCATACGGATACCGAAGTCCTCGTTCACGGCTATGAGCAGTGGGGCATCAATATGCTCGAACGGCTAAATGGCCAGTTTGCCTTCTGCATATTTGACAAAAAGAAAAACCTTCTCTTCCTCGCCAGAGACCGCTTCGGCATCAAACCTCTTTTTTATTATTGCAATGAGAAAAGATTTATCTTCGGCTCCGAACTGAAGGTTTTTCTTAAAAGTGATATTCCAAAACAAATCAATAAAAATGCCATGGATTATTACATGCTTTTCGGTAATACCCCTTCTGAACATTCAATTTTGGAAGGTGTAAAGAAGCTGATTCCGGGTTCTATGCTGATTTATGACTTATCAGCTAAGAAGATAAAGGAATGCCGCCGTTATTGGACGCTTTCATTTGCCGATCAGCTCGATATGGATCAGGCTCAAATCGAAAAGGAGATTGTCGAGCGCCTCGACAGGGCGGTCAAGCTGCAGCTTGTTTCAGATGTTCCATTAGGCGCATTTTTGTCCGGCGGCCTTGATAGCTCCATACTGGTTTCAATTATGAGCAAATATGTCAAAGACCTTAAGACTTTCTCGATAAGATTTGACCGGCCGGATTTTAATGAATCCCATTATGCCAAAATTGTATCAGACAAATTCGGCACGCATCATTTTGAAATAGATTTCAATGCTGATAATGTAAGAGAGCTTATAACAGAGCTTCCATACTATTACGATGATCCCTTCGGCGACCCTTCGATGATTCCTACATGCCTTGTAAGCCGTGTAGCCAGACAGCATGTGACAGTTTCACTATCCGGCACCGGCGGAGATGAGCTTTTCGGGGGTTATGAACATTATAATGATTACGTCCGGCTGAGAACTCTTAATAATCTTCCTGTGCCGTTAAAATGGCTACTGAAACATTTCGCGGCACTTACAAATATTCTTGTAAAGGAAGAAAAATTAAACAAGCTTCAAGGTTTCCTTGGTAAGAAAGAAGACCCCGCGACATTGTATATGCGGTTGTTCAGTTATATGTTCCGGACCAAAGAAGAATCTTCAGACAAGCTGCTGCCATACAAAGACATCTCAAAACATTTCATTTACCCCGATGATATTAATAATGCGATGAATTATGATTTGAACGAATATCTTCCTGATGACCTGTTGGTAAAAGAAGACCGTGCCTCGATGGCAGTTACCCTTGAAGCCCGTGTTCCTTTCCTCGACCATACACTTGCGGAATTCGCAGTGCGGATACCGCCAAAATTAAAAATCAGGATGGGCAGCAAAAAATATATCCTTAAACGCGCCTTTAGAGACATCCTGCCGCATGAAATAATCTATCGTAAAAAGGCGGGCTTTGGAGTCCCCCTCATTCATTATTTCAGGAATGAGCTTAAAGATTTTGCATACAATGAAATTTTTAATTTCGATGGGCTAAATTATTATGATAAAGATACCTTAAGAATTTATTGGGACCGACACCAAAGCAAGAAGAGCAATTATTACCGTATCTTCTGGAGCATTATGATGTTCAATATGTGGTTCAAAAGATGGATGATATGAAGATGCGGCGGAGAAGCTTATTATGATTAACTGGAGAAAGCCTGTATTAAGGTCGGCCGCGGCCATCTTGAACCGAAAAATGTTCAAGTATTTGGAATATCTAAAAAAGATAGAATTCGAATCTCTGCAAACATTTGCCCATCTTCAGGAGGAAAGATTAAGCAGGCTTTTAATTCATGCCTATGAGAATATTGGCTATTATCATAAAGTGTTAGAGGCGGCGGATGTAATTAAAGGGGGAAAGGCGTATCTGGAAAACTTTAATCGCATTCCAGTCCTTACCAAAGATATCATAAGGCGGGAAGGCGAAAATCTGTTTTCGAAAGATAGAGATAGCCGTAAATGGTATCCAAATACATCCGGCGGTTCCACTGGAGAACCGACGCGTTTCATTCAGGATTTAAACTATAAAGACTGGAGTCTTGCAGCCTCTTTTTACCTTAATCTGATGGCAGGTAAAGATGTGGGTGAACACGAAATTAAATTGTGGGGCTCTGAAAAAGATATTCTTAAAGAACGCCAGACCTTTATGTCTAAGCTTAATTCATGTCTCTTCAATACTGTAATACTAAATAGCTTTCTTATGTCTGAAAATAACATGAGAAATTACGTCAACACCTGGAATAAGGTTAGGCCAAAACTCGTAAATGCCTATACAAGTTCTATATATGATTTCGCAAGATATGTTAAAAAATCCGGAGTAAAGATTTATCAGCCGAATGTTATAGTATGTTCAGCCGAAACTGTTACTAACGAAGTCAGGGATTTTATCGAGCAAGTTTTTAAATGCCCGGCATTGAATCATTATGGTTCACGAGAAGCGGGAACTATGGGCTGTGAATGTCTAAAAAAAGAGGGGCTGCATACATTTCCGATTAACAATAAGGTAGAGATTCTAGATGACTCCTTAAAACCTTGTTTGCCTGGGCAAACCGGGAGTATTTATGTCACTACTCTTGATAATTTTTCTATGCCCCTTATCCGGTATCGCATCGGTGATATGGCAGTTGCGGCAAAAAATGAGAAATGTTCCTGCGGCAGAGGCACACCATTAATTGCAAATATTATAGGAAGACATATAGAAGCTTTTAAAACAAGAGAAGGAAATGTTATTCCAGGCGAGTTTTTTATACATTTTATCGGCGTTGTTTATAATAAGGATATCATTAAGAAATTTCAGGTCATACAGAATGGCTACGATGAAATAACAATAAAATTAGTCCTTTTAGATAGTCAGAAGTTTGCCGGACTCAAAGATAAAATAATTGAATCCATCAGAAAAGTAATGGGGCAGAATTGTAAAATCGACTTTGAATATGTTGATGATATTGCGCCCACTGCCAGCGGTAAATACCTCTATACCATTAGCAAGGTGTCATCTTCTTAGTTCGATATGGTCTTTCCAGCCATCCGGTGCGATGAAGTCTTTTCCGAATAGTTTTGCTGTTTGCTCGAATGAAAAAGTTTGGCCATTTGTGCAAACCTTCAGTTCCTCGGGCCCGCAGTTTACGAGAGGATACTTGTAATCGGACTTAAATCCCTGCCGCAGCAGCGGAATTTTTTGCCAGTCGAAATGCATCAGGGCCGCATGTGCCATATCTGCGAACAATGATGAATTGGCAAAAGTCACTGCACCCAGATTTATCGGTTCTGGGGCGAGCGGCCCATTGTGCTGGCCGGCCACAATTCCGTCAGTCAGCGAATAGATGCGTCTTACCGGAGAAGGTGACATTGTTCCATCGATTTTCCCATAGAGCGCGATTCGATTCAGGTCAAGCACCATTCGCCATACCGTATCATTGCCGTACCAGCTTCCCTCAAGTGATTTATGCACATTGGGCGCTATTATCCACTGCAATTGAATTAATCCGTTCACACAAAAGCGCCAGAACGGGTAATCCGGCTTATTTATTCGTTTGTTGCTTATATCCAGAAACGATTCAGCCATACGTTTGAGGATAAAGCTGCCTTCATAGCAGTCGCCGCCCCGTGCCGAGCCGCCGATTCGATGATGAGGCAAATACCCTTTATTGCCATTAATTCCGACAAGGTTTTTAATGGCCGCTGTGATGCCTGCTTTTCTGTGGGCCTTTAATTTGGGCAAATTGATGATAACATCTGTCTCAAACGCTTCTTTTGCAAGCAGATACTGATGCCGACCCGGCCGATGAGTTGATGCAAGCGCCTTGGGGTCGTAATTAGTATTTCTAAAAATTCCTTCGGGTTTAGTGATGGGCTCGAGAAGACTATCATGTCCCAAATCAAACATTACAAATTTTTTCAGGTTGCGTTTGTTGGAATCTACCTTACGATTTTTATCTACGACATCTCTTCTGAAGTCTGTTATCTCTACCGGACACGAGTTGTTTATATCGGTTGTTTTCAGACTTCCTAAATATGACAGCTTATCAAATGCAGTATCTTGTATTGGTGCATCTGCTATTAGAACGCGTGACGGCCTTGCGGCAAGCACTTCGTTCAGCACCGATTTAATAAAATTAACGTGGGTTATCATGCAATCCATTCCGTAATCTTTTTGATTGTAATGAAGAACCCAGTTTGGTTTTAAAAGCACGCTCATCCCCGGTTCTATAATATCGGCTAACGGAATATCGGGACTCTTGAGCCCTAAGCCGCCATTTATCAAAGCTTTTTTTATAAGCTGCGTAAGCAAAGCCGAATTACCATAAGGGGAGCCGTTTTTAAAGGCATCCTCATCAGCAAGAGCCAGCCCAACAAGAGTTTCATCCATTTGAATCATTTTTCGATTTTATAATTTTATCGGCCTATTTCCATAAACCTATCATTTATAATGTCTTATATATATTCTCTTAATTCAAAAAGATTGTTCAAGATAAATCTAGTGCTGTTTTGGGTATCTTTGCTCGATATGCAAAGTTTTGCGCAGCAAAGGTCATTAACTGTTCCGTTGACCCAACAATGGAAATCGAGTATTTTGAATCAGACTATGACAGATAATTCAATGAATGCCGCCATTCAAAAGAAAATAAAGGTGTGTTTTGTTTCAATTGATATATACCCGCTGTTCAACACTCAAAGCACAGGTGTTCAGGGAGGCTCAGAAGTTGATTTCTATATGATTGCTACGGAATTGGCAAAAGACACTCGGTTTCAGGTTAGTATAGTAACAGGTGACTTCGGTCAGCAGGAGATTGAAACAGCAGATAATATTACCGTTTACAAGGCAGCAGGCATAAGAAAGAATCTTTTTTTGGGCGCTATGTCTTTATGGAAAGCTATGCGGCGGGCTGATGCAGACGTATACTTCAAAAAAGGCGCCTCTGTAACTACCGATATGGTGGCCTTATTCTGTAGATTTAATGATAAATCCTTTTTTCTACGCACAGGTCACGATATTGATTGTGATGGTTCTTATCTGCGACAATATCCTCTGAGAGGCAAAAGCTATTTATGGTCGCTCAAACAAGCAAAATATGTTTTTGTCCAAAAAACAAGCGATGTAAATAATCTTTTTCGAACCACAAGAGTAAACGCCATTGCTGTGCCAAACGGGCATAGAATCTCCGATTCACCCGGGCAGCTTCAGCGTGATTCCATACTTTGGGTTGGTAGAAGTGCGGATTTCAAACAGCCACAGCTTTTTATAAATCTCGCCAAACAAATATCTGCCGAGAAGTTCATTATGATTTGCCAGCAAACTAAAGGAGACAATTATTATAACAGCCTTGTATCATTGTCTGAAGGCGTTGCCAATCTGAAGTTCTTGAAGTATGTGCCGTTTCACGAGATAAAAGATTATTTCTGGCGCGCAAAAGTTTTTGTAAATACCAGCCAGGCGGAGGGATTTGCTAATACATTTATTCAGGCAGGAAAATGCGCTGTCCCTATATTAACTCTTAATGTAAATCCCGATGGCTTTCTCGAGAAATACAATTGCGGTATCTGCTGCAATGGCGATATGGATAAAATGGCAGCAGCACTGAAATATCTGCTCGAGCAAAATCGATATATTGAAATAGGTTTAAATGCAAAAAAATATGTGGAACAAAATCACGACATAACTAAAATAATTGAACGATACAAACAACACTTTGTCGAAGCTGTCACAAAATCATTTCTTTAATTCTGCTATTTTTTTACACCTATGAATATAAGGTATGGACTGAAAAAGCTGCTCTCCGAGCCTTTATCTTTAAATAGCCATGGGAATATTACGTTTAAAAAGGCCTGACACATTTTGCAGAAACTCAGTAAAAATCTCATAGGTGACTTTTCTTTGGTATTAAACAACCCGAAATCAAAGGTTCCATAATATCTGCAAAGCTTTACATCTAAAATTTCTCGGTCAAAAAGTCCGCAAAACTCTTTTTCCTGCATAATTTTGAGATTGTGCAGCGGTAAAATATCTTTATTAAAAATGTAGCCTAAAAAGTAATTGAATCCTCGTACATTCGGGATAATGACAATAAGAAATCCTCTATCTGAAATCAGATTAAAATGTCTATCGATTATTTCTTTAGGATTATCAAAATGTTCAATAAAGCCTACCGAGATAACTACATCAAAATAGCCTTTATATTTCTCCTGAAATTCAAGAGACGAAAAATCTGCATGAATCACATTATCGGGATCAATGTTATGCTCAATAAAATTCTTTCGGTTGAGCTCTACACCCGGTTCTGAGTATTCAACCCCGTAAGGAATAAGGCCGAAAGATTCCTTCAGCTTGATTAGCGTTTCACCAGGTGCACTGCCTATTTCTATGACTTTGAGTCCTTTATCATGAGGAAGATATTTGGGCAGTATAACATCCCACAGCAGGTAATCAGAATAATAGCGAAGGCATCGTTCTCCAAGCAGTTTTGTCGCGAAAAGTTTCAATCTCCCTCTCGAGGGACCGGCCTTTTTATCAGAATTCTGATTTTTATGCACCGAATCCCAGTATTTTTTATCACTTAGTTCATTCATCCTTAATTTATTTATCCTGTAATCGGTTACTTACATTATGAGCCAAATAAAAGTTTTTTCATTTTTGTTCTATAGTAATATTCGTAAATACCTATAACGAAAAGATAAGCGATAATAGTTCCATACGCTGCCCCATAAAAACCATACAGCGGCACCAATATTATACTCAGGGAAATCTTTATTATCATATGGATTATGTTTACTGTCTGAGAAAATTTGTATAGTTTCAGCGCATTGACTAAGGGCAGATAAAAAGTTAGGTATAAAACCAGTGCACACGCTATAAGGAGGATTCTCAGGACATTAATCGAGCTTTGATACGCATCTTTGTAAATAATCTGAAAAACATATGGGCATGCGATAAAAGTTATAATTAAAATGATAATTCCTAATACCAAAATACGCGGTCTTTTGCTGTAAAGATACTCACGCATTTTGTTTCTATCGTGAAGGTTCTCTGATATAAAAGGGAGGAAATAGCTATTGAGAATGAATATTAAAGTAATCAGCCCGTTATATATCTGGTAAGCAAAACTATACTGGCCGATAACCATCAAAGTTGCGTTGAATGCCTTAAGGACAGCGTTGTCTCCCCAGTCTATGAAAAAAGTTGCTGCCGCCCCAATAAATACCCATTTTGTGAAATCAAACATATCTCTGAAATGTGGCGTTGAAAATTCAAATGGAAAGAGCTGTTTCAAATCAACTGTTCCTATGAAAATAAATAGTGTAATGATGGCCGAGACGAAATAAGACAAAAACACTGTTTTTATGCTGAGCGTCCCCGTTGCCGCTAAAATTATGATAATCATCAGCATAATTACGCCATAGGTTAATTCAGATAATGAGTTTTTTATTCTCTGTCCCAGGGCTAAAAAAAGATTATTGTAAAAAGAATTTAATGCAATCCCACCAAAAGCCAGGGATAAATAAAATAACTCATATTTTGTGATATCCGCAAATTTGCAGATTTGACGATTAAATATTAGCGATGCGGCTGTGTAAGCCAATATGCCAAAAAGGAGGAATAAAATTTGTATTGAAAAAGATTTATTTATTTTTCCTGTTTGTCCCCGTTCCCTGCCGGCGTAAACTATAAAAGGCACTTGAGGAGCTGTGATTAGCAAAGTTATAAAAAAGAAAACTACCATTTTCGAAAGAGAATATACCCCAAATATTTCTTCTGAGAAAAATTTCGCGATTATTAAAGGGACAAGCTGCACAAGTCCCTTTAAAAAACCAAATTGCAGCAGGGTTTTGCCTTCGCTTAACTGTCGTCCTATTTTTTTAAGCATCAATTTATTGCCTTAAATGCTCTTTAAGATACCAGCCATTGTCCTGCCGTTCAAGCAGGTTTGTTTAAACTATCGTGCTTTATGGTTTGTTTCCTGAATTTTGTTTACAGTTTTTAGGTTGCTTGTTCCGATAATTTTTAATGTGATTATACTGGAAGAGGGTTATCCCCGTTCGTTAATGGGGACAAGTATGGCTTTTTTTATTGACAAATGAGCAAGATTTATGTTATAGTCCCATAATAGGTGTATGGATTGAATGGACACCATCTTAAGAGAATGAGTATTTTTTAGTTTTACATTCGGCAGGGACGCCTTGTATTCCGGATATTGTCTGTAAACTTAAGAAGGGAAGAAGCAGGCGTGAAGAGAGTCAGAAGGGTACCTCTGTTTTTCATTGTGTTATTTATCAGCACAGATTCCATTCCAAAGATTCTTGCCCTGCACAACTGATCAAATTTATCGTATCAAATTAAATCCCATTTTATTAAAATCTTTATTTAGGAGAGAAAAATGAGAAGTTTAATCTTTGTAGCATTTTTCACTTTTGTTTTTGCCGGTTTATTGCCTGCGGCTCAATGGACAGCACCAGTCCCCGTTGAATCAGGAATTAACACCAGCGCCACTGAATGGACTCCATATCTGTCATATGACGGACTATCCCTATATTTCGCTCGTCACGAAAGTGGGGGAAACGACAGAATCTACGAAGCAAAACGAAACCAACCATCGGGTAATTTTACGTCTGTAAGCCAGGTTCTAAGTTCATCTGGTCATGTAATTGAACCTTGGGTTTCTCCTGATAACCTCAGAATGTATTATGAAAATGAATCAAGCAGTTGGTATATAAAGATGAGTCAACGGGCATCAATTAATGACCCTTGGCCGCAGGGAACGCAAGTATCTGGTCTTCCGATTGATATCGGTTCACCAACTCTATCACAGAACGAGCTAACTATTGTTTATAGTAATCCTATCGTTAATGGCTGGGATTTGTATATGGCTACTCGTCCGGACAGAGATTCTGCTTTTAGTAATATACGAAGTCTATCTGAGCTGAACACATAGTTGATTGAAAGTTCTCCATCTTTATCGCCGGATGGATTGTCGTTATACTACTTTTCAAATCGTGATGGTCTGGGAAAGATATATGAAGCAACTCGTGGATCACTTAATGACCCATTTAATGCTCCAACGATGATAAGTGAAATCTCCGGAGCCCACTGGCCGTCCATAAGCATAAGCCCCGATGGTAAAGCGCTTTATTATGGTATGGGTACTACGCCTGATATTTACGTATCGTATTCTGTCCCTGAGCCGGCGACAATTTCATTGCTGGGCCTTGGATTATTGGCTCTAAGAAGCAAGCGAAAAAAATAGTTAATTAAAAATTGAATTTTACGGATATTAAAAGGCAGGGAATTCTGCAGCCAGTTCTTTGGTCTGTTCCCTGATACGGTTGGCAATCGATGAATCGAGCAGCTTGCCTTTAGAGTTGCTCAAAACAGTATCGATAAGTTCAGCTATGAGGTCTATTTCGTCAGGGCCCATTCCGTTTCTTGTGATTATGGGCGTGCCTAAACGTATGCCGCCTGGGCCATTATGATTCTCATCATAAGGTAAATGCATTTTATCGACGACTATGCCGCAATCTTCAAGAGTTTTTTGAACCTTTGTGCCATTAAGGCCGTTTGAACCCGTTGCAATGTTAACCAGCATCAGATGATTATCCGTCCCGCCGGTCAAAATGTTATATCCTTTTTGTATCAAAGCCCCGGCTAATCTTTTTGAGTTTTCAACAACTTTCTGCTGTCTTATTCTATATTCTTCAGATAATGCCTCTTTGAAAAAGACTGCCTTTGCGGCGATATTGTTGAAATATGGTGTCCCCTGAATACCGGGAAATGTATTTTTTTCAATCACTTGCCACAACGCCAAATCTCCGATAGCGGTTTTGATTTTGCAGTCAAAATCTTTACCTGACAAAACAAGGCCGCCCCTTGGTCCGCCGGGTTTATATGTGCTTGTAGTAGTTACGTGTGCATAATCAATCGGTGATGGATGAACTCCTCCCATTACAAGGGCCGAGAGATGCGAGATATCAGCCATCAATATCGCTCCAACCTCATCGGCGATTTGCCTGAATTTAGCAAAATCGATTGCCCGGGAGTATGCACTTGCCCCGCAGATAATCAATTTTGGCCCAAATTGCCGGGCCTGTTCTCGTATTTTTTCGAAATTTAGAAGGAATGTATCCCTGTCTACATGATAATTTTCAATTCTGAAAAATTTTGCTGTTAAAGAATCTGTAAAACCATGAGAATAGTGGCCGCCATGGCCTGTCGCCATGCTCAGGATTTTATCTCCCGGATTAAGCAAGGCCGTAATGACAATCTGGTTGGCTGTTGTGCCCGAGTGCGGCTGGACATTTGCGTATCTTGCGCCAAATACTTTTTTGGCCCGTTCTATCGCTAATTTCTCTACCTCATCAATTACTCCGCTTCCTCCGTGAAGCCGGGCAAAGGGAAATCCCTCACACGTTTTATTTTGCAAAATTGAGCCGATCGCAGCAAGCACCGGCCGTGAGCACTGGTTTTCCGCCGCCAAAAGCTGAATTGTTTCCTGCAAACGCTCATACTCTTTTTTTATAAGGTTCTGCAAATCGGGGTCAAATTCTAAAAGCGACTCCTGTAGATTATCATGGTAAAGCTGTGAGGTGAGCTTCTCGAGTGTTATTGTCATTTCAGAATCCTTTCTGATTTAGTTATCCTTATATATATTATATATATCGGTTTAGAAACCGAAAATTAAGCGCAAAATATCATTATATGTTACATAAAGCATAAGCATAAGAATCATTCCCCACGCAACATATGCTATTGCTTCCTGGGTTTTCATACTCAAAGGCGAACCTTTTATTTTTTCGATAATTAAAAGGACTGTAAGCCCTCCATCGAATGGCGGTAAAGGCAGAAAATTCAGCACTGCTATTGATGCACTTATCAAGCCCAGGAAATAAAGGTAATAGACAAATGGCTGTGCCGCAACAATCTTATAACTGAAAGTCAGTATTCCTACCGGCCCCATAAGCTGCTTTGGACTCAAAAGGCCGCCTATAAGCTGATATAATGTGATATATGTCTGAACGATGAATGTCTTTGTTTTTTTGTATCCCATTTTTATTGCATCTATTGGACCGTCAGCCTTATAAAGATTTTCCATATCCTTTAAAGGAAGCATTTCTTTTTGAGCGGGGAATGCCCGGACTATACCCCGTGTGTCACCGACTTCAATAATCGTGTTGCCGGCCTTCTGGTCATCTAATCGCCAGTCAATGGTGACTCGCTGCTGTGAGTTACGCTTCAACTGGTCGGCAATTTCATAAAAATTCGATACCTCAACTCCATCAATTGCGGTTATTCTGGCACCCCGAGGAATTGCCGCGGGATTGGGATACTGCTCTGTTGCTATCGTCGCCGCCGCCGCAGTTTCCTGCGTATTAAGTTCAGGAAGGATGCCGAGTACGACCCTGGCTGGTTCGGTTTCAGTATCGCGCCATGGAGTCACAGTTAACACCAGCCGCTTCTCATTGCCTTTATCATCTTTGCGCAGAACAGTAACGGGAAGGTTTTTGTTTTCGTATCTTATTGTAATTTCTCTCATTTCGGAAAAAGTAGGATAATTTACGTCATCCAAACCGATAATAATATCCCCGGCCTTTAGCTTTTCCCTGTTTTTACCAAACAAGCGTGAAAAAAGGTCCCTGAACATCTTTTTTAATGGACGGGGGCCTTCTGCGATATTTGCTATGCGCAGCTGCGGAACTATTCCGCAAATATTTGCCAGATTTGCCTCCGACTCTTCTCTGAGGTCATTGGATGGCATAAAACTTAGAGGCAAGTGCCCTTTGATTATATTTTGCTGTCCTGCGGTCTCAGTTCTTAAAGCTGTAATCGGAACATTTGCTTCAAAAACATTTTCTATTATTGGTGCCACTTGCCATGAATAATTGACATCGACGCCATCAACGGCCTTGATGTTATCGCCAGGCTTTAAACCCGTCATTGCAAATAAATGGCTTGCATCTTTGGGTGGCACTTGTGCAATTTTGAGAGAAAATGGTCTTTCAATCCCGAAGGCCCTCATTTTTGCACCCGGAAACTGTTCCGCGATAAGAGTAACATCATCGCTGGTCCCGTCGAGATGACGAACCTTTAAGGGAACCGGCTCATTTTCATCCGAAAGAACGGCCTCCATGACAATGTCACTGAAATCGAGCCTGCTGCTGTTGCCTGCTATTTCGATTACTTCATCTCCCGGCCTTATTCCCGCCTTTGCTGCCGGCGAACCGGCAACTACGCCTCCAACTATGGGTGCCGCCAGATTTATCCCTATCAGAAAAACTATAATATAAACTATAACTGCGCTTATAACATTGAAGCTGACTCCTGCAGCCAGAACTGCCGCACGGGCAAGCGCCGGCTTATTCGCGTATGACCTGGGGTCATCATTTGTCTTTACAGGCCCGACATCCTCCTGTCCGAGCATCTTGACGAATCCGCCGAAAGGTATCAGACCTATCATGTATTCTGTTTCTCCCGGCAGAATTTTTTTGCCTATTGTAAAACTTAAAAGTCCATCATCGGATTCCTTTTTTTCATTTTGCAGCAGCCCGGGCAATATCCGAACTCGCCACCCGCGATCTGCCTTTTTTATGCCGATTAAAACAGGGGGAAAACCTATTGAAAACGCCTCAACTTTTATCCTGCACAGCTTTGCAACAACGAAATGCCCGAACTCATGAACCACGATTACTGCGCCAAAACCCAGCAGAACCATCAGGATATTTTTTGAGACATCTATATTGCGTATGATGAGAACAATTATGGCAATCACAAGCATAATGAGCAAAATCAGCCTTGTATTTCTGGCTGGCTGATTTATACCGTCTGCCTGTTGTGTGTCTTGTTCTTTTTCAGACATTCTATTACCTCTTTCTTTGCCCAGTTATCCGCGTTCAATAATTCTTCGAGCGACGCATTGGTTTTCGAGATTGTTTTATCAAGACAATGCCGGACCAGCTCTACAATACTACCAAATTTTATTTTCCCTGCCAGAAATTGTTCGACTGCCGCCTCATTTGCTGCATTAAAAATTGCTGAGGCAGTCCCGCCTTTTTTCGCTGCCTCAAAACCCATCTCTATAGCAGGGAAAATTTCAGGGTTTGGCTTTTCGAATGTCAGCGTCTTTAGTTTGCTAAGCTCAAGTTTCCTGGCATTGCCTGCCAATCTCACGGGATAGGTAAGGGCATATTGAATGGGCAGAGACATTTCAGGGTACCCAAGCTGCGCAATAACAGACCCGTCGACATATTCGACCATCGAATGAACTATCGACTGGGGATGAACCATCACTTCTATTTTTTCCACCGGCACATCAAAAAGCCACCTGGCTTCGATAATCTCAAGGGCCTTATTCATCATAGTTGCTGAATCGACTGTAATTTTTGGTCCCATCCGCCATACCGGATGCGCCAGCACCTGCTCTAAAGTGGCGTTTTGTATTTCAGCCGGACTGGCCTGGCGAAAAGGCCCTCCCGATGTTGTCAGGATTATTTTTTCTATCTCATCACGCCTTCCTGCCGAGAGGGCCTGAAATATCGCTGAATGCTCACTGTCAACCGGCAGAAGCTCTGCATTATATCTTTTCGCCTCTTGTGTAATTAATTGTCCCGCTATAACCAGCGGCTCTTTATTTGCTATCGCTATCCTTTTGCCTTTGCGAACGGCCGCAAGCACCGCATGCAGGCCCGCAGCTCCTACGATTGCGGCCAAAACCGTATCCACTTCTTCCAATTCGGCAATTCGACATAAACCCTCGGCTCCGGACAGGATTTCAACCTTTTGGCCATCAAGCAAATTTTTTAAATGTTCAATATTATTTGATTCGCTGATGACTACGTATTTTGGCTTATATCGTTTAACCTGTTCAGCCAGGAGCTTCACTTTTGTGTGTCCGCTTAGAGCAACCACCTCAAACTGCTGTGATTTATCCTTGAGTGAAGCGTTTAATCCCTCAATAACCCTCAAGGCAGTCGTGCCTATCGAACCCGTCGAACCTAAGATAGCTATTCGTTTGTGCATAAAAATGACGTCCCATAGTGAGCTTGTCGAACTGCTCAAAAAGATGACATTATAGCAGTGAAGTTAAAAATTTACCACCGTTTAAAATGTTTCTTTCTGGAATACGCATGTTGCTTTTTGTAAACATACTGACAGAATCTATCCTAATCTATCCTTTTATAGGCCCTGATGAATAAATAGGCAAAATAACGATGAAATTAGTGTTGCAAAAAAGCAACGCAATGCTAAAAGATGTTATTGAGTTTTATAGAAGCTAAAAAAGGTTTTTATATCTAAGCTTATTGGGACTAATTTCTTAGCTTCGCAAAATTTTCATATTTTTTATCTTCAGACTAATGGCATATTATTTGCTACTTACCTAATCTACTTTAAAAGTGAATAATTGGGCGGGACGCTCAAAAACTCGGTGATAGGAGGAGGAGTCGTGTCCGCCCATTTGATTGCAATCAAAATCGGCTTTATCGAATAGTCGATTTTGTTATCCAATAAGAGGTCGTTCCGGAGGAGGAGTGACCTCGATTTTTTTGCGCACTCATATTTTGATTTTCACAGACCGGCACCGATGCTTTATAATCCTTGCTATGGAACGAGCTGCTTACAGGATAATTGATGCAAATTTTAACAGGGCGCGCGAGGCACTGCGCGTGATTGAGGATTACTGCAGATTTTGTCTCAATTGTGAGCATCTTAGCGGCCGGGCAAAAGATATGCGTCATCGGCTTTCAACTATTATTGCGAAAGTTGATGCGGGACAATTACTTGCAAATAGAGATACACCAGGTGATGTGGGGGTTGGGCAGACAACAAAGAATGTTATAGGCAGGGGGAATTTGAAGGATTCGCTTACGGCCGCATGCAAACGGCTGCCGGAGGCGCTTAGAGTTATCGCGGAAACGCTGAAAAGCGATAAGCCGCAGATGGCAGATGACATCGAAAAGTTGAGATACGATAGCTATACGATTGAAAAAGATATAGTCTTGTTTGCGGATGCTCAAAGCAGGTTCAATAAGGTCCATCTATATGTCATAATAAGCTCAAATTTGCCTGCGGATATCTTTTCTCTTACAAATCAATGTATCCAGGGCAAAGCTGATTGCATCCAGTTGCGTGCTAAAGACTTGGATGCTGAAAAGTATTTCGAAATTGCCGCAGAATTTGTAAAGATGTGCAGGGATGCAGGGGTTTTAAGCATTATCAATGATCGGGTTGATATAGCAATTGCGGCAGGGGCGGATGGGGTGCATTTGGGGCAAAATGATTTGCCGATTGAGCAGGCGAGAAAGCTGCAATTGAAACCATTGATTTTAGGAAAGAGTACGCATTCCATAAAAGAATTGAAGGCGGCGATAGAAGAGCGGCCGGCGTATGTGTCGCTGGGGCCGATATTTAAAACGCCGACTAAGCCGGATATAAAGGTCGCGGGGATGGAATATGTCGAAAAGGGGTTGCCTATTTTAACAGATACGGGAATTGCCTATGTGGGAATTGGGGGGATAAATGGTGGAAATATCGAAAAGGTTCTGACGGCGGGAGTGACCAAAGTCGCTGTCAGTTCAGCAGTTACGGCTTCAAAGAATCCGAAAAATGAATGTAAAAAGCTAAAGTATATTATCGAGGGATACCTAATAGGGAGTAAGCAATGTCCCCGAATGCGGGGATCAAATAAACGGGAGTTATAGAGTTATCCACTTTGGTTTTGCAGGTTTGTTAAGACAGTTCGAGCTATTGATTAGAGATAATTTTACCCAAATTAAATATCTGGACAAATCTTACCTATTATAACCACCCGAAAAAGAGTCGTAAGTCACAAGGATACAAGAACTTAGCATAAGTCCGAAAACACTTAATTTTTATGTTTTGTTATGTTGGCAACAAATAACTGAAAAGTTGCATATCCTATTTGAATAGGGGACAAAAACTATTAACAAGTTATCCACAGCGGCCGAAGAATGCTAATCTTTACCGCGGAGGCCGCGGAGATCACAGAGAATATAATATTGAATAGCTCCCAAAAGGCATTCAAACGTTCGAAAACTTACTACAGACGACTCCCTAACGATACCGAGACTGATCCCTAACGATACCGATACGACTCCAGACGATACCATTGCGAACACCTACGGAGGACAGATGACGGAGGACTGAGGACGGATATCAGAAAATCAGGTTATCAGATGATCAGGACAGGTTGCCTAAATTAACTCTTTACCAAAAGACTCAAAGGCACTAAGAAATTTTTAGCCACTGATTCCACAGATTACACAGACTTTTTTAGCCACAGAGAGCACAGAGAGTCACAGAGAATTTTTAGCCACAAAAATGCACAAAAGACACAAAAAATTTTAAGACATAGATTACACGGTTTTTGTCTGCTTGCGTTCTTAGCAAAGGCAATGCTACAAACTAGTTTTGTGCGTTTGCCTTTCGCCTCGCCCGCGAATGCTTTCGCCTTCATACATTAGCAGACAAAAGACACAAAAATTTTTTTACCACGAAGGCACGAGGAAATATTTTGGGTTAGGATTTTTATTAAAACAGCTGTCCCCGGATTCACCGAAACGGAGGATGGAAGAAGACAGATCAAATTTAGAGTTTTAAGTGTTTAGTTTTTAGTTGCGGAATCGAGAGGATGGATTTTTATGGATTTTAAAAATAGATTTAAAACGATTGCTGGCGCCAGTTTCGGATAATAAACTCCTATGTATTTATTACTTTTCATTTTCTCTCAAAAAATAATGACCCTTTTTATTCCATATTATTCAATTGCAGAAATTGAGCCAAAAGTGGTACAGCGTTATTGGCCCTTTTGCTTTGCGAGAGTGTTTAGAGTCGTATTCACCGAGAGTTGCCGTATTAATCTTGCTTAATTTATCTTGTGCCTCCCATTTGGAATTCTGATTAGCATCACCGATTAGATTATCTATCCAGCCATTTATTTCTTTTTGCCAATAATCAAAATCCTCACCTTGGATATAACCTAACATA
>Ga0105091_10000071_pt1 | contig 34258 bp, 24 predicted proteins | sample PPLLak1March2015_FD_87022 | JGI IMG/M metagenome (GOLD analysis project Ga0105091, IMG submission 87022) | Freshwater sediment microbial communities from Prairie Pothole Lake near Jamestown, North Dakota, USA - PPLs Lake P7 Core (1) Depth... | ecosystem: Environmental > Aquatic > Freshwater >... | reverse complement strand
TTTCAACATTGAGGATTGCAGATTTACCAGCAGGGGTGAAAACCCTTATTTTATTTTGCTTCCCGGCTATCAGCTCATCCTTGAAGGCGGCGATGAAGTAGAAACGGTTCGCGTCCAGATAACTGTCCTGTGCGAAACAATGAAAATTGATGTTGAAGGAATAGGCAAAGTTAAAACCAGGGTTGTAGAAGAAAGAGAATGGGTAAATGATGAGCTTGTAGAAGTATCAAGAAACTTTTTTGCGATATGCAAAAGAACCAACGACGTTTTCTATTTTGGTGAAGAGGTGGATATCTATGAGGACGGAAATATTGTTAGCCATGAGGGGGCCTGGCTTGCCGGCGAAGATGGAGCAATGCCGGGAATTATTATGCCCGGGACCTTTTTGCTCGGTTCGAGATATTACCAGGAGTTAGCCCCAGATGTCGCCCTGGATCGTGCCGAGCATATAGCAATGGACCTGACCATTGAGACAGAGGCGGGTGAGTTTGAAAACGTCGTTGAAATTCTTGAAACAACCCCGCTTGAACCCGGCGAGGAGAGCACAAAATTTTATGCACGCGGAATAGGATTGATTATCGATGACGATATCGAGCTTATCGATTTTGGTTTTGTTTCGGATTGTCACTGCAAAAAAGATAAAGATGAAGATAAAGACAGGGATCTTAAGAAAAAACATAATCGATTTTTTAATCCTTTTGTAAAAGGACAAATCGATAAAGATAGGGATGAAGATTTTAAGAAAAAAGATAGTCCATTTATAAATCCTTTTGTAAAAGGACAACCAGAAAAAGATTAGGACATCTCACAATTGTTTTAATAAATTTTGCTGCTGAACTGTCGTTTGACCATTATGCATCAGGCAGGAAGTTTTGGAAGCAATGATGCGGTATGTAAGCTGAGCATCATCAGGTAATCGAGGTCGCCAAGATTATAATGGTCATCGCGGAATGTATTATTTGCGTAAATTACGCCAAAGCAGCCGACTGTTGAAAGAAGCGGCACGATAAGAACTGAGCGAATCTGAGTTTCTTTCTGCTGATTGAGATCGCGCGTGAATATAAAGAGCATGCATTGTTTTTTATTCAGCGCCTCGGCAATTTTATCGCCATATTCGAGGTCCGCCTGTTCGATTGCCATGCCGCTTCTGTTTCTGCCGGCATGCACAATCATCGGGCCGTCGGGCTTTGGACGCATGGCGCCCCACGCGTGATATGTCTTTAGCTGTTTGGAAACAATATCGAGCATTGAAAGCAGCGCCTTGTCTATATGGTCCGCCCTTTTCAATTCTTCGATTGCCTGCAGAAAATCTGTTGCCCGTTCTGCCTGAAATCTTACTGCCGGGGCTTTTTCAGCTCCGAGTTTTCTGATAACGACTTGCGGCCCGGAAGATAAACCTATCGGCGGCTCTTCCAATTCAACTGTCTCGCCGGGGTCAGGTGCCGCTGATGCGGTTTCAAAATTAACTTCAATGCTGAAATCAGAGATGCGGATTACATCACCGGCTTTTATATCTGCCTTGCGGACTTCGTTATTGTTGACGTATGTTTTATTTGCGCTGTCCAGGTCTTCTACGACCCATTGGCCATCCTTTGTGTTATAAATTACGGCATGCTGGCGAGATACGACCTTATCAGGAAGCAGTATCTGGCTATTGGTGTGCCTGCCGATATAAATCGGGCCTTTATCGAAATGAAATTCGTTTATTGTCCGTTCACCTTGTTTTACTACGAGGCGCATTAGGTCCTCCAAACAGCTTCTAAAATAAAAAATACATTACTATATTAAGGTAATTGTTTGAATTTGTCAAGCAAAAGACTGTTAAATTGGGCAATTTACGGCCTGGCGGCCTCGAATTTAAAACAATCTTTTAAGGCAGTTTTCATCTCGAAAACGGCATTAAAATCGTCAATAGTATCTGTGGGCTGTGCCTTCATCCAGTTATTCCTGATAAGCAGATAAACAATTTCGCCGAAATCGCGGGTAGCCTTAATGCCCCATGTATCAAGAACAAGCATTGCAAGCAATCCCCATTTTTCAACTGCAAGCTGGCGAAGGCCCTCGCACAAAGTTTGCCCTGTGATATGGCCGGGCTGACCAGAGCATAATTTTCTTATAGTATAACCCAAGCCTTCATAAACGAACCGCACAGCCTTGGGATTATACCGGCTGTCGAGTTCCGAAATTTCTTCGAGTGATTTTTTTTCAGTCATCTATCAGCTTACCTTTGCTCCCGGTTTTGCGCCGCTGTCTGCCGTCAGCAAAAATATTTCCTTGCCGCCCGGGCCGGATGCCAGAATCATGCCTTCAGATAAACCAAAACGCATCTGCCTTGGCTTGAGATTGGCAAATAATACGACAATTTTGCCAATAAGATTTTCAGGCTGATATGCCTGTGCAATGCCTGCCAGCACATTTTTCTGTATACCTCCTACATCTAATTGAAGCTTCAAAAGCTTATCTGCCCCTTCCACCCGGTCCGCTTTCACCACCTGCGCGATTCGCAGGTCAATCTTCGCGAAATCCTCAATAGTGCATTCCTGCTTAATCGGCTCGGCCGTAATTACAGGGATTGGCGCTGCCGCTTGATTGTTATTATTTCCTGATTCTTTACTTTCTTCAATCATTGCATCCACCTTTTCTTTATCTACTCGTTCGAAGAGACGCTCGAAATCATTGATATTATGTTCTTCGAGCCTGGTATTGATATCAGCAAATGTAAGTTTATTAATATTTAGCAGGCGTTCAACTTTTTCGGCGAACTCCGGCAAGATCGGTTTTAAATAAAGCGTCAAAATCCGGACAGCATTGAGTGTCGCCGTTAATGTTGTCCTTGCCTTCTCGGGGTCTGTTTTAATTGTCGTCCAGGGCTGATTCTGCTCAACATAGCGATTAGCAAGGTCAGCAAGCGAAGTCGCGGTTCTTACTGCGGCCGAGTAATTTAAGCTTTCATAATTTTCTATAATCTCATTTCCTGCCGCGCTAATCGTGTCGATTAGTTTTTTTCCTTCATCATCGAGTTTTCCAAGCCTGCCGCCTAATTTATTTTTAAGCATTGGTGCCGCGCGGGAAGCCAGATTTGTAAACTTTCCCACAAGGTCTGAATTGATTTTATTTATAAAATCTTCGAGGTTCAAATCGATGTCTTCAACGGCGGCCGTCAGTTTGCTGGCGTAATAATATCTCAAAAATTCAGGGTCGAGATACTTCAGGTAAGTCGATGCCTTCACCGATGTCCCGCGTGACTTGCTCATCTTCTGGCCGTTGACAGTAAGAAAGCCGTGTATAAAAAGTTTATTGGGAGTTCGAAAGCCGCTGCCCATAAGCATGGCGGGCCAAAACAGCGCATGAAAATACATAATATCTTTGCCGATAAAATGATAGAGCTCGTATTCGGCGCCATTCCACAGTTTATTAAAATCAAGTCCTTTTTTATCGCAGTAATTTTTCGCTGAAGCCATGTACCCTATAGGGGCATCCAGCCATACATAAAAATACTTGTCCTCTTCACCGGGTATTTTAAATCCGAAATACGGCCCGTCCCTTGTAATGTCCCAGTCTTTTAAACCAGCGATGAACCATTCATCCAGCTTGTTTGCTACAGATTGCGCAACGTACCCTCCTGCTATGAAATCTTTTAAGCGTTTTTCATAATCTATCAGCTTAAAAAAATAATGTTCGCTTTCCTTGCGCACGGGCTTGCTTCCGCAGTTAGCGCATCTGGGGTCAATAAGTTCGGTCGGGTTGTATGTGCTGCTGCATACTTCACATGAATCACCGTACTGGTCGGGTGCCTTGCACCTCGGACATGTCCCTCTAATATAGCGGTCCGGCAGAAAAATCTTCTCGTTCTCACAATATGTCTGCTCAATCGTTCTTTTTACAATTGAACCCGCCTTATTTAGAGCATTAAAAATCCTCTCGCTAAGCTCTTTATTCTCGGGTGAATGCGTGGAATAGTAATTATCGAAACCGATATAAAAGCCTGTGAAGTCTTTTAAGTGGTCTTTATGGACTTTTTCAATCAACTCTTCCGCTTTAATCCCGGCATTGCGTGCGCTAATCATCACCGGTGTCCCATGTGTGTCATCAGCGCAAAAATAAAGACACTCATTGCCGCGAAGCTTTTGAAATCTTACCCATATATCGGTCTGGCCGTATTCGACAATATGACCTATATGGATTGGAGTGTTTGCATACGGCAGGGCCGATGTAACTGCGATTTTACGCGGCATAATCTTCCTTTATTTGCGGCTTTTATGTGTTATTCTCCTCGGATTGCGGCTCATCATCTGTAGATTCATCATTAATATTTTGCTCAGCTGCATTATTATTTTCAGCAATTTCAGTTTTTTCTGTCTCTTGCGGAATTTCAGGCCGGCTTTCGGGTCTTGGCTGCTGGCCTTGTCCTATTATTTCAATTTCATTTCTCGGCACACTTGTCTTTGTGCCGTTTTCAAGCTCCACAAGAACAGTCTGTGCCAGCACCTGGTAATCAATAATTCTACCTTTCCCGAATTTCGTATTGACAAGCGTATTCCTTGGCGGCAGACGTTTTTTCAGTTCCGTATAAATATCATCTTCGTAACGCAGACAGCACTTGAGCCTTCCGCAAAAACCGGAAATCTTGGATGGGTCCAGCGTCGCCTTTTGCAGTTTCGCCATGCGCATGTTAACCGGTTTAAGTGATTTTAGGTATCTGATGCAGCAGCATCTCTGGCCGCAGCTTTCGACGTCACCCAGGAGCTTGGCCTCATCACGTGCCCCGATTTGACGCATCTCAATTCTGGTCTGGTATTCCTGCGCCAGTTTCCTTACAAGTTCCCTGAAATCGACGCGGCCATCGGCCATAAAGTAGAATAGAATCCTTTCGCCGCCGAGAATGTGCTCGGCATCGACAATTTTCATCGGCAGGTTCATTTCCTTGACCAGCCTCTTGCAGAACTTCGCCTCTTCACCCGCAATTTTCTGAAAATGCTTTTCCTCATTTATATCTTCGGCCGTAGCGTATCTGATGAATCTGCCGGCAGGTTCAGTCGTGAAGGGAACTTCCGAATCTTCGAAATATTTTCTAAGCTGGTCTTCGGCTAATTTGAGCTGGCCTGCCCGGTATGCTCCCGCACTTCCGACGATGCTTCCCAGCTCCATCCCTTTGTCAGTCTTTACTACAACTCTTGTGGGAACACCGGGTATCTGCGCCTCATTATGTTCGAATAATCCCAGTGCTCTCATCCTGCCGTATCGAACGAGCATATATTTTTTCGTTCTCGGTAATTTAGGTTTTGATGTCGATGTATCTTCCATATATTTTATTCTTTTGTCTTAGAGACTATTATTTATTGATTATTGGTCTCTGATCATTGACAAATGTTTATGTTGAAATCGTCAATTATCAATAATCAATTATCAATTTCTAAAGTTCGGGCATGATTTTATCAGTTTCGGCCAGATTTAACAACAGTTGCTCGAAAATAAGCTTTTCATTGACCGACGACTCTAAATAATGAATTGCCTTGTAGCATTCAGCTATTTTTTCTGCCGCCTGCTCCGTATTGAATTTACTGGCGATTTTTTTGATTTGTTCAGCCTGGTCGAAATTAATAATCTGCATCTTATCATCAGCATTAGTAATCATTGCATCATGAAAGGCGCTGATTATTATCTGCAAAATAATTCCAAGAGATTTGCGATTTATATCACTTTTACTGGTTAAAGGGGCAAGCTTTACCCATATAGCCGTAATTTCCTTTGCCGGCTTTTGGAAGTTTTCGGCCAGTTCGAGCGAGTCTTTATATTCGTAATCTGCCAGGGCATTTACGATAAACGATTTTGTTTTATATATGTTTGCCCCCGCAGTTTCCAGCTGCATGTATGTGCCGGCCAGTCCCAGCGAACCATCGGCCAGACGTGCGAAATACCTGCCCTTTTTTTCTCCGGCCTCTGGCTGCTGTAACCTTTCGATTATTTTTTCTTCATCAATCCTGCCGAACTTCAAAATCTGGCATCTTGACCTGATTGTCGCCAGAAGCTTGTCCGGTCTTGTGCATATCAAAATGATGCAGCAGTATGCCGGCGGCTCCTCAAGCACCTTCAAAAGGCAATTTTGTGATTCATTATTTAATTTTTCCGCCTCTGTAAGGATAAATACTCTTCTGGCGGAAAATGAAGGTTTTTGGCTGACTTTTTCAATGACAAATTCCCGCACTACATCGATTGGAAACTGCACCGGGGATTCCTTTTCTTTGCCTTCTCTTGTGTATTTCAGCAGCTCTTTATAAATTTTTTCATAATCCGGATGCGAGCCTGCATCGAACAATCTGCAGGATTCACAACTTCCGCAGCTATCCGCGAAATGATTTTTCAGGACAGGATTTTTACACAAAAGCAGCTTGCCGAATTCCCGGGCTGTAGTAAATTTCCCCACTCCATCAGGGCCCGCAAAAATATACGCGTGTGCTACTTTATTACCGGTAAACGCATTTTGAATGGCTATTAAGGCTTTTTCCTGGCAAAAAATATCTTTCAGCGGCATTTATCTGGCACCGAATTTTTCAATTGTGTCTGTGACTTTTTTGTGAACCGTTTCAATATCATCTGCGGCATTGGTTATTACGAAATTCTTCTGCTGCTTGGCTAATTTTAAAAATCCTTCACGAACTTTACTGTGGTACTCTTCCCCTTTTTGTTCCATCCGGTCAAGATTGCTTTTAAGCCTCGACTTTGCAGTTTGTGAATCGACATCCAGAATAATTGTTAAATCTGGCCATGGTTTCTCAAGGCAATCGGCTGCTATTTTTGTCACCTTTTCAATTCCAAATCCCCCCGCGTGTCCCTGGTATGCGCATGTGCTCGATAGCCATCGGTCAGTAATGACGCATTTACCTGCCTTCAAAGCCGGGGTTATTTTTTCATTCCAAAGCTGCACCCTTGCCGCCATATATAGCATTACCTCGGCCGCTGTTGTCATCGCGATATGCTCAGGATTAAGCAGTATCTGCCTTATCTTTTCACCAATCGCCGTCGCCCCCGGCTCTCGAAAGCTGACCACGTCAACACCTTGCTTTGTGAGCCACTCTACAAGCATCTTCGTCTGTGTAGTCTTGCCGCACCCATCCGGCCCATCAAGGGCAATAAATCTGCTTTGTAGGGCGGGATTTACCCCGCCGTTTTTCTTCTTATTCATTCTTTCCAACCCTTCCATGCAGCAACTTTTTGGGCAAGGTCCTCTCCATAACATCTTCGGATGGTTTCAATCTTAACCTGCTTTTCTGTAAACTCAGGGTGTTCCTTTTTTATATCTTCGATAATTCTCTGCCGTTTCATATCGCTCAATTGACTACTAATTTCAAAACTTTGCTCTCCACTCAAACCTTTTAAAGTTTTAACATATTCTTCCGCTTCTTCTAAACTTAAATTTTCAGGTATTAAATTCATTTTCTACCGCGTTAACTGTAAATTTTCCGGGCCAATTAAATGCCGCATCTTCCTGCAAAATTCAGCATCAGGATTTACGGATAATTGCCTGTCAGCGGAGGCGTAAACTTTGCCTTTATCGGTTCTGATTGCGACGTATACGGCCGATTTACCCCTGTGGTGCATACAGATACTTTTTATCTCGGCTACCTTTTCCTTTGTCACTTCATTAGCATCGAGATTGATTCTCACTTTGCCTGCCAGCTTGTCTGTTGCCTCATCGAGAGAGATTAATTCAGACGCAAGAATGTTGGGCTTTTCCCTCCTGAAATCGAGTTTCCCTTTAACAAAAATTATTTTATCATTTGCCGCAAGGCTTGCGAATTGATTCAATGTATTCGGGAATAAGACCACCTCGACTTGTCCCTGAAGGTCAAGCAGAGTAAATACTGCCATTTTTGAGCCGGCGTTCTTGCCTGTCTTCGTAAGATTATAACGGATTTTTGTAATCATTCCGCCGATAGTCACTTCTTTTTCCTGCGTGGTCTCGGCAATCTGTGCCGTATTGATATTCGAGAAAATATTAATTGTCTCGGCACAATGGCTCAATGGATTACTGGTGACATAAAACCCCAGCACCTCCTTTTCGAACATCAGCATCATCTGCTCCGGCCAGGGATCCGCAAACGGCAGCTGCTTATGGTCCTGCGAATAATCAGGCGAAGTTGCCTGTCCGAAAAATCTCATCTGACCGTTAAGTTTGTCCGTCTGGGTGTCAGCGCCGTGCTCCATTGCCGAAGGCAATCCCGCCATCATCTGCGCGCGGTTGCCTCCTAATCTGTCGAATGCACCTGCCTTTATCAGCGATTCCATTACCTGCTTATTCGCGGCCCTGGTGTCCACGTTTTCGCAGAAATGAAACAAGCTCTGGAATTTACCAATTTTATTCCTTGAAGCAATTATTTGCTCAACAGCTTTCTCTCCTACTCCCTTAACTGCCGCCAGTCCGAATCGAATCACTCCTTTTTTAATCTCTGAACTCGCAGAATTCTTTTTGTGTTTTTTCTCTGCGCTCTCAGCGTGCTCTGCGGTGAGTGCATTGTCTTTGTATAATGGTGTGAAATCGACACCGCTTTCATTTATATCCGGCGCGGTTACCTCGATATCCATATTATCGCATTCGTTTATATATTCCACGACCTTGTCGGTGTTGCCCATTTCAAATGTGAGCAGTGCCGCCATATATTCTATCGGCCAGTAAACCTTCATATATGCCGTTTGATAGGCGATAAAGGCATATCGTGTAGAGTGGCTTTTATTGAATCCGTATCCTGCAAAGCGTTCGATTAATTCAAAGATATCTTGAGCCTGCTGATTTTTAAGTCCCTTTGCGACAGACCCGCTTACAAAACGCTGCTTTTCTTTCTGTATCGTCGATGCCTTCTTTTTGCTTATCGCCTTAATCAGCGTATATGCCTCACGAAGAGGAATGTCACCAAGCCGGTTGCATATCTGCATCACCTGTTCCTGGTAGACCATAATTCCATAAGTCTCATCGAGAACCTCTTTCATAATCGGGTGCGGCAGCGACCATTTGCCTCCGTGTTTGCGTTCATTGTAATCAGGAATAAGCGTCATCGGACCCGGCCGGTAAAGCGCATTTGCGGCAATGAGGTCCTGAATCCTGTCAGGTTTCATCTTTATCAGTAATTCCTGCATCCCGCCTGATTCGAACTGGAATATTCCCTTTGTTTTTCCCGCCGCAAAAAGGGCAAATACCTTCGGGTCTTCCGGATTTATTTTTTCCAGGTCTATCTTTTTGCCGTGTATCTGCTCGACTAACTGCTTCGCTCTTTCCAGAACGCTTAATGTCTTAAGCCCCAAAAAGTCCATTTTCAAAAGGCCGACCTTTTCAACCATCGGCCCTTCGAATTGTGTGACAATATCATCTGTCCCGGGAGGCCTATATAAAGGAACGAAATTAGTCAATGACTCATCGGCAATAACAATACCGGCCGCGTGAACCGATGCGTGCCGTGCCAATCCCTCGAGTCTTTTGCTGATATCGATGACTCTTTTTGTCTGCGGGTCTTTTTCATATGCCTGCTGGAGCTGCGGCTCGGATTCGAGTGCCGTATCCAGTGTCATATTCAAAGTTTCAGGCACAAGCTTTGCCAGCCGGTCCGCCTCTGATAAAGGGACATTAAGCACCCGGCATATGTCCCTGATTACCGCCTTTGCCCCCATCGTCCCGAACGTGATAATCTGTGCGACATGTCCATACTTTTGCCGGACATATTCGATGATTCGCCCGCGGCTCGTCTGGCACATATCGATATCGATATCGGGCATCTCGTTTCGGTGCGGGTCCATAAACCGCTCGAAGAGCAAATCGTATTTCAGCGGGTCAACATTGCAAAGGCCAAGGCAATAGCCGACCAATGTCCCTACAGCGCTGCCTCTTGCCCCGACGGGTATATTATTTTTATGAGCGTAATTGCAAAAGTCCCATACGATTAAAAAGTAGCTGGCGAACCCCTTCGATTCGATGACCTGCAGCTCTCTTTCGAGACGCTCTTTTACGTTTGTATCGAGTTTGCCGTAAATTTTTTCAGCATTATCATAACAAAGCTTCGTTAAAAATTTCTCCGGAGTCTGGCCGTCATCGGGATTAAATCTCGGTGCATGCCTGCTCTTCAAATCAATCTCTACATTGCATGTTTTCGCGATTTTAAGCGTATTATCAAATGCCTCTTGATTTTGCGGGAAAAGTTCACGCATCTGGGCCGGGCTTTTAAGAAACACGTCTTTGGGATAAATCAGCCTGTCCGGGTCATCCGCCTTTTTGCCCGTGCTTATAGCGCACAGGCAGTTATGCGCCTCGTGGTCTTCTTCTGTGAGAAAATGTACATCATTTGTCGCGACCAGTCCTGCCCCGATTTTATTTGCCAGTTCAATCAGCGATTTTGAATAATTCGGGTCATCGCCCTGGTGGCTCTGTATCTCTATAAAATATCTCTCCGGCCCGAATATTTTTAAATAACTTTCCGCAATTGACTGTGCCGCCTTTATCTCGCCGTTCCATACCAGGGCACCCACCTGACCCTTGGGACACGCCGACATCGCAATCAGCCCTTCATTTAATTCCGTCAGAATTTCTTTGTCAATTCGCGGCCTGTAATAAAATCCCTCTATATATCCGATTGATGAGAGCTTGAGCAGATTTTTATATCCTGTTTCATTTTGCGCCAGCAGCACCAGATGATATGCCGCATCGCTGATAGATGTCTTGTTGCGGTCATGCCTGCTGTTTGGCGCGATATACGCCTCGATGCCGATTATCGGCTTTATCCCCGCCGCGATTGCCTTTGTATAAAATTCCACCACCCCGAACATATTTCCATGGTCTGTCACCGCCACGGAATCCATTCCGAGGTCCTTGCACCTTTCGAAAAGTCTCTCGAAGCTTATCGCCCCATCCAGCAGCGAATACTGGCTGTGAAGGTGAAGATGAGTAAATCCTTTATTCTCCGCCGCCATTTTATCCTCTTCACGGGCTTCCGCCCCGTGCTTATTAAGCATCCTTTATTGTGGGCGGAGTTCACCCGCCATTTTTTCTCACAGCATGGGCTTCCAGCCCATGCGTTTAATAAGTAATTTTCTTATTGCTATTATCAAACTATTTCTGATAATTGTAACCTCTAAGCGGGCAGTTTTCAACTTTAACAGATGATTTCTCAATCAGAAGGGAAAAATATGGATTACTCAAATCCCAGCGAACCTCAAAACCCCGGTTATGTCCCTCCACAGCCTCCAACCTATATTCCTCCTCAGCAGCCGCCTCCCCCGCATCATCATCCGGATAATCATAATCATCATAAATCGCATTCGGGCTGGAAAATCTTATGGGGCATAATCACTGCATTTTCTGTAATGGCAAATATTTTTCTTTTTCTGATGCTCATGGGAATGGCCGTCATAGCGTTTTCCGGCAGGGGGGAAAGAAAGTTCATTGAAGAGGTCATCCAGAAGGGCCCGGTGACTACAAAAATTGCCATTGTCTCCATAAACGGAATTATCGATAACCAGCAGGCACGAGATGTTTACTGGCAATTGAAAACCGCACGTGATGATAAGGCAGTCAAAGCTGTGATTATCAAAATAGATTCTCCCGGCGGCACGATTTCCGGCTCTGACCAGATTAACAATGAGATTCAAAAATACCGTAATGAGACAAATGAACCGGCGGTCGGTTTTATGCAGGGCGTCGCCGCTTCCGGCGGCTATTATTCCGCAGTCGCCTGCGAGCATATTATCGCCGAGCCGACTACCATCACCGGCTCAATCGGGGTCATAATGCAGTATCTTGTCCTCCAGCAGCTTCTTGAGGAAAAACTCGGCATTCAGCCCGTCACCGTCAAGGCCGGCGCCAAAAAAGACTGGCCCAATCTCTTCCAGAAACCCACCGATGAGCAGCTTCAGTATCTCCAGCAGAGAATCATCGACCCCGCCTATAATCGGTTCGTCAAGGTCATCGTTGACGGCCGAAAACAGCTGGATGAATCTGAAATCCGCCGGCTCGCCGACGGCTCCATTTACTGGGCCGATGAAGCCCTTAAAGAAAAGCTCATCGATGAAATCGGCTATCTCAAAGATGCCGTCGAAAAGGTTAAATCTATGGCCAATATTAAAAATGCCCAGGTCGTCGAATACCGAAGGCCTTTCTCGTTTGCCGATATTCTCTCATCCAAAACTAATATTAAATTCGACCGCCGGACCCTTTATGAAACTGCCGTCCCTCAGGCGCTCTATCTCTGGACCGGCCCCCAATGAGTGTCGCGGGTTCCAGCCCGCGATTTATTGCGGCACAGGCTTTCAGCTCGTGATTATCCTGCCGCAGGCATTTTGCCCGCGTTTGTCATTTCGAGCGACCCTGAGCTTGTCGAAGGGGAGTCGAGAAATCTACTTCAATATTGGACATTGGTTATTTAATATTGGATATTCTTAACGTGTCATTCTGAGCGTTAGCGAAGAATCTCATTTTCAAATCCGCAATCCGCAATCGACAATCCGCAATCACTTTTCCCCTTGTATTTACCCCTTTTTTTGTTTAAAATATTATAGTTAATAATTTGAGGGAAGTTTAAGGAGCAGGACTATGCGATATGTTCTGATGGCTATCGTAGCTTTCTCGGCCGCACTCTGCCATGCCAGGACTCTTTATGTCGATACCAACGGCACAGGTGATTACAATTCAATCCAGGCCGCCGTTAATGATTCAAACTCCGGCGATACCATAATTTTACTTCCCGGCACTTATACCGGCCCAGGTAATCGCGATATCAGAGTTATTAGTTACTCAGGAGCAACCATCAATATTCAAAGCACCGACCCATGTAATCCTTCCATAGTAGATTCGACAGTTATTGATTGCCAGCGATTGGGGCGAGGATTTATGTTTTTAAAAGCTGAAGCTTCAGTTTTGGCCGGTTTTACAATTATTAATGCAAAATCTCCCGCTCCTGCCACTTCATCTGCTCTTTCAGGCTCTGCCGTAAGTGCGATTGATTCCAATCTCATCATTATGAATTGCATTATTAAAAATTCCAGCGGAACTGCCTCTCCTTTCTATGGTTCAAACTTTATGGCCATATATGATAATAATTCTTATATAAGATTAGAGGGCTGCACGATTGCTGATAATAACGCAGCAGGTATCTATGGTCAAAATTCAAAAGCCGATATTATTAATTGTTCCATAAATAATAATACGACAGGAATTTCTTTTATAGGCACAGGATTATATCCCGGTAATCCACCAATCAAAAATACTGTAACTGTTACTGATTCATTAATATCACAAAACAACCGGGCCATAAGCTGCAGTCAAACAAAATTGACTATTCAGAATTCAACGATTACAGATAACAACACAAGTAGTTCAGTTAAAGGAACCGCTGGTATTACAGCTTCATATAGTAATGTATTTATAAAAGATTGTATCATCAGCAGAAATAAATCCCTTTATTATATAAGTTCAACTGAACCTGATGCAGGAGGCGTTAACGTTGGTTACAGCACACTCGATATAAATTATTGCGTAATCAGTGACAATAGAGCTAATTATACAGGTGGCGGAATAACCAATTATCAAGGCTCAGCAATAATTCGAAATTGCCAAATTATTAATAATACTGCCGGCGGGTATGGAAAGGGCGGCGGCATTTTTACCTATTATCCAAAACAGCTTATCATCGAAAGCTGTAATATTAAAAACAATAAAGTTAATTTTCATCCTGAGATCGCATACAACCAGTATGGCGGTGGTATATGTTATTACGACGGCAATGTCCCTGTATCAATAAAAAAATGCTCTATAGTTGGTAATAAAGCGGGAGAAGGCGGAGGAATCTTTGCTCCTTACGGATCTTCTGCTTCTATGGACGTAAATAACTGCTTAATAATAAATAATGAGGCTCCTTATGGAGGCGCAGTTTCTGCACATTGTCCTTCAAATTTCGTTAATTGCACTTTTTTTGGCAATAAATCTCAGACATTTTCTGCCGGCGCTTCAGGATATAATTGCATTCTGTGGGATGAAGTTTTGGGTTCTAGCTCGAGCATTTATACGTTTGTATATACAGATAGTCGCAGCATTTTAGCATTAGGATATCCATTCTTGAGAAACATCAGTGTTGATCCGATGTTTACATTTGAAAATGATTGTCATCTTTTGCCGGGTTCTCCCTGCATAGATGCCGGCACTAACGCTGCACCTGCTGGTTTTGAACCGTTTGAATTGTCTCTTTTAGATTACGATGGTAATCCCCGTGTTATCGACGGCGATTCAGATAGTAATGCAGTTGTTGATATGGGAGCATTTGAGTTTAATTCAGAAATTTCAAGACTGGCAATTTCAGATTCCCAGTTTAATTTCTGGTGTGCCAAAGATGGTCCAAAACCGCAAGGTCATGTCCTTAAAATCAGAAATACTACTGGCGGGTCAATTAATTGGGAAATTATGGAAAATTGTCCATGGCTTAGTGTATCCGCAAATCAGGGAACATCCACTGGTGTTCCTTCTGAGGTGATAATATCAATTGATGCAAATCAGCTCGATATAGGAAATTATCAGGCTGATATGCTGGTTAGTTCCACTAACGCCTCGGGCAGTCCTCAATCAGTTCATATTACTCTTCAGGTCGGCCGCTTGCTATCTGTCCCATTGAGTTTCTATACAATCCAATCCGCTGTTGATGAGGCGAATAATGGCGATTGGGTCGTTGTCGCCGATGGCATTTATACAGGGACAGGTAACCGTGATATTGACTTTAAAGGCAAGGCAATAACCGTCTGTTCTCAAAATGGTTCAAAAAATTGCATCATCGACTGTAATGTAAATTATTCATATCATAGAGGATTTATTTTCAAAAAAGGTGAAAAATCCGATTCAGTTCTGGATGGATTTACAATCAAAGATGGTTTAATGGAACGCGGTGGTGCAATTGAAGTCAACGGCACGCCAACTATTAAGAATTGCATATTTTATAAAAATATGGCCCTTTCCAAAGGCGGCGCAATCTATGTTCTGGGGCCGCCTTTATATAGCTGGAGATCTGTTTTAATTGAGAATTGCTCCTTTATTGAAAATTCGATTCGTCAGGCCGGATCAGGCGGTGCAATTGATTCTTACAGTCCTTTGGAATTGAAAGACTGTAACTTTATAAAAAATTCCAGCGGCACAAACTCTTATTATGGATCATTTGGAGGAGCTGTTGGAGTTACTGGAGGTTCCATAAAAAATTGTAATTTTATAGAAAATTCATCGAAAATTGCAGGCGCTATAAGCTTTTATGGCTCATTGAATATCACTGATTCAGCTTTTATTGGAAATTATGCAAGCGATTCTGGTGCCGCAATTGATGGATCTGGCGACGTTGCATTTCCAATTATTTCTAATTCTATATTTGCCGGAAACAGATGTAAGCAGGGTGTTCTGAATCTGTTTAATACCCATTCTGCACGAATATTAAATTGCACTTTCAATGGAAATATTTCTCTCTCGAACTATGGAATTCTATATTTAAGAGAATATTCTATTGTTAAAAATTGCATCCTTTCAGATTACGGGAAAGAAATATATGGTAACCCGAAAGTTTCATTCAATGACATTAAAGGAGGGTTTGCGGGTAACGGCAATATCGATGTTGACCCGTGTTTTATAAAGAATGGCTATTGGGCCGATGCCAATGATTCTAATATCATCCTTGAACCAAATAATTTAAAGGCTGTTTGGGTAAATGGCGATTATCATCTTCGCCTCGATTCCCCCTGCATCGATGCAGGCGAATCCAACTGCGTTTTAGTCCCATTCGATTTTGATGGTAAACCCCGCATAGTAGATTTAAGCGGCAATCCCAAACCTTTAGTTGATATGGGTGCTTATGAAACCCAGAATACTCCGCCTGTTGCCAATGCAGGTCCAGATCAGATTGCTTATGCCTGGATAGATGGCTTTGCCGATGTCACTCTCAATGGAACCGGCTCATCCGATGAAGATGGAGACGCATTAACATATCTTTGGAAATGGTCAATCGATGGCAACGATTGCAACACCAATGGAGTAAGCCCCGCAATCGAATTGCCTGTCGGTATCCATACAATTGAACTCATCGTCAATGATGGCATGGCAGATTCGCAGTCCAGTTTTGTTGAAGTAAATGTAATTCCCCCGATTCAAGGCACTCTCACGATAATCCCAAGAATACTTAACAATCGCTTAGAGCAAAAAAATATATTAGCTATGCTTAGACTTCCAGTAGGCATTAACAGAAGCCAGATTGGTATCAATACTCCTGTTATGTTGTACCCCGGCGAGATTCAGTCTGTTAGAAAGTTTATCCTCGGATTTAGCCCTGTTTCCATATTTACTGCCTTCAGCACCAATGAATTATTCAATGAGATTACCGGAATTCGCCCAGTGCAGCTTTATGTAGTCGGTCAATTGAAGTCCGGCCAATACTTCTACGGCGCTGACACCATTCGCATAATCAATCCCGGCCGCCCTAAACCAAAATTATAAATAGCTGTCCACATTAAATTTCTCTAAATTCTTAATTCTTTCATTAATCGCCGGATGTGATGAAAAATAATGTCCCGGATTATGTTGTGCTCCGCTCGGATTCAATTTAGCTAAACGTATCAGCATCGCCGCAGCGGCTTTTTTATCGTATCCTGCCGCTGCAGCAAGACGCACGCCTAAGTTGTCCGCTTCCATCTCTAATTCCCGTGAGTATGAGCTTTCAAGCAATCTGATTCCAACGTTATTAAGTAAAGCACTAATAGCGTTTCGGGCAGGAGTAACCCTGGCTCCGAGTGAAATTGCAGAGTTGGTAATAATGCGATTCATCGCGTGACCTTTGATTACATGTCCCATCTCATGGCCGAGAATAAATGCGATTTCATTTTTATTCCATTCGCATAATTCCACAAGCGGCCTGCTGACAAAGATAAATCCCCCCGGTAAAGCAAAGGCGTTCGGCTCGCCTCCTTGATAGGCCTCAAAGTTGAAAGTCAGCATTTTATTCGCGACGCAGCGAGCCAATAGAGAACCGACCTCGTTGAGCAATTGTGCAATTTGATGGTTGGTATCAATCTTTAACTGCTGCCTGATACCTGCTGCCAGATCCTGGCCAACCTGATGTTCGAGCTTTATTGCATCCTCCTCATTGCCCGCGGATGATTCCCATATCCACCTTGCCTTGCGAACATGCGGCCCTAACATCCTGCCCAAGTTATAAAATATTCCGCTCACGTCTAAAGTTTACCTTAATTAATCTTGACTAAATACAAGTATATACTGCAATTCTAGAAAAGGGTTGCATTAGATGGGGTAAAAGCAAAGCCGCGCAGCCGGACTTGATTCAATCTGGCCGCGCGGCATAAATACAACTTCTAAAATCAGTTATTGTTGCTTATGCGGTGGTTCTTTTCTTATTAAACAGGTACACAATAATCCCCAGGGCAATCAGGCCAACAAGGCCGTTATTGCCGAGGGTAGTCAGGATTTGTGTTATATTGGCAACCACCTGACCAAAGAACGGCACTGTGCTGGTGCCAAAAAGAATCTCTACAGCAACACCGAGGGCAATCAGCAGCAGGGCAATTTCAGTAATCTCCGCCAGCCATTTTTTAATTTCTGTGAAGAACTGCATCTGTATCTCCTTAAATTTAAAACATTTATATTGTGACACTACCTGCCGCCTTTTTCGGCTCTCCCTTCTTTTACTCTTTAATTTTTATATACCTTGAAATTCTCGCTAATCGTATTTGGGACATTTGTTACAACACACAAACGTTTTATCAGTATTGACAAATAAGATGTATTACAATGATGTTAAGATGGGTAATATAGGCTTGACTGATAATAGTAAAATAGTGTATAATTAAATTATGGCAGGGGCGACAATAATTTTTGTTTTGCGTTTATGCCTGGTGGCCGTCGTAATTGCGTTTTTATGGCGTTTAATTCAGCCAAAGACTAAACAAGCAAGGGTTCTGCGGGCAGGTATATTAGTCATCGGTTTGTTAGTGACTTTAGTCCTGGTCAGAATCGCCGGGGTTTAACTCAATTCTTGGCAACAATCTCAAATTGTATAGCAGGCAGTGTGCCGAGATAAATCCTCTGTTTGGGACCTTGTTTCTGATTACCTTTTGGATTTTTCGGCGGGTCGGCCGTGACATCAATAATCAGATTATCCTCAAGTCCGGCCTTGGCACTGTTAGCATCAGCGGCAATTGCGAAAGTCATTTCATCAGAGGCGATGTTTACATCCCCAAGAGTGATTCCCGCTGGCGGTTCGCTTAGCTCAAGCTCGACGGCAGGGGGTAGAGGCGGTTTTTTCTGAACTTTAATCCGCACTTTGGTTTTGCCGCCGGCATGGATTTTGATGTCATTATTATCTACCAAATCAAATGCAGGGACACGGAGCTTATTACCTGTCGTTGCGACCATAACCTTCTGTGACGGGACCATATGATAATAGATGAAGGCCTGCATCATATTCTGCGCGGGAGTAACCGGCCTGGTGATAATTTGGCCGTCAATTTTAGCCCGTCCTTCAAGTTCCAAATTAACAGGTTCTTCTAAAGGTTTTTGCGGAGAGGTAAGAGTGATGTTCAGGCGGTCGCATCCGGCTGGAATTTTGGCCCCGCTTAATTTGAAGCCGGAGGGTGCATCTTTGAGCGATAATTCTATTTCACCAGCAAATCCGTCTTTCCTTAAAACTTCTACAGTGATGGGAACAGTTCCGCCGGCTAACAGATTTATACTAGAGGGCGCTGCAAGCAAAGCAAAATCCGGCTGCTGCTGGCTGATTCGCAGGCGGTATCCATATTCCGGGCCGCCGTGATTTTCCGAATCAGCGAGATGCACCAAATAGGTCCCATTTACAGGAATGCGTAAACGCAAATAAGAATCGGCATTATGTGTAATTATTCCGATATTCTTGTCCCCATTGTCATCATTATGCCCCAAAACATTTCCATTAGAATCGCTTATCCAAACAAGGGAATCGATAGGGGAGTTCAGCCTGCGTCCATATACTTCGGCCGCTACTTCCTGGCCGACGTTTGCCTCGAATTCAAATATATCGACATCGTCTGGTTTACCAATACGGCCGTTGATTATCTGCGGGATTGCAATTTTTTGTGCATCTTCTTCAGTGCCGTTATCTTCGATTTCATTGCATTCACGCAAGGTATCTACCGCGTAAGAGACAATGTTGCTTCGAACGCCGTTTTTATTTAATTGTATCTTTTGAATTGAATCTGTTTGATGCATTGTATCGAGAGGTATTTCGTTGATATCCAGATTCCAGCCCGCTATTGATGCGATAGTAAAAATCCCTCTCTGGCCTCCGAGGGGAAACATCTGTGTTATGAATGGCTGCTCTGACATGCTGATACGGTAAACGAAATCTTCCCGGCCGCGATAAATGGAGTCGCGAATCTCAATTTCATAATCACCGTCTCTGGGAACTTCATAAAACAGGACAGGGTCGGGATTAAAAAGGTAATTTCCGGCATAGGCCAATTCCTTGTTTTTAGAATCATACACGCTTAACGCCGCCTGAAACCACCCCGGCACCGCGTCCGCCAGATATGGAATCAGATGCCGTGCCTGTGCCTCTATCGTAAGTTTCTGACCTTTTTTCGCGGTGAAACGGAACCGGTCGGCCTCACCCGGAAGAATCTGACCATTGAGGATAGCTGGAATCTGAACTTTCTGCGTCAGAGGTTTGCCCGGGTCTCTGTATTCGGGCTCGGTAATTTCCGGCAGTGTTCCAATCTGAAAGCATACCGGATTTGTCAGACCATTTCGCGTTTTAATCCTAAGTTCCCTGTCCCCCGGCTCAGCATTAGAGTCAATTGTGATTTCAATGACCGCCAATTCGGCAATTTGCATACTGACCGGGTATTTATTGCCGAGAAATACTTCCTGAACTTTTTGCAGGCCTTTTTGTGTCAGCTTATCGAGGTTTCGAAGAAGGGGATGGTCCGGCAGAGCGACTGGAGGTTCATTAACTTCTGCTTTATTAGCATCAGGCAGTTTATTTACATCATCAGGTTTATTAATGTCTTTGGCGGCAGGGCGGTTGTTTTGTTTACCGGGTTGCTGTTTTTTGCGTAAATCATTTAACTGTCTTTGCAGTTCTTTGCGCTGCTCGCCATTTAGCGGTCTTACCCGTCCGATATACTGAATTACCGAGCCGTGCACACCGTTACCAGTGATATAAACTTCATTAGCATCTTTAATAAATTGGCCGCCAACTGTAATTTTTAAGTGAGCCCCTTGTTGTCCCCCGGCCGGATAAAGATAGCCAATGTGCGGCTCTCTTTCATTAGAGGCGGCCTGCACAATTGATGTGCATAAAACAATCACAATCAATATCCGTCTTAATAAAATCATATACAGCCGTTTACATTATTTCCTTTAGCCGGTTGGCTGAAGGCATTACCTGCAAGTTTAATCCCTTTGGATTGGAAAGCGGACCATCGGGGTCGATACCTGAAAGTTCATATATACTGGCAATTAAATCTGCCGATGAAACAGGACGGCCGGCAACTTCTTCACCTTTATCATCGGAAGCGCCCACAATCCGGCCCCCTTTGAATCCGCCGCCGGCGACAACTGCGCTGAAGCAATTCCCGTAATGTCCCCGTCCTCCATTCCAGGGTGATTCCCACAGGACCTTCGGAGTCCTTCCGAATTCGCCGGCCCAGACTACTATTGTGCTTTCCAGCAATCCTCTGTCAGCGAGGTCCGCCAGCAGTGCGGAAAATCCTTTGTCTAATTCGGGAAGTTTGCGGCGCATCATTTCGAAATGCTGCTTGTGTGTATCCCAGCCGCCGGAGTTAACAGTAATATATGGGACGCCTATCTCAACAAGCCTGCGGGCCATCAAACATGATTGCCCGAATTTGTTCCGCCCGTATTTGTCCCTTAACTCATCTTTTTCATTGGACATATCGAAGACCTTGCCGCCATCGCCGAGAATAAGATTGTAGGCCTTGTCTTCACAGGCGTCTAATTTTTCAAATTCTTTATTGCCGGGCATTGCTTTGCCGAGGGAATCGAGGGAATGCAGAAGTTCACGCCTGCTTTTTTGTCTCTGGTCAGAAATTCCTTCCGCGACGATTCCTGATACAGCAAAACGTTTTTGGCTCGGGTCGCCTCCTGTAGCAAAGGGTTTATATCGCGGCCCCAGAAAACCTTCCTCTGAGAAACGTCCTTCAGCGGCCGTAAGCACAATATACGGCGGAATTAACCCTTTATAGCCGCTGTCATATCCTTTGAATAATGAGACTACAGCGCCCATTCCGGGGTAAACCAGATTATCTCCCGGCTTTCGGCCGGTCTTCATTATATATGTCCCTGTCTCATGGGCGTTACTGCCATGGGTCATACTGCGGATAATCGAAAATTTATCTGCCTGTTTGGCCAAAAGAGGTAGCAATTCGCAGATTTGTATGCCGTCAATGTTTGTCGAAATCGGATTTTTAAACGGGCCGCAATAATCATTTCCCGCCTGCGGTTTGGGATCAAATGTGTCCAAATGTGACGGCCCCCCCGACATCCATAGCTCTATTACAGCCTTGGCATTTCCTCTCTTCTTTGTGGCAAGAGAATTAGCATCTTCACCGAAGGCATATTTGCCAAAGGTTAGACCCGCCGCCCCTATAAGTCCAAGTTTCAGTGCTTCACGCCTGCTTAAAAAATTTATGTTTCGTTGTTCTGCCATATTCCTGTATTTTCTAATGCCTGTATAAAAATTCCTTCGAATTAATTAATGCCCATGACAGGTCTTCTATTGCGGCCTTGCGAGTCATTCCTTCATTTTGAAAATATTTCTCAGTTAACTCCATTTCATGTTCTGTTGGATTTCGTGATAGAATTGTTAAATAAATATTTTTTATAAGCTCTTTTCGGCTGCCTTTGGCTGCCTCGACCTGCCGGCGGAGTATAGAACTGCGTTCAATTTTATTTTTTATATCATTCGAATTTAGCAGGTAGAGACTCTGAAATTCAGTAGGTTTATTGCTGCGTTCAGATTCAAGTCCCGTATCCCGTGCTGGTCTTCCAAACATTTCGAGGAACTGACTTGTAATGCTGCCGTCTTCGAGTTTAATTGAACGCTGTCCTTCAGGAATGAAGGTATAAGGTTCCGGAATATTGCTCGAATAATTTTGTCCTGTTCCGCCTATCTTGTCTAATGCGTCGATTAAAACTTCTGCGTCAAGCCTTCGAACGGGATAGCAGGCAAACATAATTTCGGCTTCCGGATTATCTGCGCGGGGTATTGAAGATTGCTGATAAGTGCATGAATTCAGGATAAGGCGATAAAGACTTTTCAGATTGTATTTTGTGCGGACAAACTCACTTTCGAGAAAAGCAAGCAGTTCCGGATTCACCGGCGGATTATCAGGCCTGATGTCATCAGGCTCATTGATAATACCGTGTCCCATCAGCCATGCCCATACACGATTTGTGATATTACGGGCAAACCACGGATTATCAGGCTCTGTGAGCCAGTCGGCAAATACCCGCCTTGGATCATCTTCAGCGCGAACGAATACTGTTTTGCCGTCTGGAAAAACAGCTTGCCTTGCACCGCCCGTTAATGGTTTCGAATATACGATTTCTTCCTTCCACTCGGCGGTGTTTTTGTAAGCTGCCTGCGAGAAAAAAAATTCCATATTGGTTCTGTCAGATTGCACAAGATTTTCATAGCGTGTCCCCATAAAAGTAAGTGCGACTGTTCTTGCGATATCGGATGGCTGCCTGCCTTGAATCGCCCGGTAGAAATTTACCTGCGGCTCACGAAAGTTGCTGCCGCTGGCTGTCAGAAGCTGCCGAGCGAACTGGTCATAAGGTTTATTTGACTGTATCGAATCGTGAATCCAGCGATAATACGCCTGAACGGCATTGGGCCACAAATTTATCGGAAATTCTGATTTCACACGTAAGATATCGCACCATTTCAGTGTCCAGTAATCTGCAAACTCTTCTCTCTCAAGCAGACGATTAATCAGGGCTACGCGTTTATTCGGATTTTGGTCATTTAGAAAATCATTTGCTTCTTTTGGAGTTGGAAGGGTGCCGATTACGTCAATAAAAACTCGCCGGATAAATACCGCATCAGAGCAGATTTTAGCAGGGGAGAGGCCTGATTCTTTTAATTTGGCGATAACCAGTTCATCTATTTTATTTTGAATTCTAAATGGTGCGGCATCCTCGAAAGCACTTTCCTGGATTACTTGTGTCCCGCCTGGGAGATTGCTGATAACCTGCCCAAATATAATCATTAAAATGAGTAATGAATTCATTTCTTGTTCTCGGTCTTAATTTTTCTGTAAAGACGCTTAATGAAAGGCCCGCATTGCATTAAAAACATCATTTTTGAAGCAAACTGAAAATATCAGCTTTATTTTAGCATTTCGTTATAAAGCTGCTGAGTTTTTTCTGCCATTTTCGTATGTGTGAGCTCTTTTAATGCCCATTGCCTGGCATGTATTGCGAGCTGATTGCGTAATTGGGGTGAGTCCACAAGCTTGAGAATCGCTTCTGACAAATCCTCAATCTTGCGAGATTCGACTAAAATACCTGTTTTGCCATCCTGAATATGATAAGAATATTTCTTTGTTGAAAAACCGGCTGAAATAACAGCTTTGCCAGCCGCCATTGCTTCGAACATTACAGAGCCGCCTGAAAGACTTACAAGCATGTCGAGCGATTGAATCAATTCGTGTATATCATCGCGTCTGCCTGTAAAACAAACGTTTTTTTCTATACCTGCATTTTGAATAAATTTTTTTATTTTTTTAAAATACGGCTGAGAGTGAATATCGCCTATAACAAAAAACATTAGCGGCTGACCGGTTTTTTTTAATACTTCTTCGGCGGCGATAAGAAAATCGAGCTGACGTTTGAATTTATCGATTCTACCAATAATCCCGATATTTAGCTGGCTACTGGGCCTGAGTTTTTCCTCAACTGGCGCGAAAAGGTCGATATCTACAGAGTCATCTATCCGCATAATTCTTTCCGGAGAAATTCCGGCATCTTTGAGATTTTCTATAATACGAGTAGATATCGCTATAAGGTAATCAGCTTTCCTGCACTTAAATTTTATAATATCCCTTGCCGTCAAGGGTTTGCGGACATGCAATATAGAGGGAACTTTATAACTTTTAAGCACATGGTGCATATAGCCGGCCATCCATAAATCGCAGCAATGAATAAGTGAAATGTCTCTTTGCTTAACGAGATTGCACAAAAACCACACCCCGATATATCTGGGGAAAGCGGTCAATAATTTGCGCCACGGATGCAGCGGCCTTACAAATACCTCTACATTCATTTTTTGCAGGGCTTCCGCAAAAGGACCACCTTTATTGCAGACGACAATCGGCTCATATAGATTCCTGTTTAACCGCTCTATGAGATAAAGAAGCTGACGCTGGCTGCCGGATATTGCCCCGCCTCGCGCTATGTAGAGAATCCGGTAGATATTTATTCTCCAAAAACCAGTTCTAAAATTTTAAATGGGCAGAGATTTTAACTTCTCATTATGTAAAAGGCAAAAGAATTGAAAATTTTCATATATGTGATAAAATTCTCAAATCCTGGTGATCGTTAGACAAGCATTTTGGAGATTTATAAAATTTCATTCATAAAGAAGATAGCGCCCATACTGGCAACGGGAAAGTACTGCAGCAGAATTGTGCCTCTGTGGCATCCGGCATTTCCCCGTGTTTTCAAGCGTGCTTTAACTATATGCAGAGAAATGAGATTCGAACCATTTGAAGGTTATCGTCTCGGGCTTTTTCACCGAGTTTGATGATGATGAGCTCGATAATTACACCAGCAGAAAAATCAGCACAAAACTTGAGGAGACGATTAATCCAAGGTCATGGGAATCTGTTCTTAAAGATAAAGGAATATTTTACCGCTATTTGACGGCATCGGGATTACCTGTTCCAAAGTTGTATGCCATTTTTTTCAGGCAGATTCCCGGATGGAAATCAGATAATCAGATACTGGCAGCCAGACATGATTGGGTTCGTTTTTTTAGGGAAATTGCGGCTGACGAATTTGTGATAAAACCATGCAGAGGGGCATTTGGCCGCGGCATCAAGATATTTAAAAAGACTGCGGAAGGATACAAAGATATAGAGGGAAATAGTCTCAATGCGAACGATATATACGAATTCATGCGAAAAGATAAAGATTACAATGAATTTGTCATACAAGAACGCCTTTATAATCATCCCGAAACAAACAGACTTAATCCTTCTGATTTTTTACAAACTGTCCGGGTAAATACATTTATAGACAATAACGGGTGCTTCAATGTTCTTTTTGCATTTCTTAAGCTGATTGGGGGGAATAATATTACGGACAACTTTGGAGATGGCTACAAAGGCAATATGGTTTCAATAATTAATACAGAAAATGGCCAACTTGGTCCGGGATTTATATCCGCTCCTGATGGGAAGGGGACAATATATTTTGCAAGAAACCCAAAAACAAAAATAAAATTTAAGAACTTCAAACTGCCGTTATGGTCAGAAGTTTTGTCACTGGCACGGAAAGCCGCTTATAGTTTCCTGCCTGTTCGTGCGATAGGCTGGGATATGGCTATCACACCTGATGGAGTAAAAATTGTCGAAGGGAACATCTGGTGGAATCCGTTAAACCGCAAAAAATGGAAAGACATAATCGAAGCCGAATTGCCCTATGATTTATGAAATCAAAAAACAATAAAATTGAAAAACAAGAAGATGTAATTATAGAAAAAGCTTCTGATAAAGACTTTGCCGCTATTATGGAGCTGCTGAAGCTGGCTAATATGCATTACATCGGCTCAGCGGAAATGCCTTCGATTACTTTTGAGAATTATTTTACCGCAAAGATAGCGGATAAAGTTGTGGGTTTTTGCGGATACAAAATCCTTTCTCCCACGCAAGCAAAGACGGAGCTTATGGCCGTTCATCCTGATTACAGGAGATTCGGAATAGGTTATAAGCTCCAGGTTAGGCGAATGGAAGATATGCTTGCAAAGGGCATACAGAAGCTAACTACGAATACTGATCTGCCGGAAACTATCAAATGGTATCAGAGGCATTTCGGGTATATAAAAATCGGCACCTTAAAAAAAGTTAACGAATTTGGTGACCAGAATATCGACCACTGGACGACTCTGCAGGTTGATCTTATTGAATGGAATAAAAGGAGAAATGCGAAAAATGATTGAGCACGATTTTGATTTACCTCATCCAGTCCGGCCATATCCGAAGTTGATTATAAATGCGGCAATAACGGGAATGATACCTGCAAAAAAAGATACGCCTCATGTGCCCGTCACCGTTCAAGAGATTATAGATGATGCCCACCGCTGCTGCAGAGCGGGCGCATCGATAATACATATCCATGCACGTGACAAAAACGGCTTGCCGACTTCTGACAAGAAGGTATATGCTGAAATTATAGAAGGCATCAGGCAAAGATGTCCTGATGTGATAATCTGCGCATCGGCAAGCGGACGGCGGGAGAATGCGTTTGAAAAGAGGGCGGATGTGCTTAATCTTGAAGGGACGGCCAAGCCGGATATGGCAAGCCTTACATTAGGCTCGCTGAATTTCCTAAAAGATACTTCAATAAATTCACCTGAAGTTATCGAGAAGCTTGCGATAAAGATGCGCGAAAATTCGATTGTTCCGGAGCTGGAGATATTTGATACAGGGATGATAAATGCCGCAAAGATGCTTGTTAGAAAAGGAATTTTGCAAAAACCATTTTACTGCAACTTGCTCTTAGGCTTGCCGTTTACCGCATCAGCGACCCTTTTTGATATTGCATGCATGGTTAATGAACTGCCTGGTGAATTTCATTGGGCCGCGGCGGGAATAGGCAAGTTTCAATTAAATATGAATATTGCGGCTATTATTATGGGCGGCCACGTCCGCGTCGGAATTGAAGATAACATCTATTATGATAATGAACGGGAAATTCTTGCTACAAATGAAATGCTCATAAAAAGGATAGTTCGTATTGCTGCGGAAATAGGAAGGGAAATAGCAACTTCTTCACAAGCCAGGCAAATTCTCGGGCTAAACAGCTCATCATCGGGAGATGTTAAGAATGATTATAAATGGGCGATGCAGGAATCGAACCTGCGACCCGCTGATTAAGAGTCAGCTGCTCTACCGGCTGAGCTAATCGCCCTGATTCATTTTAAGTATACGAAAAATAAACCCTATATCAACTGAAAATAGAAATGTTATTTTAGGTTTGTGTTTAAAAAAAACCGTGAAAAATCACGGCTTCTAATAAATCATTTTAAAAATTATTTAGCTTTTCGTTTTCGTAAAAGAGCGGCTGCTCCGATTGCAAGCAGCGATAACGTGGCCGGCTCAGGCACTATCATAATGGCGGATTCGCTGGAATTATCCGGCAAATTCATGATATGGATCCCTACGCGCAGCTCCTGTGTATATAGCTCGCTGACAACATCTTCGAGGTTGGCGCCCGGAGTTAAATCAAAGCGAATTTTTACCCATTCCGGAGGTTCGCCAGGATTTACTCCATTTGAGGGAACCGGATTAACAGCGCCGATTGTAAATTCCCTGTCTGCATAGAAACCAATAACTTGTCCGCTTGGCAGATTTCCAGGGCCGGGGAATTTTTCAGCAAAATTTGTGCCTGAGCTGTTTATAACATAAGAAATACCAAGCAGAGAGCCGTCATCAAAATAAATCTGTGCTACTGATGAGCGGAATAAACTCATATTATAAAATGTGAAATCGACAATCGCCTCCTCACCATTTGAAACAACTACATAGGGACGCAATCCCGGATCTTCACCGTAAATTCCATTATCAGTAAACACATCAAAATTGAATGAATATGTATTGGAAGATGCTGATGCGGCGAAAATCCCGCAAATCAGGAATGCTGACGTCAAAACCTTGCACATCATGTGTAACGCATGCGCCACCTTTTTACTCCTCCACCTTCTTCTTCTTTTGACCCTTCTCTATTCCCATCAGGAAAAACCTTATCATCTTCTAAGGATTTCCCTGCTACTAAAACAATATACTACTCTGTAAGGACTTATAATGTCAAGCAAAAAAGAGCAATTCCTACTAAGAATATTATATTTATTTTTAGGTCAGAAAAGCGTTTTTTATGATTAAAAAGCGGGTTTTTTATGTATATCGAATCAAATATATAAAATTTGAAATTAATGACTCTTTCTTTTATTATCGGACGGGATAGTTAAACCTATCTCATTTAGAACCTTTTTTATATCTTCCCAGACTTTACGGCGATTATCCTCTGAGTAATTCCGAAGCAGATAGGCAGGGTGAAATGTCGGCATGAGCTTAACAGGTTTTTGGCCTAAGCCTGGATTGTATTCCTGGAAAATACCTCTCATTTGACCGATTGGTTTTTGGGTTTTGAGTAGGGTCCTTGCGGCATGTGCCCCTAATGCCACGATAACCTCAGGATTTATAAGTTCAATTTGCCTTTCTAAGTACGGCAGGCAGGAGATTATTTCTTCCGGGCTCGGTTCGCGGTTATCAGGCGGCCGGCATTTTAATATGTTGCCAATCCAGACGTCTTCGCGTTTTAGTCCGCAGGCGGCAATAATTTTATCGAGCAGTTGTCCCGCCCGGCCGACAAATGGTCTGCCTTGAGCGTCTTCATCGGCGCCCGGCGCTTCGCCCACGAACATAATTCTCGCGACCGGATTGCCTTCACCGGGCACGGCGTTAGTTCTGGTTTTGCCCAGGCCGCAGCAGCAGCAGCGTCGGACTTCTTCAGCGATTTTTTCAAGCTCAGCGATAATCTCCGGCGCGGCAGTTCTTTTTACCACAGAGTCCTCAGGGGTAATTTTAAGTTTTTTCTCTGCGCGCTCAGCGGTCAGATTTTTAATCGCCAAGCCGCCCGAGAAAAATTCTTCCATTTCAGCGTGCTGGCGAATAATTTTTTTTAAATCCGGATTACTTTTCATATGCTCAATTGTAATTTAGTTTTTATTCCAAGGCAACAAAAAGCCCCCCTTCTTGCTTTCGCAAGAAAGCAGGGGGGCTTCTATGAGTCAGTGATTTTGTTAGACAAGACCTTGTGCGAGCATTGCCTTTGCGACTTTGACAAAGCCGGCTATATTTGCGCCGACTATGAAGTTACCTGCCTGGCCGTATTCCTTCGCGGCCTCGCTGGCGTTCTTGTAAATTGTAGTCATAATGATTTTCAGTTCCGCATCGGCCTTTTCAAAGGTCCACGGAATCCTCTGGCTGTTCTGTGCCATTTCCAAACCCGATACCGCAACTCCGCCCGCATTGGCTGCCTTGCCGGGCAGGAACAGTACCTTATTGTGGAGGAATACATCTGCTGCCTCTGGTGTACAGGGCATATTTGCGCCTTCACCAACCGCAATGCAGCCATTCTTTGCAAGGACTTTAGCCCCTGCTTCATCGAGTTCATTTTGTGTTGCGCACGGAAGTGCTATATCGCATTTGACGTTCCATATGCCTGCGCATCCTTCAGTATATTTTGCCTTTTTGTGATAGGAGAGATATTCTTTTATGCGCTTGCGTTCGATTTCTTTGAGTTTCTTTACAGTGTCAAGGTTGATGCCGTCAGGGTCATAGATGTACCCATTGGAATCGCTCATCGCGACGACCTTGCCGCCTAACTGCTGAACTTTTTCGCATGCGTAAATAGCGACATTACCCGAGCCGGAAACTGTAACGGTCATGCCTTTGAAGGATTTGCCCATATCTTTAAGGGCCTCGGCCATTATGTAAACAAGGCCGTAGCCGGTGGCTTCTGTGCGAACCAGCGAGCCGCCCCAATCGAGGCCTTTGCCAGTCAGGACGCCTGTGAACTCATTGCGGATGCGTTTGTACTGGCCGAACATAAAGCCGACTTCACGAGCGCCGGTGCCGATATCACCTGCGGGGACATCGGTATCGGGGCCGATGTGCTTGCACAATTCGGTCATAAAGCTCTGGCAGAAACGCATCACTTCGCCGTCGGATTTACCTTTGGGATCGAAATCGGAGCCGCCCTTGGCGCCGCCCATCATAAGCCCTGTGAGAGAATTCTTTAGAATCTGCTCAAAGCCAAGGAACTTAATGATGCCGATATAGACACTCGGATGCAATCTGATGCCGCCCTTATATGGTCCCAGGGCGCTGTTGAATTGAATACGAAAGCCCCGGTTTACCTGGAAATCGCCCTTATCATCCTGCCATGGGACACGGAAGATGATCTGTCTTTCCGGCTCAACGAGACGCTCGACAATTTTCGCCTTGACGTATTCGGGATGTTTTTCGAGGACTGGTTCGAGGCATTCTAAAACCTCTTTTACTGCCTGATGGAATTCCGCTTCTCCGGGATTGCGTTTCAGGACTTGTTCATAAACAGACTGCACTACGGCGTTGGCCTTCATTTGCGTAACCTCCTTTAGGTTTTTCAATAGGCTATTTGGGTTTAAAAATTTCTAAATGATAATAAATCATTCAGCATTAGTAATAGTGATAGTATAGACGCATTTTAAACCTTCAAGAAAGGCTAAACTCTTAATATGGCGTATTAGCTTAACTTATGAACTCTATTAAAAATGCTAACGCTTACATAAATGTAGAAACGTCTTTTGTTATCCCTAAAAAGTGTCTGTCTTTAGAGATTTCGAAATAATTGAGGTTTTGGTCGCTGCGAAATAGATTGTATAAGATTAGCTTATAAATTTATAAGCTAATTTAAACATACATAAATGTAGAATAGTCTTTTGGCTAAGTGGACCTTTCTATTCTAAGTGATCTCAAATTGTTTTGAGGTATTGTCATTACCGCCCACCTGTCTCGACGTAACGAAGCGAAGCAGAAAGCTTGGCCCCAGGGGCCAGGAACTAAAAGCGTTGCGGATTCTCGATGCTAATTCTTCTTGTTCTGTGCAATATGATTAAGAGGATTCGATTACAGAATCAATTTTTTATATTGCTCTTTAATAGCCGGTGGACCTGTTCGATAATTCGAATTGTGTCCGAGCCGTAGAAATATTGCCCTGTCTTCAGCTGGCCGACTACGTAAACCTCAACTGGGCCCATTTCACCAATAGAATTCAAAACCTCATCCCTATCGAAATAAGCTAATATGCGCACACTGCTGTCGCCGAAGATAATCTGTCTATATGACCCCGCCTCGCCTGGATAAAGCAGAAGAGCGCTAATGCTGTCTATCTGGTCTTTGGTAATGCCATCAGGCAGTCGAAGCATTGCCATTATGTGCGGCTGTTGGCTTTGCCTGTTAATTGTGCGTGGCGTTATCCACAGACTTCCTTCTATCCCCTCGATAACGTTTATATCGACATAATTAGGTTCAGAATCCTCAAAGCCATCATAGACAACAAGCTCAATTGTATGCTCACCGACAGGCAGTTCGATTGTGGGACTTACTCCGTTAGCTTCATAATTGTTGCCGTCAATTGACCACCGCCAAAGATATGTCAACTCATTACCGTCAGGATCGTATGAACCGCTGCCGTCTAAATCTATTTCAGCTATCCCGTCAATCCATGCATACGCGACCTGATTCGGTCCCGCATTGGCAATTGGAGGCGTGGCGGGTTCGGGAATGATTGTTCCATAAATTCCATCTGCTTGAGTCCAAACTACTGTATTGCCTGAAATTGATGGTAAAGATTGATTACCAGTGGCTGTGCAGATTGGAAATTCCCTTTTCTCTGCAATGTCATATCCATAAATGTCGTAATTGCCGTTTCGGGCATCTTGCCAGACAATGTAATTGCCGCTTACGGCAGGGTCGCTTCGCATGCCGGCGCCTGTCGCGATTAGGAATTCTGTTTTCGTTTTAATATCATAAGCATATATGCTGACAGTGAGGTTTCGGTCATCACCATACGCGACAATGTTATTTCCTATGCCTGGACTTCCCTGCCATCCATTTGTGGTGCAGATTGGAAATTCAGTTTTTGTTTGAAGGTCAAATCCGTAAACATCAGAAGAAGAGGAGCGAATATTTCTTTCATCCTGCCAGACTACATAATTTCCGCTGATTTTGACTGATGTGCATGGGCTGTCAGGATGATTAGTTATGGCAAATTCATTTCCCGTGGAAATATCATAACCATATACATTATAATAATTATTAACGCCGCCATTTCTTGTATCAAGCCAGACAACTGTATTGCCCGATACCTTTGCCGCTGCTCTACCACCGTAAGAAAGAGATATCGGAAACTGTTGTCCTGTTGAAATTCTATATCCATATACTCCGCTATCCTGTGCCCAAACCAAAATATCGTTATCAATTCCGGGAAAACGATCACTGTTTTGAGTATTAATTTTAATTGTAGCATGAGTTTTTAAATTGTAGATATCGATTTCGCTGTATGTTCCATATACTACATTATCTCCGTTGATTTGAGCCCTGCCGCTGGAAGAAGATATTTTAAATGCGGGGTAATCCGCCAATGAGCTTGTTGAAAGCAGCAGAAGTGAAATTAATATTACAAAAATATACAGCCCATTTTGGAGTCGTCCCGGAGGTAAAGAATGTATTAATTCTTTCATATTCTTCTCCTTCTTCAATACAATTTTTCAAGTCAGAATATTGTGTTTGTAAATATTCAAGGCAGTTATTGATTCTAAGATATTGCTCATTTGCACTCTCCTGCCTTCCCGTATCTTTTTGCCTTTTGTCTATTCTCAAAAGGTAATTCCATTATTATTTTTTCTCAAGGTTTAAGCTATATGCTTTAAACTTTACCCTTTACGCTTCCTCAGAGCTAAGCCGCCAAAGGCCAAAAGTAAAAGCGTGGCTGGTTCAGGGACTTGCCAAAGAATAGCATGGCCGATACCAGAACTATCACGCGCATAACCGACTATATTGCCATATACATCAATGCCCATGGCATAGGAGTCGGCGAAGCCCGGCGCAAGAAACGTATGAAGGTCAACATAACTATTTGCGGTACCGTTCCATAATGCGGCGTGATAGGGACCATTTGGGTATCCACGGGTGATACCGATTTGTTGTGTGCCGCTGGTTCCATATGCGACGGACGCATCGAAACCGGTCGGGTGTAAATCGGTATAACCTTCGGCGGTTCCGTTCCAGAGAAGAGCGTGAGTTATTCCGTCGGTAGCTGTGCCCGAACCGCAGCCGACCTGCTGCAAACCGCCGATTCCATAGGCGCTAGTCCCATTGAATCCAGCCGGATTTAAATCAACATAACTATCAGAGGTGCCGTTCCAGAGCAGGGCGTGAGTTTTGGGGCTTGTGGATGGAGTCGACCCATACCCGACCTGCTGTGTGCCGTTTGTTCCAGTGGCGTAAGAAGTACCAAATCCAGCAGGATTCAAATCAACACAGCTTGCCGCGGTGCCGGTCCATAGCAAGGCATGTAGTCCCACATACGTTTTGGTGCCGTAGCCAACCTGTTGTGTGCCGCATATTCCTTTGGCATAAGAACTATCGAACCCGGCAGGATTTAAATCAACACTGCTTGCGGCATTGCCGTTCCAAAGCAAGGCATGAGTTCCGGCCATGGATTGGCCATAGCCAACTTGCTGTGTGCCGTTTGTTCCAGAGGCAAAAGAAGAGGAAAATCCGGCGGGATTTAAATCGGTATAACTTGAGGCGCTGCCATTCCACAATAGTGCGTGACTTACGCCTTTGGACCAAATCGCGCCGCCGCCAACCTGTTGTGTGCCGCTGATTCCATAGGCCCCAGACGCGTCAATTCCGGTAGGATTTAAATCGATTGCCCTGTATTCTGTTGCAAGGACCGGATTTGTTAAAAAGATTAATGAAATAATAGCAATAAAAAATGTTGTTTCAGAACGATACCATGATTTCATTCTCAATTCTCCTGTCTTCCAGTATCCTTTTTTCGGCTTTTGTCTCTTCTCAAAAGGCGATGTCTATTATACACTTTCGATGGTATCAGTCAAGGTATTTAAACCATGAACGTCGTGAAGGCGGGCTTGATTTCGTTATTAAGAACTCGGTATGCCAAAAAAATATTCCCTTTCTAAAAATTTTTTTATTCCTTGTCCCTAAATAACTTATGACTGATTTGCTCAAAAAATCGGTGTCCCTAAGTCCTTATTTACCTCCCAAAATACCCTATATATAGAGCGGCTGTGTTTGAGCTCAACTGTTTTTTTAAGTATTTTCGGGACGCCATAAGGTTTGATTCCGAATCATAGTGTTAAGGATTGTGAGTAGTTTTCGCATACAGGCGGTG
>Ga0105091_10000069_pt1 | contig 34699 bp, 20 predicted proteins | sample PPLLak1March2015_FD_87022 | JGI IMG/M metagenome (GOLD analysis project Ga0105091, IMG submission 87022) | Freshwater sediment microbial communities from Prairie Pothole Lake near Jamestown, North Dakota, USA - PPLs Lake P7 Core (1) Depth... | ecosystem: Environmental > Aquatic > Freshwater >... | reverse complement strand
CTCTTCAGGCCGCCGGCAAGGCCGGCGAACACAAAGCGGTGTCAAGCCACCGCACTCCGAAAGAGTGATTCGCAACTACCGACCGCTTCAAGAGGCGCGGGTTTTGTCCCTTCTTCCCTCCGTCCCTTTGCCCCTGCTTTTTTATTCTGACTTCTGACTGCTGACTTCTTGTTTTTCCTCATTCGGTTTATCCTGATTGCATATCATGTGTCGAGGTTTTGTTTTCGCTTCCTCGACGCTGGTCTGTCTCACTTGGTCGCTTCTTGGCCAGGCAAATTCAGCTGATGAGGCTGAAAAGCAGAGCATAGATACTGGGTATCGGCTAAAGGTTAGAGCCGATTGGATATACATTAACGCGTCGGTCTGGGATCCGCGGAAGCGTGAGAGTGTAGTCGACCTGCGGAAAGAGGATTTTGTTGTCTTCGAAGACGGCCAGTCACGTGCCATCGACGCCTGTCTGGCCAGCGAGGCGCCTTTCCACCTGTTGCTGCTGCTCGACGTGAGCGGGAGCACCAGCGGCTTTATTCAGCTGATTCGGGAAGCTGCCACAAAGTTCAGTGAACAACTCAGGCCGGAGGACCGGGTTGCGCTTATCACGTTCCATTCTGAGACGGTCATGGTCCAGCCGTTCACTAACAATCGGGAGGCCGTCAAGGTGGCCGCCCGCCAGATCCGTTCAGAAGGGAGTACGGCGTTTTACGACGCCGCACTCACGGCGCTTGATGCCTTCCGGGGCATTGACGGAAGAAAGGCGCTCGTGATTTTCAGCGATGGTGCCGATAACCAGCTGGTAGATTCAACAAAAGGCTCAAAAGCCACTTTCGAGCAACTCCGCCAGGCGGTTCGCGAGAATGACTGCCTGATCTATACGGTCATGCTCCTGCCTTACGACCCTGAACCCCACCGGGACGAAGTGCTTTTCCAGGCCCAGGAGCAGATGAAGCTGCTGGCCGATGAAACCGGCGGAAAGAGCTTCAGACCAAGAAAAGCCAAGGACCTGGCGGGCGTGTACGGTGAGATAGCCAACGATTTGCGGTATGTCTACACTCTCACTTTCACACCCGCCTTTGGCCGCGTGGGCGGATGGCACGAGCTCCGGGTCGCAGTGCCCAAACGCGACGGGTTGATCACCCGGTGTAGAAAAGGGTACTCAAGCAGCGAGGAAATCAACGCAGAGGATTGACAGCTCGAAAACAAGGAGGAGAGAAATCATGCCAGCACGAACAGCTGAAGCTGTGTGGAACGGAGATCTGAGAAACGGCAACGGTCGAATGAAGCTGGGGAGCGGTGCTTGGGAGGGCAACTATTCTTTTTCTTCCCGTTTTGAAGAGGGCACCGGCACGAACCCGGAGGAACTGATAGGCGCGGCTCACGCCGGCTGTTTCTCCATGGCCCTCTCCGCAGGCCTCGGGAAGGCCGGCTTCCAGCCCACCCGGATTCGCACCGAAGCCAGGGTTCATCTACAGAAAGCAGACGAAGGCTTCAAAATCGGTCGCATTGACCTGAACACCGAGGCCGAGATCCCGGGGATTGACGACGAGACGTTCCGAAAACACGCCGAACAGGCCAAAGCCGGGTGCCCCGTTTCTAAAGCCCTTGCCGGTGTCCAGATTGAACTGACCGCCCGGCTCAAGCAGCCGGTCTAGGGGCCGCCGCGTTCCATCATGGAGGGATCACTTACCCGATCGACAGAAAGCCGGTGAGTATCTCCGGCAGCCGCTTCGAAAAAACCGATTTAGGCAGCACGAGATCGCATCCAGCTTCTCGGGCCCGGCGTTCGAGCTCTTTGTCGACGTGTGAATAGAAGCCGACGAAATTGAGGCGCGCAGTCCCCCGCTCGTTCTTGATAGCCCGAATGAGTCCAACCATGTCTACTTCGGGGGCGGCAAGGTCAAGAATAACGAGGCTTTCCGATTGTCTGCGGCACTCCTCGATCAAGGCTTCCGGCGAAGCGATCAGCTGAATCGAGCTGCCTGTCGCGTTGGCCGTTGCCACAATTTTCGACTGAAAAAAGAGATCGGGAACGAAAACCAGCGCCGGCTCCTGATCTTTCATGTGTTTACCACCCAAGGCCCAGTCTAGCAGAAGAATCAGATGCGCAATTTGACCGGCAAATACGAGCTGCCCGGCTTCTTTGAGCGGTTGAAGCAGGCAGAGAGCAGGGCGCTGCTGCTCGATTTTGACGGCACCCTCGCTCCGTTCCACCCCGATCCCCAGGCAGTCGTCCTATATCCCGGCCTGGCCGATCTGTTGAATGGCCTCCTCGAACGCGGTAAGACTCGCCTGGTGCTCGTTACCGGCCGTTTCACCGCGAGCATCGTGCCCCTCTTAACGTTGACCCGTCAGCCCGAGATCTGGGGATCACACGGCCGCGAGCGCCTCTACGTGGATGGAAAGTATCACGTCGCGCCGATCGACGAACGTGCACGGCAAGGACTGGAGCGAGCCAGGCAATGGGCCGGCGAACATCACCTGTTGCAGAAATGCGATGAGAAACCCGGCTGCCTGGCCCTGAATCTGCGGGGTCTGGATCCCGTCCTTGCCCAGAAGATTCGTCACATTGCCAACCAGGACTGGAATCGAATTGCGGGCGAGGCCGGTCTCTCGTTCCAGGAAACAGACGGAGGATTGGAGCTTCGAGCCCCGTCTCGAAACAAGGGAGATGCGGTGAGCACGGTCCGTTCGGAAATGGGCTCTGACACCGTGATCGCCTACCTGGGTGACGACCTCACTGACGAAGATGCTTTCCGGGTCCTGGACGGCAATGATCTCGGCCTGCTGGTCCGTCCCGCGTTCAGACCCACTGCGGCAGACATCTGGATTCGCCCACCTGACGAATTGCGCGCATTCCTTGAGGCCTGGCTGCAGATCGACACTGCGGAGAAAACCTCGTAGATCCCCGGTATACTAAAACGATTCGCATGAAGGACCGGGAAAGAGACACGAGAATAGCCAACAGAATCGTCAGGGATTCCGGCGTGCCCGACCTCTTGGAAGTACTTTCCGAGCGGATCAACCCGACCGATCTGCAGTCACTCCTCCTGGAAGTGTACCGGAGGCGGTCGGTCGGTATTTCTCCAGCTGCGGTCCTTAAGCAATATCAGGAGAATCGGTTCGTCCGGCCTGCGCAAATCTCACCCCGGGAATCGGCTGAATTTGACCGACTGGTTTTTTCTCTGCTCCCCGAGGGTTTCGAGCTCCTGGAACTCTCTCCGGTTTCCCCGCTCGGCAGCTGTTCTGTTCTCGCAACCGTGGACCAGAACAACGTCGTGGCAACGTCCAGGAACACGGAGGTGTGCGCCGACCCGACCAACGTTCTTGCCCTCGAATGCGCGGACCGACGAAAGCATTCGGGCAACGGCAGAGACCGGGCGGACACCAGGCTGTGCGCGAGTCACCGGGTCTTGCGAGCGCAGCTGTTTGAAGGCCCGGTATCGTTTGCCCACTTCCGTGTGCTCACTCTATGCACTGCCGGCCGGGATCGGGGCCACAACCGCTTTGAGATCGATGCGCTTTGCGAGCAGGTCGATTTTTACCTTCGCCTTCTGGTCGAGTCCCGCAGCGCCGGCTTTCGGGTTGATCGCATCCGGGTGACGATGACCCCCTTCGCCGGCGGCCAAGCCGAGGTGCTTGAACGGGATGTGATCACGCCGCTGCGTGGCCGCCACCGCGAGGCAAGCTTCGGATTGGACGAGGAAAGACAGACCGGCCGCGGTTACTACCTGTGGGCGGGTTTTCAGATCAATGTCAAGGACCCGGAAGGGCGGGAGTGGTTCCTGATCGACGGGGGCTTCACCGACTGGACCGAAAAGCTGATGAGCGACCGAAAAGAGCGACTCCTGGTCAGCGGGATGGGGACCGAGAGATTTCTGTTGTGTTTTCGGAGTTGACAGCGATCTGCACAGGGAGTTGAACGGTTTGACCTGTCTCTCCCTTCTAATCGATAGACCATGAAGAGTACGCTTTCCCCTGTCATCGCATTAGCTCTCCTGGGCTGCATGCTGCCTCCCCTTCAGGGCCAGGAACAGAAGCCCCAGGAGCCGCACTTCAAAGCCGAAGCCTACGCAGGTCTGCTGGAAGTCAGAGTGACCGACCAGGAGGGAAGGCCGGTCCCGAATCTTGAACAAGAGGACTTTGAAATCAGGGAAGACGGCGCTACGAGAAAGGTGATCTTCTTCCGTCGCGAGGAATCCGTCCCGCTGAGCCTGGGAATCCTGATCGATACGGGCTCTACGATGTCTGACGATTATGTCTCACGAGCACGAGACATGGTTTTTGAGCTGATCCATTTGCTTGACCGCGAAGATGAGATCCTCCTCGGTTGTTACGATGAAGACTTTCATTTAGTGTCCGGTCCGACCTCCGATCGCAAGGAGCTGGTCAACGGCTTGTGGAATATCGCGGCCCGGCGAAAGCAGAAATCGTTCCTGCGTGACCTCCTCAAAGGAACTGACAGCAGGACCGGAAGAGCGGTTGATCTGACCCTTCTCGAGCTGAAACGCGCGAAATACGGAACCAAAGTGATCCTGGTGATTTCGGCCGGCTTCGGCGCCATTGGACTGGGTACGCTCGATCACCTCGAGATGGCCGGCGCCCGTTTCTTCGGGATCAGTTTCCCGAACAAGGCCGGCGACATCCTCGGCCTGGGAGGCGATCAAATGGCGCGCAAGAAAGTTGTGGAGCAAACCGGTGGTATCAGTTATTCGCCGGCAGAGGTGATGGGCAAGCTGCAGGTCGTTCGAGATGCTCTGAAAATGGTCTACCTGCTCGCGTACGAGACCGAAGGTGGAAAGAAGCGGGCCGAGATCGGCGTGATCAATCACCCCGAGTACCGGGTGCATTTTGCTCCCCGGGTCAGCTCAACCGATCCGTTCTACTGACCAACTGACCAACTGACCGACTGACCGACTGACCGACTGACCGACTGACCGACTGACCACTGACCGACTGACCACTGACAGGGCCTCGATGAACCGACCTGGTGCCGCGCGCACCCGGTCGGATCATCCAGGCCGGTCAGCCGGTCAGCCGGTCAGTCGGTCAGTTGTCAGCCGTCAGTCGGTCAGTCCATTCACCTATTCTTCACCGAAAAAAACATGCAGTTTGGTATATACAAATTGTTTTGCAGAAGCTTGTAACGCGGGGTTAGTCTCTTAATCGAACCTTCCACAACCTAACCTCGCCGTGTTGGGAAACAGGGGCGGCTCTCAAAGCCGCCCCGGGTTCTTTCTGGCCCCCTGAGGACCAACCTTAGAACACGATCTTCAATCCGACCTGCATTTGACGAGCGTCGAACGTGTCGTCGATCACCCCGAATGACGTGCTGTTGATGTTCTGCCGGTTGAGTACGCCCAAGGTGTCGTTGCCGCGAGCGGTCGAGGGCTGCGTCAGGACCGCGAAGTTAGTCCGGTTGAACACGTTGAAAACGTCGAAGCGGAACTGAACTCGTGATTCTTCCGTAATCGGCAGCCTGAAGCTCTTGCGGATGCCCATGTCGACTGTCGAATACCAAGGTCCGCTGACCGGCGACAGGCCGAGGGTTCCGGCCTGGAGAAGTCCGGGGTTCTGGAAGAATTCAGGATTGGCACGGCCGGTCGCCGGGTCGATCAACGATGGATCAAACCACAGCACGCGGCCGTTTTCGTCGCGGAAAACACCCGTCCGCTCCTGCAAGCCCTCAATATCGATCCCCACCAAGTTGACTGTGTTGGTCAGGGCACGGGTTCCGCCGCGGTTGATTGTCCCGCGCTCGGAGACGATGTTGATCGTCTCTCCCGAACGGACTCTCACGATGCTGTCGATATTCCAACCACCGATGAGGGTGTCCAGCAATCCTGCGGTATCCCAGGCCCGACCCCGGCCAATCGGGATTTCCCACACAAAGTTCCCATTGAACGTGTGCGTGATGTCGTAGTCGGGTCTCATGACCTCGAGATCCTGCTGTGCGTTGTCGAAATATCCACGGAAGTTGCTCTGACTGCCGGCGAAATTGGTCAGCACCTTCCCAAAGGTGTAGTTGAACTGCCCGGTGAAGCCTTGGCGATAACGACGGCGCAACTCAACCTGAAGAGCGTTGTATTTGGAGAAAGCGTTGTTGTCGACAATGTCGGCGACAAAGGTGTTCGGGTTCGGCAGGAAGGCATCCGCGGTCACCGTGGAGCCGAATTCTTCCCCGCCGAAACCAGAGAAGAACAGATCCCGGTTAAGAGCCATGAGATTGCCTACGTAATTCCCGATCTCTCCGTTACGAATCCAGGATCTGACTGTTGCGTTGCCCATGAAAAACTCGGCAGCCGCTCCCAGTTGAGGGAAGAACGTCAAATCCTCTCCGATCAGTGGGTTATTGTTGGCTGCCAGGTTGCGCTGGGCTCGCTGGAAGTCGGCGACGAACTCGGCCGGGAAACGCGCCTGATTCACGTCGACCGCCCTGGTCAACTTCACTCCGTGATTCCCCACATAGCGGACTTCGAGAGCGGTGTCGGGCAGAATCTCATGCTGTATCCCGACATTCCACTGCTGAACGTAAGGAACGCGCAGGTTGGGATTGATCGTGAAAAGCGCGGCAGCCGGATCGGCCTGCAGCCCTTCGAGCGCAGTCCTCGGAATCTTGAATTCGGGGGTGACAATAGCGGGAACACCGCCATTGAGAGTCCCCGTCAATCCGTTCTCAACCATATCCTGGCTGAGGCCGCCGTTTCCCACGAGTGCATTCGTCACGGTGGTTATGTTGTTGTCCACCACGTACGCAATCGAATAGCCGGCGCGAAAGACCGTGTTGCTGAACGGGCGCCAGGCGATACCGATATTGGGTGCGAAGTTGTTCGAGTCGTTATTGAAGAAGTTTCGCCCGGTGCCTTCTCCCGCGAAGTCCACGACTGCGTTAGGATCGAGCACGGACTCCGCCCCGCCGACAGGGAGCAGAGCCAGACCCTGATCTTCAGTCGGCACTCCATGGAATTCCCAGCGAAGCCCGTAATTCACGGTTAGATTCGGGGTCAGCCGCCACGTGTCGCCGGCAAAGATTCCGAAGAAGTTCTGCTTGATCAGCCTGTCTTCCCGCGCGCCCTGCACGAACCCTGAAGTTCGGCTCGTCACGTTGAAAGTCTGTTCGGACGTGCGGATGAAGCCGCCCAAGATGCCGAGCAACTCGGAGGCAGTGGCCAGGTCGTCGCCCGAGATCCCACCAGGGAAAAGGCCGGCGGTGAGCGGGTCGGTGTTCCCCGTTCCAAAACCGAGAATGTACGCCGGGACCGTTCCGCCCTCGTCGAACTGATCCACGCTGAGCCGGCGATAGTTGCCGCCGAACTTGAACGTGTGATTTCCCTTGACCCAGCTCATGTTCTCCAGGAGGTCGTAGACAGGGGCGTTTCGTCCCTGCGGCATGAAGTTCTGGATCGGGTTTTCGAAAAGGTCTACTTCGCCCAGGCCGGCATCCGAGAAGAGAATCTGGTGACCGCGCTGAAACGTCTCCTGAGTCGTGAAGTCGACCGGGGCCCACTGGCCGCCGAACCGCACCTCGTTGGTAATTGTCGGTGTCAGATTGGCCCTCCATGACGCAGACCCTAAACGGCGAGTGGATTCCTGACCCATGCCGGGGAGACCGGGAAAGCGAGCGTCCAAGTCGTTGAAGGGATCATTCGGTAGATCGAAACGAAACTGGTGGAAGGCAGCAGTAAAGGCGTGGTCCTTCCACGGCTCGAAGTCCACCCTGATATTCAGCCAGTCCTGATCGCTTTTGGCCGGGCTGTTGAACCGGAAGCCCGAAAGATTGGGGTCATCCGTGAGGCTGGGATCGTTCGGTTCAGGTATCAGGTCGAGTAAGGACTGGACCTGGGGATCGGGTGTTATCCCGGTCAACTGGAAGAGATTGGCATTCTGCAGTGTTCCAGAATTATCGAGGTAGCTGAAATTTCCCTGGCGGGCAGCAAGCGTGGGAACGATGCGCGCAACCGACACCGTCGCCGGGTCCTTCTCCTGCTCGTAGTTGACGAAGAAGAATAGTTTATTGGGAATAATCCGCCCACCCAGGCTGCCGCCATACTGGTGATTGCGGACCCGTTCTTTTTCGAGCCCGGCCGCATTGTTGAAGAAAGAGTTAGCGTTCAGAGCATCGTTGCGGTGGTAGTAAAACAACTGACCATGAAAGTCGTTGGCGCCCGAGCGGGTGACCATCATCGTCTGAGAGCCGCCGGTTCCCGCATCGATGTCGGCGTTGCTGGTCGTGAGATTGAATTCCTGCACGAAGCTTTCCCGCAACGGAATCACTCCGAAGAAAGCGTCCGTGCGGATGAAATTATCCTGGTTGTTGACTCCATCCAGCGTCAGATTGTTGAAAGTCCCGCGCATGCCGTTGACTGACGCCTCGCGGGCGATATCGCCCGCGCCCGTAACACCTGCCTGCATCAGTGCCAATTGTGTGACGTCGCGACCGTTAAGCGGCAACTCCTCAATCTGGGCGCGGGTTACAATCGTGTTGATTTCGGCGTTGACCGTGTTAATGACCGCCTGAGCTTGGGACCCGGTAACGACGACCTCCTCGGTCACGCCGCCGACCTCCATCTTGAGGTCAACAGTTGCCGGGACGCGCACTTCGACTCGCACCGGCTCCACTGCCGCTACTTTGAAGCCGGGATTCTCTGCACTCACCCGGTACGGTCCGGCCTGGACTTGTGGAAACGTGTACACCCCGTCATCGCTCGTGACCGCAGTTTCGGAAGTGTTTGTCTGGAGATTGATCAGGGTGACGGTCACCCCTGGCAATACTCCGCCTGTCTGGTCGACCACCCTGCCGGTGACCTGCGATGTTAAGACCTGGGCTGGAACAGTGATCAGACTCCCTAAAAGGAAGACCACTCCCAGTGCTAGCCAATAAGACTTCTCTCGCATATTCGCGATTCCTCCGTGAAAACAACCGACAGACAAAACAAAATCGATTCTGTCTGGAAGGATTTATGTTCGAGACGTAAACAAAGAGTGAGTTATTCACTCGAATAGCTATTGATGTACCAAGAGTGGGCCGACTGGTTTAAGTCGTTAGAAACACATGAGAAAAAGGCGGACAGTAGGGGGATCGGGGATGGCTCCCCGGAGAGGAGCTTCGCCAATAACTTGGATCAATATCCAAGCGATTGAATGAACGCGTTACAGAGCCGCAGCCCTCCACTGCGTGCGCGGCTCTGTAACGCGACTCGAGCGCGGTTGTGAACGAAGCTAATCGGCGTGCTGGCCTGTATGATCGTGCTCGTAGTGGGTGCGGAGAGGATCTCGGCCGAAGTCACTTCTAAAGCTGCGCCACGACGAGTGGATGTGGTTGGCGTTGTTCTGTGTATTGTCGTACTCGATAACGAAAGACGGGCCTTGGATTCGATAGTAGTGGGGTCTTCCCGGCTGGTCTTCTCCGGCCCAGGCAAAATAGAGCCGATCGAGGCCGTCGTGCTTCACGAGGGCCATTTCGGACTCCGCCTGGTTGGGCTGAAGCCGATCGACATAGACTCGCAGCAGGCGAACCAGGAGTTGTTGCTGGGCCGGAGTCATGGAACCGTAAGAAAGACCGACCGGCGCCCCGATTTCAGGCCGTCGAGACGCGCGGGTGATGATGTCGGCAGGTGCACGGGTTTCGATCACGGAACTGGCTTTTTCCGACTGGTCGAGCGAGAGAAGCAAGTTGCGCCCCAGCTCTTCTTCCTGGCGCAGCACCTGCCCTCCCTGCTCCGGTCCCTGCTTTACGATTGCCGGATTGGCGCCAAAGAAAAAGGGGGTGACACCGACGATCTTGCCGTCCCTGATCGTCAGATTGAGCGATAAGTGATGGCCTTCGAGGCGCCACGCCCACTCACCGGAATCACCGGGTCGGCCGAAAAACGAGAAGAAATAGCCTCGGGGATCCCGGATCGGGTTATGCCCTTCCTGATCATAAAGGATCTGGTCGAGGTGCATGATCGCGTTCGCCTTCCGATGGCCGTCTTCGCTGAGAGCCGCCTGGAGCAGCGCATCACCTGCCGCTGTCTGTGCCGCATCGAGGTCGCGGAAAGGTACGCCCTTGCGTGCTCTTGGAATGTAATGCCAATTGAAACGTTCGGCATCTTCGGGCGCGAACAGCGCCGATGCCTGTTGTTGAGCGCTGAGCAGACCAACAAACCGCCTGGCAGCGGCCGTTACGTCTTGACGCTCGGCCGAGAGGAGGACGGTGCCAACGAGCAGGAAAAGGACAAGCATCCCAAAGATCAATCGCGTCATTTTGAGAGGAAAGACGTCGGAAGTGACGAGGGGGTTTCGATTCGAGAGTTTTGGACCAAGTGGACCCAGTGGACGACGTGGACAGGGCTTTGGTCCACATCGTCCATTGGGCCCACGTTCTCCATTAAAACCGAAACCCCGTACTGAAATGCACCCGAAACGACCCGTTCAGATCGTGTGCGAGATCGACTTTGAAGCCGAACCCGGCAATGAGGACGAAGGCGCCGACTCCGACCCCGTGTTCAAACTGCGAATCGCCGAGTGACTGACCGTGATTGAAGACTGCGCCGGAGTCCCAAAAAGCGTCGAAACCGGCGTGATAGATCGCCAGGGGCGAAGTCATTGGCAGGCGCAGCTCGACGGAGGAAACGACCCGGTTGTCACCGACAAACTCACCCGGCTGATGGCCTCTGAGTGTTGTGGCGCCGCCGAGAAAAGGCTTCTCGTAGTCGGGCAGGTGGCCGTCGGATTTGTCGTAAAGAACTTGGGCGGCGAGAATCGCCTGACCCCACAGTCCCTTGTAGCCTCGGATGTCGGTCCGGTAGAGATTAAAGTCCGGGCGCATGTCGGCGAGCGCCATCCGTCTCCACCCAAAGCCCAGGTAAACGGCATCTCGCGGCAAGTTCCGGTCTTGACGGGTGTCGAGGGCGATCTGCGCGCCGTACGACAGAAAACGGTCATGGAGATCGCCAAAATCCACGTCGGTCCAGCCGGCTGATGCCTGATAGAAGACCGGGCCGAGCCGGTTTCTGGCTCCGCCGAGAAACTCCTTGCGTAAGTCGCCTAATTCAAAGTGAGGGTTCTCCTTCCAGTTCACCCCGCCTCCCGCAAACAGCGACGCAAAGCCGTGTAGCTTGCGGGGGAACTCGATCTCGGCGGCGGCCTCTCGGACTCCTCCCCAGGTCAGCGGGAAAGACAGTCTTTCTCCGGTGCCAAGCATGTCAATCGCGGCCAGCCGTGCCCCGTAAGTCAGCCCGTACTCGTCGGAGCCCGAGAGGATCGGCATCATCATGAACCGGCTCTTTACGGTCTGTTTTTCCCGCACCTCGATCAGCAGAACGACTCGCTCGGTGTCGACCAGCGAAGGATACCTCTTCGCAACACTGACCGACTCGAAGCGGCCGCTCGCAAGCAGCCGCTTTTCAACATCAGAGAGGGAGGTGTTCCCGAGATCAGACCCGGCGGAAACCCCGGCCAGACGGAGCACCTCCGCATCAGGCGTCTTGAAATTCCCCTGCAGGCGGATCGACTCGACGATCTCGGCCAGGCAGGCGGGAGACAGCAGGACCATCACCAGTATCGGCAGACCAAAGCGAAACCAGCTATGTCTCATGGTTTTTTTTCTTGCGGACGGGGTTTTTCGTACCAAAAGCGAACTTTTACGTCGGTTTTCTTGTAGTCGTAAAACTCGCGGAGATAGCGAATGGTCAGCGAGCCGTTTGCGGTCGTGACCCCGCCGGATGCGTGAATCGCCTGGGGAAGCCAGACGTTCTCGAAGGGCTTGTGCATCGTCAGGTCCGCCTTCAAGTCATCGACACGGACCAGCCAGCGTGCGGGCAGAAAATCCAGCCGGATATTATCGAATCCCATCTGGACGATCTGGTTTTCTCCAGGCAGCACGAGCATCGTGACCACAAGGGTTTTCTCAAACATCCGCTCATAGTAGTCCTCGGTCTCTTCCTCTTTGCTCGACCTGGTCGGTTGCTGCTTTTTCTGCTCGCCGTCTTTTTCGGATTTGCCGTCCTCGTCGTCATCCAAATCGCCAAGCTTCGGGTAGTACTCGACGACGAGCAACTCCCGCCCGTCGACTTTCTTCTTCCCTGCCAGCAGGTAACGGCCGGGCTGAAACTTGAAACCAAAAAAAGCTTCGCGTTCCAGCGAATTACGCTTCTTGTTCTTTTGGCTCTCGACCCATTCGCGCTCCGCCTTGGCCTGCTCCTCCGCCGACAGCGAAACGCCGTTGGCCTTGACCGGGCTGCGCACCAGGTATCCGTCGCGCACGAGCCACAGGTACTCGCGTCTCCAGCTCTCCATTGGAGCGGATCCGAAACCGCGCAGCTCGATCTCTTCCTTTTCGCGGAAGACGTAGTTGTGGAGGCGATCCCAATCGATTTCCCGCTTCTCGAGGACCTTGGCCATCAGCGCGTCAAGATCCGAGTTGGGCGCCGGCTTGCTCTGCCCAGCCGCTCCGGTATGCGCAAGAAATCCGAGCAGAAACAGTGTTTGGATTCTTTTCAGTGTCGTTAGCGCCATGCGATTTTCTCCATTTGATAGATCAAGCGCCGGGCCTGACGGTTCAGCACGCACTCGCCCCTCAGGTAGTCACAGAGCCGTGAGCGCGGCGTCTTTCGCGGAGCGACCCGGCCCGTACTCGCCAGCGAGTACGGGCCGGGTCGCTCCGCGAAAGACGCCGCGCTTACGGCTCTGTGAATACTCGCGGTCCTGCCCGGCGAAACCTTGAGTTTCGAAAGGCATCTCTTAAACTAGGGTTTACGTAAGTCTTAATCCCGATGTTCGCTTGCCCTCTTTCCCCGTCTCTGTTTAAGAGCCCATCGAAAGCGAAGGAGCAGTGGCGTATGAGATGGTCCTGGAGAATAGGTTCGCTCTTCGGCATTCCGGTCTATATCCACGCGACTTTTGCCCTTATTATTGTTTGGGTTGCGCTTTCCCATTGGCTCAATGGACAGTCTCTCGCTGCGACATTGACGGGGATCGCTTTCGTCCTGGCGCTGTTTGCCTGCGTCGTGCTGCACGAGCTCGGCCATGCCTTAACCGCGCGTCGTTACCACATCAAGACCCGCGACATCACTCTTCTGCCCATTGGCGGTGTCGCGAGGCTCGAGAGGATGCCCGACAATCCTCGCGAGGAGCTTTGGGTCGCGCTCGCTGGTCCTGCCGTCAACGTCGCTATTGCAGCACTCCTGTTCCTCGTCCTGTACTCGACCGGTTCGTGGCAGTCCGTTGAGAGACTGAGTATGGTCGAGGGATCGTTTCTGCAAAGGCTGATGCTGCTCAATGTCTTCCTCGTCGGGTTTAACCTCTTGCCGGCTTTCCCCATGGATGGCGGTCGCGTCTTGCGCGCGCTGCTGGCAACCCGGCTGAGCTACGTGCGATCGACTCACCTCGCGGCCACGATCGGCCAGGCGATGGCTCTGTTATTCGGCTTTATCGGGTTCCTGTCCAATCCGTTTCTCATTTTCATCGCCTTCTTTGTCTGGATTGGGGCCGCCCAGGAATCAAGCATGGCGCAGATGCGTTCCTCGCTCGCGGGTATTCCGGTCAGCCAGGCGATGCAGACCGAATTCCGTGTACTGGAGACGACGGACAGCTTGAGCCGGGCGGTGGATATGATATTGGCCGGGGCTCAGCAAGACTTCCCCGTTAACGAGCATGGCCGCCTCGCGGGCGTGCTCACTCGTACGGAATTGCTCAAAGCCTTGGCGCAGAGGCCGTTGTCTACTCCAGTCTCCCACGTGATGCAGCATAACTTCGCGGTCGTTGATTCGTTTGAGATGCTCGAGGTGGCATTGAGCCGTCTGAACGAGTGCGCCTGCAACACGATACCGGTCCTGAGAAACGGTCGCCTCGTCGGGTTACTGACCAGTGAAAACTTCGGTGAGTTCATGATGATCCAGGGAGCTCTAGCCGCCTCCAGGCAAGCACCCCGCGCGGCCGCCTGATAGCCCCTACCCCTCATCTCGAAGCGTGCCCATTAACCAAACCCATTGACCAAAACGGAAGGGAGGTTGGAAGTACCCTTGCCTGATTTAACGGCCGACCAGATCATGATGCTCGTCATCTTGCTGGCTGCGTTCGTGCTTCTCATAACCGAATTCATTCGAAATGACGTGGTCGGCGTTCTGATCATCATCGCTCTCTACGCCTCCGGTCTGCTCAATGCGAAAGACGCGTTGAGTGGTTTTGGAAGTGAGCCGGCGATTGTGGTGGCTGGCATTTTTGTCCTGAGCGCGGCCCTGCATCTGACCGGGGTAACGGACATAATCGGCGTCGGGATCGGCCGACTGGCGGGGGGCAGTCTGACCCGTGCGATCAGCGTGCTGATGCCGGCTATAGCTGTTCTGTCAGCCTTCACACATCACGTCACGACCACCGCGATCATGGTGCCCGTCGCACTCAGGCTGGGGGCCGACCGGAACATACCTGCCTCCAAGCTTCTGATGCCCGTTTCCTTCGCCGCCTCGCTTGGTACGACCATTACGATCATCGGAGCGCCGGCCTTTATTATCGCGAGTGAGATCCTGGAGAGAGCCGGAGGGAACGGGCTGGGGATTTTTTCGATAGCGCCTATCGGGCTGGCCCTGTCGATCCTCGGGACACTGTTCATGCTGACGATCGGGCGCTGGCTCCTGCCTTCTCACACCGGCTCAAGCGATCAGGCAAACCGTTTCCGCCTGGAGAACTACGTGACTGAGCTGCGCATTCTCCCGAACTCGCGCTATGTGGAGAAGACGCTCGAGGAAGTGCACTCCAAAACCGAGGAGTTCTCTGTGCACGGCTGGTTCCGGAACGGCCGTCACCTCGGCGAAAAGCCCTCCGAGAAGATTCAGGCAAACGACGTGCTCCTGATTCAGACTTCGCCCGAGGAAATCGCGGTTATCCGCCAGGATCCGGGAGTCGAAATCAATCCCATCGCGGAGTACGGTCAGCAAGCGAGCAGTGAGAATCCGACGGAGATTCACGAAATGCTCGTCCAGGTCGTTCTTGCGCCCGGGTCGGACTTGATCGGTCGGACCCTGGGTGAAATCGACTTCCGGCGCCGTTATGGAGCAATCGTGATCGGGTTGCGGCGCCAAACAGGCTGGTTGCGCGAGCAACTCTCGAAAATCAGGCTTCGTGCGGGGGATGTCCTGGTGCTCGAAGGCGAGGAAGAGGTGCTCGACAGGGTCGCGGCCGATTCAGCTTTCCTCCTTATGGCGCCCTTTCAGGCTCAGCCCAGAGTGCGGGCGAAAGGCCCCCTGGCGTCTCTGATCATGATCGCCACGGTTCTTGCAGCCGCGTTTGAGATCCTGTCGATCGAGATGGCGGCCCTGGCAGGGGCGGCGGCGGTCGTTCTGACCCGCTGTCTGTCGCCGAGCCAGGCGTATCGAGCGATTGATACCAGGGTGTTTGTCTTCATTGCGGGCGCTATTCCCCTCGGTGAGGCGATGGAAAGGAGCGGCGTATCCAAGGTGCTCGCCAGTTGGACTTTGAGCGGCATCTCGGACTGGAGCCCCTTCTGGGTGCTGGCTCTCCTTTTCGGCATTGTCGCAGTCCTGACGCAATTCATGTCCGATTCGGCCACCACCGCCCTCTTCGCGCCGGTAGCCGTTTCCCTCGCGCGCGGAATGGGGCATTCACCAGAGGCGTATGTGGTAACAGTGGCCGTTGCTTCGGTGGCTTCCTTCCTGACACCGATCGGGCATCACGGCAATCTGCTGATCTACCACCCAGGCCGTTATCGGTTCGTCGACTTCTTGAAGGTCGGCACACCGCTCACAATCCTCGCCGGCCTCACCGTCTGCCTGCTCGCCCCGATGCTGTGGCCGGTGAAGTGAAAAATGGACGAAGTAGACGACATGGACGCTGTGGACAACAAGCACGCCCTGTCCACGGCGTCCACTTCGTCCACTGAGTCCATCGCTTTCCGAACAAACAAAAAGCGCCCCACGAGGGGCGCCTTTCCCGGGGATCAGCCGGTATATGAGGGTTCTTACTTCATTTGCTTAGACTCAGCTACCTGCCGGAAAGTTGCCCCCGACCCCGCTTTCTATGCCTTACATCCGCACGGACTCTATAATTGAAGAAAGGACTGAAGCTGGCAGTTCCTGTCTCTTCCCGATTTCGTCTGCTGTTCCTTCCACTTGCGTGTCCCCGGGATTTTGAGCCAGGCCTCAGTCTGGAGATTTTTAAATGATACGACGCTGGTGGGCTAAACTCCTTTTGGCTCTTACGCTTTTTGTTTTTCTCGCGGTTGTCCTTGGCATCGGCTTTCTGCACACGGGTCCAGGGCGCAAGCGCGTGCTCAGTTGGCTGCAGGATTATCTGTTCGCAAACCAGGGAATCCGTCTCGAGACCCAGGAGCTTCGGTACAACCTGTTCGACTTGGCCGTGACTCTCCGAGAAGCCAGGCTCACTTCGCGCGCCTCCCCGGACTTGCCTCCGATTCTCACGGCCGATCGAATGTACGTCGATCTGAGTCTCATGAGTCTCCTGCTGCACGGCTTCCTGGCCATCGAAGAAGCCCGGATCGACTCGCCCGAAGTCCGAATCGTTGTCTTGAAGGACGGGCGGACGAATATCCCCGTCAGTCAGCAAAAAGTCGAAGAGAAATCAGGCGGCCTGCCTGATTTCCTGATCGAGTTTCTGCGCCTGGGAAAAGGCTCGTTCACTTTCAGAGACGATCGAACCGGCCTTCAGGCGCGACTGGGCAACTGGCAGACGAGCATTGACGGCGCCTGGTCGACACTCAACCATGAAGTCAAGATGACTGGTGAGGGCGCCGTCAAACAAGGGAATCGGGAAATCCCGATCAGCAGTCTGACTTTGCAGGCGGCCATTCCCAGCAACCTCGAGGGGGTCACAATCCATAGCTTCGAGGTCCGGAATTCGGATGCGAATATCAAGGTGACCGGCACGGTCGACGACCTTGGCGATCCGAACCTGGGGCTTAAAGTCACAGCGGATGCCGATCTCGCCCGTGTCTCCACTCTCGCTGAGCTTAATCAGCCGGTAGCCGGCCGGGTTCACGCGGATGCGGAGGTTCGGAACAAGCTTGAGACTCTCGAAGTCTCCGGCCGCGTGACCGGCCAGAACGTCTCCTTTCGTTCTCTTGATCAAGTGAATCTTTCGAGCCAGGTGCTGTGGGACATGGCCCGGAAGCGCTTGACGCTGTCCGACCTGGCGGTCCGCTCTCCCGAAGCCGAGCTTCGCGGGCAAGCCAGCGTGTCAACGGAGCCGGCGGGACGAAATACTGCTTCCCTCGATATTTCCAGGCTGGAGCTGGAACCGTTGATGCGCGGATTGGATGTCGGGGTTCAAGTGGCCAGTCAGGCGAAAGGCCACGTCGAGGCGGCCTGGGCGTCCGAGAATCTGGACGCCGCCGACGTCCGCGCCGACCTTCGGCTAACCCGGACTTCCGGCCAAGCGCGGCGTGACACTCTTCCACTGACAGGCTCGGTGGCTGTTCGCAAGAACGGTGGGCAGGCCCAAATCCGCGTTAATAGAGCAGAAACGATGGGGGCGACCGTCGATGCAGATATCCGCGTTTCCTCTCTCTCTAATCTGGAACAGAGCCCGAACGGCCGGATCTCCGGACAAGTCTCCGCCCGGGTCGCTGACCTTATGCGCCTCACCACCGGGTTAGCCCGCTTCCTCGGCAAACCAGGCCCGTTGCTCGGGACCGAGGTGGCGGGACCAGCCGAGCTGAATGCCCGACTAGACGGGACGTTGCAGCAGCCGGCGGCGACGGCCGAGGTGAGCGCTCCCTCGACAAAAGTCGGGAACCTTCAAAATGTCTCGCTGGATCTTGCGGCTAGATACGGAGGGAACCGCATAACAGTCAATCGCGGGATCGTTTCTTGGGCGGATGAAAAGCTGGTGCTGGGCGGCTCGGTCTCCCGACTTCAATCCCCCGATCCCGCTTTGGATCTGAATGCTCGTCTGGATAACGGATCGATTCAGAGCCTCCTCCGCTCGGCGGGACAAACAGCACCCGTTGCCGGGAGATTTAAGTTACTGGCCGCCGCGAAAGGGACAGTCAACAATCCCCAGGTCACGGCGAACATCGATGCTTCCGAGCTGCAAGCTTACGGAGAAGCCCTGGGCACGCTGGCCGCAGAGGCGAATCTGCAGAATCGGGCCGTAGTCACACGCCTTTCCCTGCAGAAACCGAATGACCAAGGGAAGCTCGATCTCAACGCGCGCTACAACCTGGACAATGAAACGTACGACTTCAAGGCGGATGCGCCGCACCTTGAGCTGACTTCGTTGAAGCTCGGAGACCGAATTCTGGCCGGCATCCTCAGCCTCACTGGTTCCGGCAGCGGGACGGTCGACGATCCGGCCGGCTCGCTTGCGTTTAATGCAACAGAGCTGCGTTACGGGGATGACGCGCTGGGTGATCTCCAGGCGCGAGTTGACGTTCAGAACGACCAGGCGACCTTGAAGGCCACGGCGCCGAGATTCAATCTGAGCGTCGATGGCAGCCTGGGAGTGGAAGAACCGCATCCGGTCAAATTTACCGCCAGGCTGCAAGGTACGGATCTGTCGGTCCTTCCTGTGCCTGGCAAGAATGCGCCTGCGGGAAGCGTGCAAGCGGAGATTTCCGGCGGCGGCATGCTCCGCGACCTGAAGAACGCGAATGTTACCGCGCGAGTGCAGAACCTGACGTTGACGGCCCGGGGGCAGACGATTCGGAGCGAAGGGCCGATGAATATCGAATACCAGAACCAGCGGGTCAGCCTCGATTCCGTCAAGCTGACGTCCGGCCAATCGTCGGTCGAGTTGCGGGGATCCATCCCGATCGACCCACAAAGCGAGTCCGGGAGCGTGACCCTCGCTGCCAACGTGGACCTTGCGACCGTCAGCAGCCTGTTGCCTCCTGACAGCGGACTCAAAGCCGAGGGCCGTTTGACGGCCAACGGCACCGTAAAGGGCAACCTGGAGGAATTGGCTCCCAACGTTGATATCCGGCTGGAAAACGGTTCCGTGACAACATCGCAATTGCGGGATCCCGTCAGCCAGATCACTTTGACGGCCCGTATCGAGCCGGAACAGGCGACGATCGAAAGGCTTCAGGCCAAGGTGGGGAATGGAACGATAACAGCCCAAGCCAAAGTCCCATATGGCGTGCTTCCAGGTGACCTGCCCGTGAGGAAGGGAGCTGGAACGGGCGAAATCAGGGCCGGGGTCCGCGACTTCGACATGAAGTCGATTGCCGGCCTTCCCCCCGAGACCGAGGGACAAGTTTCCGTGGACGTTCAAGCGCAATCACCGAGGGCGGATCTGCGGGCGGCGACGGGGACCGTAGAGTTCGGCGAGCTTGCGGTGAATGTCAAAGGACTCGAGATCCGGCAGGCGGTCCCGACGACCATAACGCTGGCCGACGGTCGAGCAACGGTCAGCCAACTGCGTCTGACCGGGCAGGGTGCCACACTCCAGGCAAGCGGCTCGGTTGAGCTAGCGCAGCCGGGAAAAGTCGACCTCCGGGCGGAAGGCCAGGTCAACCCGGCAATAGTCGAGGTCGTGACCGAGGATGTCAACGCCGAGGGCCAGACCAACTTGCAGATAGCAGTTACAGGCACCGTTTCAAAACCGGTCTTGGACGGGTTCCTTGAGTTGAACCGAGTCCAGGCGAACGTGAAAGACCCTGATGTTCGAATCAATGACCTTCAAGGGCGATTGAACTTCAATGCAAATCGACTAACCATCTCGGAGCTCACTGGCCAAATCAACGGGGGAAAGCTCCAGGCGAGCGGAGGACTCACCTATCAGTCCGCCGGGTTGCGGGATGTTTCTCTTCAGGCTAAGGCAGACGATTTTTACATGGAGTATCCGGAGGGGCTCCGGACCGGTGCAACAGCCGATCTGAAACTGACATCACCCGAGGAGAACAAGCTACTTCTGAGCGGTCAGCTCACCGTCCACGAAGGCGCCTATAACCGGTCGGTTGGCATCTGGTCGGAATTGCTTGGCCAGATGCAGAGGCAACAGGAGGTGCAGCTAATTAAGGGACCAAGTCCCGGGCTTGCTAACCTGGCTCTTAACATTAAGGTGGACACCGAGCAGCCGATTGTCGTTGACACCAACCTCGCTAAAGTCGAGGCCAACTCTAATCTCCGCGTGACGGGAACGGCCGCAACCCCGGGATTGACTGGGCGAGTTTCACTTGAGGAGGGCGGAGAGATCCACCTGCAGGAACGAGACTACACCGTGGACAGAGGCATAGTTACCTTTGTGAACGAAACGCGGCTGGAACCGATAGCGGACGTCGCCGCTCGGACCAAGGTGGATGAGTATGAGATCACGCTTCACGTGACTGGTCCTGCTGACGATCTGAAAGCGGAATTTTCCTCCGACCCTCCATTGCCCGAGCCCGACATCGTCTCGCTTCTGCTCACCGGGCGACAGCTAGAGCAATTGAGGGGTCAGGAGACTGAGGTCGCCAAAGAACAGGCGCTTTCAATGTTAACCGGTGGAGTCGGGCGGCAGTTGGGCGCGGGGCTCCAAAAGGCGACGGGACTCAGCGAGGTTCGGATCGAGCCCCAGATGATCGCGGCCGAATCGGATCCGGGGGCACGGCTGACCGTCGCTCAGGATCTCTCAAAGAAGCTCGAGTTCGTATACTCGATGAACCTGGTTGACAGCAGCGACCAGATTTACCTGGCCGAATACGACGTGACGAAGCGGTTCTTGGCGCGCGTATCGCATTACACCCACGCTAACCTCGGCGCAACTCAGCCTAGCGAAAATCTGTCCCGCTTCGAGTTTAGCCACCAGCTGTTGCTCGGCGGAGGCCCGAATACCGGAGAAAGCCCGGCCTCGCAACGTGAGAAACCCGAGATTGCGGAGGTTTCCTTCACGGGCAATCCCGTTTTGCCGGTTTCCCTTCTACAGGACAAGTTTGATGTAGAAACCGGACAGAAATCGGACTTTTTCGAAGTGCGTAAAGGGATCGACAGGCTCAGGGAGCTCTACCGAAGCGAAAACTACCTGGAAGCACAGTTGCGTCTGCATCGCGAGGAACGACCGGGCAAGCTTAACATCAATGTAGAAATTGAAGCGGGCCCCCGGGTGAGTTTGCAATACCAGGGAGCGGCGTTACCCGATGATGTAAAGAAAGAGGTTGCCGGAGTGTGGGCCGATGGCGTTTTTGACGCCCAGCGAGCCGACGATGCAATGCAGCACGTACGGGCCCATTTTGTTGAGCAGCAATTCCTGCAGCCTAAGATCAGTTACGAGATTTCTCAGCCAGCCCCGGGGGAGAAACGGGTTGTGTTCGACGTCCAGCAGGGCCCCCATTTTCGTGACGTTCGTTTTCAATTTCCCGGCGCCAGTCAAGTCCCGCCTGAAGAGCTCGAGAAATTCATTGACGAGGCGAATCTGCAGAAAGCCGCACTGGTGGACCCGAAGAGAGTGCAAGAATCCCTCACCAGCTTCTATGGGCAACGCTCGTTCCTTGAGGCGGAGGTCAAGGAGATCCGCTACCAGATGAATCCCGAGGCCGGGGTCGCGACGATCGTGGTTCCGGTCGAGGAAGGGAAGCTGTACCGCTTGGCGGGCTTCACTTTTAATGGAAACAGTATCTACAGCGACGTGGAACTGGCGAACGCGCTCGGCGTAAAGCCGGGTGAGCCTTACGACGCGAACCGGGTGCGCGATTCGGTGCAGACGATCGAAGCCGTGTACCGACGGAAAGGTTACACGGATGTTGAAGTCACCCACGTCCCCAAGCCGAACTTGAAATCTGGGCGGATTAATCTCGAGTTCGACATCAAAGAGAACCGGCAGAAGGTCATCACCGAGGTGGCCGTCAAGGGCGAGGACAAGACAAGCGAGCATCTGGTTCGCAACCAGATCAAGCTGAAGGAAGGAGATGTTCTGGACCCGGAGAAGGTGGCCCAGTCAAGGATAAGCTTGTATGATACGGGCGCTTTCGCGCTGGTGGACATCGAAAGCCAGGAAATCAAACCGGATCCAGATCCTGATGACAACCAGCAGCCGGTTCGACTTTCGGTCGTGGTTCGGGAAGTAAAGCCGTTCGAAGTGCGCTATGGTGGTTCCTACGACACCGAACGAGGAGTCGGCGGTGTATTCGATCTCATCAACCGAAACTCGTTGGGCAAAGCGCGGGTCCTGGGATTTCGCGGCCGATTCGACCAGCGCGCGAGGGAAGTCCGAACCTACTTCACGCAGCCTTCGCTTCTCTATTTTCCGCTTGAAACCACCTTCAGTGCCTACGGAACCAGGGAGATCTCACCTGAGGCCGGTTTCACAACCGATAGACTGGGCGTGTCGATCAGGCAGGAGGCGCTCCTCAAGGATCATTACATCCTGTCTTACGGATACCGTTTTGAACGGGCTCGAACGTTCGATGAGACCGGCATCTTCGACCTGGCTCTGAATTTGGCTCCCCTTTCGGCAACCCTCACGCGAGATACTCGCGACGAGATCCTCGATGCGACTGAAGGCGCGTTCTTCGCGCAGGCGTTTGAGTGGGCGCCGGCGCTGCTTGGGTCCGACCTGCGCTATATCAAGTACTACGGCCAATTTTTCCGATATATCCCACTCGGTCGTCCAACTCCCATTCCGTGGGTTGGCATTGAAAAATCACGACTCGTCTACGCCGGCGGCGTTCGTGTCGGTCTTGCACAGGGCCTTGGTGGGCAAGAGCTGATTCCAGGGGAGCGGTTTTTCGGCGGTGGCCAGAATACCGTCCGTGGATTCGAACGGGACACTTTGGGCCCGCGTAATGTAATCGGAGACCCGGCGGGCGGAGAAGCCACTTTTATTATGAACCATGAAATCCGCTTCCCGCTCGTCAGCATTTTTGATGGGGTTGGCTTTGTAGACGTAGGGAACGTGTATCGGGATGTAGGTGACTTTAATCCGTTCAAATTGAGGGGCGCATATGGCGTGGGCCTTCGCATCCGTACGCCTTACATCCTGATCAGGGCCGACTACGGGTTGAAGTTCGACCGGAGGGCAGACGAATCGGCAGGCGCGTTCTTTGTGAGTATTGGGCAGGCGTTTTAACGCCGCGCCGGTTGCCGGTTGCCGGTTACCCGTTACCCGTTGCCGGTTGCCGGTTACCGGTTACCGGTTTAGCAGTTTCGGGCAACCGGCAACTGGCAACCGGGAACCGGCTAAAAAACGCGACGAATTTTCTGATTCTGGTATTTCCTTTGGACAGGCGTGCTATACTGAGCCCAAAATTGCGCCCAATGGGCTCCATTCGTGGTTCGAATGGGAGGATAAGCGTTGCTCGATATGCTACGAGAAGCTTCGAGATTCTATGTTAGAGCCGCAGGATAATCACTTTCCTGAACACTACCCGCTTATTAAATACAGTGCCTGATATTCGTCTGGTAAGGTCCCGGATAAACCCGGATAACGTTCAACCCGATGTCCGTCGCAGCAGCTTCGGATATCCCCATCTGCAAAAGTGAGGTTCTGGTGTCTGTGCGTCTTTTTGTCGGCAATCTCCCCTATGACACAACCGAGGCCGAGCTGAGAGAATACCTCTCGGCAGTCGGCACCCTTTCTTCGATCTACCTGCCGATCAACCGCGAGAACGGCAAACCAAGGGGTTTCGCTTTCGTTGAATTCACCGAAAGTGGACAAGGACAGGAGGCGATTCGCCGGTTCAACAACCAACCCTTCAAGGGCAGAAACTTGTCAATCAGCGAAGCTCGTGCCCGCGAGGCCCGGCCGCCCGATGATTCCCGGCGGTTCGGCCCTCCTCGGGAAATGCGGAGCCCGATGGGTGCGCCGTCCATGAATCGGCCGCCCAGACTGGAGCGGACGGCTCCGCCCACCGACATGGAGCAGTCACGCGCCGGTCGAACGGGCCGTGCGCCCGAACGCCGTCGCACCACCGGTGCACGGAAGCCGGCTGACTTCTCCTCGCGCGGTGAACGAGGGCCAAAGAAGCCGATTCGCGAAAAACCGGGAGGTCGGTTATACGACGACTTCGACGACCAGTCTCCCGCGACAGGAGAGGAGTTCTTGGAAGACGACTTCTCCCGTCGCGTCGAGGAGGCGGAGGCCGAAGGCGAAGAACCATAAAGCTGCGACCAGACGGAACAATTAGCGTTGAGGGCCAAGGCCCGGGGGCGAGACTTTACCAGCTCTGATCTCGCCCCGGGCCGCCAGCCCTGCTGCATCCTCGTTCACCCCGGGAAGATTTCCTTGTCCGGTCTTACCATCTCCCGCTTCGCGGCTTGGTTTACCTGCCTGAAACTCTGATTTATCTTTAAGTTGACGTCCCTTTCTCCTGGTCAAGACCGCCTCTTCCAGTTGGAATGCCGCTTGCTTGAACGAGCTTGGAGGACCGACTATGAGACGTGCATTGATATCCGTGGCTCCGCTTGCTCTGTTTTTCGTTCTTCCGCTGGCAGCCTACGGACAGGACGCGTCAACCGCCCCGATTGGCGATACTCGCGATTTCCTCACCGTCAACTTCCCGGTAGAGAAGGAAATCCAGATAGATCTGAAAGCAACGCCTCGCCTTCCCGACGCGGACGGTAAGGCGGAGGTCGAGAGTGAAAAAGGCATGACCCGTATAGAGGTCAAGCTCGACGACATGAAGCCCGCCATCCTCTTTGGCGGTGACTTCAACACCTATGTCCTCTGGCTGATTACTCCCGAAGGGCGGGTTCAGAACCTGGGAGAGATTCTCCTGGATGGAGAGCGGGCCAAACTCGAAGCAACGACTCCACTGTCGAACTTCGGCCTGTTTGTCAGTGCTGAACCGCATTTCCTGGTCGACTATCCCAGCCGCATGATTGTTCTCACCATGGAAAAGCCCGCCGACAACCGCTTGCGGGACTTCCGAACGGCACAACTCCGGTACGAGGGAGTGAAAGGGATGCACGACTTCACGCGGGAAACGCTCGCGCAGGCGCCCGAAATCAAGCGTGACGACCTTGCCTTCGATGTCGCGCAGGCGCGGACCGCAGTTCGGCTGGCAGAGCGATCCGGCGCAACTCAGTTCGCGGCCGTGGAGCTTCAAGCCGCCCGCCAGGCGCTCCAGAGAGCCGAGGAGGCGGTGAATACCGAGAAGAAGGCCGACAACCGGATCGCCCTTAGCCGTGAAGCCGTCCGCCTGGCTGTCAGGGCTCAGACCGTTGCCCAGGAGCGACTATTCCAGGCGGAGCTCGAGGAGGAGCGTGAACGCAACAACCAGGAGGCGGATCGACTGAAGGCAGCCATCGCCCAGGCACAGTCGGAGGCCGAGAAGGCCCGGTTGGAAGCCGAACAGCAGCGCCTCCAGGCCAGCATGGAACAGCACCGGATCCGCGAGATGAGCGAACAGCGGGAACAAATTGATCAGGCGGAGGAGCGGGGCCGTCAACAGGGATTCAACGAGGCCCGCCAGGCGTTTGAGCGGGCGCAGGAATCTGCGCGCTCGGCGGAGCAGCGCTACCAGGAGCTTTCGCTCGAGCAACAACGTCGCGAACAAATGGTCCTGGAGGCGGAACGATCACTGCGACAGGCCGAGCAGGGTCAGCAGACCCTTCAGAACCAGCAACCGAGGACCGAAGGCGACTCCACCGCCGCCCAGCAACAGGTGGAGCGAGCGCGGGCCGAGCTGGATAAGGCCCGCCAGGAGGCCGAGCAGGCACGTACCCGCGCTCAGCAGGCAGAAGAGGAGTCGCAGCATGCGAAGCAGCTGGCCGCGCAGCGACGTCAGGAGCTGGAGTCCGAACGTCAGGCCCGCCAGCAGACCGAGCAGCAGCTGAATCAACTGCAGACGGAGCAGCGGCAGACGCGCGAACAGCTCCGTAACGCGTTGGGCCAGATAGCCGAAACTCGAGAAACGGTAGAGGGATTGGTGGTGAACCTGCCGGACATCCTCTTCGAGTTCGACAGCGCCTCGCTCAAGCCGCAGGCGCGGGAGGTTTTGCAGAAAGTCGCGCAGACGCTTAGCTCTGCAGGTCGTTACAAGTTGACCATCGCCGGACACACGGACAGCATGGGACGGCCCGAGTACAACCGGGAGCTGTCCCAGTCCCGGGCCAAGGCGGTCCGGGACTTCCTGGTTCAGTCAGGCCTCGATTCCAGCCTGATTGTCGATGTGCGGGGGGTCGGTGAAAACGAGCCGCGAGCGTCGAACGACGACGCTGAGGGGCGTCAGGAGAATCGCCGAGTCGAAATCCTGGTCCAGGAGCCGGGTGCGCCGGCAAGGGCGGAGTAAAAACGCCCGGGATGTCTTACAGAGTCGCGGCCCAACGTCTTTTTGGGGTGCGGTCGCAACTAGAGGCCGACGGTTTATCAGGCCCTCGAGGCGACACCGCTTTGGTATCTGCGGTCTCGTGCCGAACCACCCGGCGACGTTGCTGATACCAAAGCGGCGTCGCCGTAGGCCCTGGTGGGGCCTCGGCCTCCCTCTGCCGCCGCACTCCAAAAAGACGTTGTGCGCGGCTCTGTTAGCCCCTACCCCTCGATCTCCGCCGCCACCAGCGTGATGTTATCGGTCGATCCGTTCTTGAGAGCGCGAAGGACCAGCCTGCTGCAACGTTCCTCCAGCCCGCTTTCCCGTAAGATCTCGTCCAACACTTCCCGTTCCTCGACCTCTCCATGCAGTCCGTCTGAACAAAGAAGAAAGACCGAGTGCCCTGCGGGAATCAAGCCGAAGCCACGCCGTTCGGGAAACAGGGCCACAGGCACGTAGTGAGGTTCGCCGAGGCTCCGGGTAAGCTGATGGCGCAGTTGGCGGAATATATTGGTCCCCCGCTTTAGCTGCCCGTCTGCGGCCATCTCCTCGGCCACAGAATGATCTTGTGTCAGGCTCCGGATTCGGTCGGCGCCAACGACGTAACAACGGCTGTCGCCGACATGGGCGATGAGGAAGTACCGGCCGAAGAACAAAGCCAGGACGAGCGTTGTCCCCATGCTTTCGATCGCATGATCTTGGGAGTAGCGCCAGATTCGTTCATTGGCCTTCCGAAAAACGCGCCGGAGGAACAGCCGGGGAGACTCATTGACACCGATGACCGGAAGATGCTGCTGTGCGTAATCCCGCACGGTCTCGATGGCCGATTCCGCGGCTGCTGTTCCCCCCTCGAGCCCTCCCATTCCGTCGGCCAGCGCCAGGATCAGAGCAGGCTGACCCCAGAGTGTCGAATGCTCGATGCAATACCGATCCTGGTGTTCGGACCGCAGCCCCTGGGTGGTGGAAACACAGGTCGCGACATTCATGCCCCCTACACCATCCGAGCCTTTTCGTGGAGCGAGTCCGGCCACAGCTGCTCTTCCTTTTCGAGGAAGCCGGCCAGGCTTCGAACGAGCTCGCGAACACTTGACACGCGCTTGTCCGGCTCTTTGGCCATGCTCTTTAGAATCAGGCGGTCAAGCTCCGCACACACCGAGGAGTTGAACTGGCGAACGCTTGGCGGCTGGTTCTTCTTGATCTGAGGAAACCGTCCCTCCAGCCCTTCGGAGCGTCTTTTCATCAGCTCGTCCTCGAAGGGCCAGCGACCGGTCAGCATTTCATAGAGCAGCGCGCCCAACTGATAGACATCGGTCTGTTCCGATAGTTCTTCTTTCAGACACTGTTCGGGCGCCATGTAAGGGTCGGTCCCGACGGCTCGCACGGGTTTCTTCCCTGGCTGGAGCTTAAAAGCTGAACCCAAGTCGATGAGAATCGGAATTCCACCCCGGACGATGATGTTCGCCGGTTTAATATCCCGATGGACATAACCGTGGCTGTGGAGATGATCGACGGCGGCGCAGACGTGAATCATCGCCCTGATCGCCTGCTGGATATCCGTGCGCCGGCCGGGCGCCGAGTCAATGAAGTCGAGCAGCGAGGGGCCGTGCAGGTATTCCTCGAGCATGAAGGCTCGCCCTTCAAACTCACCCTGACCGAACAGGCGGACGATATTGGGATGATTGAGCTTCCGGAGGAGCGCCGCCTCTCTTTTGAATGCGCGGACCTCGAATGAATTCGGCTTAAAACCAGGCAACATCAGCTTGCAGGTGAAAGCGCAGGTATAGGCTGTGCTCCATACCTGGTAGAGCTCGGCAACATCCCCGACGTACAGGTGGCCTATCACCGCCAGTTCGTCGGTTATATGGTCACCTGTATTGAAGCTGAAACGCGGGCTGGGACGGACCTTGTGCAGGCTCACTTCCCCAGGTGTGTCGAGGGTCTGAGGCTTGGGCCGGCTGACCTTCTTAAAAACCGGCGCTTCTCTTTTTGATGGCATTTGTTAAGTGATCTGGATCTGGCGGGCAATGGTCTCTTCCCGCTTCGGAATTCTCACGTTCAGTACCCCTTCCTTGTAGTTGGCCTCGATCTTTTCCGGGTCCACAGTCCTCGGAAGACTGAAACTCCGGCTGAAAGAACCGTATTGAGACTCCATCCGGTAGCACTGGTAGTTCTTCAGTTCGTCGCTCAGCTTTCGCTGGCCGCGAATTGTCAGGACGCCATTTTCAAGACGAATATCGATGTCCTCGCGTTTCACTTCGGGTAGTTCCGCCTTCACCAACAGTGCATCCTGGGTTTCGTAAATGTCGACAGGCGGCGCCCAGCTGCCCGACGCAAACTCGCCTTCTTCGGCGCCCCGGGTGCGGACACTCTCCTCGAACATCCGGTTCATTCTGTCCTGCAATGCAACGAGCTCACGGAACGGATCGAAACGAAGAATGGCCATACTGGACCTCCTTTTTGGAACTTGAGTTAGAGTCGTTAAACCTAGCCTACAGGACGTCAGTAAGACGTGCAAAGAGTGGTGTCAAGGAGAATTGCTGCAGGCGAGAGATCTACGGGATCGAAACAGAGCCGTGAGCGCAGCGTCTTTTGCGAAGCGACCCGGCCCGTGATCGCCACACCGATCGGCCGACAGGTGGGTGGTAACGGTTCGGGCCGGGTCGCTCCGCAAAAAACGCTACGCTCACGGCTCTGTTTGGAAAAAGACTATTCCCCTTGTTGCGCCGCGATTTTTGCCCAGGTGTCGCGCAATTGGACCGTCCGGTTGAAGACAAGGTTTCCGGGCTTGGAATCGACGGAGTCGGCACAAAAATAGCCTACCCGCTCAAACTGAAAGCGGCAGCCGGGATTGGCGCCTTCCAGGCTCGGCTCAACCCGGCATCCCGTCAACACCTCCAGCGACTTCGGATTGAGCGATTCCTTGAAGTCGGCGCCGCCCTCGCCCGGGTTTGCTTTGGTGAACAAGCGATCGTAAAGGCGCACTTCGGCAGGAAGCGAGTGCGGAGCGGAAACCCAGTGAATCGTCGCTTTCACTTTTCGGCCGTCCGGCGCGTCCCCGCCGCGAGTAGTGGGATCGTACGTGCACCGCACTTCAACCACTTCTCCGTTTTCATTCTTAACCATCCCCGTGCACTTCACGAAGTAGGCGTAGCGCAGCCGCACTTCTTTACCGGGAGAAAGCCGGTAGTACTTCGGCGGCGGAACTTCACGGAAGTCTTCCTGCTCGATATACAGCACTTTGGAGAACGGGACTTTTCGCGTCCCGCTCGCCGGGTCTTCAGGATTGTTGACCGCATCGAGCTCCTCGACTTGTCCTTCCGGATAGTTCTCGACGACCAGCTTCAGCGGCCGCAACACGCCCATAACGCGCGGCGCCCGCCGGTTCAAGTCCTCACGGATGGCGTATTCCAGAAGAGCAACGTCGACAATGCTGTCACGCTTGGCCACTCCGATCGTCTCACAGAAGTTGCGAATCGACTCCGGGGTGTATCCGCGCCTCCGCAGGCCTGAAATCGTCGGCATGCGTGGATCGTCCCAGCTCGAAACCAGGCCTTCCTGGACGAGCTGCAACAGCTTGCGTTTGCTCAGCACGGTGTAACCGAGGCTCAGGCGCGCGAATTCAATCTGTTGCGGATGGTAGACCTCGACCTGCTCGAGGAACCAGTCGTACAGGGGCCGATGATCCTCGAACTCGAGAGTGCAGATGGAGTGGGTTATTCCCTCGATCGAGTCCGAAAAACCATGGGCAAAGTCGTACATCGGGTAGATGCACCAGGCATCCTCGGTCCGATGGTGCGTGGCTCGCCGGATGCGATAGATGACCGGGTCTCGCAGGTTAAGGTTTGGCGACGCCATGTCGATCCTGGCCCGCAGCACGCGAGTGCCGTCTTCGAACCGGCCCGCTCGCATCCCCTCAAACAACTCCAGGTTCTCCTCGACCGAACGATTTCGGTACGGGCTCTCTTTCCCGGGCTGTGTCAGTGTGCCCCGGTATTCCCGGATCTCGTCTGCCGACAGATCATCGACGTATGCCTTCCCCATTCGGACCAACTGCACCGCGAAATGGTAAAGCTGTTCGAAATAGTCGGATGCGTAGAACAAGCGGTTTTCCCAGTCGAAGCCGAGCCAGTGCACGTCTTCCATAATCGACTCGACGTACTCGATGTCCTCTTTGGTCGGATTCGTGTCGTCGAATCGCAGGTTGCACTTGCCTCTGAATTCTGCCGCCAGCCCGAAATTCAGGCAGATCGACTTGGCGTGGCCGATGTGAAGGTAGCCGTTTGGCTCGGGGGGAAACCTGGTATGGACTCGCCCGCCGAATTTGTTCGTTTCAAGGTCTCTTCGGATGATCTCCCTGATGAAGTCGGTAGAGGGAGGAGAAACTGTAGCGCACATTCAATGATTTCCTCGCAAACCCCCATTGTGCCACAAAAACCAGTAGTCAGTAGTCAGAAGTCAGGAGTCAGAAGGAAAAGCGGAAGTCAGAAGCCAGGAGTCAGAAGGTAAACAGGGGCAGAGGGGCAAAAGGGACAAAGGGAGCCTCGGCGCCTCCCTTTGCCCCTTTGCCCCTGTTTTTACAGCTGCTTTCCGTTGTACCTCTCGGCAATTGCTGGAGCGAGGTTCTTGAGGATCTCTACGGGGAGGGCGCTCGTGAACTTGTAGTCCCCGGCTTCAGACCCGAGGACACAAGCCGTAACCACGCCGAAGTAACGATCGCCAATGTAGAACGCGAAGGTCGCGGTCCGGTTTACCGCGCGGGAGCCAATCACGGCACCGCCTCGAGCGAACGACTTGAAACGGTTGTCGCCCGAACCGGTTTTCCCGCCGACCATGATTTTCTTTCCGTCTTTCTCCTTGAACACCCCGGAAATGCGCCGGGCGGTCCCGCCGTCGACGACATCGGCCAGAACGCCTCGCAAGGCTCGCGAGACGGCCGGGATCATGACCCGCTGACTCTGTCCGGCAGATGGCACAACCACCGTCCGATACGGCGTCTTCGACCCGAAACGAAGCTCCTGGAAGCGGAGCGTGGGCCGGAGCTCACCATCGTTCACGATGATCCCCATCAGCTCGGCCAGCGCCGCCGGCCGGTCGGACGAGTTGCCAATCGCAGTTGCATAGGACGGAACAAGTTGCTCGAAAGGAAAGCCGAGCCGCCGCCAGTAAGGCGTCATTCGGACGAAAGCATCCTGTTCAATTCGAATCCGCAAGCGGAGGTCCTGGGCGCGCCGGTTCCGGTCCTTAAATAGCCATTTCGAGGACACCTCGTTTGCCGGCCCGCTTTTAGCCAACAGCTTCTCCCAGGTGAGTTTCTGTTTGCTCAACTCACCTGCGGTGAAAACCTGGAGCGGGTGACAGCCGAGCAGGTAGCCGTAGTCGGCGAGCGTAAGGTCGGGGTTGCTGTAAGCACGGGCCAGCTTCTCGACTTCGCCCGGCTTGACCTCGGCCTCGTAAGACTTGAGCCAGGCTGCCAGGTCCTTCTCAACATCGGCATGCGAGGTTCCGGTCCAGGCGTAAAAGAGGATTGCCAGGTGTCGCGGATTCGTCGCTCGGCTCCCGAGGAGTTTGGACACAATTTGGCGCTTGTCGGCGGCGTGAAAATTCCGGAAGGCGTGCAGAAGAACGCCCCTTGATTCGCTATCCGCGATCTCCTTGAGCATCCGCTGCCTGGTCGGATTATCAGGGTTCGAGAGGATGACCTGGGGATCATACGGCAGGCGTGCCTGATGGTATCGGACCAAGTCGCGCATCAGGCGAATGAACACCAGGTTGGTAGACCGCCGGGTCGCTTCCCGGATGCTCAGCCGTCGCCCGTTGTCGTCCGGATCAAAGTTGCCGAAAATGTGAGCGCCTCCTCCGGTGAAGAAGACCTCGCCCGGACTTGCTGAGTAATCCCGGTCAAGTGCCTGCTGCAGCAACTCGTCCAGGCTGATCCCGGGGTCTTCCTTGAACGCCTGGATCACGAACGCGGTAATCGGGTCCTGCGGGTTGCTCAAACGATGACGCTCATAGTAAAGCGAAGCGACGACCTCCAGATAGTGAGCCAGAGTCCGCAATTTGGCCGTGCTTCCCAACTCCATTTTCATCCCCTCGTTCACGTCGAGCGGACGGTCGAGAGTGTCGGTCTGAATTCGAAGCACATTGCCATCGGGCAGGCTTTCAAACAAAACAAGACTGTAGATCACGTCAGCCGGTTTCCCGGTCAGCAGCAGCCGCTCGGCAATAAAGCCGTGCTCCTGCAGGAACTGTGGATCTTTCAGTTTCCCGAACAACTCGTCGACACGCTGTTGCAGCATGGCATCGACCGAGGTGTGGACCTCGAGATCCAACCGGTTCAGGCTGTAAAAATCGCGAACTCCGAGCAGATTTCCCAAGTCGTTGCGCAAGGCGGACGACAGTTTCTGCCGCGGCGTGAAACCCGTGTTGCCGAAGCGAACGGCGGGCAGGAAGTTGACCCTGGTCTCTCGAACCTGCTCGCTGAAGTCGTGAGTGATCAGACCAAACTCGGCCAACAGTCGCGCATAGTAGCGAGCCCGCTGATCCAGAGCAGCCCGGTCCTGGAGCAGGTAGTACGCTGGAGCGCGAACCGCGGCCAGCAGGGTGAGAACGTGCTTGAAGGCGGCCGCCTTTTCCGGCGTGTCTTCCTCTTGCTGCAGGATAGCTGACGTGTGTTTCAAATCCATCCCGAACCAGGCTTCCAATCCCTGGCCCAGGCCGTTGATCTCACCAAATCCCGGCGCCGCAGCGAGCGGCATCGTGTTCAGGTAGTCGATCAAAATGCGACGACGGGCATTGCTCGTGTTCGCACCATCGCGGTAAGCCTTCAAACTCGCGGAGATAATTTGCTTGATTTTGTCGCTGGCCGACTCGGTGCGGCCCTCCGGTGAATGCAGGTATTTCTCCAACTGGGTCGCAAGCGTGCTGCCCCCTTCGAGTCGGACCGGCAATCCCAGCTTGTTCCCGGCGTACGTGAGCGAGGCTTTAGCCATCCGGTTCCATTCGACGACCGGGTTATTGGTGGGGTACGCGGATTCGACCGCCAGCTTTCGGTTTTCAATCAAGAGCAGGCCCTTCGCCACCAGGGGCGGGATTTCATCATAGCTCTCGAATTCCTGGTCTCGAGCGATCGCATTGTGCAGCAAGGCGCCTTCGGCGCTCTTGATCTCCAGGCCGGCGAGCCCGGGATCGCGATAGGGCGGAGTGATCCCCCATTCCATCAGTTTGCCCAGGTAAGGCGAAAAGCGGGCTTGTTCCTCGACACGATATCCTTGATTCTCGAGGCGTTCCTGAAAGTCTCCGATTCGCGTGTATCCGCGCCTGAGGTTCAGGGGGCCCTCCTTCGGAAAAACCACCGTGGTGCTGGGCCCAGCCTCGATCGAATAAGTCATCTTCCGAACCACATACGAAAACACGTGGCTTTGGAGCGTGGATGTTTCAACTTCATAAAAGACGCCCAGGACGAGACTCGTGCAAAGTAAGGCCCAGAACATCCAATTGGGTGGCCGGCGAACTACAAAGCGCTGGCGATAGCCGGTGATCCGGCCGCCAAACAGGACCCCACCGTTCGATATCTGTGTCCAGATGCTTCTCAACTGGAAGGTGAACTTCTCAACAGGTTCAATAAACACAGCCGTCTTAACCTCTGCTTAACCGATCCGTCACTCGGGACCCGCGGGAAGGCGCAGCCAAATTGCTTCAAGCCGAACCTACGCGATTCCGCCGTTGCAGAACTAAGAATTGATAATTAGGTATGCGTTGAAACGTGGGGTTTAACTGCTGGTCGGCCAGTAGTTAAAGACGAGATAAAAATGCAAAAGACACGGGTTCCGACGGCAACGCGCTGCACTTCTTTGACTGCTCATACTCAAATCACCTGCGCCAGATCAACTGTGAGTCAACTGCAGCTCACCGGGACTTGCTGGCAGACGAAAGCGTCCCGTTCGTTTGTAATAGATGTAAAAACCAACCAAAAAGTTGCTGCTTCTCAAAACTACGTCTGCAGCATGGTCTGTCTCCAAGACACACCTAACGATGCGGTAATAAGACTTATTCGGCTGGACTCCTCTGACGCAGGCAGGGCCCCGAATGGGCCAGGAGGCTAAAAATCAGCCAAGGTACAGCAAACTCAGGCCGTCACCAGAGCTAGGGTTTGATCAGGGTCCACTTGTTCTGAAATTTGACCCGGACCAAGCTGCCGTTCTCAGCCGCTTTCCGCATTCAAGCAGAGTGACCTAAAGGAGAGACTCTCTTTCGGTACCTTGATACCAGTATGCCGCGAATCGGAGGACAAGTCCAATCGCTTCCTATAAGATGAAGATCGTGATGGATAACACAAGGGAAACAGGCCGGGTGTGCTGGTTTGCCAAGCGGCCCGGAGCCGGAGTCGCGTTACAGAGCCGCGCACGCGGCTCTGTAACGCGACTCCAGGTTCGGCTCTGTCTCTCTGGTGGAATTAAAAAGGAGGAAGCATGCGAATTGAAGTTCACGAAACCAGCCAGGAATTAGCCGAAGCAGCCGCGAAACAAGCCG
>Ga0105091_10000068_pt1 | contig 35254 bp, 32 predicted proteins | sample PPLLak1March2015_FD_87022 | JGI IMG/M metagenome (GOLD analysis project Ga0105091, IMG submission 87022) | Freshwater sediment microbial communities from Prairie Pothole Lake near Jamestown, North Dakota, USA - PPLs Lake P7 Core (1) Depth... | ecosystem: Environmental > Aquatic > Freshwater >... | reverse complement strand
GTCCGAGCAGGTGCATCTTCAAATAATCCAACGGGATGGTTCCTTGGGTGAACTCTCAGACGCGGAGTCCGCGCTGAGTGTCGTGCGCCATTCAACCTCGCACTTGATGGCCCTCGCCGTTACGGAACTCTACCCGGAAGTGCACCTGGGGATCGGACCAGCAACCAGCGAGGGTTTCTACTACGACTTTCAAACCCCGCATCGCTTTACCGAAGAGGACCTGGAGCGCATAGAGGGCCGGATGGAGGAACTCCGCCAGGCGGACCTTCGCTTTGAGCCCTCGGTGGTTTCAAAGGAAGAGGCCCTGAATCTGTTTTCAGGACAGGGCGAATACCTTAAGACCGAGCTGATCAACGAGCGGGACGGACAAGTGCTGTCCTGCTACAAGCTCGGCAAGCTGATTGACTTCTGCACCGGGCCTCATGTCGTGTCGACCGGCCAGCTTCGTTCGTTCAAGCTCCTGTCCGTCGCAGGCTCCTACTGGCGCGGAGATGAGAAACGAGAGCAGCTCCAGCGGATTTACGGGACGGCATTCTTCACCCTCCAGGATCTGGAAGACCACCTCAAGCGGCTCGATGAAGCGCGCAAGCGTGATCATCGACGCCTGGGTCGCGAACTGGATCTTTTTACCGTTCGCGAGGAAGTGGCTCCGGGCCTGATATTCTGGCACCCGAGGGGCGCGGTCGTCCGCTCGATCATCGAGGATTTCCTTCGGACCGAGTTGACCCGCCGGGGCTATCAATTCGTCTACACCCCCCATATCGCCAAGAGCGATCTGTGGAAGACATCCGGGCATTACGAGTGGTACCGGCAGAACATGTACGTGCTCCCCATTGATGAGGAGGAGTATGTTCTCAAGCCGATGAACTGTCCCGGGCACATCATGATTTACCAGTCGACGCGGAGAAGCTATCGCGAGCTTCCCATGAGACTGGCGGAGTTCGGCACGGTTTACCGGTATGAGAAGTCCGGCACTCTGCACGGCTTGCTCCGGGTCCGCGGCTTCACTCAGGACGATGCCCATATCTTCTGCGAGCCGGATCAGGTCCCGTCCGAGGTGATGCAGACCCTCGAGGTAGGGGAGTTCATGCTGAAGAGTTTCGGGTTCGACCAGTTTAAGGTCGAGCTCTCCTGCCGGGATGCAGCGCACCCGGAAAATTACGCCGGCCAGCCGGAAGACTGGACCATGGCGGAATCCGTGCTGGAACGGGCTCTCAACGAGAAGGGATGGCCGTTCACCCGCCAGGAAGGCGAAGCCAGCTTTTACGGCCCGAAAATCGATATTAAACTGATTGATGCACTGGGTCGTCCCTGGCAGTTGAGCACGTTTCAGTTCGATTTCAACCTGCCGGTTCGTTTCAATGTGACGTACACGGGAGCGGATTCCAAGGAACACCACGTGATGATGATTCATCGCGCGCTGCTCGGCTCCATGGAGCGCTTCATGGGGGTGCTGGTTGAACAGTATGCTGGTGCTTTCCCGGTGTGGCTCGCGCCCAGGCAGGCGGTGGTGGTGCCGATAAGCGATCGTCATCACGGATACGCTTCGGAAATCGAAAAAGCGCTCAAAGATGCCGGGCTTCGTGTTGAATCCGATTTGAGAAGCGAGAAGGTCGGGTATAAAATTCGAGAACACCAGCTTCAAAAGGTCCCATTCATGCTCGTCGTCGGGGACCAGGAAGTCACGAATCGGACGGTGGCGGTTCGTAACCGAATTGAAGGTGATAAGGGCAGCATGACCCCGGACGCTTTCGTCCAGATGGTAAAGCATCTGGTGACGAGCCGCGCGGTCAGGCCGTAGCAACAATTTTCGATTGAAGGGCTGAACAATGAAAGGATGAAGGATGAAGGATGAAGGATGAAGAAGAAAACTGCTTCTTCATCCTTCATCCTTCATCCTTCATCCTTTCCTGATGGAGGAGGGAAGGCATCAACAGAACTCGCGTAAACAACCAAATCAGGGCTCGAGAAATCCGAGTCATAGATGAGCAGGGCGCGCAGCTTGGGGTCATGGAGCCCCGGCAAGCGCTGTCGGTGGCAGAGGAGAGGGGTCTTGATCTGGTGGAGGTGGCGCCCAACGCGCAGCCTCCGGTTTGCCGGATCATGGACTATGGCAAGTACCTGTACCAGCAGAACAAGAAAGCTCAGGAAGCCAAGAAGAACCAGAAGGTCATACAGATCAAGGAAGTCAAGTTCCGACCCAAGATCGACGAGCATGACTACGAGTTCAAGAAGAATCACATCATTCGGTTTCTGAAGGAGGAGAACAAAGTCAAAGCCACGGTGATGTTCCGTGGAAGAGAAGTGACCCACTCAGAAATCGGAACGCAGATTCTGACCCGATTGCAGCAGGAGCTCGGCGATCTGGCCAGCATCGAGAAGCATCCCAAACTGGAAGGCTACTCGATGACCATGATTCTGACCCCGAAAAACAAGTAGAGCCTCAAACACCCGAAAAAGTGCTGACAGCGACAGCCGAGGGGCTGACCGCCTGACAACTCACAGGGTAGCGAGTCGTTTTTGTCTTACCCGCAGGGGGAACATAGAGATGAAGCAGAAACTGAAGACGAAAAGAGCGGCAGCAAAAAGGTTTAAGCTGACCGGGACAGGCAAGATCAGGATGGCGCATAGTTTTCATAGTCACATCCTGACCAAGAAGAGTGCGAAACGAAAGAGGCGTCTGGTCAAAAAAGCGAACCTCTCACCTGCCGACATGAAGCGGGTGAAAAGGATGCTGCTCCTCGCCTAGGGTCTAAAGTCAAAGGTCAGGTTTCGGCCAACGAATAACACGGATAACGCGGATCGATCCGCGTTATCCGTGTTATTCGTTGGCCCACCTGAGCCGTGACTCTCCACACCTTGGGAAATCAGGAATTGGAATAATATGGCACGTGTAAAACGCGGTAACAAAAGAGTTCAGCGTCGCAAGAAGATCCTTGGGCTAGCCAAGGGATATCGACTGACCAAGGGTAAGCTTCACCGCCAGGCAAAGGAACAGGTCATCAAGTCTCTGGCCTATGCCTACCGCGATCGGCGACAGAAGAAACGCGTGCGGCGCAGCCTTTGGATCGTCCGAATCACCGCAGCCGCCAAACTGAATCAATTTTCCTACAGCCGGCTGATGCATGGTCTGAAGATCGCGGGCGTCGATCTGAACCGAAAGGTTTTGGCGGACATCGCAGTACGGGATCCGCAGGGTTTCGGTCAACTGGTCGAGAAGGCGCGTCAGGCGATCGGTTAGAGTCATGGCAACAGTCGAGCATCTGCCTCCCTTGTGGGACGCTTTCCGTAGAGATCTGGCCGAGGTCTCCACTAATGACGCCCTGACCGAACTTCGTGACAAGTACCTGAGCCGGAATCGGGGCGTCGTCACCCTGGAGTTGAAGAAGCTTGGCCAGCTGCCTGCCCAGGAAAGACCTCAAGCCGGGAAGCTGCTTAACGAACTCAAAGTCCAAGTCGAAGAGGCCTTAGCTGAGAAAGCCCGCGAAATCAGCGCGAGGGAGCACTCTGCCCGCTACCAGGCCGAGCGAGTCGACGTCACCCTGCCCGGATACGCCTACCATATTGCCAGCCGTCACCCGATTCGCCGCGCTCTCGAGGAGATGGAGCAGATCTTTGTCAGCATGGGCTTCTCGGTGATGTCCGGGCCGGAAGTCGAGCTCGATTATTACAACTTCGAGGCTCTGAATATCCCGAAAGGCCACCCGGCTCGCGATGCTCAGGATACCCTCTACATCACTGAGAATCTCCTCCTGCGCGCCCACACTTCTCCTGTCCAGATCAGGACTATGGAGAAGCAAAAACCACCGGTCAGGATCATAGCGCCTGGACGGGTCTTCAGGCGTGACGCGGTCGATGCCACTCACAGTCCCATGTTCCACCAGATGGAAGGCTTGGTTGTCGACCAAGGGATCACGCTTGCCGACCTGAAAGGGACGCTTGAAATGTTCCTGAAAGCCTTCTTTTCCGCGGACACTCGAATCCGGCTCAGGCCCAGCTACTTCCCGTTCGTCGAGCCGGGCGCCGAGGTGGATGTGAGCTGCATCTTCTGCGGAGGGAAGGGCTGCAGCATCTGCAAGCAGAGCGGATGGATCGAGATCATGGGAGCCGGAATGGTCAACCCCCGGGTTTTCCGGATTCTCGGGTATGACCACGAGAAGTACACGGGATTCGCCTGGGGCATGGGCGTGGATCGGATCGTCATGCTCAAGTATCAGGTCGAAGATCTGCGCCTGCTTTTTGACAACGACATCCGGTTCTTAAGTCAGTTCTAAGGTTCACGGTTCACCGGTTCGCAGTTCTGGGTTCTAAGTTCTGGGTTCTAAGTTCAGGGTTCTCGGTTAGCTGAGAGCAGGAAGCAGGCTTTGAATCCCTGAACTCTGAACCACGGAACTTAGAACTCAGAACTGTGAACCGGTGAACCGTGAACGGGTGAACCCTGAACCCTGAACCTTTTTCGCCATGAACATCAGCTACAACTGGCTGCAGGATTTTGTGGATTTGAAGGAACTGGGCGTCGACCCGCCTCTTGTCGCCGACGCCCTGACGTCGATTGGACTGGCTGTCGAGGGTGTCGAGTCTAATTCCTCCGATCAGATCTTCAACATCGAGGTGACCAGCAACCGGCCTGACTGCCTGAACCACTTGGGAGTCGCCCGTGAGCTTGCCGCTCATTTCCGACTGAATCTCCGCACCCCGGATATCTCAGACTTGCCTGCGCAGCAGCCGGCTGATGCCTATCCGACTTCCGTCGTGATCGAGGATCCGGAGCTCTGCCCGCAATATTCGGCGCGAATCATGACCGGGGTGCAGGTCGACGAGTCCCCCGCCTGGCTAAAAGAGAAGCTTGTCGCGGTCGGGCAGCGACCGATCAACAACATCGTCGATATCACAAACTACGTCCTGCTGTTGCTTGGTCATCCACTGCACGCGTTCGATTACGAAAAGCTGGACGAAAACAGGATCGTGGTGAGAACGGCCCGCCCGGGCGAGAGGATTGTCACTCTCGACGGTGTCGACCGGAGTTTGCAGCCGGGAATGCTCGCGATCTGCGACGCCTCGAAACCCGTCGCGCTCGCAGGAGTGATGGGGGGTCAGGAGAGCGAGATTTGCCTCCAGACTCAGACCATCCTGCTCGAAAGCGCGTACTTCAACCCCAAGTCGATAAGGGCGACGTCTAAAGCCCTCGGTCTCCGGACGGAAGCATCCTATCGCTTTGAGCGCGGCGCTGACCCGGAAATGCCGGTGAAAGCGCTAAACCTGGCTAGCCGTCTGATTCAGCAAATCGCCTCCGGTCAAACTGTCGGACCCGTTGTCGACACGCACCCGGTCACTTGTCCCCGGGCGGTCGTCCAGCTTCGGCAAGAGCGAATACGCCAGGTCGTGGGTATTGACATAGAGGCGGACTTTGTCACCGAAATTCTGGAACGGCTCCAGTTCCAGTTTGACGGCCGTAGCGACGGCAACTGGCGAGTGATTGTACCCGGTTTTCGCGTGGATGTCGGGCAGGAAGACGATCTGGTGGAGGAGGTCGCGCGTCACTACGGGTACGACAGCGTTCCCAGCACCTATCCGAAACCCGCTACCGCCGGCCATTTCCTGCCGAACCGGACACACGAGCAGTTGTTGCTCCAGCGGCTTCGCGCCTTTGGTTTCTACGAGGCGATCGACTATATCTTCAGCACGCCTGATCAGGAAAAGATGTTCTTCTGCGCATCCACACCCATGGTTGCGATCGCCAACCCGCTGACGGAGGAAGATACTCATCTAAGAACCAGCCTGGTTCCCGGCCTCGTCAATTCCGTCCGACGGAATATGAATCACGGGACCCGGGAAATTCGGCTTTTCGAGCTCGGACACATCTTCAGGCAGTCCAAAGATGAGAAGGGACCTACCGGCGAACCTTTGCTCGAGGAGCAGCGCCTGGGGATCGTGGCGACCGGGACATTTTATCGCCCCTACTGGAGCCAGGTCGGGGATGATTTCCGTTTCTTCCACCTGAAAGGGATCGTAGAGGAGTTGATCGGCGGGCTGGGCTACCGCGCGGTTTTCCGTGCTACCGAGACAACTCCCTTTTTGCACCCGGGGGTTGCAGCCGAGGTCCTGGTCGACGGTCAGCCGATCGGTGTGGCTGGAGAACTAAGTCCGGAGCTTCATGAAAACTTCAAATTCCTGCAGCGGGTCTATGTGGCCGAGCTGACACTCGACGGGCTTTACTCGAAGTCGGTTGCAGAACCGCAGTACACGCCGCTGCCCCGTTTCCCGAGTACCGAACGCGACCTGTCTTTTGTAGTTGACAAAGGCATCGAATACGGTAGAATAACAGCTGCTATTAAATCGTTGAACGTCGCGAACTTACGTGATGTTCAGCTGATCGATCTCTACCAAGGCCAAAAACTTCCCACTGGCAAGGTCAGTCTTGCTGTACGTCTGACCTTCGCTGATCTCACACGTACGCTGACGCAGGACGAAGTCAACAAGTCGGTTGATTTGGTTTCCGGCATGTTGAAGCGGGAATTTCAAGCTGAGCAGCGTTCGTGACAGTTCAAACGTAGGCGGTAATGGTAACGTGGCGTCTTTTGGTCGACGCCCAAAGCCGAAGCTTGCGTGGGAGACCGGCTCGTGACAGACAGAGCTCTAGCCCGCTTGGAAGAATCGTTGGTTCGGGTAGTCGAGCTCTTGAAAAAAGTCCAAGCCGAGAATTCCGAGCTCAGAGCTGTGATCCAACAACTTAAAGACGATCTGGAGGAACTCAAAAGAGAGAACTGCGCTAAAGGCGAGCTCATTGAGAAGTTGGAAAATGACCGTCTTGAGATCCGGTCCCGAGTGGAGAAGATTATCACCAAGGTCAGCACTCTGGAGAAGCCTGTGGGGGAAGCAAGTTCGAGGATGGAGTGAAGAATGGGTGACGGTTCAGAGCGAATTACCACGGTTGAAATATACGGGCAGAGCTATCACGTACGAGGCCTCAGCTCTCCCGAGTACATCGCCCAGTTGGCGGCTTTTGTCGACGAGAGGATGCGAGAGGTTTCTGAATTTACCCCAACTGTGGATACTCTGAAAGTAGCTATCCTGGCGGCCCTGAATATCGCCGACAAGTACCTGACCGCCAGGAAGAAGCTTCAGACTGTCGAGCAACTCGTGGCAGACAGAACCGAGAAGATGCGAGCTTCGCTGGACTCGGTCCTGCACCCTGATTCTCCTTGACAGTCTTGTCGACGCAGCGATCGGGTGACAGTTGGCTCGGTCACATCGAAACGCTGCCGAGGTTGTTATAAGATGGATTTATCTCCCTGCGATGCTCGTGATGGTGAGTAGAAATTGAGCTAACGTAGATTGAATCGGGGACCTGAGTCCGCCGGCGGTGTGCCGTTCCCTCGTCGGAAATGCCTAAAGCCGGAGGCAGGGTTGCCAATCTGCTTCTGCAGGGTTCAATCTCACGAGCCACACGGCAAAGCGGGGAATTCCCCCAATCTTCTTCCAAGCAGCCAGCTGTCAAGCTGGCGTGACGGTTAGCCGGCGCGTTCTTGCGCTGATCAACCCCGCGCCTGCCGTCAGCCGTTCGGACCTTCTCAAGACCTATAAGCGGGAGAGTCGGTATGGAGTACATCATCGGTGGTGCTGTTCTTGCCGCCGCCATCGCCGTCTGGTACGTGCTCAAGGTTCGAGTTGTGGACCAGCGGCTCAGACAGGCCCAGGAGTCTGCAGCCGAGATTCAGCGCAAGGCGGGTGAAGAGGCCGAGAAGATAAGGAAAGAGAAACTGGTCGAGGCAAAAGACCAGATATTCGCCTGGCGGACGGACGCCGAACAGCAGATCCAGGAACGGCGGCGGGATTTTGGCGTACAGGAACGCCGGCTGGCTCAGAAGGAAGACAACATCCAGAGAGCCGAACAAACGCTGGCGCGTAAAGAACGCGAGTGCGAATCGCGCGTGGAGGGTGTCAGGAAGCGGGAACAAAAGGCCGCTGACAGTGAGGCCAAGCTGGACCAGCTGCTCGTCGAGAACACACGCCGGCTCGAGGCTTTGGCAGGGATGAGCTCCGAGGAAGCGAAGAGGCAGCTGATCAAGACCGTCGAAAACGAAGCCTTGCGGGAAGCAGCGATCCTCGCGAAGCGGATCGAAGAGGACGCGCACGAAAAAGCCGAACGCGAGGCGCGCAAGATCATCACGCAGGCCATTCAGCGTTGTGCCGCCGAACATGTCGTCGAGTCGACAGTCTCCGTCGTTGATCTGCCGTCAGAGGACATGAAAGGCCGGATCATCGGGCGAGAAGGCCGCAATATCCGGGCTCTCGAACAGGCCACCGGCGTTGACTTAATCGTCGATGACACCCCCGAGGCGGTTATTCTTTCGGGCTTTGATCCCCTGCGCCGCGAGATCGCCAAGCTTTCCATCGAGCGGTTGATCAAAGACGGCCGGATCCACCCGGCTCGCATTGAAGAGGTCGTTGTTAAGGTGCAGGAGGAAATGGAGTCCAAGCTTTTGGAGGACGGCGAGCAGATCGCTTTTGAGCTCGGCATTCATGACATGCACAAGGAGCTGCTCCGCCACCTTGGCCGGCTCAAGTATCGCACCAGCTACGGTCAGAACGTCCTTTACCATTGCCGGGAAGTCGCGTACCTGGCAGGAATCATGGGCCGTGAAGTGGGTGCGAACGTGGACATCTGCAAGAGGGCCGGCTTGATCCATGACATCGGCAAGGCCGTCGACCGGGACCTCGAGGGCACACACCTCCAGCTTGGCGTGGACTTAGCCAGGAAACACGGCGAAAACGGTGAAGTGATTCACGCCATGGAAGCCCACCACTTTGACGTGGATTTCAAGACACTCGAGGCCGTCCTTGTCCAGGCTGCCGATGCCATTTCCGCAGCCAGGCCCGGCGCCCGGCGCGAGGTGTTGGAGAATTACGTCAAACGCCTCGAAAAGCTCGAGTCTATCGCCGTCTCGTTTAATGGTGTGGCGAAAGCATTCGCGCTGCAGGCCGGGAGAGAGATTCGAATCATCGTCGAGAGCGGCAGAGTCTCGGATGAACAAGCCTACTGGCTGGCCAAAGACATCGCCAAAAAAATCGAGAGCGACCTGCAGTACCCGGGGCAGATTCGAGTCACGGTCATTCGAGAAATGCGTGTCGTCGATTACGCCAAATAGCTCGGGAATTTTCACCATAGAGACACAGAGAACACAGAGAAGGAAGGATGAAGGATGAAGGATGAAGAAAAGCCAATCTGACACGGCTTTTCTTCATCCTTCATCCTTCATCCTTCATCCTTCCTTCTCTGTATCCTCTGTGTCTCTGTGGTGAAATCAAACCATGAAGATCCTCTTCGTCGGAGACATTGTCGGACGCCCGGGCAGGAAACTTCTCAAGGACCATCTCTCGGCAGTCCAGGGAGAGCATGACGTTGACTATACGATTGTCAACGTCGAGAACGCCGCCGGCGGCTACGGCATCACTCCTTCGCTGGCTGAGGAAATCCTCGCCTATGGCGTGGACGTGATGACCACTGGCAATCACATTTGGGACAAGCGCGAGGTCTTTGACTACCTGAACCGAGAACCGCGGCTGCTGCGCCCGGGCAACTACCCCAAGGGCGCGCCCGGCAGCTTTGTCCACATTGGAGAAAGCAGGACCGGGACGCCCGTGGCGGTCATGAATCTTCAGGGCCGGGTCTTCATGCCTCTGACTGACTGTCCCTTCCGCCTTGCCGAGAAGGAGGTGCAAAGGATTGCCCGGGAGACCCGAGTCATCGTCATCGATTTCCATGCCGAGGCTACTTCAGAGAAGATGGCGCTCGGCTGGTTCCTGGATGGCCGGATCTCGGCGATCATCGGCACCCACACGCACATTCCCACCGCCGACTGGAGGGTTCTCCCGAAAGGGACGGCCTACATCTCAGACGTCGGAATGACGGGTCCCTACGATTCGATCATTGGGATGGAAGTGGAGGGATCCCTGTCCCGCTTCCTGACCGGTTTGGCTAACCGCATGGAAGTCGCGTCCGATAATGCACGCTTTTCGGCGGTGTTGCTGGACATCGACGAAAGCACGGGGTTGGCAAGATCGATCCGGAGGATAGAGAGGTAACCTCAAAACGGAAACAGTGGACTACGTCGACGATATGGACTAAGTGGACACGGAGCCAGTCCACTTCGTCCATATCGTCCACTTCGTCCATGGCAGTCAGACTCTCCCCAACACTTGCCTCAGGAACCGCCCGGTGTGCGACGTTTCCACACGGGCGACCTCCTCTGGAGTGCCCGCTGCGACCACGTACCCGCCTTCTTCTCCGCCTTCGGGGCCGAGATCGATGATCCAGTCGGCCGACTTGATTACGTCGAGGTTATGCTCAATGACGATAATGGTCGCGCCGTGGCTCAGGAGTTTGTCAAAAGCGCGCATCAGCTTGTGAATGTCGTCAAAATGCAACCCGGTGGTGGGCTCATCGAAAATGAATAAGGCTTTCGGCGACGTGGGCTTAGAGAGGTACGACGCAAGCTTGATACGTTGAGCCTCGCCTCCCGACAATGTACTTGCCGGTTGACCCAATCGGAGATACCCGAGACCGATTTCCTGGAGCACTTTGAGCTTTCGGACCAGCGAGGCATGCGCCTTGAAGAACTCCAGCGCCTCGTGCACTGTGAGGTCGAGAACCTCGGCGATGTTCTTCCCTTTGAAGGTAATCTCCAAAATCTTGCTCTTGAACCGCGTCCCTTTGCACTCCTCGCATAAGAGCTCAACGTCGGCCAGGAACTGCATCTCGACCGTCACCACGCCCGATCCCTGGCAGTTCTCGCACCGTCCGCCGGGAACGTTGAAGGAAAAATGCCCGGGAGCGAGATTATGCGCCTTAGCCTCCCGGGTTGCGGCGAAGATCTGCCGGATGTCGTCAAACGCCTTGATGTAGGTGATGGGATTGGACCGGGGGGTCCTGCCAATCGGCGTCTGATCGACCAGGAGCACGTCTGTGAATTCCTGCCAGCCCTCGATGCTGTCGTGTTCCCCGACCGGCTCGCTGGCCACTCCTTTCAGCTTTCTGAGCCCTGGATACAAAATGTCCTGGACGAACGTCGATTTCCCTGATCCTGAGACGCCCGTGATACAGGTGAGAACGCCAGACGGGACCCGGACGTCGATGTTTTTCAAGTTGTGTTGTCGCGCTCCTCGCACGACCAGGGCCCGACCGTTGGCGGGGCGGCGGAAGACGGGTACCGGTATCCTCAGATGTCCAGCCAGGTAGCGGCCGGTAAGTGATACCGGGTTTGCGACCAATGAAGCCAGGTCCCCGCTGTGGATCAAGTTGCCGCCGAGCTCTCCGGCGCCTGGGCCGAGATCCAGGATGTAGTCCGCAGCCTCGATCATCTGCTTTTCGTGCTCGACGACCAGCACGCTGTTTCCGTGATCTCTGAGCTGTTTGAGAATATCGATCAGTCGTGATTCATCACGAGGATGAAGCCCAATCGAAGGTTCGTCGAGCACGTAGAGGGTGCCGACCAGGGACGAAGCGAGAGAGGCCGCAAGCTGAATCCGCTGCATCTCGCCGCCGCTCAGGCTCGACGTGACGCGGTCAAGCGACAGGTAGTCGAGTCCGACTTTGACCAGGAATTCCAGGCGCTGGCGCACCTCCTTGAGGAGCTTTTCGGCGACCACCTCGTCGGAAGGCGAAAGCTGAAGGCTGTCGAAAAACTGTCGGACCTCGGAGATCGGCCGATTGGTCAGTTCGGTGATTCGCTTGCCTCCGACGTACACATCGCGCGCCTCCTGGCACAGCCGCTCGCCCCCACAATCCGGGCATCGGGCGTAACCGCGGTAACGGCTGATGAAGATGCGGACATGCATCTTGTACTTCTTGCGCTCGAGATAACGGAAGAACCCTCGGACTCCTGGAAACCCACGCTCGCCCTCCCACACCTTGCGCCGGAATTCCTCCGGTAGCTGTTGGTAGGGCACGTCGGTCGGTATTCCTCGCGATTCCGCGTAGCTTAAAAGCTTCTTCTGGAACTTCTTGTATTTCGGCTTCGTGAAGGGGTCGACCGGTCCGGCTTCAAGGGTCAGTCGGGGATCGGGAATCACCAGGTCCGGATCGATCGTGATGGTATTGCCGAAGCCCTGACAGGTCGGACAAGCGCCGAACGGATTGTTGAAGGAGAACAGGCGCGGTTCAGGTGTGCGATAGGTGATGGCGCAGTATTGGCACTCAAAGCGATCCGTAAACCGCAATCTGCGCTCGGCCCGCTGCTGTTCCGGGTTGGCTAGAAGTACTGCTTCCGCCACACCGTTTCCTTCCCGATAGCAGGTGTCGATTGAATCCGCGAGCCGCTCCGCAATTCCCTCCTCGATCACGAGGCGGTCGACCAGTATCGAAATCCGGCCCAGGTCTTCGGCAGAAGGCGTCCAATCGGGGAGCTGTCTGACCGTTGCTCCCTCAGGACTGTAAAGAACCAGGCGGTGGAAGCCTTGCTTGAGCAGGTTCTCCCGGATCTGCTCGAGCGGCATTCTTTGCCCATCCCCTTCGGAATGAAGATCGAGGAGGCTGTTCTCAAAAGGGAAGCAGACATAGAGCCGAGAACCCTCCGGGAGCGTCTGCAACTGATCAACGATATGATCGACGGTGTCTTTTTGAACCGTTCGCCCACATCCCCGGCAGATGATTTTCCCGACGCGGCCGTAGAGCAGCCGGAGATAGTCGTAAATCTCGGTGGCCGTTCCGCAGGTGGAACGTGGGTTACGCGAGGTGTTCTTCTGCCTGATTGCGATCGCCGGGCTCAGGCCCGAAATCTCGTCGACTTGCGGGCGATTGATGCGCTCCAGGAACTGGCGTGCATAGGCCGAGAGGGACTCGACGTAGCGACGTTGGCCCTCGGCGTAGAGGGTGTCGAATGCCAGGCTGGATTTGCCTGACCCGCTGACTCCAGTCACAACCGTGAGGCTGTTGAGCGGAATGCTGACGTCCACGTTCCGCAGGTTGTTCTGGCGGGCGCCCTTTATTTGAATGCAATTGCTCGGTACTTCTTGATCCGCCATGGCGAAAATAGCGAGTCTACCACAAAAGCCATCGTGCTATAGTGGATCTCAATGAAGGTCAAAGAGATCAGGCCCCGAGCGGTCGTCCCGGGAGGGATCACCCGCGTTGAAGTTGAGGGGCTGAGCGGCGTGACCGACCTGCGTGTTGAAATCGGGGAAGTCGAAGCTCAATTCTTGGGCGCCTCTCCCAGTGCCCTCACGCTGAAAGTCCCGGAAGGGGCTTCCGGAAACGGATTGGTGATCTACCAAGGGCAAAGCAGGGCTCGAAGCTCCGTCAAGCTGGCCCGACTGCTTGCCCAGGAGCTTTATTCCGTTTCGAATCCGGTCGTCGATGACAACGGCTCGGTCTACTGTGCCTTCAGCGGTGCCCGGGGCGAAAAAGTCCCTTTCTCCGTCTATGTCGTCGATTCCGACGGTAATAAGCAACCGTTCCTCGCCGAGATCGTGAACGCGACCGGTTTAGCGATTGGGCCGGACAAGCAGCTTTATATCACCAGCCGCCATACCGGGACGGTCTATCGATCCAGTTTTGACAAGCAGCTGGAAAAATACATTGATGGGCTCGGATTGGCGACCGGGATCGCTTTCGACGCGGATGGGAACATAATCCTCGGCGACCGGGGCGGCAGCTTGTACCGCATCTCTCCGGATCGGCAGGTTTCTTTGCTTTGCGAGCTGGAGCCAAGTGTTTCGGCCTACCATCTGGCCGCTGCTCCCGACGGAAGCATTTTCGTGACCGGGCCCACCCTGTCGACTCAGGACTCGATATACCGGGTCTCGAGGGACGGCCAGATCGAGGTGTTTTTCAAGGGTCTGGGAAGACCGCAGGGTATGGCGTTTGACCGCGACGGGAACCTCCAGGTCGCCGCCTCCTTCCAGGGCAAGAAAGGCATCTACACCTTCCGGGGAAAGAAACCGGAATGGACCATTTCGGGCCCCATGCTCATTGGCCTCGCCTACACTCCAGCCAAAGATCGACTCTACCTGGTTGATTCCAATAATCTTTACGCGCTAGACCTTAGTTAATTCCAACAGCGCCGTGAGCGTAGAGTCTTTGAAGCACGGACTCCGATGGACTAAGTGGACGTTGTGGACGAAGTGGACAAGGCGAATTTCCGCCTGTCCACTTCGTCCACAACGTCCACTCAGTCCATCGGAGTTCGACCCGGCTGGTTCTTGAAAATTTCGTACAGAATCTTGGGCGAGCGCAGCAGAATCTTCATTGCCAGTTGCTTGTAAGTCAGGCGGCCGGCAATCAGGTCGTTTTGCGCTTTTCGGATCACCGCGCTATCCCGGGTTAACGCGAGCATCCGGTTAATGAATGTGTCGCCGGCGAAGTTCTTGCGATAGAAACGGGTCTTCAGGCGCGCCGCCTGGATCAACTCGGCGCCGAAGTCGTTGCGCCACCCAGCCGTATATGTGGAAGGCTGCCCGGCGAGTAACGCCGACGCCAACAACTCGGCTGAGCGCATGGCGTACGCTATCCCTTCCGCAGTGATGGGATCGGCAAACCCGGCGGCATCCCCGATAAGCGCCCAATTGCCGTCTCCCACGTTGAGCCGATCGAACGCCTTTTGGGTCAGCGTCGGAACCGGGGCCGCATAGCCTCTCAGCCCGGACGAATCTTCCAGCCCGCACAGATCCTTCAAAAACAGGTTGAGCCGATGGTAGAGCTCCGGAGAGGAAAGAGCCCTGTAGGTATTTATGATTCCTACTGAGGCGTGATCGACTCGCGGAAATGACCAGAGGTAACCGTCCAGGTTCGGATCCAGGAACCGGATGTGGATCGAGTCTGAGGGGGAGGATTGGGGGACATAGTACCCGAGAGTGACGGAAAGGTCGGCGGGATCAAAGGGCTCGGCCAGCCGCTTCCTGACAATACTCGTTGCTCCGTCAGCGCCGACCAGGAAGTCACACGTCTCGGTTCCGCCTCCGGAGTCGCGAACCAGCCAGGCTCCCGATTCCCGCTCAAACCCGGTGACTCTCCGCTGCAGGACCCGGCACCCACGTTGGCGTGCTTGTTCCCGAAGAAACCCGTCCAGCTCGAACCGCGAGTATATCCAGATCGGCTCGCGCAGTTGAAGGTGCACAGACCGGTGCCCGCTCGACTGGTAATAAAGGTCATAAACCTGGTTCTTTGGGATCGAAGCTCCCGGGAAGATCGGGTACCGTCGCGTAATCTTCGCGGTGCAACCGCCCCCGCACGGTTTTTCCCTCGGCGGGCGGCCTTCAAACAACATGCAGTCGAAGCCTTCTCTGGCGAGCAGGTAACAGAGGAAACTGCCCGCCACTCCGCCCCCGATCACCCCGACGCGCATGTGCTATTATAGCCCGTCGCCCGGAGCGGCGATTTCTGCCAGGGGCGGTGGACGACGTGGACGTAGTGGACCAAGTGGACCCTGCTTCCTTGTCCACTACGTCCACATCGTCCACGTCGTCCACAATAAGCATGCAATTTACCTTCACCGTCACACATGCGGACACGTCGACCCGGGCGCGTTGCGGGGTCTTGACGACGCCGCACGGCAGCATCGATACCCCTGTCTTCATGCCCGTCGGCACGGCCGGCACGGTGAAAGCAATGCCGCAAGAATGGCTTGAGAGCCTCGGCGCTCAGATCATCCTGAGCAACACTTACCACCTTTACTTGCGGCCGGGCGAGGAAGTGATCAGCCATCTCGGAGGACTGCACCGCTTCATGGCGTGGGATAGGCCGATTCTGACCGACAGCGGGGGGTACCAGGTTCTCAGTCACGAGGCGCTCCGGAAGATCTCCGAAGAGGGCGTCCATTTCCACTCTCACTTGGACGGAAGCGCCCACTTTTTCTCGCCGGAGCGAGCCATCGAAATCCAGCAACTGCTGGGAGCCGATATCATCATGGCTTTCGACGACTGCACTGCTTACCCGGTAACCGTCGAGCAGGCCGCCGAGTCGATGCGGCGCTCGATGCGTTGGGCGGAACGCTGCCGCCGGGTTCACACTGATGACAGCCAGGTGCTCTTCGGGATAGTGCAGGGAAGCGTGTTTCCCGAGTTGCGCAAGGAGAGTTTGGAACGGCTGTGCGAGATCGGTTTTTTTGGTCTGGCTTTGGGAGGTTTGAGCGTCGGCGAACCCAAGTTGCTGACGTACGAAACGATACAAAGGGTGAGTGAATGGATACCGCCCGGTCCCCGGTACGTCATGGGGGTCGGTACTCCGCTCGATCTGGTCGAATGCGTCAAGCACGGGGTGGACCTGTTTGATTGTGTCCTGCCGACTCGAAATGCCCGGAACGGAACCCTCTACACGTGGAAGGGCAAGATCAGCATCAAGAACGCTCGTTACCGGAAGGATGAAGAGCCGATCGACCGGGACTGCGCCTGCCTGGTGTGCCGGCGGTACTCACGAGCTTATCTCCGGCACTTATATGTCGCGAATGAGATGGTGGGGAGCATATTCAACACCTATCACAACCTGCATTTTTACCTTGACCTCATGGCGAAAGTTCGAGAGAGTATCCGGCTTAATTCCTTCCCGGATTGGGAGCGAAAATTCAGGGGGCAATATGTCGTATCCGAATGAAATTTGATATACTTCGCACTTTGTTTTCTCTGTCGGAATTTGAAATAGTGGCCTTATGATTCAACCTCTTCTAGCGCAGCAAAATCCGTCGGCTGGAATTCTCAGCCTGATGCCGATTCTCCTCATCTTCGTAATCTTCTACCTGCTGATCTATCGGCCGATGCGCAAGCGGCAGAGAATGCAGGAAGAGATGATATCGAATCTGAAGAACGGGGATAAGGTGATTACGAACGGGGGCATTTACGGCACCGTCGCCGGGCTCAAAGAGAATACGCTGGTTCTCAAGGTCGCGGACACCGTGAAGATCGAAGTCGCGAAGAATGCCATTGCCTCCTTACAGCCCGTTTCCAGGGAGCCCGCTGCCAAGTAGTCCGTAACGCCCCCGAAAAGAGCGGTTTGGTGATGAAAAAGAATCTGAAATATCGGTTACTCGTAGTTTTGTTAATTACCGGAGTGTGCATCTACCTCTTTGTGCCTCCTTCGAAGAAGCTCAACCTGGGCTTGGACTTAAGAGGCGGGATCCACCTGGTTCTCCAGGTCGTGATTCACGACGCGCTCCTGGCCGAAGCCGAGCAGGTGCGGGATCGAATTGATGGTCAGCTCCGCGAGAAAGAGGTCGCTTTTAGCGAGAGCCGGACGGTGGACAAGGCGAACTCCCCGGAGATCGAGATCCGGGGCGTTCCTCCAGATGCCCAGCCGGCGGTCGAGCAACAGCTGCGTGACTATTCTTCGAGCTGGACGTTTCAGACCCGCTTTGGCGATAACCAGGTTGACTATGTCCTGCAGATGGTTCCTGCTGTACGAAAGGCTCTTGCCCAGCAGACAGTCGCCCAGGCGCGCGAGACGATCCGGAACCGAATCGACCAGTACGGCGTGGCCGAACCGTCGATCACGGTCTATGGCAGCGGCGATGTGCCTGACCAGATCATCGTAGAACTGCCGGGAGTTGACGATCCGGGCCGCGTCATCAACCTGATCAAGAGCACAGCCCGCTTGGAACTAAAGTTGGTTCACCCGGAGAAGAGCAATCCTTTCTCCAGCCAGGAATCAGCGATACAAGCATTTGGCGGAAAGCTTCCCGAGGGATACGGAGTTCTCCCGTATCGAGACATCAACGAAACCGGTGGCCAGACGCAGTACCTGGTCGTTCGGAAAGCGCCTTCGGTCACCGGACGACACCTGAAGAACGCCCGGCGCAGCCAGGATTCGTTCACCGGCCGGGCTGAGGTTTCATTTTTCCTTAATACAGAAGGCGTCGATTTGTTTTCGCGGACGACTGAGCAGAACGTCGGCAATCGTTTGGCCATCGTCCTTGATGACGAGGTGCGGTCAGCGCCAGTCATCGAATCCAAGATTGCCTCCGACTCGGCCCGCATCACCGGGACCTTCTCCTCGGAACAGGCCGAGGACCTCGCCCTGGTTCTCCGCTCCGGAGCACTGCCTGCCCGGATTTCGATCCTTGAAAACCGGATTGTGGGGCCCTCTTTGGGGATGGACTCGATTCGGAGCGGGATCATGGCTTCGCTGGTTGGCATGGGCCTTGTTCTACTGGCCATGGTCATTGTCTACCGCCTGGCGGGGGTCAACGCTATTATCTGCCTGATCATCAACGTGCTCATTCTGCTCGGCGTTCTTGGTTATTTCAGGGCTACGCTGACATTGCCCGGCATCGCGGGCATCATTCTCACGATAGGTATGGCGGTCGATGCGAACATATTGATCTTCGAAAGGATCAAGGAGGAACTCCGTTTAGGCAAAACGGTGCGAAGCGCCGTTGAGGCCGGCTTTAACCGGGTGTTTACCACCATCCTCGATACCAATATCACCACCCTCATCGCGGCTGTGTTTTTGTTCCAGTTCGGGACTGGTCCAATTCGAGGATTTGCCATCACTCTGGCAGTTGGTTTGATCGCTAATGTATTCGCCGCCACCTTCGTTTCGCGAGCCATTTTTGACTGGTATCTGCAAAGAAGAGAAGTGGTAAAACTTTCAATTTAATTTGGGAACAAATCGCCGCCGCCGGTTACTAAAACAACTGGATTCGGCGGAATCGTTAGGGACTTACTATGGAGATATTTGCGAATCCAAAAATTGACTGGCTAGGCAAGAAGTGGATCTTCTTGGGCATATCGGCGTTTCTTGCCGTGGCCGGCCTGGTCTCGATCTTGACCAAAGGACTGAACCTCGGTATTGACTTCACCGGCGGCACCCTGGTTTACGTCAAGTTCAGAGAAGAGCCCCGGCTTGATCAGCTTCGAAGCGCGCTAGCATCGGCTGGAATCAAGGCGGAAGAGGTTACCCGGTACGGTGACCCTGATGAACACCAGGTTCAGATAAGGATGGCAAGAATTGCTACCGAAGCCACTCAAGACTTAAGCCTGGAAAGCAACAAGATCATTGAGGCGCTCAGGGGACAGTTTGACAAGGGGGCGCCCGCAGGCGGGGTTGATCTGAACAACATCTCTCGGTCAAGCCTGACGCAGCAGTTGCAACAGATGGATCCCGAGGGCTTTGGTAAGAGGGCCTCGGTCTCTGACACTGCGCAGCACTATACCGACCTCGCCAATCGCATCATCGATTATCGGACCGAGCAGGGCGGGGTTATCCGGAACTTCTCTGAGTTGTCCGGCGCCGGAGTGCCCGCTCCCGTGATCAAGGCTCTCGAACAGAGAGCTTACCTCGGCAACTTTACTGTTGTCAGCGTTGAGAGCGTGGGGCCGAAGGTAGGAAACGAGCTCCAGACCCGGGCTCGCAATGCGATTTTGGCGTCGCTCGTAGGCATGCTCATCTACATTGCCTTTCGTTTCAAACCCATCTATGGGGTCGCAGGCGTCATCGCGCTGTTTCACGATGTCTTTATTACGGTCGGCCTGTTCTCGCTTACCGGTAAAGAGATTAGTCTCAACGTGATAGCGGCTCTGCTGACGCTTGTCGGCTACTCGATAAATGATACTATTGTGATATTTGACAGAGTGAGGGAGAATCTGAAGCTGGTTCGGCGAGCGGATCTCGCGACGATCATCAATCTGAGCGTCAACCAGACGCTGAACCGGACGATCCTGACGTCGGGGATGACTTTCCTGGCGGTCATGGCGCTTTATCTGTTCGGCGGCGACGTTCTCAATGGTTTCTCGTTCGCTTTGGTCATCGGCATCATAATCGGTTGCTACTCGACTCTAGCCATTGCCAGCCCGGTGGTCTTGTGGTGGCAGACTTATCAGGACCGAAGAAACAAGGCTGCTAAGGCGGCGACGGCTTAGGCTCGATAGAAAGGAAGAGGGAAAACAGATGTTTGACCATTTGATCGAATCTGCTCCGCACAAGGCAGGGCGGTCAAAAAGCACGTTCCTGGTCTCCCTGATGGTACACGCGATAGCGATTTCAATCCTGATCCTGATCCCGCTGATCTACTACCAAGGGCTACCCGAACAGGAGCTGCTGACGTTCTTGGCGCCTCCGCCGCCGCCGCCACCGCCGCCACCGCCACCTCCACCGCCGGCCCCCTCTCAGATGAAGCCGGCAGAGGTGCGGATAGTCAAGATGGATGCGTCCAAGTTCCAGATGCCGACCGAGATTCCCAAGGAAATCCCGCCGCCGATGGACGACATTCCGGAATACTCCAGTGTTGCCGGAGGTGTCACAGGTGGAGTGCCGGGCGGAGTTCCCGGAGGTGTTGTCGGCGGAGTTCCGGGTGGCGTCGTAGGTGGCGTACTGGGTGGCGTGCCGAAATCGGCCGCACCACCACCGCCTCCTCCTTCACGGCGGAAAGAGCCGGTGAAGGTCGGTGGCAATGTGCAGGCTTCGAAGCTGATCCATCGCGTTGAACCGGATTATCCCGAGTTGGCCAAGCGCGCGCGGGTCCAGGGCATGGTTCTCCTGAAGGTTACCGTGGACGAGCAGGGCAACGTGGCTGATATCGAGTTGGTCCGCGGCCATCCGTTGTTGACTCAGGCCGCTATCGACGCGGTGAAGCAGTGGAAGTACTCACCGACCATTCTTAACAACGAACCCGTGCCGGTTATCGCGACCGTCACGGTGAACTTTGTGCTTAGGTAGTTACTTGAAAACCAGAGGCGGGTACCGCGGTTATACTCAACCGTCGTTTGACGGCGGGTTGTTTCGCTGTTGGTTTATCGGCGACCCGGAGTTTAGGGAGCGCGGCGAAACCAACCGGGTACCCAAACAGAGCTTTCTTTTCCTTTTTGGGGAGGTTACAAAGCTATGGGCGTAGGTTTTATGGAGTTGTGGGATAACATGGGGTACCTGGCAAAGGGCGTAGTCGTTCTTCTCGCCATTATGTCAGTCTGGTCCATCGGCGTCATGTTTGAGCGTTACATGACCTATCGTGCTGCGCGCAAACAGTCACGCGATTTTGCTCCGGCAGTAGCCGAAGCATTGCGGACCGGTAACATTAGGGATGCCATCGAGCTGGCCGAGCAGAACAAGAAGAGCCACCTGGCGAAAGTTGTCGCTGCTGGTCTGCAGGAGTTCCAGGCACACCAGGGGTCAAAGGAGATACCTGGCGAAACCATTGAAGCGTCCCGTCGGGCCCTCCAACGCGCGACCGCGATCGGTATCGAAGAATTCAAGCGCGGTCTCGGCGGCCTGGCGACGATCGGCAGTACCGCACCCTTCGTGGGTCTGTTCGGAACGACCGTCGGTATCATCAACGCGTTTGCCGGTATGAGTTCCGGTGAAGACACCGGTATCGGCGCCGTCGCCGGCGGTATCTCCGAAGCTCTGGTCACCACCGCTTTCGGTCTGTTCGTGGCCGTTCCCGCCGTGTGGATGTACAACTACTTCACCGGCAAGATCGAGTCCTTCATCGTCGAAATGGACAACTCCTCTTCTGAACTGATCGACTACTTCTTGAAGCGGAGAAGCGAAGGCAAGTAGGCCAAGAACAGAAGAGAGGTGTAACCATGTCAATGACTACTGGTGGTGGCGGTGGAGGGATAAGTGCCGACATCAATGTCACGCCCATGGCTGACATTATGTTGGTGCTGCTGATCATCTTCATGATCACCACTCCCCTGCTCCAGAGCGGAATTGCGGTAAATAAGGCTAAGGCGCGAAACGCGGCCGAAGCCCCCGACGTTGAATCCGAGGACGCGACAACGATTACCGTTACCCGGGACAAGGTCATCTATGTCAATGCCGACATGGTCGCCGTCGACAAGGTGACCGAGAAAGTCCAGGAGCGAGTTGCGGTCGCTCCCGAGCTCCCACTCTTCGTTAAAAGCGACGTGGCCACGCCCTACGGGGCGGTGGTCGATGTTATCAATCGCGCTCGAGACGCCGGGGTGGAAAAGATCGGACTGATGGTCGATCGTGAGCGAGAAGGGAGGGTGCAGTAATGGGAATGTCAGGCACCCAACGGGGCAAAGCCAAATCGGACATTAACATCACTCCCTACATTGATATCCTACTGGTCCTGCTGATTATCTTCATGGTCATCCAGCCGAAGACGCAGTATGATCTCGAGGCGCGGGTGCCACAGAAGCCGCCGGAAGAAGTCGAGCAAAACGTAGTCGTCAAATCCGATGCCATCGTTGTCTCGCTCGATTCGGCTGGCATGCTGCGCATCAACACGGACCCTGTCACACTCGATCAGCTGGGAGCCCGACTCTTTGACATTTACAGTGCCCGGGCGAACAAGAATATGTTCATCCAGGGCGACCCGGACCTACCTTTTGGTGATATCGTCAGAATCATAGATGTCGCGAAGGGTGCGGGCGTCGGAGATATCGGACTGATGGCGACCGGGAGCGGCGGTTAAGGAGGCGAAGTCGTAAATGAGACGAAATCTCAGTGTCTTGGTGGCGCTGGTTCTGGTTGCCGTAATGGCATCGGGCTGCACCTTCTACGGCAAGTTGAAAGCCCGGGATAACCTGAACAAAGGTGTTACCGCGTACTCAAACAAGGAATATGACAAGGCAGAGGGCTTCTTTAAAGAAGCAGTCAAATATGATCCCGAGCTCCTGCATGCCTGGTTGTACCTTGCCACCACGTACCGGGTTCAGGTGCCGCCGATTAAGACCCCTGATGGTGAAGCCATGGCTCAAAAAGCCATTGCTGCCTTCGAGGATGTCTTAAAGGTGGATCCCAAGAACGAAAACGCGATGGCCAGTATTGCCGGCCTTTACGTCTCGCCATTGGAGGATCGCGACAAAGCAAGGGAATGGCAACGGAAACGAATGGAGTTGGATCCCAAGAATCCGGAGCCCCTTTACTACGCCGCGACTCTCGATTGGCAGGAAGTATACGAAAAGACCGGGCAGACAGGTGAGAGTGTGGAGAGTCTCAGCGACGATGAAAAGGCTCAGCTGAATGCGAAGGTGGACGATGGCGTCACCCTGCTGAATCAGGCACTTAAAATGAAGCCGGACTACACCGACGCAATGCAGTACCTGAACCTTCTCTATCGCGAGAAAGCCAAACTCACCTCCAATGCCGATGAGAAGAAGAAATGGCTGCGCGAAGCGGATGGCTTGGCCCTCAATGCTATCGCTGTGAAGCGGAAGCAGGAGGAAGATGCCGAGAAGCAACGCAAGATGCTCAAGTCGACCAGCACCAAATGATCAGCAAGGCTGATCACTTTCCAATAAGTAATGAAAGGCGGCGCCTCGCGCCGCCTTTTTCGTTTGTGCACGGAGTACGATTGACGACATGGACGTCATGGACGAAGTGGACAGGGCACGGGACTGGCGTTGTGCACTTCGTCCATGACGTCCATGTCGTCAATCGTATTCCGTGCTTTCTCCCGATCGTGACGAAAAGCCTTCCCCGACTTGGTGTAGAATAGCCTCTTTCACGGCGCCGATGATTCGTTTTGAGGATTTGGAAGAAAAGGTTCAGGCTCACTATCCTAATGCGGATCTGGACCTTTTACGCAAGGCTTACATTTTTTCGGCACGGGAACACCGCGGACAAGTGCGATTGTCGGGTGAACCTTACCTCTCCCACCCGCTCGAGGTCGCAAACATCCTGTGCGACATGAAACTCGATGTGGCATGCGTGTGTGTCGGCTTGCTCCACGACGTCGTTGAAGACACGCTCACGCCTCTGGAAAAGATCGAGGAGGTGTTCGGCGAGGATGTTGCTCATATCGTCGACGGCGTGACGAAGATGAGTAAGATCCAGTTTTCGTCGCAACGCGAGCAGCAGGCGGAGAACTTCCGCAAACTGCTGTTGGCCATGGTTGACGATATCCGGGTCATCCTGGTCAAACTGGCCGATCGGCTCCACAACATGCGCACGCTCCAATACCTGAGCCCCGAGAAGCGAAAGGCAATTGCCCAGGAAACGCTCGACATCTATGCTCCTATCGCCCACCGGCTCGGGATGTCCAAAATCCGCGGAGAGCTCGAGGACATCGCTTTCAGTTACCTTGATCCGGTCACCTATCAGAGCATCCTTGCCCAGGTTGAGGAGAAGAAAGCAACCAGCGATCGCCTGATAAAGAACGTCATCAAGCAGATGGAGCAGCGCTTTCAGGAGCAGGGAATCGAGGCCAAGATCGAGGCGCGGATCAAGCGGATCCACAGCACGTACGAAAAGCTCCGGCGCCAAAAGATTGCGCTCGACCAGGTCTACGATTTCATTGCTATCCGGGTGCTGGTCGGAACCGTCAGGGATTGCTACACGGTGCTCGGCATTGTCAACAACATGTGGAGCCCCGTCCCCGGGCGCATCAAGGACTTTATCGCCATGCCGAGGCCAAACATGTACCAATCGCTGCACACCACAGTGATTGGCTCGGACGGTCGGCCTTTCGAGATTCAGATCCGGACCAGCGAGATGCACAAGATCGCCGAGGAGGGGATCGCCGCCCACTGGAAATACAAGGAAGGGAAGCTCGAGAAGGACAAGGACGACAAACGTTTCATGTGGCTGCGCCACCTGCTCGAGTGGCAGCGGGAAGTCAAAGATCCCAACCAGTTCCTCAGTAATTTGAAGATTGACCTGTACCCGGAAGAAGTTTACGTCTTCACCCCCAAGGGGGAAGTCATCACGATGCCGCGCGGCGCCACGCCCGTGGATTTCGCCTTCCACATCCACACGGCGGTCGGGTACAAATGCGTCGGGGCAAAGATTAACGGACGAATCGTCCCGCTCAAGCACCGCCTGGTCAACGGCGAAATCGTAGAGATCCTCACAGCCGATGATGCGCATCCCAGCCGCGAGTGGCTCACGTTCGCCAAGACCTCTCGCGCCCGCAATGCCGTCCGGAGGTGGATCAATCAGAAACAAAAGGAGCAGGCGATCGACATTGGGCAAAAGCTCCTGGAAAAGGAAGCTCGAAAGTTCAACCTGAACCTCCGGAAATACCAGGATCGGTTCGACACCGTTACCACGCAATTGAATTTTGCCAAGGCCGAAGACCTTTATCAGAGCATCGGATACGGCAAAACGCTGGCGAAGAGAGTGCTCCAGCAACTCGAGCCGGAAAGAACCTTTGAGCAACCCCTGCCCGTCGAGCCGGAATCCCGGCTTACGAGCATGGTCCGGCGCGTCTTAAGACGGTCGGACCCCACGATCCAGGTCAAAGGGCATGATGATCTGCTGGTATACCGCGCCAAGTGCTGCAACCCGATTCCGGGCGAAGAGATCGCTGGGTATATCACGGTAGGCCGGGGAATTTCGGTCCATTCAACAAGTTGCCCGAACGTGGAAAGCCTGCTTCTCGATCCTGAAAAGCGGGTGGCGGTCAGCTGGATGGACGATGGGCGGGACACGAAGTATCCGGTGCGGTTGCGGATTCATACGGAAGAGCGGAAGGGTGTCCTCGCCGCCATTACCTCGGCGGTCTCCGATGCCAACACCAACATCGTCACTGTACAGGCACGGTTGTTGGATGAAGGCTACGGGCGCGTCGAGATGACGGTCGAGGTGGCAGGCACAAATCAACTGGACAAGCTGATGGACTTGCTGAAAGGCTTGGAAGGTGTAAGGGAAGTGGCCAGAGCGAGGAGCAAAGCAAGGGAAGCGAGCGACTGACGCCGCTCGTTTGCTTCTCCTCACTATTAGCCAACCAGAGGCTTTTGGACCCGCCCGGACTTGAGACACTGAGTGCAGACGCGCAGTTTCCGGTGAGTGCCGGCAACGACCGCGCGGACGTTCTGCAGGTTGGGGTTCCACCGTCTTTTCGTCAAATTGTGGGCGTGCGAGATCCGGTTGCCGAACTGTGGCCCTTTCCCGCAGACTTCACAGACCCGTGCCATACGACCTCCGAAGAAAAATGTAAGGTTAACATCCGACGGGGGATGGTGTCAATTGCGGGTTGCGTGTGCGTGTTCGAGGCTTCGAGGGCCCCAAGGACCCCAAGGACATCAAGGACAACAAGGAAAAGCAGAGCTGTGCTTCTTCCTTGATGTCCTTGATGTCCTTGATGTCCTTGATGTCCTTGGGGTCCTTTCCCCCCCGGCCGTAGCACCCTGTTTTGCTATCATGGTCCTACTATGAAAGACGCCTATATTCTCTCGGCTTGCCGGACGCCCATCGGGAAGTACCTGGGAGCCTTGAGTTCATTTTCCGCTACTCAGCTGGGAACCATTGTCGTCAAGGAAGCCTTGCAAAGGGCGGGTCTGGATGCCGGCCAGGTGGATGAAGTCATCATGGGGAACGTCCTGTCTGCCGGCTTGGGGCAAAATCCTGCCCGCCAGGCGGCACTGAAAGCCGGCTTGCCGGTCACCGTTTCCGCTTTGACCGTCAACAAAGTGTGCGGGTCCGGGCTGAAGGCGGTCGGTCTCGCTGCCCAGGGCATACGGCTAGGAGAGACGAGTGTCGTGATCGCCGGGGGTATGGAGAGCATGAGCAATGCCCCGTATTTGCTCTTTAAGGCACGCACCGGCTACCGGATGGGAAACGGTGAGCTGGTGGATTCCATGGTTCACGACGGGCTTTGGGACGCGTACGAGGATTACCACATGGGCTGCACCGCCGAGGTCGTATGCCGTCAGTACAGTGTTTCGCGCGAGGCTCAGGACCAGTACGCATGTCAGTCCCAGAGGCGGGCCGTCACCGCGATGCGTGAAGGCCGCTTCGATGCCGAGATCGTTGCTGTCGCAGTCCCTCAGAAACGGGGTGAACCGTTACGGATCACCAAAGACGAAGGTCCGAGGGAGGACGCTTCCATGGAACTGCTTGCGAGACTGAAGCCCGCTTTTGATGAAGCGGGGAGCGTGACCGCGGGCAATGCATCGCAGCTCAGTGATGGCGCCGCGGCAGTGACAGTCGTGTCTGAGGAGATAGCAAATCGGAGCGGAAACCAACCTATGGCCCGAATCGTTGCTTTTGCCACGAGCGGCGTGGAACCGGCCATGGTGATGATGGCCCCGCTCGAGGCTATTCGGACAGTCATGAAGAAAGCGGGCTGGAGCGACAAAGATGTCGACCTCTATGAAGTCAATGAAGCATTTGCGGCCCAATCTGTCGCGCTCTCTCGCGAAGTCCCGCTTGATGTGTCCCGTCTGAACGTCAATGGTGGAGGCATCGCTCTAGGCCACCCGATCGGGGCGAGCGGGGCTCGGGTATTGGCGACTCTTCTTTACGCCCTGAAGCAGCGGAACGGGAAGAAAGGAATCGCCAGCCTCTGCCTGGGCGGCGGCAACGCGGTCGCCATGGCTGTGGAAATGGTGTAAGCGGAAAGAGTCAGAAGTCAGGAGTCACAAAGAAAAGGATGAAGGATGAAGGATGAAAAAGGAATGCGAGGTGAGGGCAACCGTTCCTCCTTCATCCTTCATCCTTGTTCTTCTGACTCCTGACTTCTTCTTTTGAAATTTTCTTTCGTAGTTTTTTCCACTCGAGCGTAATTGTAAGGGGGGAGAGGAAAGGCGATGAAGATCGGGGTGGTTGGGGCAGGCACCATGGGGAACGGAATTGCGCAGGTTGCGGCCTTTGCTGCTCATGACGTGATCCTGCGCGACGTCTCGAACGAATTGGTGGAAAAAGGTCTGCAGACGATCCGTGGCAGCTTGAGAAAGATCGTCGACAAAATGGAGATCCCGGATCGCGACGAGCGGTATGCACAAACGCTCGCCCGAATCACACCGGCGACCGATTGGCAGAGTCTTGTCGATTGCGAGTTCGTTATCGAAGCCGTCTTCGAGGACTTCGACACAAAGCGCAATGTATTCCGGAGCCTGGAAGGCGCATGCCGCGAAGGCGCCATTCTGGCCAGCAATACTTCCTCGATATCAATCACCAGGCTCGCGGCTGGATTGGAAAAGCCGGAAAGACTGATCGGGATGCATTTCATGAACCCCGTTCCCCTCATGAAGCTCGTGGAGATCGTCCGAGGCCTCGCAACGAGCGGGGAGACGTACGAGAGGACCCGAGCCTTGGCTGTCGAGTTGGGCAAGACTCCGGTGGAAGTCCGCGATTTTCCAGGGTTCATCTCCAACCGGGTCCTGATGCCGATGATTAACGAGGCGGTTTTTGCCCTGATGGAAGGGGTTGCCGAGCCGGAAGCGATCGACCAGGTTATGAAGCTGGGGATGAACCACCCGATGGGTCCGCTGCGTTTGGCCGATCTTATCGGCTTGGATGTCTGCCTCAGTATTATGAATGTTCTCTACGACGGCTTTAAAGACCCCAAGTACCGACCCTGTCCGCTTTTGCGTCAGATGGTTGACGCCGGGTGGCTGGGCCGCAAAACGGGCAAAGGATTTTACGATTACAAATGACTGATCAAAACCGCAGGGGTGGGCGCGCGGATGTCAGCAATAGCGCGGTTCAAGCGGGTCGCGTGCAGGCTGAGGGGAGAAAGAAAATGAGTGAGGACCAGAACAAAAAGCGGGCCATCGAGATGGCTCTGACACAGATCGAAAGACAGTTCGGAAAAGGCTCGATCATGAGGCTGGGCGACCGGACCGGGATTGCCGTACCCGTTATCCCTTCGGGGTCTCTGTCTCTGGATGCGGCGCTCGGGGTCGGCGGTTTACCGCGGGGCCGTGTCATCGAGGTGTACGGCCCGGAATCAAGCGGCAAGACTACGATTGCGCTGCACGCGATTGCCGAGGCCCAGAAGGCAGGCGGCAGTGCGGCTTTCATTGACGCCGAACATGCAATGGACGCGGAATACTCCAGGCATCTGGGCGTCGATATCGACGATTTGCTCGTCTCCCAGCCAGACAATGGGGAACAGGCATTGGAAATAGCCGAAATGCTGGTCCGCAGCGGCGCAATCGATATCCTGGTCGTCGACTCAGTTGCAGCCCTTGTCCCGAAGGCCGAGCTAGAGGGTGAGATGGGCGATTCGCACGTCGGCCTTCAGGCGCGGCTGATGTCTCAGGCGCTGCGCAAGCTTACCGGAATTGTCTCAAAATCAAATACCTGCCTGATCTTCATCAACCAGATCCGCGAGAAGATCGGCGTGATGTTTGGGAACCCGGAAACAACAACCGGAGGCCGAGCTCTCAAGTTCTATTCCTCTGTCCGCCTCGAGATCAGGCGAGTGGCGAGCATCAAGGAAGGCGAGAACAACGTTGGTAACCGGACGAAGGTGAAGGTCGTGAAGAACAAGCTGGCTCCTCCGTTCAAGGAAGCCGAGTTCGACATTACCTTTGGGATCGGCATCTCCCGGGAAGGCGAGCTGCTCGATCTGGCGGTCGACAACAAGATTATTGAAAAGAGCGGCTCATGGTTCTCTTACGGGCAGGAGCGGATGGGGCAGGGAAGAGAGGCCGCCAAGCAGTTCCTGCGCGACAACCCGCCGACAGCGGCCGATGTTACTCAGAAGGTGAAGATGGCGCTCGGGTTGATCCGCCCGCTTCAAAAGGTGGAAGCCGCGGGTAAGTAATTCCTCAGGGACACAAGGAGTATTGCTTGTCCCTTGTGTCCCTAACCTGGCCCATTACCCCATAAAGAACTGGGACTAAGGGGTCTAAATGCGGTAAGATTTTCTTTCAATCTTTTTCGGGGGTCGTCCAACGGTAGGACAGCGGCCTTTGGAGCCGCTGATCCAGGTTCGAATCCTGGCCCCCGAGCCAGCTTTTTTTCAATGCCTGAGCTCCCCGAAGTCGAAACCATTCGTCGTGGTTTGGAACCTCACCTTGTTGGATTGACTCTCCAGTCCCTGACGGTGACTGATCAGAAAGTCCTCGATCTGTCCGCACGAGACGGCACGCTGTCGAGTCTCGAGGGGCAGCGGATCGAGACCGTGACCCGTCGGGGCAAGTACCTGGTTATCGGCTTTGAGCGCCACTACCTGATCTTCCATCTTGGTATGACCGGCCAGTTGACTCTCCGTGACCCACGGCGCCCTGATGCGACCGGGTTCGAGCGCACGATCACGGGACTCGAGTGGTGCGAGCAGCATGCGCCCGACCGCCACACCCACGTTCACATTCTTTTCGGAAATGGCTGGCAGCTTCTCTTCCGCGACATCCGGAAATTCGGCCGCGTCTACATGCTTCGGCGCGCTTTAGAGCCCCTGCTTGCCTTCTTTGAAGTCCACCATCTCGGTCTTGAGCCATTCACTTCGGACTACAACCTGAAGGCTTTCCTGGCCGGATTCAAGAACCGCACCCTTCGGCTGAAATCGCTCCTTCTCAATCAGGCCTTTGTTGCGGGTGTCGGCAACATCTATGCAGACGAAGCGCTGTTTGAGGCGGGACTGCACCCGGCTCGCAGGACCTCAAGCCTGCGCAGAGCCGAGAAAGAACGCTTGTTTCTGGCGATTCAGACGGTACTGGAGCGGGGGATCGAATTCGGCGGGACGTCGTTCCGCGATTTCGTCAACAGCGAGGGTGAAAAAGGCACAAACCAGGAAAAGCTTTTCGTTTATGGGCGCGAAGGAGAACAGTGCCTGAAATGCGGAACACCGATCGTGAAGACGGTGATCAGCCAACGCGGGACGCATTTCTGCCCGAAGTGTCAGCCAAGAAGGCCCGCCCGGTTGCCGTAGTGGACGACGTGGACGAAGTGGACTAAGTGGACAGAATTGGTATCCACTTAGTCCGCTTCGTCCACGTCGTCCATGTCGTTCCTACCTAAGTCGAATATCCGGTGCCAGGACCCACGGGCAGGGCGTGCTTAAGGTCGCGGCTTCGGCCTCGATCCAAGCCTTGAGCTGACCGATCTTCGGCGATTTCACCGGGAGCAGATCCCCGCTCGAAAGAGATTCCCACAGAGTCTTCGGGCGCGGGTAGAGGACCAGCTCAAGCTTTTCATCCTTACCCAGTTTCAGCGCCTTTCTCATGTTCTCGACGGCGCTCGACAATCCGCCTATTTCGTCGACCAAGCCTGCTGCTTTAGCCTGCGTGCCGGTGTAGACGCGTCCGTGGGCTTTCGGTTCCATCGTTTCGTACGGTAATCCGCGGCCCTTGGCGGCCTTGCTGACAAATGTGTTGTAAGTACCCGCCATCCAGTCCTCGATCTGTTTTCTTTGCTCGGGCGAAAGCGAATCGTTCAGCGAAAAGATGTCGGCGTTGGGGAAGTTCTTGACTTTTTCGACATCCATGCCAATCCAGTCATAAAAGCCGCTCAGGTCAAACTTGCCGAAGATGACTCCGATCGAGCCGGTTATCGTGGAGGGCTGACTGACGATCCGCCGGGCATTCATCGAGATGTAGTAACCGCCCGAGGCGGCGACACCCGACATGGAAACGATGACCGGCTTGCCCTGCTTCTCGAGCATACGGACCTCGTCCCAGACCATCTCAGAGCCGACAACGGAGCCACCCGGGCTGTTCACGCGGAGTATCAGCCCCTTGATGGATTTGTCCTCGCGCAGCCGGCGCAGGAGGCTCGTGACACTGTTTCCACCTACAATGCCGCTGAACTCTTCGGAGGTACCGGATGTGATGACGCCCTGTGCGGCGACATAAGCGACCTTGTTACTGCTGCTCACTGCGTAGGTGTCTGCTGCCCCCTCACGGTATTTTTCGGCATTGACTCCCTTGTATGTCTTCTTCTTGCCCTCAGTCGCGAACCTGAGGTTGTCCCTCACCTCGTGCTTGTAGCCGAGTTTGTCGACGAGCTTCTCGCGAAGTGCTACCTCATCCTTGATCAGGCCCTCCATCATGATTTGGCGAAGCCTGTCGGGATTCATTTTCCGCTCTGAAGCGACGGTCGAGACAAAACGATCCTCGATATCCCGGACAATGGATTCGAGCATGCCCCGGTATTCAGGAGTCATTCGCGTCCTGGTGTAGGTCCCCGGGTTCTTGTATTCCTTGAACTCGATAAACTCCGGTTTCACATGAAGCTTGTCCAGCGTCCCCTTGTAGAAGCTGACCTCAGCCAGAAGGCCATTGACCAGCAGCCCGGTGCCCGGGTTGAGCGTTATGGAATCGCAGGTGGACGCGAGGTACATCTCCGCTTCCCCGGCCAGATCGAGGGCTAGAAAGCTGTGGACCGGCTTCTTCGATTTGCGAAACTCCTTGATGTGATCTCGAATTTCCTCGATCTCGGCAAAACTCATCGAAAGCGGCTGTATTTCCAGATAGACTGCCCTGATGCGGCTGTCTTTGGCCGCATACTCGAAGGTTTGTCTCAGACCATACAGGTTAGTCATTCCGGGCTGCAAGAACTGAACGAGTGCGTTCGTGGGTGGGACCTCGGGTACTGAGCCGGAAATCACTACTTCCAGCACAGTCCCTTCCGCGATCGGCGCCGGCTGTTCAAGCGACCAGAAAAAGAAGATCCCTACGGCAACCACTATGACGAACAGCACGACGAGGCCGAGCACCACGAGCAAGAGGGTCCGTCCGCTCATTTTTTTGTTTTCTCCTAGGACGATTGTATGCTGCCGCTGTGCGGCAAGCCAAGTAAGATAGAAGGCTTTGGGTTCTGGAGGATGCGATGGAAAAGACGAGAGTGGGTTTCATTGGTGTGGGGATCATGGGAAAGCCGATGGCGGGGCACCTGCTTCGAGCCGGCTATCCTTTGACTGTTTATAACCGAACCCGGTCCAAAGCCGAGGAGCTCGGCCGGGAAGGCGCTTCGGTCGCCGATTCTCCTGCCCAGGTTGCTGCCGCTTCCGATGTGACCATCACGATAGTATCGGATACGCCGGATGTGGCGGAGGTCGTGGCCGGGCCCAAGGGTATCATCGAGGGGATTCAGCCCGGCTCCCTGGTGGTTGACATGAGCACCGTTTCGCCGGAAGGCGAACGGCGCCTCGACGAGAAGCTGCGGGAAAAAGGGTGTCAGCTTGTCGACGCTCCGGTCTCCGGCGGCGATGTTGGAGCTCGAAATGCCACGCTGGCGATCATGGTCGGTGGTGACCGTGCGAGTTTCGACCGAGTGTTGCCGATTTTGAAGGTCATGGGGAAAACGATCACCTATTGCGGGCCGGTGGGGAGCGGGCAATTGACCAAGTTGTGCAACCAGATCCTGGTGTCGGTCAACTTGCTGGCGGTCAGTGAGGCGCTTGTTTTCGCACGAAAGAATGGACTGGATCCACTGACGATGGTTGAGGCAATCAGCGGTGGAGCGGCGGGCAGCTGGCAACTTCTCAACCTGGGCCCCAAGATCGCGAAACGCGATTTTGCTCCGGGATTCATGGTGGACTTGATGCAGAAGGACCTGCGGCTGGTGCTCGAGACCGCCACTGCGAACCCCACGCCTCTTCCTGCGACCGCTCTTGTGCAGCAGCTCTTCAAGTCGACCCAGATCCAAGGGCTCGGCCGGGAAGGGACCCAAGCCCTGGCGAAGGCGCTCGAAGCATTGGCAGGGATCTGAAGCCGCATCAAGGCCTGATGGCCAGCCAGCAGGCCTATGGAAACAGAAACGGAGCCGTGAGCGCAGCGTTTTTATTGCGCAGCGACCCGGCCCGTACATTTGGCACAAACGGACCGCCATCGGCGTTGGCAAGTATACGGGCCGGGTCGCTCCGCGAAAAACGCTGCGCTCACGGCTCTGAGTTTCCACAGTGCTCCCCGGTCATCTAGATCCTCCGCCAGGCGAACAGGCTGTAGTGGTCGGCTTTGTCTACGGTGAACGAGAAAATGTCGAATCCGCTCAGCAGTTCCCGCAGCTCGCTCTCATCAAAATAGTGGTGCGGAACGCCTTTTTCCGGGCCGTCTTCGGGGACGAACGTTCGTTCCTCGATCTGGTGGAAGCTGCTCGCCTGACTCTTGTCCTTCGGGACTGTCAGAAACAAAAGTCCGCCGAGCGCCAGGATTCGTTCGATTTCCCTAATCAATCCTCGAATAGTCTCGATCTCCGCGTGGTGAATGACCTGCGTGGACAAAACCGCATGGAAGGACGCGTCGTGATAGGGGAGAGGATCACGAAAGTCACCAAGTTGGAGGTGAGCCTCCAGGTGCTCACTCTTCAGATCCCTGTGGGCGAGCATGAGACCATGCGGCGAGTTGTCAAAGCCGAAGACCGGGAAGCCGGCCCGGGCGAGCGGCAGGAGATGCCTGCCTGATCCACAGCCCAAATCGAGAATTCGCCGGAATGATCTGGCCCTCAGCAAGCCGATCATTTCCGGCAAAGCTTCGTGGGGCTCAGCGAAGAAGTGACCGCTTTCGGCGAAGATCCGATCCCAGCCGGGTGACGGGGTTCGGTCTTTGAGTGTCATAAGTCAGGGGATGTTAGCACAGTCGGCGGTTACCACCCCAGGCGAACAGAGCCGCTTGCGGCTCTGTTAATACTACCGGGCCATGGCAGTCAAGGACGCCCAAATGAGGGTGAGCCAGCCGGCGAGGAAAGCAAGGCCGCCGATCGGGGTGACTGCTCCCCACCAGCGGGTGCCAGTCAGAGCGAGCACATAGAGGCTCCCCGAGAAAACGATGATCCCGATCAAAAACAGCAACCCCGCAGTCGGAAGGGCCGAACTGTAGAGACGATGGGCCATGAAACCCGTGAGCAGGAGCGCCAGAGCATGGTACATCTGATAACGAACCGCTGTCTCGTAGACATCCAACATGTCGGGTGTGATCCGGGCGCGTAACGCATGAGCGCCAAAAGCGCCTGCTGCTACCCCAAGAAAACCGAGGATTGCGCCCGATGCCATCAGAAACCTTTCCATAACAGAAATATACGCGCAACTCGGATCAACGTGAAAAGACCACCGCTTTCAAATATACTTGCGACAAGAAACCGCCCGAGAGTCTGGAACCAGGAGGACAAGGCGATGGAAGGGAAGCGTGAATCGTGGTGCGGGCTGGTCGTCCGTCAGGACGGCATCAGCGTTTGCTTGCTGTGCGGGACGGAAGACCAGCAGGTCCGATTATTCCAAAACAGTGCCGAGGAATACCAGGCCCTGGTGAAATGGCTGGAAGCCGAAGGGTGTTCCCACGTGGCCTTGCGCCCTGACTACGACACCTGGGAACAAGTCCACGCAACGCTGAAGGAACGCTTTCAGGTGAAGGTCATTTATAAGCAACAGACCGGGGGCGCTGGGGAGGGCGGAGACCACAAGGCGTGTTGCCGGTGGCTGGCCAATTTACTGAAAAGCGGACGTCTGGAGAGATCGGATCAGGTTGAGCCCGTCGGAGACAGATTCGCACACTCGGACGAAGACGCGCTGGGCGGGCAGCCAGGCAAGAAGCCGGAGCACTCGGGGCAAGAGAAGGACTGACAACTGACGACTGGCAACTGGCCACTGACCACTGACCACTGACCACTGACCACTGGCAACTGGCAACTGGCAACTGGCAACTGGCAACTGGCAACTGGCAACTGGCAACTGGCAACTGGCAACTGGCAACTGGC
>Ga0105091_10000067_pt1 | contig 35368 bp, 52 predicted proteins | sample PPLLak1March2015_FD_87022 | JGI IMG/M metagenome (GOLD analysis project Ga0105091, IMG submission 87022) | Freshwater sediment microbial communities from Prairie Pothole Lake near Jamestown, North Dakota, USA - PPLs Lake P7 Core (1) Depth... | ecosystem: Environmental > Aquatic > Freshwater >... | reverse complement strand
ATAATTGGATTTCCAGTCTTGTGGGTCGCGAAGTACGCCCATATACTTTGGACGGCTTCGGTTTGATACTCACGATCTACAAAGGGTGACACGACTTGCTGCTCCATTAAAGCAAGTATAGCATAGATTCCCTTTTGATACAACTATTCTTTACATTCAAAGATTACCTATAGTATTCTGCCATCTTATAGAGAGGGCATCCTTCAAGTTGTTTTTCTTTTGATAGAATCATACTTTGAGTTGGATATGTACAGCGCCACTTACCTTCTGGTGCGATCTGAGAGTACTTGCATGTGCGGCAGTTTCGATCGGGAGGTCTTTTCATATGGCAGACAGGCTTATGCTCACACCATGTGCATTTCCAATATCCTGGTGATTCACTAATCTTGTTCGGGGGCTTTGTTGCCTGAATCAATTTTTCTCCTCTATCAATGTATTGATCTGCATGTTCTGAATTGAGAGTAAGAATCTCAATATACAAATCATCAGTATTTTTATTGACTGCCATATAGAGGCAAGCTGCAACTCCCATCTTACGCATATAGATCTGTGCCTGAACAAAGTGTTCAGGTTTAGCTTCACGAACACCTTTACCTTTAAAATGACTTTCTCCAATTAGATATTCCCGCCATATCTTAAGAGGTCCCGCTAATTCGATGAATGACGTTTCACTATGAGTTTTACATTCAAGAAGAGCGGGGCTACTATTATAATGTGTAACGCCGTCTCCACTCCCTCCACCGTGTCCATCTCCAAATTGAATATGAAATTGTTCTCCATTTACATCTTGTTGATAGACAGGCATTCCTATCATAAGAAGCATTGCAATGAAACGAGCTTCTTCAATATGGCCTCGATTAAATAAACGAAGTATACGTCCATTAAAAGCTGCTTTGGTTGCCCATCTAAAACTATACCATACTGCACGACCACAATCCTGACCAAGCTGGGATGCTCCAAGATGACTGCGATGCGATTCCTCAGTGTCCCGATATGCATCTGACATATGAGGAAGCACCTTGCCAAGCCAACTCCTATATGATGCTCCTTGGTCAGCTTGAATAGCTTTATCGATAGCGAGGCATAGATCAACTGCAATATGGACTGTCATTTTCAACCCCTATCGAAAAAAATTACGGGGGCCCCCAATAAAGGAAGCCCCCGTGAGTGGTTACGCTTGCCCCCGTGCCCACGGAGGGGAAGCATTCTGAGCTGCCTGAACTTCAGGGGAAGGAGGGGGTGCAGCGGGGGGAGCAGTAGCAGCAGGCGGAGTGGGTGCAGCGAACCCAACGGGTGCGGGTTGTGCTGCGGGTGCTGGGTGGGGTTCAGCGGGTGCTGCCGGCTGTCCCCACGGCTGCGGTGACTGGGGCTTCTGCCATCCGCTCGGAGGAGATCCATTTGTCATAGGAGGAGCTGGCGGAGCTGCATTTGCAGGCGGGGGAGGCAGAACTGGCTTCGGAGGAATCCATCCAGTCGGCGCTGCGGGTGCCGACTGTGTTGACATCTGTGGTGCTGCTGTTCCAACTCCACCAGTAGGCACATAGTTGATAGGCTTGTAGCTCTTGATCTCCGCCTGGTCGTCATACTGACCCGTGGGATCCTTTCGAATCTTTACGCGCCCCTTCAACGGGAGATTATGGAGCTGTTGGCTGTCCTGAAGATAAGGTATGCTGACAGCAGCGCAGATAGCACTGAGTTCGCGATTTGCGATCTCCATTGTCTGAATGTTGGTGTGTCGGATGTTCAGACCATTGAAGACCTTGCGACCCTGCTGGGGTCCATCCATAACAGAGAAACGCAGAACCAGACGAAGATGATTTGGATTGCCGTCCTTCGTCGGAACGACATTCGATTCATCAATGATGAAGTTATACCATCCTTCCGGAAGTACATCACCATCGAGAGGGGTATGCTTGGTTGGATCGAAGTTAAGTTGAACCATCGGGTTCCTCCTACTCGGCTGCGGGTTGAAGGGTTAGTTGCGGGATTGTCATGATCTTGCTAAAAATGTAGTGCAGATGCGGGGGCTCAGTAGAGGATAGAGATCCGCTTCTGTCTTTCGCTTCGTATTGAAGATCAGGTTGGGTCTGCAAGAAACGGAATTCCTTTCCCTGCTGATCCTTTCCTATTCCAAGTCTGAATACTTCATCAAAGAAATAGGGGAGCTTGGGCCCAAGTCTAGCACCCGGCATCGAGGGGCCGTATTTAACGATACCAGTTAGTTCATCCTTCATCGGCTCCATTTTTGCTGAGACGAACACGTTCTTGCCTTGGATGTCTCGGAACCCCCGAATGAGAGGTTCCATTACATCGATCAGTTCCATATAGGCTGCTCTGCCGTCCTTAGAAGTACCTTTGGCATTGTTGAGAACCACTTCCCCAATCTCGCTGATGCTATCCAGCGCGATGCTTTGGAAGTTCTTCATTTCCAAACTCTGGACACACCAGGCGTAGGCATCACGTAGATCTTGCAATGTCTGGACAGTAATGATCGGAACATTGTAGCAGATGGAAGTATCATCTCCAAACAAGCGCCGCAGATTAGCTTCACGGAGAGATAAGGCACCAGCTTCTGCAGAGATTAGAACGGGGGCCGGGAGTGTGGCAGTGAGAACTGTTTTTCCAACTCCCGAACTTCCGTACACAAGCGCCTTGATCCCGTTGGCTAAGGATTCATCAGCAGCGGTAGAGAATCGAAGTGTCATTTTCCAGTGCTCCCTTTCTTCGGAATCATGATTTCTAAACCCGGCATTCCCGGCTTGATCACAAGTATCTGATCGAACAAGTTCCGCTCTTCGTCTGTTAGAGTACGATACTCTTTCAATGCAACTTCGGGTTTCCACTTGATCAGTTTGTTGAGATCCAACTTGGGCAAGTTGTTGTCAGTTTCCAGTGCTTTGCCCAGCTCCTCGAGCGGCTCCAGTTGCACAGTGCGGTTGAGGACGTGCGTCGCCTTAGCTACGGCGCCGGTTCCGTCATTGATGGGGTAGGTATTGACACCTTCCTGTGGATCGGGAAACAATCCTGCCACAATAAACTGCCGAAGAACGATTTCTTTGTTCTTCAGCTTGTCGAGCTCCTCCTTCACAGCGTACCATTCTTTGAGGTGCTCAACGGTGACTTCGCGTTCTGGAATTAAGGCCATCTAACTCTCCTATGTTAGTGTGCAGATAACATTGTATAGCATGGCCTATGGCTAGATGCAAGCATCAATTAAGTTCCTTTGACCCAATAAAGATCTCCAGATACCATTCCTTTTTCCATGGGATCCCTAATCTCTTTAAGTCGTCCTATCTGAATAAGAGTTTGAATTGCGCTTTTTAATTTTCTATCATCAAAGTTACCATCAGTTTTGAAAGAAGGTATGTTTTGCATTCTTTGTCTGATATAACTATATGGAATTTTTCCAGAAGCTTGTAATTCTGCTTTAATTTTATAACTTCCTGAGACTGCTCTATTTAGATAATCATCAATGATTTTTTCGAGTTTCTTAGTTTTAACATCGTCACCACTTCCCAGATCTCCAGCTTCTTGTTTAGTCTTAAAATTATTTATATCATTCATTACCATTCGTTCGAAGTAATCCCAATGAGCTTCTGTGACAAGTGGTGATGTAACAATTCCTTGTGATGACGGTGGGGGTGTATCTAAAATTGCTGCAAGAGTTGCTAGGACGTTAATTCGATCAAGAGAGCGAGACCACATATGATGTTCAATATCTCCATTTCTAGTAAGAACAGCTTTATTATAATTTTCACTACAATATCTACGAAAATTACTATGTCGAATATAAGCTTCTGAATCTAATCTAGCAATAATAGGATCTCGTTTCTGAGTAGCAATTAGATCAGCAACTCTAGCAAGAATAACTAAATAATCTATAAATTCAGAATCAACTGCAAAATCTACATTTTCATTCATATCACCACGAAGGCCTTTATATTCAAAAATATTAAATCGTGAAATGAATCCATTATTAAGAAGAAAACTAGTGATGTTTTCAAAAACTTCTGGAGTAGTATCACCGAGAATACTATATGCTGGAGATTTAATCGAAAGTACATTCTTAGTAGAATCACTATAAATAATTGAATTCGATATTGAATTAGGTCCTGATTTAGAATGTATGTCAAGCATTACGGACATAAGACCTTGCATATTTTCATCGCGACCGTTCGAAAATCTTTTTATTAATGCTCCGAATTCTGCCATAATTTGAGCAAACGATGCTCTTGTTGGATTAAAATGTTTCACAAGTCCCTGCCCACTTGCAAAATGTCCAAAATGAAAAAAGTCTTTGAACATAGGAAATTTCTGTTCACAGATTTTAACCAATCTAGAAATACCTTTTTGCATTTCTTCTTTACCCATTCCAGATGGGGCTACGACAAGATTATAGGTATTCAATCCTGATGATGTAGATGTATTCCAGGCTCTCCCACAGATGCCTGACATCACAGTAATTGCAGCGGCTACTGAGAATTCAAGATTTGGATAGACCGATCCTCGATAGAAATAGTGAGCTAGATATCCAAGTCCCCCGGGTGGAAATCCAGGCTGTATATATTCATCTTCCTCCTTTGGTTGAGGTTCAGCATCAACAGTATAATTGATTGTCTGATTAGAATAATCAATTGTTTGTTCCGAGTAGTCATAAACAATAGTTCCAGAAGCAGTTAGACGAGCTTGCTCAGCATCATATTTTGCAGCGATAGCTTCAGAACTACGCTTCCCCATTTCGATGTCAATGAGCTCGTTCTGACGAATGTAACGAGCATGGCGCAATGTGCGAAGGATGTAATCATTTCTGTTTGCCTTAGTTCTTTTTCCAAGACCAGACTGACGGAACAAGCGGTGGACTTGTTCATTAGAAGGAGTGAAACGAACAAGATGAATCATTAAATCAAGATCGCCTTCAGACTGTGAAGGGTGATTAAGTTCACGCCACATTCCTTGCCAGAGCATCTTTGCATCATCAATCTCCCATAGCTTTCTACCAATGTCTTCATCACTCTCGAGTTGTGGAAGCTCTTCGAGAACGATTTCACTATAGTCTGCAGACATGGGCATCTGACTAATCATATTAGTCAACTTGTCCTGTCTAGATTCCAACTGCTCTTTTAGATGTAGAACGTTGCCAGTGCAGATCATAAATCTATTCTGACTATAGATCTCTACTCCGTCCCGCTTGCGACCGAGACCAATGCTTCCCTTACACCAGATGTGAATCCCGTTACCCCCAATTGATCTCTCTGTGTAGCTGTCGAACGAATGAACAATGGAATCGAATAGATCAAGTGACTCTTTTGTAGTATTGGGTTTGACATCAAGATCGATACATGTGATATCATCCCCTTCCATAATAACAAAACCGATTGCTAGACTATACGTCAGAGCCACAGTAGTGGCTTGTTCAAACGTCATCCATTGTGAATTGAGATGCTTCGAGACAGAACCATTGTAGAATTGGTTGTCTCTATAAAAGAGAGGCTTTTTATCTGGACTTGCAACCAACCATTGCTTTTTCAGCCGCATCTCCATAGGGAGATTTCGCCATTGAACCAGCCGCGGATCGTCTGTCATTGCAGCCCCGTGACGACGAATGAAAGCGATAGGGAAGACGCAAACTATAGCACATGAAGATGGGGTGGTCAAGCCCCTAAATGTGGGGTTCAACCGTTTTGATAGTCACAAGCCCCTTTTGCCAGCGACCAAGTTCGTTAGAACTAGTTGTCATCTTTATCGAATGCTCGTCATTAAGAACCTTCATAATTTTCTGACGTAGCTGGAGTATAGTTGAAACATCTTGGGGCTGCCCCGCTTCTTCCCACATCTTTGTCGCCACATTATGGATAATTGGTCCCACAGATCCGCGCGATGCAGTTCGGGGTCTAGGGGGAAGAGGTGGAGGGGGAACGCTGACTGTAGAGAGCACGGTAGTTAGTTGCGGGAGCTTGCTAGGTTCGAGGCGTAGTCCCTTAGCCATCGCGGCTCGAAGCTGCGTCCGCAGAGACAGAATAGCTGTGGCGTCCATTTTAGTAGGACCGAGTGGAGGTTCCAGCTTCATCCAGACGTAAAGCCGCCGCAGGTTAATCTCTGTCCAATCGCGTTGGCTGCCTAGGAATAGCGGATCGTCTATTCCCTCGATTTTAAAGCTTCGAATATTAGCTAGATGAGGAGGAAAGTTATTCTCATCGAAGAGTAATTCCTCGAAAGTAGCAGCCGTATGTAGAATTCTGATGTGTGTCATATCAAATAGGAATTTCATTTTTGATCCTCCGGAAGGAAGAAATCTCCGAACCAACAAAACCGATAGTCTGGACATTTTTCTTGAACCATTTGCCTAGCGGTAACAAGATTCTCAGCTATTACTTCTCCCCTATAAAGCATTTGAGGATATATAGGATGTTGCATCATTATCACATATAACTTTTTCATGTTATCCCAACTGATCATCGTCGCTTACCTAATGACGGTAGTCCACCAGAGACAGTATCAATACTGGTTCGTTTTTTGGGCTTGTATTTCTTTATTAGATCTTTGAGTTTTTGGCGTTCTTTGTACCGGTTGAGAGCCTGTTCTTGTTTCCAACGCTCGTATTCATTCTTGTTCATCATTTCACTACTCCTTACTGTAGCTTTTTCCGGATCGAATGTTTGAAATTATTGTATGTGATACTCCATATATTTCAGCTAATCTTGTTACAAGTCCACGTGATCCAGTTGCTTCTCGAATTTCTTTTATATGTGCTGCTGGCAATATAGATCGTCCGTTTCGTGTACCTTGATTGGATCGACCATGATCAACTTTATCAGCTTCGTTTTCTTTACGAGTACCCCATTGGAGATTAGATAAACGATTATCTGTAGGATTACCGTTAAGATGACGACTTTGAGCACCTTCTGGACGGGGACCTCGAAAAGCTGTTAGAACTAACGAATGTACATATAGATAACGATTACCTTTAGCTATCGCCATATATCCAGTAGCCATTTGAGTTAGAATACGCAATTCTATTTTCATAGCAAATGTGCCTTTCATTCTTGCTCCAGGTAATGCTCGTACACGTCCCTCATCAGAGATCTGATGTAACGACCAACCTTCAATGTCTTTCCATTGTTCAGTCATTAGTTTGTCCTTTCGAGATTTCATAGTCGTGCAGAACAAACCCAAGGGAAGTATCCCCACGAACATGCTCACGAATCCAGATGTGCTCGCCCGGATGCCAACGGTCCTTGCGGAAATGTCCCCGTACCTGATGCCCTCTACGTCGAGCGATTGCTATCGCGCGCTTGGCAACAACTTGATAACGTTTGACTGGAACTGTTAGACTAATAACAGTGTGTTCGCTGAAACGTCTGTAGCGTCCCCGAGATACATATCCTTTATCAGGCCTGATTTCCTTTCGCGAAATAGGCAACTCATTAATAGTGGATAGCAGACTCCAGAGATAGCGCATATCGTGTGCCATCTCACCAAGTGGATTAAATTGCCAACGATCACTTCTCTTGAATGCTTCGTGTGCTTCACCTGAAAAACCTGGACATGCGTTAATTGATACAGTCTCAGTGATGTATTCTGGCAAACCAACTAGGACAGCAGCCGGTGTTACTAGTCCTTTTGGGCTTCCGGCGTATTGATTAGTGTATTGAGCGAATGCTGTCTTATCAGGTTTTTGATATGCTATCTGAGTGTGATGATAAAATGGATCGCGAGGCCAAGGTGGGGTTGAATCATCACAAGTCCAAGAATAAGCAAACTGTCCACAGTTGGGAACAGCAACACGTCCTTCATTAGTCCATGCGTGGGATGTAGTATGAAGTGCCATAAAAGCAGTTTCGACTGTGGGATGTTGCATTAGAAGCCAACCACACAAATCGGGAACGTCATCTGGGCCAGCGTCAATATCGGAATGATATACTTCTTTCACCCGCCGTCGGTGTTCTAGTTTATTGAATTCAATCCAAGTTAGAGCATGTGGTAACCGGGACATCCTACGCATACCTTCGATTAATTCAATTTTCTTTTTAGTAGTACGACAACCATTGAATGACTGATAGCCTAGATCAGCCATAAATGCTGACATGCTGTTGTCGAGAACAAACTTGCGTGCTTTTGCGATATGAGTTGCTATCCAGTTGTTTGGATCGATAACACGATAGTCTGGGCGCGACCACTCCCTTATCATAGCATCAGCAAGAGTAGGTGAAGCTTTGGACATTTAATCCTCCTTTGCTGGCCACTTCCACCATTCAGTCTTCTCATCCCACTCCATCCCTTTCGGGATTAACCAACAGTCGTTAATGTGGTGGACAAAATACTCTTGTCCGTTGAGACCCGTTACAACGGCGTCACGTTCGACCTCTTCCCATGCCTCCCAATAGTGCTCGTGATCAGGGCCAGCTTCTAAGATTCCCCAGGTCTCAGCTTCGACACCTGTTATCTTAAAGACACGTTCCGCAAAAATGTTTGCGAAGTTCTTAGGGATATAGATTCCGCAGGCATCTGGGATCAACAGATATGGTTCTGGCATGTTACTTTTTCCTTCCCTTAGATTTTAGAACCAAGGTGTATTTCTACACCTTGGTTCCAGAGGCGGATGTCGGTGACCTTGTACGGGACAACCATCAAACCCACGGAGGACCGCAGGTCACCTTTCTATACCGACTCACCCGCTAACCGGCTGAAAGTACCTCCGGGGTTAGACTTTCTGAACTCTGATTTCTGCTGACTCAGTACCATCACCGAAGGTTTTTATCCAAGCGTTTAGAACCTTCCGTGCTTCAGCTGGTTCGATCTGGTATTCGTTTACTAGATACGGACCCGCACCGAACATGTTAGTGATCCCTGAAATGCGCAAGGCATCTAGGAAATCGAAGTACAGCACCCATTGCTTTTGATCGATGCTCATGCCTGCTCTCCGGTCGAGTTCTTGGTCGAGTCTTTGGCCGGTCGAGTTTCTGGCCGAGTTGATGGTCGAGTTGATGGTCGAGTCTTTGGCCGATCTTCAGATCGTTGGCTTGATTTCTTACTTGCTAACGACCGCTCCTCTAAACTTTTGATTGCACCGTGTCTTCTCATGTTCAGGAAGGCCATTCTGATACTATGAAGCGATCTCATTTAAGATCTCCTCTATTGATTTGCAGCATAAGACAATGTAGCATAGACAATATAGCATAAAGCATGGCTCGATGCAAGCATCAGTTGCCACTCTGAGAGTCGTCTCCACCGACGGACGGATATATAAAGTATATACGCTGAGCCCCGGTCTCACCGACCGACGCTCCGGATAAATATATTCGCAGATATTCTTAAATCTTATGGCCAATGATCTGTCTCTCGCGACCGGAGTTTCTCTCCGGCCGCTTGATCTGCTTCGGCTTCACTTTTTCTTTTTCAGCTCTTGATCGAGCATCTCCTTCGTTGGATACGTGATGCCCTCCCCGTGCTTCCACTCGAAGTTCGTCATATCCTCAGAGTCGACAACCCTCACCATTCTGGCTACTCCGAGATGGACAATGCCGGGCCGCCGCGTGAATTCAAGAGCGAACTCAGTTGCGTCGACAGGATCATCAAACTCACGTTCAAGATGATAAGTATCTGTCGGATCCCACCAATAGACTTTGTACTTCATTTTACTTCCTTTCTGAACGATCTCGATCATCTACTTTCTCCACCATACAGAAATGGTCACCGAATTGCATCTTACACAGACGTACCATGATGTACGCCTCATGCTTGGTGAATCGGGTGGAGTGGACCTGATATTCGGTCCACTCATCGAATTCCTCCTTGCATAGAAGAAATAGTGGTTGACCTTTATCATACCGACCGATATGATAGTTTCGTCCTACTTCCATCAGTATCCTCCTCTCTCATCTTGATCAGCGCAGGTATCACACTGATATCCAAGAGCTCGGTCAGCTGGCGTCAGCCTATTCGCCTCGCCACAGTTCGGGCAGGGCAGATTGCGAGGGTTCTTCTTCGAAGCCGCCCGCAACGCTGACGTGCCGCCGGGATCCGCGAACTCCATGCGGGAATCGTCGTAGCCGTCACAATCGTCGTAGTAGTCGTCACAATCGTAGTTGAATCGCTTCATTGTCTCTCTCCATTTTGTGCGGGATTGCACGAACATGCACCCCTCACGGGGTGCATGGGCTTGCAATCTACTCCCGAAACGTCCGTGTGGCCCAGCGATCGTTTTCCGCTTCTTGCCCCTCACCGTTCTCGTTTTGCAGATCCCCGTCGGTGTCCCAGGGCTCCGCAAGTCCTCCGTATCGCAGTACGCGAGCGGCATAGACAACTTCTGCGGAGCGCCTGTCAGGGCAGTAGTTTCCGCTATGGAATCCGCCATCCTGTTCGTTGAAGAAATGGATAGCGTAGGGATGTGCGCCTCCTATCTCACACATCGTCACGGCGCCCGGGGCCTGTACTCCATCCCCAAGGATCGGGATGGACTTGATCACAGTCCACCCTTTTCTGTTGGCAGCATGTTCTAGCGAATATGGAGCTCTCATCTTTCACCTCCCTTCTTCAATTGCGAGACAGAACTGAACGTTGACTTCCATCAGTTCTCCGTCAGTGGCTGGGACCTGAGCATACGCTTTGCTCAGAGCGGCGTCGATTACCTCATACGCCGTCCGGTCAGTTGCGTTCAGCTTCTGGAACCCGGTGTCCAGTTGAACGAGTTCGTCGCCCGGGCAGTTATCTTCGTAGAACGCCTCCCGAACGATAGGCGAAGCATTCTCGAACTCCTGAACCGCGAGGTCCAAGGGGGCGGCGCAAGTGAGCGCCGCCGTCAACATAAGGATGTTCTTCATCTACTTTCTCTCTTTCTGTTAGAAGTTGCTGTGGATCTTGATGTGCTGATGCAGTTTGCCCGCTGTGAAAGTCTTCTCACAGACTGGGCACTTGCACCACACTCGTTTGGCGTCTTGGTTCTTTCCAGGAACCTTGGCGTCCACCCAAACGAGAACGTTGCCTACCATCCGGGGGGATAATCCCTCCTGCGGTAGATGCCGCTTGGGATTGAGACCCAGCGCCTCATAGAGGTCTGGCCAGTGCATGTTCTGGGTCTTTCCCTCCCAGTACGGATTGTCTCTACGCAGATTATTGAGGATCTTCATTTGGTTTTCTCCTTTCACTTGTATTCGCCGCAGAAGCGGCACGAGGTGACAACGAACTCTTCACCAGTCTCGGGATCACAGTCGTTGTAGTCCCGAAACTCATGACCAGCACAGATCCACTTAGTTCCGTCGAACTTCTGCATGTACGCAGATCCGTTTTCGGGATCCCCGCCTGGGTAGCGCATCCTAAGCATTTAGTCCTCCTTGTCCTTGTCTTTAGAAGACAAGTATAACACAGATGTCATGCTGAGCACAAGCCCCTTGCATGACATCTGCGTCTGGTCGGTGGATTTCAATGTTTGATTCGACCCATAGAGTCAATCAGCGCACACCACTGCTCGAACGTCTCGATATATGCGCCGTCTTTATCGTCCCAATTGAGGTTGGGTCCGTGGATGTTCGCGTGCCGTCCGCTATGCCCAGCAGGCAGAGTGCAGCCGCACAGATTTGAACGCACATGCGAACATCTGGCGGGATCTTTGGGTCCAGCATAGTATCCCATGTTAGAGCACGGGTTCAATGGTGACTCTGATCACCTGCGGGGGATCGCCAGAAAACGAAGCCCGCCGAAGGTACATCGGAGAGATTGTGGTGTATTTCTCAAGAGGTTTGCATTCACCATCGCATTCGCGGTACTCAACTAGAACCTTGTGGGTCTTAACGGATGTCATCATAACGGTCTTCATTTTTTACTCTCCGGTGTTGAAGGTGACGCAGTTGTCGTCAGTGACGGTGTAGGGAACCTTTTCCAGAACCAACTGAGAAGCATCCTCCTTAGGAATGCTCCACGTCTTGCTGATTACGTCGATCATCTTAGCGCGGTCGCGCTTGAAATGCGCGCCGTTGATCGCCCACGCAACGATACCAGGAGCATGGGCAAGTCCGCTTGATTGCAGAACGTACGTCTTCATCGGGTCTTCTCCTTTCTATCCTGTTCAGTGAAGTTATGCAGTTCTTCGATTGCTGCGGGATAGTCGTACAGCAACCGATAGGTGGATGCGGGGCAGAGCTTGTTCTGATGATTGCACTCTTTCAACCTAGCTTCGCATCTGCAGGTCATTCATCCATCTCCGCAATTACGATGCAATCTTCCAGGTGCTTGATGAAAGCCTTTTTAGCTTCCTCAGCCGCCTGAACGGTTGCAAACTGGTACTCAACAGAATCAAACCCAATGCTAACACATTCAACACCGGGGTTAGACGTCTCGAAGAGCGTTGCAGTTTCTTCCGGTATGGAAATCAGGACAAACATGTTACTGGTTCCTTCCGTGTTCTTTTCGAACTGCATTGATAGCAGCACTCAGGATACGAATACCCGGCCCAATTCCGTATTCGGCAACAAGTGCGAATTGCACCGGCATCAGTTTTTGCGCGCGCTGTTCTACCGTCAGACTTTCGTCAAGTACAATCGGTTCAATAGCACGCCTCAATTCGTCTTGTGTCATTAGCGTCTCCTGTGTATGATAACGCAGATTGTCACCACCACAAAGATATTAGCTATGATTGTGGTCGCGCTAGCAATCGCTGAAAGCGCCATCATTTCGTCGATAGTAAAAAAGATGGGTGTCATTCCACTGCTCCCCGGTTGAAGTGATAGCCAGCTGTGAAACCACACTCCTTGCAGTGGTCGAACGTCTCTCCAGGAAAGCCATCGACATTTTGCATCTCGCCCTTGCAGCGCATCGCATGGAGCTTGTAGGGGAGGATGTGTTTCTTGTAGATGTACGCCTTATGAGCAACGGGATACGGGACGCCAACGAAAGCCTCGAAGAGAGCAAAAGCTCCCTTTTCATCGTTCATCCGCAGAGACCCATTGGAGCACCACACTGTGAGCCCAAGGTGCAGAGTGGTTACTCCATTGCGGCCAAAAACAGTGAGTTCAGAGAAGGAATAAGGGTCATGCCTCGGGCCCTCCGTTCCAGTGCGTAGCGACATGGTAGTCATTAGATGTCTCCTTTCGCGGTTGTTGGACTTGCTTGCTGCAAGTGAGAAGTGTAGTATAGCAGTGATACCGGCATGGTGCAAGTGTCGATTGTGGTGGAGAGAAGGGAAGGCAAAATTAGTTGCAGCGGTAACGAACGGTTTAGCCGGTGCAATGATTTGGGGGGGCGAGAAAGCCAAGAAAGCCGCGGGAAAAGTCGATTTTTCCCGGTTAAGTGGTTGTTTTTGTTGGGGAAATTGACCGAGAAAACAGAGAACAAAACACCCCCTAAATAAAGGGGGGAGAGAAAGTATAAAAAAAATGCGCCTCGCGATTGATGTGGAGAATCAGATAAGCTCTCTCTATATATATAGAATAGTTCTTTATATTTCTATACTATTCTATATAATGAATACAACCACTTAGCATAGAAAAATCTCTTTTCTCCCCACATTTACCGCATTTTAACCCGGCTGATCGATACTACTTTCGCTTTTCACCGAGTTAATTCCCGTCTATTGGTACTTTTATCGGTTATGTAAATTATTTTTTGGACCCCCTTGCATCGTCTGCTCCTCATATGCTAGGCTCTATGCACGGTTAGGAAGGATCCTGCGGCGCAAATCGTGGTCGAGTTCTTAGCCGAAGTGTTCATCGAGTTAGTGGTCGAGTTGTTCGTCGAGTCCTTCTTCGGTGTGCTCGTCGAGTTCAAGGCCGAGTTCTCGGTCGAGTTCGAAGCCGAACCGGTTCGGATGGTACCGACGGGTACCATAGGCTCTTTGTCATTGTGAAAGTAACTTGGGTATCGCGGCTCGACTGCTGCGGATTCGACAATGTTCTCACAGTCGGGGTGCTCTGGCAGGACTGATGTTGCCCTTACACGGGGATGCATCAGGGGAGTTGGACGCAGCCCTAACTGTGGTGGTGAGATTTGGTCTCCGTCTCAGCTGGACCGAGACAGCTCGAACCGACCGAACCGAATATATGTATATACGCCGGCAGTCGTCTCATGAGCCTCTCGACCTCGAGAGACGAGAGACTCGACCCGAGCCGAACCTCTATAAGTATACACGTCTCAGAATTTCAGGTGGCCTCGGTCTCGAGAGCCTCTGGTCGCCGATACTCGACGGTGTCGTGATAATCCGACGTCGCCGATAATCGACGTCGCCGAAACGGACGACAGTGATTTTCGCATATCAGAGATGCTCAAAGGCCTCAGAAGTTTCTGCATCTCAGATATGCGATAATCAAGGAGGCAATTCTGCATCTCAGATATGCCGCATCTCAGAGATGCAGAAACGCCGGGCGGCGGTCGCGCGGCGCGCCACCGGACTGCCGCGGTCACGAAAAAGCGACCCCCCTTTCGGGGGGCCGCTTCCGCAGAGCTGCGATGCGGGGTGTCTACTTCCCGCGACGGCGGCGCCGCTTGCGCTCAACCACCTCGATGCACTCGCTCACGAGGTGCTGCGTGTCGACTTCAGGCCCGACACGGAACCGCGCGTCGACAACGCACTCGCGGGTCAGCACGTCTTGCGTGTCCTCGATGTGAGTTGCCTCAACCTCGATGGCAGCGTTGGCGTGTCCGGCGAAGGACACGCAGAGCAGTCCGAGCAGCACCCCGGCAACTATCGCCGTGGTGCGCCGGTCAGCCACCTCGAGGTGAATCTGCATATCAGGATTGCGATCCTGCATGGCTTCGCGAAGCATCTCGGCCTCGCGCATCGACTGGGCGGTGAAGAGCTTTCGCCCGGTGGTGGTGTTGATAATCTTGACGCGCATAGGGTGTCTCCTTTCAGGAGGACAGGGTGAAAGAAAAAAGGGGACGCGCGATGCGCGTCCCCCAGGTGACAGGTTAGCTCAGCGGCGGCCGTGGAACTTCCGCCAGGCGTAGAACTCCTGCGAGGTGTTGCTGGGGTTCCATCCCCGCTCGGCGCCGATTGTCATCAGATCCTTGACAGTCGGATGTTGTCCGGCGGCGACCAGCTGGTCAGCGGCGTTCCACACGAGCCAGCATTTTCCCCCCTCCCGAGGATACTTCTTCTTCGGCGGAGACGCGGGGGGCGTGTCCGCAGCGGGGGCGACAGCGGGGGCTTCCGCAGCAGCGACTTCCGCGACAGCGGGAGTGTCCGCAGCGGCAGCGACAACTTGCTCCGTCTCAGTTGTCTCCGGCGCGGAGACAACTTCCGAGGTGGTGGTTGCATCCGCAGCAGTGGACAACTCCTCGGCGACGACGGGGGTGGCGACGGTGACGTTCTGACGGCGAGACTTCTTGGACATGGTGGTCCCCTTTCATGGGACTGGAGAGACGCGCGAGGCGCGGGATGCGCGAGGCGCGGAAGCAGCAACAACGCTGCTACCCCCCATACATGGGACATGCTACCTGAAGACGCAATGCACCTTTGCGCATAGCTGCTATGCACGTAGGCATATCACCTCCCCGGGGGGTGATAGAAAACCTCTATCAAAATTTCTCGAGGCGGGCACACAAATCTCAAGCGGCATAAAAAACCAATCGGTCGTCAAAAATCAGATCGAGCGCGCGCTGAAAAACCAATTCTCTGTCTAATGGAGGGCACTACATGGACTATCTTATATTACGCTGTCATCCTAGAGATACGCTTCCCTTCTCCCTACTCCATCCCACCCTTTTCTGTCCTACGACAGACATCGTCTCACGCAAAGGTCCTTCCCGCTCCCGCACCCTCATCCAGATCCCCATACTCCCATCTTTCCTTTTTCTCCCTTCCTCCCTCCCATTCCCTCCCCTCTCAAGCCGTCTCCACATCATGAAACGCCCCTTCCCACACAATCCCTACGCTTACTGTACCCTTAACGAGATAGAAATCATGATCACTACTTCCCAGTCACTTCCCAACGACACATTCCAATGTGGTAGCCACGTTAAGATCATTTCCGGCCTCTTTACTGGTGTTACAGGAACCATAGTACAAATTAGGAATAATGGAGATATCACATTGAAAATACAGCAACATTTAGGGTGGAAATTTAATACTTGCATCGTTAAAGCGAACGTGTTACAATCGCTCCCTGGGTTACCTTCTTGCCAGCCAGCAAGGTGATCCTGTGGTGGTAGACTTTCCACCTCTCTGCGGTTGTAGTGGACTCGTTCACACGCCGCATGAAACGCTCCCTACCTCCACACAGAGGTATTGAGAGCGAAGGTGCTGAGCATTGGCTCACCCCCAATGTTTGGTGCCTGAACCCCTGATGTCGCAATCAGGGGTTTTTTATTGACTATAAGTATAATGTCCCAGCAACTGAATCTCCCTCCTGTCAATTTTACTGCCGAGCTGCAGAAAGCTGCACTTGGCAACGCTCTTACTCTTGATCAGCACGCTGACCTGAAGGCTTTGATTATTGATGCTGCTGCCGCTATTGGTTTTGATGGCAATGGCCGTGATGGTATACTTGGATACCTGAAGTTCGCCGCGTCGTCTTATCCGAAGCAGTACATGGCGCTCCTGTCCAAGATCATCCCCCTCCAGATAGATTCCAAATCGAGTATCACTGTAATTGAGCATGTGAACATCGTTTCTGTTCCTCCTGATAGGTATATGCCTTCCAACGCTTTCACTATCGAGGGCACGGTAAACCCTTCCCCTTCAATTCCTGGTTCCGTTCAGACGATTGAAGATCTTCTGAACAACCCCACCCCTGTGAATCTCACACCTAATGCACTTCCGACCGACAGATGATCCGCGCAACACTCATGAGGGTGATCCGAGCCCTGGGACTCCTACTGAGTGGGAGGACAACCTACTATCCAACTTTTTCGCCTACGCCTCCTTCCGTGTCTTCCCGTCTTGGTGTCAAACCCCAGATCATTGGACTTCTCGTACTACTCAATATCTGTTTACTGATTGCCCTTGTTGCCTTTTATTTCGAGGTCTCACCATTGGACTTGCCATCGGATTTACCTTCTGGTTCTTTGTGACAGTACTGATCCTGTGGTTGTGAATCGATGTTAGCTCCCCAACCTAAAAAGAAACTCGATCTCCATCTTGGAGAAAAGTTTGTTCAGAATCTTTGGACTCCTGCTCGTCATCATGCTCTGTTTGGCGGTCGAGGCTCTGCTAAGTCCTGGAGCGTTGCATCCTTTCTTCCCATTATAGGTGCTCAACAGACTAAGAAGATTGTCTGTGCTCGTCAGTTCCAGAACTCTATTCGTGATTCCTCTAAAGCACTGATTGAGAAACGAATCAGTACCCTTGGATTTGATGGACACTACGATATAACAGATCAATATATTATTCATAAAGAGACGAAGACTGAATTCAGTTTTGTAGGCCTTGAACGCAATATTGAATCTATTCGTTCACTTGAAGGTGCTGATATCGTATGGATCGAAGAAGCTCGCACTATCCGAGCCAAGTCGATGGAAGTTCTTCTACCTACTGTTCGTTCCCCAGGTTCATTTTTCATTTGGACTTGGAATCCTGAGAAACCGGAAGATCCTGTGGATTACTGCTTTCGAAATACAAAGGAAGGACCACCTCCTCGCTCAATGGTGACGTTTGTGGATTATACTGATAATCCTTATTTCTACCAGACCGAATTACCCGAGGAAATGGAGACACTGAAGAAAGGCAATTACGAGCGATATAAACATGTGTGGCTTGGCGGTTATGACACTGCGGCGGATTCCAAAGTCTTTCCAAATGCAACTACTGGAATCGTTCCTGTACCTGTCGATGTTCCTCCTCGTTATGGTATGGACTTTGGTTTTGGTACTGATCCTTCTTTCGTCATTAAAGTCTATTTGATCGAAGCCATTCGGACAATCTTTATTGCGTCTGAGGCTTCTGGCCGCGTGCCAATGGATCAGCTCCCCTCTCTTATCCGTGTTGTTGTTGATAGCGATTATGACATCATCAGGGCTGACTCTTCCCAGCCCGGTACTATCGATTTCCTTAACTCGCGGGGGTTCCCTAATCTGATTGGCGCTAAGAAAGGTCCTGGCTCTGTTAAGTCTGGGATTAATTTCATGAGCGGCTACAAGATTGTGATTCACCCTCAATGCGAACAGATGAGAGAAGAATCCCGTCTTTACTCGTTTATGACTGATAGACTTTCTGGTAAGGTTCTACCCGGCCGTGTCCCTGTTGATGCTAACAACCACGGTTTTGACGCAACTCGTTATGCCCTTGAGGATTGTGTGTCTCAACCGACTGATGTTGACGATCCCTTTGGCGGTGTAGTGAAACTTTGGTGAGGAGGATACTTTGGGTTGTGGCTGTGGTGGTAAAGGTTTCTCGAATAACTATGCAACCGGGCAGCGATATCTGAGTCAGCCCGCATCTTCTCATGTCCCGAATCAACAGCCGGCTATCGTGAATATTCAAAGCAAGTCTCTTCAGCAACGAACTACTCAGACAGCTCCCGCAACCACCACACCAGTCAGGCGCAAAGTCTAAATGTGGTCTTGGTTCACCAAGAAACCTCCTAAGAGGGAAGTGGCTGAAGAGCCAGTGAGCCCGATCTTTACGATCGGAGGGCAACCTGTACGCTTTCTGACTCCTACAGCAATTCAGGGGGCTGAAGAAGCCCAACGGAGTATCCCCCAATTATATCGTGTGACTCATCTTGTTGCTTCAAGTTCGCAAGCCATTCCTTGGTATTGTGAAGCTGATCCTGATGTCCCTGCTTCCGAACGAGCCAATCCTGGTGCAGTTAAGGCGCTCAATAGCCTTTTGAAATCTCCGAATGATAATTTCACACCGGAGAACTTGCGTTATTGGATGGTTCTTAATCTGATGCTTTACAGCCGGGTTCATTTTAAAGTCGGCATTGGTACAAAAGGTCTTCCCAACGGAATCTATCCTCTCGCCACAAAGTATATGAAGGGCATTCCGAATACTCGTGGTGTTATTGACACTTATATCTACGGTGAGGGAACGCCACAAGAGCAGAGATACCCTTCCAAGCGTAAAGCAGCGCCTGGTGAGAGCTATGCGGCGGAGATTAGCTTTCCTAGCCTCTCTGGCTTAGTCGAGTATAATAGAGCTCCTGCGGCTATCGAATCGTTGATGGCTCCGCTTGCGATTATCAGATGTTTGATGCAGAGAGCTTACGATACTGCTTCCGGGCATCCAAACATCAAGTATGTGGTTACAAGTGATAAGACCCTTACAAAGCAACAAGTTGATTCTTTGAAAGCTCATTTGGAGAGTTCTGGCCCTGGTGAAGATGGATCCGGCTCAGTTCTCTTCCTGTATAACACGAAGATTGAACTTCATACTCTTGATAATAAACTGTCCGATATTCATTCGAAGATTCCTCTTGATGATATGACTCGTATCATTGCTGGTGTCTTTGGTGTTCCGGTTGCTTTGCTAGGTCTGAGCAACGCTGACTCTGCTAAGTATTCGAACAACTATCAGCAGTCCCGAATTGCTCTCTGGCAAGACACTCTTGTCCCTACCTACATAGCTCCGATCGCAGCTGGTTTGACGGCTTGCCTTTGCCCTTACGGTTCAAGGATTATGTTCAATTACGATGCTATCCCTGCTCTTTGGGAAGGTCGTGCTGCACTCGGTCAGACGCTCAGCCATGTTAACTTCCTCACCACCAATGAGAAACGCGAAGTCCTTGACTTCGAAGAGGACAACACGCTCCCGTCGCTTATTGGATCTACTACGTCTACCCCGATCCCGACAGGTTCCGTTGAAGATCCTGCTGATGAAGAAACCCCGCCTAAGGAAGAAACCCCTCAGAAAGGGATTCCTTCTCTCAAAGTTATAAGTTAGGGTCAGAGCCATGCAGAAATACGTTCAAGGCGACCTGGTCAATCTCGATATCGAATTGGCAGCTACCAAGATGGAGAACCAGCCAGAGGGGTTCTTTGCGGGTATCGCTAGCACCCCTTCAACAGATCTATATGGTCATAAGGTGTTGAAAGGTGCTTTTGACAAATCGATTAAGAAAAAGGGCCTTTCCGGCCCACGGGGCGTGAAGCTTCTTGTTCACCACGATTGGTCGAAGCCAGCTGGGGTGATTAAGAAGCTCAAGACGGTTGGCGACAATTTGGAAATCGAGGGGCAACTGAATCTGAATGTGTCCTATGTTAAGGATGTCCATGAAGTTGCTCTTCAGAACGGCGGGCTTAACTTCAGCGTCGGGTTCGCGCTGGATGAATTCGAGTTCGTTGAAGAAAAAGAAGCCGAGGAAGATGAATGGTTGATCATCAAGTCCGGCGATCTTATGGAAGTCTCAGTTGTGGTGTTCCCTGCCCAGGTCGAAGCAGAGATGACTTTCATCAAGACACACGATTCAATGTCACAGCTCGAAAAGGCTCTTGTAGCCAACGGGATGTGTCGAAGCAGAGGCGAGGCTCACAAGTTGGCGAACTACTTGAAGCAGAACTCGCATCTGTTCCTGAACGGTCGGGAGCCTTCGGCTGAACCGATCGTGAGTGCGCATCCCCTGCTGGATGTACAACTTCTGCAACCAGTTCGCGATCAAGTCGCACGCATCAAATCGATGCTCTAAGGGGATTCCCGATGAACAAGAATCGACTTCTGGCTACCCCTGCTCTTGTGACCAGGGGTATGTATCTGACGAAAGAGGCTCCTGCTGACAAGGCGCAAGCCGAAGCGGCACTTCAGCTTCTGTCGAAGGAGCTTGGTGACATTACCAGTCTGCTGACCAAGAACCGCGCTGATACGGAGCAGCAGTATAAGGACTTGACGAACCACTTCGGTACCGTCAAGGGCGATACTGATGAGCTGAAGGCAAAGGTCCTGAAGCAGGCCGAGGAGTACGCTGCTCTTGTGGCTCAACAGCAGACCCTCACCCAGGCTCTGGACCAGGTGAAGAAGGAGATCGACGCTCCGATTCTTAAGGGCGGCACTGATCTCGTCGAATCCGACAAAAAGGCCGGCATTGAGTGCCAGAAACGTGCCCATATCTTCAAGGGCGGTGCGCTTGACGACTTCAAGCCCGATATGAACAATCTGATCGACGCATCGGCTTATCGTTCGGCCGTTCGGAAGATGATGCAGGTCGGCATTGAGTCCAAGCAGAAGGTGATTCGCACCCTTACGGACATCGAGCGCAAGGCATTCGATCTGTCTTCTTTGGACAGCGCCTTCTTCTCGCCCGAGCTGCTGGGTATCGAAGTGGACTGCATCATCGAATGTGCGGAATTGCTCGATCTCTACGGTTCCGTGACAGTCGGTAAGTCGCAGTTCATGTATCCGCAGGTCATGGACTACGGCGCTATCGGCAAATACGACTGCGACGCCAAGTGCGACGCCGAATACGGCCCCGAAGGCAACATCATGTTCAAGTCCGGCGCCGTATCGGACTTCCGCGGCGTGTTCTGTTTCCAGCGTAAGGTGTTGCAGGAGGCGAACTATCCGCTTCTGGACTTCATGTTCCGTGCAGCAGCTCGGTCTTACCGGATCAATCGCAACCGTGCGCTGATGGTCGGTGATGGTGTCAATCAGCCGCTCGGTTGGTTGAATGCCAACTGCTTCACCAAAATCGGCACGTCGACTCCGGCGAAGTTCAACCATGTGGACTTCCGTCTGTTCTATGCTTCATCTCCGGTGGAGTACGGACCAGTAACGGCTGTCATGCACCAGAACATGTTCGCGTATCTGGCTGCACAGGTTGACAACACCGGCCGCTTCATCTTCGGCGACGGTCTGATGACCTACTCCCCGAACGACGTCCGGGAGAACATCCGGATCTCCAACTGTTTGCCTGATCCGACTGCCGGGCTGACAAAGGGTTCCGAAGGCGCGCCCTTCACCGCTGGCGACTTCCTTGTGGCCGCTGGTTCCTGGAAACAGGCGTACTACATGGTCAACAAGCGTTCGCTCTGGATGGAGCAGTGGGAAGGTCAGTCCACTGCTTGGTGCGTCAAGTATGTGTTCGGCGCCGAAGACGGTGGCTTCACCGCCTGCTGCCCGGCCGCTCGCATCCTCAGCGTTGGCTGATTCCATCCGACGATCAACTCAACTTGAGGAGACTCATATGAACATCAATGTTGCCACTCAGAACAATGGTCTTCTGGCGTGGACCGGTACGGCAGCCCGTCCGATCGATATTCGTCAACACAACAACTTCGCTTTCACCTTCGAGACGACAGCAGATCTTGCTGCTGACGCTTCTTTCAAGGTGCAGGCGGCGCCTCCGAGCGATGCAGATCCGTGTGTCCCCGGTGCATTTGTCGATGTTCCGGAGACACTGACCTGCGTCGGATATGGTGCAATCGCAAAACCGACCACAGGTTTTGTGATCCCGAGCGGCACCAAGAAAGGCGCGATCTGTACTGGAGCTCTTCCCTGTCGACCTGATGCTTTTATTCAGTTGGTTGGCACCGGAGCGGCCACAGTCATCGCTGTGGCGATCTTGGGTGGCCCGCGCTAAGGAGATACCATGAATCTGAACACTGCATCGCAGCATAACGGTGCTATTGCCTGGAGCGGCCTTGCTGCTCCAGTCAACCCTGCTGTAGATATCAGACAACACAATAACTTCTCTTTCTCCTTCCTTGTTGATTCTGATATCGCTGTGGAGGCGGTCTTCGAAGTCCGCTCGATGCCTCCTCTTGCTTCAGACCCCTGCGTCGGGGACATCGCGAACGCTAATGACATTCCGGAAGTTATGATCTGTGCAATGCCTGGGCAAGTTGGCGCTGCAAAATCGCAGATCAAATTTCCTGTCGGCACCAAGAAGGGAACATTCTGCACGGCTACTCTGCCCTGCAGGCCTGATGCCTTCATCCGATTGTTTGCAGTTAGTGGTGACACCGGAAGGATCACTGCTGTTGTGGTTCTGAGCGGACCCAGGTGAGAAAAGTCGCAAGTAGAGCAATTAGAGTGCAGCCGGGCGATGAAGTAGTCGTTCGTGCTGCACTCCCTTTCAATGTCGGTCTTGCTCGGTTATATGTCTGGGCAAAGCAGAAAGGCTGTGATCAGTTTTCCCCTTATGTTCTTGGAGCAGATACAATTCCTATAAATGGTTTCCCGACTATGCTTTCTCCATTAAGTATGAGATTAGTCGAGGCAAGGCCTATTCATAAGATCAGTTTCACATCTGATATTAAAGGCCAGATTGTTATTGTTCAAGAAGTCGACAGTCTTAGTGACAAGCCTGCTAGGATCGATATCGAACTTTATATGACAACTACGTCCCCTCTGGGTCGTTTTAAAAGGAGATTGACAGAATGGCCGCAGAGAGTGAAACTTTGAAAGTTCGTATGCTTCGCACCAGTGGGCGAAACAAAGAGATCCAATGGTTTGAGTATCGACCGTCATTTCAGGCAGACATCATTCGTATTTCTTGGGAACTTGATACGATGGAAGTTGAACTCGATACCTCGGTCGCTGACTACTTACTGCGAGCGGGCTATGCTGCCCCCATTCCCCAGGGTTCGGCCCCTGCTGTTGCTGAGACGACAGAATCTGTATCAACGGAGGAACCTCCACCGCCTCCGCCGACGCCATCTTGGTTGAAACCTGACGGTGGTAAATGAGGAGACCAACATGATCAAGGTTGCTTGTCGCCCGCCTTGTGGGCCAGGTAGTTCGACAGCTCTTGCTGCTCCGCCTTGCTACACTTGCGTCGCTCCTGCCGGACCGTAAGTGTAGACTTGACCTGGGAGAAGAACCCCTCCCAGGTCATTCTCATTATTCAGAGGTACTCGTTATGAAGATGTACACTGTCGATCACTTCAGCACCGATGCTTGTAACACATGCTGTTGTGAAGTTGTTGGTGTGAAACCGGGAACCTCTGTCAAGGTGACAATCAATTATGCTCCGTGGGCGGTACCCATTGGACGATTGCATTGCCTCCCTCAGTTTGCGCTCGAGCAGAAGAAAACCTGTCCTGAGCAGACTATCGGCAATCTGCCGCCGGGTCCGATTGAGGCGCTGTCCCGATACTCGATGGCAGTGCTCACAACCGTTGGTCCTCCGCTCGAAGGCGACCTGAAAGACAACATCATCGATCCGGAGAGTGATGCCCCGCTTACGTTCAAGGCATTGCCGTTTCATGGACCTCAGTACGGTAAGCTCGTCGTCAATGAGGACGGGACTTTCGAGTACACCGTGATCCCGAACTTCAAGGGCGAGGATCGTTTCTTTGCGTCGGTGTCGGATGGCACCCATACCACGGTGTTCGAAGTTGGGATCGCGGTCGGCACCGATATGGCGGCGATGAAACCAACACCACATGTTTACGTCGATCAGGCTACAATCAACACAAATGAGCGTCAGTATCTTGCATCCTTCGCAGTGAGGGCATCCCCCGCTGCGGATATGTGCGAAGTGTGGCGGCTGACTGTGATGCAATATGCCATCGATTGCGAGTGCTCTTGCTTCAATCGGGCAGACTGTTTCGATATCAGGATGGTCAACTGCTGATGATCACCAGCTCGGCTTATACTCTTACTCCGGCTCCGGTCTTTGTCGACTCTTTGAAAGAGGGCGAAGAATCTGCTCTTGATTGGGATTCGTATCTCAGTATCGAGCTTATCCGTCAGCATACAAAGACGGACGATATTCCTGCTGTTACTGATGAACAATTGAGGTTCTATAGAAGGGCAGCCGTTGAGGCTGCTGAATTCTATAGCGGTTTGAGTCTTAGTAAACAAAAGGTGTTGAGTGAAGTCCTCGATATTTCAAAGCCTAAATTGGGTCGCGAGTATGTTGTCGTTAGACTCAAGTATCCTTCAAGCGATGGAATAATTTATATTTATGGAAACGGTCAGAATCCAGAGAAGATCGACATTACTCCGAATACTCGTAAAGTGAAACTTCCTGCTCGTTTCTTTTATAGTCCAGATATGAGTAATTGCTGCAATCCTTGTTCAACAGCGACAAACGGTCTTAAGATTATGTACCGTTCTGGATTTTCTTGTGCTGAAAAAGTTCCTCCAGGAATACTTCTTGGGATTCTTCAATTTATTAGTTGGGTTGTTGAACACCCCGGTGATGAAGTTATGGCGATGCGGAACACTCTTTCTGCACGCGGCGGCGCGCTCATTGGCACTAATAATATCGCATTGATCTGTGGAGCATTGGAGTCTTGGCGTCAATTCGATTCTGAGGCAGTCTAATGGCTCTTGCTGTTACTAAGACCAGAGATTTGAAACATCGTATCGCTATCTGTACGATGAAGGACGTTGTGGTATCTTCAGATAGAATGGATCTGCGTAGAGAGGCTGTTGTCTGGACAAGAGCAAGAATTAATCACCAGATACATCAATCTTCGTTTTTGTCTGTGGATGGTTTCACGCTTAAAGAGTTAGCAACTCGAGCAACGCATCGAATTCGAGTTCGCGCTGGATTGGGTATTGACTATACTTCGGCGGCTTGGATTTATGAAGAATTTTTCAAGAGCCCGCCTCGTTGGTATAAGGTATTGGGTTTTGTTGATGAGCCACCTGGTATAGTAATGCTCGACTGCCATTTGATCGAAAGCAGTGATAGAGCTATGCCAGTAGACAGTGACCTTAAGCCCGATCGCACATCGGTGATCTTATGATTGAAATTGATTTTAAAGCATGGGCGCCTTTTGAAGCAAAGAAAGATCAAGCCGCATTTCGCCGCTGGCTCAAGGTTGTGGCTGAAGAAGCAACCAAAGCCTTCAAGAAGATGGGAAGCTATCCTCCTGCTTCTACGTCTGGTCAGTATCCTGCGGTCAGAAGTGGCAGACTTAGAGGCTCGATTGCGACGCAAGTAACTGATACTATGGTTCTGATTGGAAGTCATATGCCATATTCAGGATATCTTCGAACTGGTACAAGAAGAATGGCACGTCGTAAGATGTCCGACAATGCTTTGCAAGAAGGTATGGCAGCAGCTAAGAAGCGCGCCGATAAGTGGGTGGGTTGGTCTCGCGGTGTTGGTGGTAAGATTTAATGGATGCTATCACGCCTAAAGTCGAGACTCGTCTTCTGCCAGCTCTAGCTGCGGCGATCGCAGAATGGTTTCCTGAGCTAGGTGGTCGTGCGATGGCGGTTGCTGAGAGTGCAGTGACCAAAGAAAACATTCCGACGCTGCCTCTGTGTGTAGTTGCTTTCGCTCGTAGCGTTGGTGAGCAGAGTTCAAAGTCTCGTCAAAGTCAATTCGAGGTCACAGATCATATCGTGATTGAGTTCTGGTTGCCTCCAGAGATGTATAAGCGAGCTAACGGTAGTGACGCGCCATTCTGGAGCTATTACAATTATGAAGCGATTCGTGATAAACTTTTGACTCATTTGATAACTTGGACAGCCCCCAGGAATGCTCGAATTGCTTATCGGGCATTAACTACGGAAGCGGATCATCTTGCTGTGACTTTGACATTTAGTTTCCTAGCTGTTATCAACTGGGCAACTTGTCGGGAAGAGCCTCCGGATATGTTGATTAGTCCTATTCGAATAAATATCTGTGCTCCTGCCACAGAATGCTGTGTTCCGGAGTGCGTCGATCCTGATCCATGTCCTGAACCATGCCCAACCTAGGAGACATCTAATGGCTATGATTTACGTTCGCACTCGCCCCGGGCGTAAGACTTTCTTTGAGGGAAAGATTATCCCTCAGGATAAGTTTATTCCTGTCCCGGATACCCCGTACATCAAGAGGTTAGTTCACCACTGGAAAGACCTTGAAGTCGAAGGCGGCGAGAAATCGGAAACGGTTCCCTGGTCACCTCCGAAACCCGCTGCCTAAGTAACCTTCTTACTCATAGGAGACTGATTCATGTCAATCGACAGTCTACGATCCGGTGCTATCCGAATCTGTTTCGATCCCTCTCTCAATGCTTACCCGAACAAGTGTCGTATTCTGATTGAGGGTCAGATGCTCGACAGTGGCGAGGCTGTTGACGGCGAACTGATCAAAGTCCCTGCGGTGAGGGATGTCGATCGTCTGTTCGGCGCCGGCAGTGTTATGGCGGAAGGCATGAAGACTGCCTTTCTCTGTTGCCCTGGAAATGTGATGGAGTTCTTTGCTCTGCCACATCACGATGACAGTGTTGGAGCTGATACGGCAGCAGTCTATACCCTGACTTTCGATGCTCCGGCTGTCGATGGCGCTGAGTCTGACGGTCGTATTGATTTGTTCTTGGTGACTGGTCGTTACAACACATCGACTCGTGTTCGTCAAGGGGATACCGCAGCATTGATCGCTACCAATGTGGCGGTGGAACTCAATTCCGAACCTGGTCTGCCTTTCATTGCTGTCGCTACGACGAACGTCGTTACCCTGACAGCAAAGAATGCTGGTACGGTCGGCAATGCCATCACAGTGCTCTACAACTGGCACGGCCGCCGCGACTATGCGCCGAAAGGCGTCACCATGGACTTCAAGCAGACGGTTCAAGGTACTCATGCCGCTTTTACTCCGCCGGATTATCAAGCCATTCTCGGCGAGTGTTGCTATTGCTGCATCGGGATGCTGTATGCCAATGACGATTGGCAGGAAGCGATGATCGCCTACATTGCTTCCGCGTGGGATTGTTCGAAGCCTCAGTGCTTCGGGCACGGATACACCTACAACTACGGTTCTTTCGGCCAGATCGCAGCATCCGATACCAATTCGGCAGAAGTGAGCCGTATTGCTCATTGCTTCATGCCTGGGGATGTTGATACTCCCCCATCTGGTGATCCGGTCGCTGGATGGATGAAGGCAGCGGCATACGCGGCGCACTCTTGCTGCTCGACTATCGATCATCCGGAGATGAATGTTCAAGGTCCGAACTTCGGCATCTTGACGTGTCTCCAACAGCCGGAAAGCTGCTTCCAGTGCTTTACATTCGAGGAGCAGCAGGTTCTGCAGGCTACCGGATTTGTTATCACTGTTCCGCTCCAGGGCGGTACGGGTTCGATGACCAACCCGATGATCGTCAACGATGTGACGAACAATCGTTACGACGAAAACGGTCGTTTCAACGCCACATGGTGGAATGTCAGTTCGCGTCGCCTTGCGGCGGCGACTGCTGATCAGGCTGCTGTTCAGCTCGGTCGTGTTCTCGGACTTGGTCTCTATACCAAGAACACAACGATTCCAGCCGGCGTACGGGGTACCAATCCGAAGATGATTCTTGGTGCATTCCGCAGTTGGGCGAAATCACAGATTGGTATCCTCTTCTCTGAGTTCGAGGATATCGACAAGGATATCATCCTCAAGACCGACTTCGAGGTTGCGCCCAAGTGTCAGGGCATCCCGGGCAAGCTGTGGATCGATTTTATCTATCGACCGCCAGTCCGCATCTCGAACATCATCATCAACGCCAAGCCGTCGTTGTTGACAAACTGCGATCGCCCGTTCTAATCCAATCACAACCGTCATCTAAGGAGATACGTCATGACGTGCGACAACCAAGTGGGAGTAAAGAATATACTCCTCAGCTTCAAAGATTGTGACACCGACATTATCTATGGTCCGATTTCCCACGAGCTGGCTACAGAGGATCTGCCGACGTGGAGACTCTGTGCTTACGACAACGAGCCTCTGCCGCACGGCTATGTGAAACGCAAGCCGACCAACCCGGAGGTTGAAATTAAGGTCATCCGGGACTTGCGAATCCCCCTGGCGATGTACCAGGGGTGTTCTGATGTCAATCTTCAGGTGGAATACTATAACGGTCTCGTGTATTCCGCCGCTCGAGGGACCGGAACTGGGAATGAGAAGTCAAATACTCATGAGGTGCAGATGACGCTCTCCTTCAAGGAAATCGACGAACTGCTGCCGAAGGGTACTCTCGAACCAACTCCTAATGAGATCCAGCCGACGTTTACTGTCGCAGCGTAAGGATCATTCATGCCCAGTGAAAAGATTGTGCTGCCAAGCCCTTGGCAGCTTCAAGACAAGGTTATTGATGGCGCTATGATCAATAACCTTTCTTTCAAGGCGTTTGCGGATTATCTTGTCGAAGCGCAATTAATGAAGAAACCTAAGACGATTGAAGCAAGGCTTAGAAGAATACGTCTTGCTAAACAAGTGACTTATTACATCAACGGATCAACGACTCTTATTACTCCCGATGATGTAACAATGATGCCGATCCCTGACGCTCATTTAATAGCATCCTATCTCGATGCTAATGATGAGGGAGCGATTGGTAAGATTATCAAGGCGGGTGATGGGATCAATACTTCAATTGTTTATGAATTAGGTACACCTATTCCAGTTACAGGAAAGGCACCAATTAAAGAGCTTGAATTCATTGCTAAGACGTATGGTGATATTGAAGATGTTATGTCGGCTGGTGATGTTATTTCACAGACAGCCGCATTGATCGCGACAGTTGCAAAACCTCCGGGAATGTTAGCACTTCCGAGTTGGGCTGTAAATGATATTACTATGGCTGATGGTGTCACAATTTCTTCATTGGTGACTCCACATTTTTTAGGGTTGCCGGTCGAGTCGCAGAACGAATAGAACAATACCGTTACTATTCCGCCTCTGCCGGTGATCTTAGACCTTTAAGTATTCATGTGTTGAGTTTTCGAATTATTAATTTTGATAAGGTACATCAATTGGAGACTAAGAATAGAGTTCTTCTGGCCGGAGGGAAATTGTAGTAGATGGCTTCTTTCACTGAAACTGCAACCCTTAATGTCAAAGATAATTCTACGGGTCAGATCCGGCAGATTAATGCTGAATTGAAGCAACTTGCGGCAACTGCAAAGTCTATCAAAAATATTAGAATACAGATTCAAGGTATTCAGACTGCAATATCACAAGTCAATCAACTTACTAATTCACTTCGTGCATTAAGAAGTCAATTGAGTAATTTAAATATCAGACCAAATGTATCAGGTCTAAATGCAGTTCAGACTCAGCTTAATCAATTAAGACAACGTGCATCTCAACCTATCAATATTCGTGTAAATTATCAACAAGGTGGGCAACCTCCCAGAATTCCACCTGGAGGTCAACCGCCTGGAACTGGAGGACCTGGAGGACCAGGGAGAGGACGCGGACGAACTGTCGTTGGAACAGTATTACAAGGTTTCAATGCTGGAATGGGCGGAGGGATGGGTTTCGGCCTCATGGGGGGCCTAGGGGGAGTTAATCCCGCTTTTTTAGCGGTGGCTGCTGCGGCTTGGGCTGCGGCTGAAGCTCTTAATTTTATTGGAAAGGCAACATTGAAGGCTGATCGCGCTAACCTCCAAGCGAGGTTAGGAGCGACACCTGAGCAACAAGATATTATTCAAGAAGCTGTTGATAAATATACTCGGACCCCCGGTCGCGCGTTAATGATGACCGGCCCCGAAATGAAGTCATTCATTGTCGGGATGTTGGGTGACGTTGGAGGAAAAACGGCTACTGAAAGAGCAACGGCTGCTGCAAGAGTTGCTCCACAGATAGCTGATTTATTTATTCCGTTGGCTTATGCTCTCAACCCTAAATTGACTCGAGAGCAGTCTATTGAAGGTCTTAATACTATCGTTAAAGGTTTGAATATTGCAACTGGTGATCTGACTAACGCGCAAGGAAAATTTACTGAAGATGGAAGACGGGTTATGGAGGGTGTGGCCCTTGCCAAGGCCATGAATCCTCAACTGGACCCCGATCGGATTAAGAATGTTCTTGCTAACCTGAAAACAGCAGCGTTTACATTAGGGCCTGAAGCTCTTGCTCGTGTGCTTGCTTCAGGTGGTGATCGAGGAGTTCGCGTAGGTAACGAACTCTATATGGCAATGCGGGGTCTTTCTGGCATTGTCGACAATAAAGCTCTGAATGCCGCCCTTGCTAATATGGGGCTGATTGAAGGCGGTAAGCCACGTCTATCTACCCGTGGTAAACCCCTAGGTGGTATCGTAGCCGGTAGCGGTACTCCTATCGACACAGATTTGCTTCGGACTAATCCTTATGAATGGTTGATTAAGCATGTTCTACCAAAAGTAGAAGCTGCGGCGAATAAAAGTCTTACTCCGAAGGAAAAGAGAGAAGCAGAAGATCGCGCTCGAAGAGTTCAAGCCGAGGGTGGTACTCCTGAAGAAGTCGCTGCCGCGCGTGAGCCTATGCGTGCCAGAATGCAGACATTTATGGATCAGTTATTCCCTGGAATGACTGGTCCAGCTAGAACTGCTCTTGCTGATGCGTTGTTTGGTCATATTCAAGCGCAAAGTTCTCTTGCTCAGGGTAAAGATGTTCTAAAACAAGCACGTGAAAAAGGTCCGGCTATTTTTGCTGAATCTTTATCATCTCAATTGACAAGTCTTTATGCAAATCTTGAAACCCGAGCTGGTGAATTGGGTACATCAGCAGCTAAAGCTATTGGTTTAGATAAGATACTTGATGAGATAAATAAAAGTATTATTGATCCAACAGGTGCTGGTGCTCAGAATGTAGTTGGTCTTATACAGAAAGCTCTTGGAGCTATGGAACAGACAAATAATCCATTATATGTTGGAGCAAAGCTTCTGATCGCTGGTGCTGAGTTGCTTCAGACTGCTGCAAGTGGTCTAGTTAAATGGCTTCAGAATAGAGGATTTCTTCCACCTGATACGCCTACTGGAACTCCTGAACAGAGAGCTGCAGAAATCGCTAAAGCGCAAAGGGGACAAGCTACCACGGCTATGGGCCGTGAACTAGAAAACATAAAGACAAAAGAGCAGCAATTAGCTCTTGCACAAGAGAAATTACGCAGAACTCCTCAAAGAAATGTAGCAGAGCGAGATAGATTAGGTCTTGTTATTCAGGGATTAGTGAATGATATTGCTACGTCTCGAGAAAACATTACGATGTTACGAGACTTTCTTAAACATATAACTGAGACACAACAGAGGCAAGAGCAACAGCGAGAGCAACAAGAACAACGAAGGGAATTAGGTTATCCTACTGAGGGTGATAAGAAACCTAAAGAAGGAGAAGATTTTACTAAGGGTGGCGCTGATCTAAAACAGATTTTCGGTCTTCTTGAAACTGCTCCTGGAGCATTCGAAACTGCTTTCAGTACTCTTCCGGAGAGAGGAACTACTGCTGGTAGTAATTTCTCATCGACTGCTATGGAATCGATCAGTGCAGGAGCTTCAGCTGCTGGAGCAAGATTTGGTGAAGCAGCGGTATCCAGAATCAATGGTGCTGTTGCGAATGTTCAGATAGCTGTCAACCACCAGAATACTCAGGCGCCTCCAAATGTAGGCGAAAGAACAGTAGCATAAATGTCGCGCGATAATTGTGCAATCGGAAAAGATATCAAACCGGCGTCCTATAAGGGCGTTTCGTTCTTATGCCAGGAAGTTGATTATGCTGGTGGGCGACGTGTGGCGCATGCAGAATATCCGTTCGCAAACCACACCAACGCTGAAGATATGGGTATCAAACTTAAGATCTTCAATATTAAGGCCGTATTTAGAGAAAACGATCATGTTGGGGACGCGCGAGCTCTATTTGCAGCATGTGAGAGTCCAGGTCCTGGAATCTTAGTTCACCCGACTTACGGTGCAGTCAATGTTATCTGTAATACCGTTAAGGTAAAAGATAATGTTGAAGAGAAACAAGGTGAGTCAGAAGCTGACATTGAGTTCTTAGAATTTAATTCTATTGGTATTTTTGGTGCTGCAATATCGTTATTTGGAGTATCATCAATTAATCTGAATAATACATCTAGAGCATCGTTCCAGGCTAGATATCGACCAGCTCTGATTAGTCAACCTTGGCGCATTGATGTTATCAACCGTGCCCAGAGTTTAGTCAATACTACTGCCACAGAATACGGACGTCAATTGAAACCAACGTCCCCGGTTAATGAGTGGAGAGTTCTTGCTGAGATGCAGGAATTAGCAGTCGACGATGTTCTAGCAGCATCAGCAACTAATGTCGATAATGCTTTGACCGAAGGTTCTTTTGGAATTGTGGCAGTTACTGAAGATCTGACTCAACGAGCAAATGCTTTTCGGCGAATTGCGAATGCTGCTGTAGGATCTTCTGATTTGCCAGTTGGAATAGCAACCGAGAGTGAGGAAGCAGTGTTATCTCGAACTCGTGTTGTTGCTGTCATTGGTATGGCTGAGACAGCGATGGCTCAGACTTATGATCATGTCGATGCTGCTCTACGAGCTTTGGATTCCTTAGTTTCTATTTTTCAAGACGAAATGAAAGCAGCATATAATATCTGTGATAATGGGTTGTTTCTAGCATTGCGTGAATATTCCATTAACGTCTCAAGAATGATGTATGACCGAGCTTATCGATTGCCATCGTCAATCGCATTTGATTTTGGAGGATCTGTTTATCCCTTGATAGCAGCTTATGTAGTTCATAGTGACGCCAAACGGCATCGCGAATTTGAACGTCGAAACGTGCTGGTTACAGCTGACGGAAGATTCAACAGTGTGGTAGTGGCGATCAAATGATCAAGCCATTCATGGTCATTATCGGTGGAATGTCAGTCGACTATCTAGAAGCTACTCTTCAGAGGTCGAAAGAACAGATGACTGGACAACTGTCAGTTAAGTTGTTTGGTGGAGCGATGCCGACTGGTCCGATTGTGAAGGCTGCTGCTGCGGGTGCTCCAATTCAAGTTTATGTCGCTGGTCATCTAGCGTTCGACGGTACAGTAGATAGTCGAGAGGGAACGGGGCAACAAGAAGGTGGTGGAAAAGGGAAACATAAGGAACGAGATAGCCAAGGTCGCTTTGCTAAGAAAGGTACTGGTACCAGCGGTGGTGGTAATGGACCATCAGTTAGTATTAGTCCTACTGAGTACACAGTTACTATCACGGCGCGCGGGAAGACCAAACGTCTGATGGACAGTTCGCATCAGCACCCAACCACTAACATGCTGAAGCCAACGACTAAAGAAGTGACAGAGAAATTGGTAGAGCCTTGGAAGATTCAGCTTGAGTGGTTAGGGCGAGTAGTCAAACTAGATAAGCAACGATTTAGGGATGGTACTCGTGTGGTCGACGAATTGGATCGACTCTGTGGCGAGTACTGTTATTCAATGTACGAGACCCGCGATGGGAAGCTGCGTGTGACTGATGGCGTCGGTATGGGGACTGGAGACCCAATCATTCTAGGTTATAATATCTGGAAGTTTTCAGCTCAGCAATCTGAAGATAAAGCTAAGTCAGAAGTAAAGGCTAAAGGTCAACGTTCGCCCAAAGACAAACACGGTGAGGAAGCAATCCTCAAACGATTCAAAAAGATTCAGGATTCGTGGGTTAAGGATTTCGTACCGCTAACTATCCAGCACTATGGCGACGGTACTGACGAGGAATTAGAGCGGCGTGCTCGATTCGAGTTGAATAAGCGTTCCTCAATGTCAAAAACATTGAATATTGAAGTGTTCCATGTTCAGACTCCAAGTGGCGCACCTTGGGATATTGGTCAGTGCCACTATGTTCAAGTACCTCCTGAAGGGATCGCTGAAGTTTTTGAATGCACACAGTTAACTTATTCGGTAGGTGAAAAGGAAATCAAGACGGCTCTGACACTGAACCCTCCCCCGAGCGGCGGTACAGGTGGGGCTGCTGGCGGGTTCGGCCTGTCATCCTTAATGGGGATGGTATCAATGGCTATATCCCAGCGAGCTTCTCTAGGAATAAAGTTTGTTCCTGGAGAGTATCCAGCTCCATGGTCGCCACCACAGCTAGCTGAAATGCCAACTGTGACGCTAGCTGAGGTAGCAGCAAAACCGAAGGACAAGTCAGAAGAGCCCCCGCCAGTACGACCGCCGCCGTTGATCCTTCCAGCGTGGTTCGATGTTCCCGATGATGGAGAAAATGCAGCGTGACAACATATCAGGGGTATCATTCGACTGTTTATAACGACGAAGTCGAAAATGAAGTTGGCGTTTATGGTGACGTAACTTATCCTGGTGTCGGCGCCATCATTCGGGTGCGCGGCAACGACACCGAGGATCAAGAGGTTGAAGTTGCTTACGTTGGTGGTTGTTCATTCAAACTGCCGAAAGATGCGAATTGCGAGATCACTATGATTTCGACCGGAAACGATACCACGTTAAAGGTGGCAGTGATGACGCCACCAAAAGATAAGCAACGTCGCTGGAAAGAGAACACTGGCGGTATCCAACACCCGACTGATCCGGAGCATGTGTTGGAGTTCAATAATACTCGCGCCCACGTTACCAAAGACGCTTTTGCTGTCGGGCCGAAGGGCACGTTCGAAGTTAAGAACGGTGAGGTGTTCATTCGCGGGCCGCTGACGGTTGAAGGCATCATCACCTCCAACAAGCTGGTGAAGGCGCCGCAGTACACCGAAGGTACCCAGCCGATTGCTGCACTGACCAATCCGGCGGAGCAAGATAAGGTGACAAAGGATCAAGGCAGCGGTACTGCCTAGAGGAGGGTTGACTATGTCTGTTAATTATAACATGGCGACAAAGAATT
>Ga0105091_10000066_pt1 | contig 35413 bp, 20 predicted proteins | sample PPLLak1March2015_FD_87022 | JGI IMG/M metagenome (GOLD analysis project Ga0105091, IMG submission 87022) | Freshwater sediment microbial communities from Prairie Pothole Lake near Jamestown, North Dakota, USA - PPLs Lake P7 Core (1) Depth... | ecosystem: Environmental > Aquatic > Freshwater >... | reverse complement strand
TGACCTTGCGACAATAGTCCCGCCTGACTTCAATATCACTAGAAGGCCATGGTACGTTAACGCCATAGGTGTTTCAAAGACCGACGGCAGAGCTCTCTGGTCGGTTCCTTATCAGGATGCTGCCCTGAACGGTTTGGTTATCACCAGCAGTACACCTGTCTACAACGAATTGGGGACTTTCCGTGGCGTTGCCGGCCTGGACATTAAGCTTGCTACCGTTACAGAACGTGTTTCCAGTCTCGCCGTCGGAGAAACAGGTTACGGCTTTCTAGTCGATTCGGAAGGCAGAGCGATCAGCATGCCAACCCAGGGACTGCAAGACTTCAATCTCACCGAGGAGGATATTCAGAGCGGTGACATTGAGAGTCTTTCGCTGGTCAACCGCGTCTCATTGGATGTTTTCGAAGTGCTTGCAAAAATGACCAGCGGTCAAACCGGAGTCAAACTGGTAGAAATTAATGGCAGCAACCGTTACATAGCATACAAACCTATTCCTATTGTTGGTTACAGTTTAGGGATTGTCGTATCGGAGCAGGAGCTCCTTCAAGATTTTGTAGAAACAAACGCAATTTTGGAAGGAGAAACCCGCCAGACAGTCGTGAACGCAATCGGCGTAATCTTTATTCTGTTATCTGTAGCTGGATTAGCTTCTTATGGTATTGGAAACTCGATCACTGCCCCATTGGAGACGTTGACCGGGGTTGCCAAGCAAGTGGCAGCCGGAAACCTTGACGCAACCGCTGATGTAACAACTGGAGATGAAATTGGCATTCTGGGCAATACGCTCAACAACATGAGCGCTACAGCTAAACACTTAGTCGCAAATCTTGAAGAACTGGTTTTAGAACGTACACACGTAATTGAAAGACGTTTTGCGCAAATACAGGCCGTTGCGGAGGTCGGTAAAGCCGTTGCCGCTCAACGCGATCTTGAAGAGCTTCTCACCTTGACGAGCCACCTCATCAGTAGCCGATTTGGTTTTTATCACGTTGGAATATTCCTGTTAGATCCTCGCAACGAATATGCAATCCTTATGGCCGCGAACAGCAGCGGTGGTAAGAAAATGCTTGATCGCGAGCATAAATTGAGAGTCGGTGCGGAGGGTATCGTTGGTACGGTAGCAAGCTCGGAGGAGGCTCGCATCGCATTAGATGTCGGCGAAGATGCAGTTTACTTCGATAATCCCGATCTGCCAGAAACGCGCTCCGAAATGGCACTTCCCTTGATCGCGGGTGGAGAAATACAAGGTGTCTTGGATGTTCAAAGCCTGGAGGCGAATGCCTTTACAGCGGATGATATTCCAACCCTGCAAATTCTTGCTGACCAACTAGCCATTGCAGTGCAAAACGTACGGATGCTACGAGATACCCAAGAAGCACTTTTTGCCGCGCGCAAAGCAACCGGTGAAATCAGCCAAGAGGGTTGGCAGGTAATGTTAAAAAGTGTTGGTGCAACCGGATACATTGGGCTCACTCACGGAGAAGTTGTCCGAGCAAGCGGACACATAGACGCTTACACCAAGGAAACGCTTAAAACCGGAAACCACATAACCAGCGATGACCGTCTCACCGTTAGCATACCTGTTATCGTGCGAGGTCAAACAATTGGGTTGCTGAGATTAGCCAAACCACCACACACTCAGCCATGGACGCCAGAAGAAATCACTGATGTGGAATCTTTGTCCGACCAGATCAGTACCACGCTTGAGAGCGCACGCTTGTATAACGAAGCGCAACAACGTGCAGCAAGAGAACAAACCATTGGCGAAATAACAACCAGCATAAGCGCTGCTACAGATGTGGATGAGATTATTCGTGAAACTGTTGCACAGCTAGGGAAAACGTTTCAGGACACTGACGTTACACTACGCATCAAAACACAATGGGATAAAAACAAGGATTGAACCATGTTGAATGAAGAACATTCCCGGCCGGCAATCCCAACGCTTTGGGAAAATATACAGAAGTTCTTGTTTGAACCGCATCCCACCATAACCGATGTAGGTGCCAGGCGAGAAGCTCGCCTGGTTTCAGTCATAAACTTGCTTTTTGCATTATCAGGCCTGATAGGAGCAATTAGCATATTCAGTGCGAATGGTTTATCAAGAAATGTATTTGTTCTGATCGGGCTCGTTCTGATTGCAATAGCAGCATACATATTATCCCGAACACCCTTGCATAAAATTGGAAGCTATTTGATTGTCTGGGCGCTCGTATTTGTTGCTTTTGGAGTCGGTGATGCAAGCAGGCTAACGAATTCACTGCACACAAATCTCATTCTTGCTTTTCTTATTGCCAGCATCACATTTCCATTTCGCTATATGCTTTTATTCGTCATCCTAAATAACGTGGCCATTGGTTTGATGCCACTCGTTTACCCTGAATTTACAGATACAGGTGTTGTTCTTGGATTATTTATACCCTTCAGTCTACTTACACTGGCTGTGATACGTCACCGTGATAATGTAGAAAATGACCGTCTAAAAGAATTTAAACGATTCAACCAGGAGTTAACAACCCTCAAAGTTGATCTCGAACAGCGTGTCGAAGAGAGAACCACAAGGTTGGAGGAACGCGCCAGACAATTGCAAGTTGTGACCGAAGTTGCACGTACCGCCGCCTCCTTCCAGGACCTCGATCGGCTTCTGACCAGCAGCACTCGTCTGATCTCAGAAAGTTTTGGTTTTTATCATGTTGGCATTTTCCTGCTGGATGAGGAAGGTCATTATGCGATTCTGCGGGCTGCTAACAGCGAAGGTGGTCAACGCATGCTGGCCAGGATGCATACGCTCCCCGTAGATCTCAACAGTATTGTTGGTTACGCGGCCAAAACTCAAGCACCCCGTATTGCGCTGGATACCGGGACAGATTCGGTGTATTTCCAAAATCCTGACCTGCCCGAAACACATTCGGAGATGGCAGTGCCACTAAAGGTTGGTATGCACCTGATCGGTGTACTGGATGTGCAGAGCACTCAAAAAGATGCCTTCTCTGATGATGATATTGCCATAATGGGTACATTAGGCGATCAATTGGCAGTTGCCATGGATAATACACGCCTGCTCACCGAAACCCGTCGCGCACTTGTGACCGCCGAGCAAACCTACCAACGCTATTTCAGTCAGGCATGGTCCCAATTTGCTCGACGCTTGGAACAGGTGGGATATCGGTATCAAAATGGGAAAGTAGTCCCGTTAAGTGAAACATCCGCTGGGAATCAAGTGGATGTAAGAAAAAGTTCAAAATTGAGTATTCCGCTCATGGTCCGTGGACAGAATATCGGAATACTCGACATCCAACCAACAAACGAAGAGCGATCCTGGGACCCTGGTGAAATAGCCTTAATTGAAGCTGCTGCAGAACGAGCAGCATTCGCTCTGGAAAGCGCCCGTTTACTGGAGGATGCACAGCGCCGTGCAGCACGCGAACGCACGATCAGTGAAATGGCCAACAAGCTCAATTCGATTACCAGTATCGACTCAATCCTGCGCTCTACTGTTGAGGGTCTTGGGCACCAAATTGGCGGTACAGAAGTCACGTTTGAACTCAGTCAAGTTTCGCAAGACCCACAGGAACAATAAACGAATGAAGCCCTTCTCAAACACTGAAGAGGTTCTATGATGAACGAGCGAGTGTTCAAAAATAGCAAGTTGACACCCGAGCAGGTCAGGACGCGTCAACTCATCCTCATAATTTCTTTGATCGGTCTTATCGCAACCGCCATTCTTACCCTAACGGCTTTTGTCGATAAGAACGTTACAGAAACTATCATCAACGGCAGCACGGCTATCCTTCTGGCGATCAGCTTGGTTGCGGCCTGGTATGGTTCTATGGGCTTTGGTCGCTTAGCGCTACCGTTCACCGCACTTGTCAGCATTTCCTATCTTTCAGTCATTGGGGATGGTCTTTACGATCCTGGTAACTTGGCATTCGCCATCGTGATTGCGATTGCAGCCTTGTTGTTAGGCGCGCGGGGTTTGATTATCTTTGGCGCGTTAACCGTAGGATCTCTCTTCGCCATTATCTTTGCCGGCAATCTCGGTATCTTTCCACATAGGCCTGCAAGTGTGCCCGATATCATTGCCGCCTTAATGGGATTTATTGTAAGCACAATTATTTTGTACCTTAATGCACGCCAATTGGAACGAAGCCTTAATGAAACTCGCCGTAGCGAGCAGGTACAGATACAAATCAATCAGGAATTGTTAGAAACTAAAGTTTCGTTGGAAAAACAAACGCAAGAATTAGAGCTGGCCAACGAGCTAAACACCCACCGGGTCCAACAGCTTCGCCTGGTGGCGGAAGTAGCAAACTCAGCAGCATCCATCCAGGTACTGGATCGCTTACTACCGACAGTATCTCAATTGATCAGTCAGCGTTTCGGTGTATACCACACAGGCATCTTCCTATTAGATAACAGTCGAGAATATGCTATATTGCGCGCCGCTAGCAGCGTCGGCGGTCAAAAAATGCTAACGCGTGGATACCGTTTGCAAGTTAACGAACAAGGAATTGTCAGCTCTGTCATTATGACTGGCAACCCGCGGATTGCCCTGAATGTGGGAATGGATGCGGTTTACTTCGACAATCCAGATTTACAGGATTCACACTCAGAAATTGGTCTGCCCCTCAAGATTGCGGGCGAAACCATCGGTGCGCTCGACTTGCAATCAGTGAAAACAGAAGCATTTGGTCAAGAAGACATCGAAGTGCTCTCCATTCTCGCCAACCAACTGGCAATTGCGATCCAAAACGCACGCTCTTTTGAATCGGCGCGCCAGGCCGTGCAAGATGCAGAAACTGCCTACCAACAACTTACTGTAGAGACATGGAGCCAGATTGTAAAAGGCCAGGTGATGTCAGGGTATCACTTTGACGGAGTAGAAACGAGATCGATCAATAATGAGCATGAGAAAACAATAGGGGCAACCCTCGAAGTTCCCGTGCGCTTGCGCGGTCAGGAAATAGGCAAGATTAAGTTGACGCCATTGGGAACTGATCGAATCTGGACCGAAGATGAAATCATAATGGCCGAATCCATAGCGGAGCGCGCTGCGCTGTCCCTGGAGAATGCCCGCTTGCTACAGGAGGCCCAGAGACATGCGGCCAAAGAACAGATCATCGGAGAAGTTTCCTCCAAGATCAGTTCTACAATTAACCTCGATAGTATCTTGCAGACCGCGCTACGTGAACTGGGACGCATCCTGCCTGGTGCAGAGATTAACATTCAAGTAGAGAACGATTAGCTCTGGAGATATTATGAGTCTACCTTCGCTTACTCCACTAGAAACAAGATTGAAAAACCTTGTATTAATAGCGCAACTGACTATCGTATTTAGTCTTGTTGCAGTTGCCTTATACATCATTCTGGGAGTTACATCTCAACAATGGTACAACTATCTGGTTGCAGGATCGTTCTTACTGGTTACGCTAGTCGCATTTCTAATTATTAGGCACAGCCAGAAAGAGCGTCCAATCATCGGCGCTTGGCATTTGCTCTTTTCAGGTAGCTTGACAGCTTTAGTTATGTCCACGATTCAGGCAACATCTGGTGCAGAAATTGGTACTGCCTTTTTGATCCTGATTTTGGTTCTCGTTATTCAAACTTTTCCTCAAAAACACATTATGCTTGGCGCACTGTTGGGGGCGATTACCAGCATGGCGTGTAGTATTCTCGCCTTTTATTCTCCTCTGCCGCAAACTACTGATGCTACTGCTAACCTTGTAATCACATGGGTAGCACGTGGCTCCACACTGGTCTTTCTTTTTCTGGGCTTTAGACAATTTCGTAGCCTGAACCTGGCTAGCAAGCTTTTGCTCTCTTTTCTCGGTGTGGTTGTTCTAACGAGCATGACGTTTAATATCATTTTATCAACTACTACAACCAATACGCTGACAGACCAGATTGGCGAGCAATTAAATACGGTGGCCAAGAGCCGTGCCTCTGTCGTCGGAGATTATCTTGCTGGACAAGTCGAAGTGCTTAAAACGCTCGCGCTTGATGAAACAATCCGTCAGAGTGTGAGAGCAGCGAATGCCCTTAAGCCTGATTTAGAAAACATCCTCGCCCTGGATGAGCGGTGGCAGCAGGCACTTGCGAATGGATCAAACGATTCTCTCATTCATAGTCGCCTGTCAAGCAGCCTCTCTAATGATTTACGTGCTTTTCAATCAATTTCCCCGCAACATATAGAGGTATTTGTTACGGATAAACAAGGCGCTTTAGTCGCTTCTACAGGAATTACTTCAGACTATTATCAAGCTGATGAACCGTGGTGGCAATCTGCATACCAACAAGAAGATGCCTATATCAGTTCACCGATATTTGATGAAAGTGCAAACGCACTTAGTATTCTTATGGCTGTTCCGATTTACGATACGAGACAAGGTGATTTGATTGGTATCCTACGTACAACAATTTCCATAGATGGTCTCATCAGCGTTATTGACGATCCAATCGGAGAAACTGGTGAAGCAGATATTTATTTCCCTGAAGTAAAGATGTTAGACACAAAAAATGTTGAATATGAAGAAATCGATCCGAATAACTTAGTTTCGATCCAAGATTCTGCCAATCTGGTTTTTCTACGAACGTCCTTTGAAGGAAAGGAGACTATTTTGGCTCGAACCCAGGTGCTATCTAATTCCAGGACATCAAATATAAATGAGCTGGGATGGAGCGTGATTGTTTCGCAGGATGCAGAAGAAGCCCTGGCCCCTGTCCACGCACAAGTGCGCCTCAGCAGCCTTTTTGGAACGTTCATTGCTGGTTTTGCATCTTTGTTGTCTCTATTAGTGGCACAACGTCTCGCTGAACCCATCATCAATCTGACTGAGACAGCGAGCGAAGTTGCTCGTGGTGATCTAAAAGCACGTGCAGAAGTAAATTCTCACGATGAGATCGGTCAACTCTCTGAAACCTTCAACGCCATGACCGCAAAGCTGCAAGAGACGCTGGTTGGGTTGGAGGCACGTGTAGCTGAACGCACGCTGGAACTGGAGAAAAGTTCGCAATTAGTTCAGAAACGTGCTGGTCAATTTGAAGCTATCGCACAACTGGCACGCACGACCACATCTATTCAAGACCTTGAAAAACTACTTCCTCATATTGCCCAACAAGTGAGCCAACTATTTGGTTTCTATCATGTTGGTCTGTTCCTGCTGGATGAAAGCCGTCAATATGCTGTGCTCTGTGCTGCAAACAGTGAAGGTGGACAACGTATGCTAGTCCGAAAACACCGCCTCGGTGTGGGGCAAACCGGTATCGTGGGTTACGTCACCGCAACGGGACACCCCCGTATCGTGCTGGACACTGGAATTGATACCGTCTATTTTGACAATCCTGACCTACCTGAAACACGTTCCGAAATGGCGTTACCTCTACGCGTGGGTGGATCCATTATTGGCGCTTTGGATGTACAGAGTACCAAACCAAACGCCTTCACAGAAGATGATGTAGAAGTACTCTCTATTCTTGCCGACGAGGTTAGTGTTGCCATCGATAATGCGCGCCATTACGCGGAGTCGCAACGTGTACTGGCAGATGCCCAAAGCGCATTCCAGGAATACACATTGGAATCGTGGCGGAAATTGGTTACTAAGCGCAAATTAGTGGGTTATGAGCTTTCCGGTGTCTTTATCCGCCCACTCGAGAAACCGGTCAAAAGCACCGGTTCGACAGTGTCAATCCCAATCAAGCTTCGCAACCAGGTTATAGGAAGTATGAATATCAGCCTGCCAGCGGGTAGGGAATGGAGCCAGGATGAAATGGAGATCGCACAAGCCATGGCCGAGCGCGTGGGCATCGTATCAGAAAGTGCGATACTTCTTGAGGAATCGCAACGTCTTGCTGCCAAGGAGCATACCATCGGTCAGATTTCTGAAAAGTTCATCGCATCGACTGACATTAGCGAGATCCTGAAAACTGCAGTACAAGAAATCAGCCAGATCATTTCCGGTGCGGAAATCGCTGTGCAACTGGAAGAGACTGTAAATTGAAAGGCCCAAACGTGTTGACGAGGTCACAATGAAGAACTGGTTTAGAAATATCTTATTCTCAGATTACGACCAGGACCCACGCTTTATTATTCTGGTACGGACAGTACTCATCGTTGCTGCTGTCAGTGGGCTTGGCATGGCAATAAGCCTTTCCCTGTTCCCAGTGGCCAAGATCAATTGGTTAACAGTGGGCATAGTTTTCAGCATCGATTTCCTGACCTTTTTGTTTTTTGGCCTGACATATCGACACATACTTTGGCCCGGAAAACTTTTCTTGCCCCTTGCAATGCTGGTTGCCGTTCCTTATATTGCTGCCACCCAGGCCAATGGCCTGCATGATTCTTCGATTACATTATTTCCAGTGATAATTGTTGTTGCCGGCTTATTGCTGGGACAGAAAATTATTCCTCTGGTCACAATCCTTTCTTTTTTAGGGACCTGGAGTGTAGCCTACTACGATATGGCCGGTTTTAATAAATCGATCATCGCGTCACGAACCGGTTTTGATGACATTATCGTTATCACCCTCGGCCAGGTAATTACAGCGGGTGCACTCAGCGGATTGATGACACGTCTGAACCGAGTACTCAACCAGACCCGTGCTAACGAGCAGGCGCAGATCGCAGCCAATCAGGAACTGCGCACATTACAGACAACTCTTGAAGAACGTATTGAAGAACGTACAGCCGAATTAACAATCCGCACACAGGAATTGGAGCATCTCTCGGAAGGTTTGGAGCGCCGTGCCAGTCGATTCAAAGCAATTACTGAAGTTTCTCAGGTCAGTTCTGAATTAGGCGGCAAGTTGGTCGATATGTTGACGCGCATTGCCAATATCGTCAGCCAGCAGTTCAACTTTTATCATGTCGGCATTTTTCTACTAGATGAGCGTGGCGAATATGCCGTGTTAAAGGCTGCAAATAGTGAAGGTGGCAAGCGCATGTTAGCTCGCCAGCATCAACTCCGAGTAGGTACTGAGGGGATCGTTGGTTTTGTCTCCCGTAGCGGCACTTCTCGAGTAGTCCTGGATACCGGTGAAGATGCTGTCTTCTTCGACAACCCCGACCTGCCCGAGACACGCTCAGAGATGGCGCTCCCCTTGCGTTCAGGTGAGCACATTATCGGAGTACTGGATATCCAAAGCACCGAACCAAACACATTTCGAAGTGAAGATATCGAAGCGCTCAATGTGCTCGCCAACCAAGTCGGAATCGCCATCGAGAACGCCCGTCTTTATGAGGATGCACAACGCTCTCTGGCTGAGTCTGAGCGAATCTACCGGCAATATATTCAGCAGGAATACGCCATGCTTGCAAGGTCTCGAAAGGAGCGAGGTTTTGTATATGACCAGGTTGAGCTTCGCCCCATTAACGTGCCCATAACAAACAGGGAAATCAAGGAGGCTGTCGCTACCGGCGAAGTACGCATGGTCGAGAGCCAACAGGGAATTAGACTGGCTGTACCGATTAAGGTCCGCAAACAGGTGATCGGTGTGCTCAACATAGATGCCAAAGGGCTCAATAAAGCAGATCCAGACAATCTGGATGTCATCACTGCTGTTGTCGAACGCATGGGATTGGCTCTTGAGAGTGCCCGCCTGTTGGAGGACTCCCAACGCCGCGCAGCTAAGGAACAGCAAATTGGCGAAATCAGTGCCAAAATTGGCGCTTCAATCAACCTTCGTAACATATTGCAAACTGCTGTGGAAGAGTTAGGACGCGCCCTGCCAGGATCAAGCGTTGCAATCCAGCTCCAAAATAAAGACTGAGTCACAGAATCAATTAGTTTTTCGATAGAGAGAATTATGATCGACAAAATCCGACAAATCTTTGCAGCACCTGTATTCGAAGGAGATAATGATAAAACCTACGAAGCGCGAATACTCAACACCGCGCTTTGGATGGCTATCGTTTTCACATTTTTTGGCATTATCGTCAGGATTTTCGTCCAAGACATTTTTCAACAGATCGCAATCTTAATAAATATAGTTCAGTTGATCATTTGGAGCGCCCTGCTCATTCTACTGCGGCGCGGAAATGTTCGCCTTACCAATACTCTGTTAACATTGGCAATCCTTGCAACAATAAATATTCAAGCCTATATCAGCGGTGGCTTGCACAGACCTATTATTTACGCGAATGTCGTTGCTCTTAGCCTGGCTGCGTTATTTTCAAACCGAAGAGTTATTCTATACGCTCTGATCTCGATTTTTGCAGTCGCCATCATGTATTTTTTTGATGGAGTATTCCTGCCCGCACCAGAGACACCACTCCCCCTCTTCTCTACCTTAATTGCTTATTCTCTCATTGTATTTTTCACAGCGATTGTTTTGCAATATGCGGCACAAAATTTAAGTTATGCAATCTCGAAGATTCGCGCTGATGAAGAAGAACTTAAGTTAAGGAATCGCGAGCTTAAAGATTATCAAGAAACACTACAAGCGCAGGTCGAAGAGCGAACAAATGAATTGTCTAAGCGTACCGAGGAATTAGAGTTAGCGAATAGCCGGAATCAACTCCGGGCAAAACAATTCGAAGCCATTGCACAAGTGGCGAGCGCTATTGCATCAATACGTACTCTCGAAGAATTGTTACCAAAAATCACAAAACTGATTAGTGAACAATTTAACTTCTATCATGTTGGCATCTTCCTGAATGATGCCAGCAACCAATACGCTACCCTATGTGCAGCAAACAGCGCAGGTGGACAACGCATGCTTGCCCGCAAGCATCAACTTAAGATCGGTGAACAGGGCATTGTAGGAATTGTCGCAGATTCAGGCAAACCTCGTATTGCGCTCGATGTTGGTGAAGATGCTGTGTTTTTTAATAATCCTGATCTTCCAGAGACACGCTCTGAAATGGCATTACCTCTCATGATAGGTACAAAATTGGTTGGCGTCTTAGATGTTCAAAGCACGGAGTCAGGCGTGTTCGGCCAGGACGATTTGCAGGTATTGTCTATTCTTTCTGATCAGGTCAGTCTGGCAATCGAGAATGCGCGTCTATTCGACGAATCGAGCAAGTCACTTGGTGAAGCAGAGGCACTCTACCGCCAATATCTGCGCCAAGCATGGGGACGCATGCCAAAGGAGCAACGATTGGAAGGCTTTCAGTATTCAGCCCTGGGTGCCGTACCTATCGAGCGGTTTGATGAATCCAAAACAGAGAGGCTTATTGATCAAAGTAAAAGGCCAGAAATTGCTGTGCCGATTATGCTACGTGGTGAATCAATCGGCATTCTGGCTGTTCAGGTTCCCGAAGCAGGTCAGGTGAATGAAGATCAGATGGATTTGATCAAAGCTGTTGCTGAGCGCGTGGCTATTTCGGCGGAAAATGCCAGATTGTTCGAAGAGACCACCCGTCGTGCGGAACGCGAACGGCTTGTCACTGACATCACAGCAAAAATTCGAGCCACCAACGACCCCGACATTATGATCCAAACCGCCCTCAACGAATTGAAAACCGCGCTTGGGGCAACAAAGGTCCAGTTAGTGCCACATACTCTTAGACAATCTGCAGAGTCAGAAACACAAGCTCCTCCTGCTATGAGTCAGTCCTTGAAAAATAAAAAAACAAGCACAAGCCTGGAGGAATAACATGACATACACAATCGCCGTTGCAAATGAAAAAGGTGGGGTTGCTAAGACCACTACCACAATTTCCCTGGGGGCTTCCCTGGCCGAGGCTGGACATAAGGTACTCTTGGTTGATCTTGATCCTCAGGCAAATCTCACCTTGGCTTCAGGATTGGAAATAAGCGGAGTATCCACTTCTTCCAGCAATATACTGATCGAATCTGCGCCATTAATGAACGCCTTGCATAAAACTGAAATCGAAAACATTGATATTATCCCAGCTCACCCTAATATTGAAAGCGCAGAACAATATCTCCCAATGCGCACGAACTACACAACAACGATGCGCCGCGCCATTAATCAAGCGCTTCCACTTCCGTACAGTTTTATCCTGTTCGATTGCCCACCTTTTTTAGGAGCAATTACTCAAAATGCGTTGAGCGCAGCAAATTTACTTGTCATTCCCACCCAGGCTGAGTTCTTCTCTGCTTATGCGTTACGCAACATGATGGGAATAATTCGTCGTGTGAGGCAAGAAAATAATCCAGATCTTGCTTATCGTATATTAATAACAATGCTTGATCGCCGAAACCGGACCCATCGAAATATAGAAGAGCAGTTACGAAACACCTTTGGTCACGGTCTATTTGGGACAGTCATCGAGATTGATACAAAGTTGCGTGAAAGCCCAATTGCCGGCATGCCAATTACAAAATACAAGCCAAGTAGTCGCGGCTCTCAACAATATCGTGTTCTGGCTCAGGAGTTAATGGAATATGTCAAAGAAAAAGATAAACAACAGGCTTGATAAGCTATTCGAAGACATAGACAAAGAGCCAGAGACAAAACAAACTCAGGGTCTAACAGAAAATAGCAAGAAAGCGAATAAAGCACATAGACCCGCTTTTTTGATTTCTTCTGTCGGGGAATCGCCAGAGCCTGTTTCAGACATCGATTTTCCCACTCTGGCCGAAAAGACTTTTACTTCAGAGATCAAACACCACAACCTGTCAACAATGCTTTCAACAGCGTTCCGCACAGATGAAAGAAACTGGGCAACCTTGAAAGTAGTTGATGAGCTTGAACAACGATCCTGGGGTATGGAAGAACAGATGCTGGTCAAGCAAGTAGCCGACCAGCTTTCATTGGCATTAGAGAATGCGCGACTCTTCCAAGAGGCGCAACGGCGCGCCAGGGAAATGACGGCGCTCGCTGATGTTGCCCGAGAAATTTCTGCCACGCTCGAGTTGCAGCAAGTAATGGAGCGTATTTCGAATCAGGCAATGCTCATTTTGAATGCAGTCACCAGCGCTGTGTATGTCCCCGATCCTCAATTTCAAACTCTAATAGCTATCACAGCCACCGGTGTAGAAGCAGATGAAATTAAAGCAGACACACTGACAATAGGCCAAGGCATCCTAGGCAAGATTGCTCTCAATAAGGCTGCTGAAATTATCAATGATGCGTCAGAAAATCCAAATGCGATCACGATTGAGGGAACAGAAGATCGTCAAAATGAGCATGTAATGGCTGCGCCTATCCTCTCTCAGAATCAGTTAAGTGGTTTGTTAGCAGTTTGGCGGGTGGGTGAGGACGAACAATTTTCGGAATCTGAATTAGAGTTTTTAGTTAGTCTGGCTCAACAGGCCGCTATTGCTGTTGAGAACGCCCGTCTCTTTGAAGAAGCACAAGAGCGCGCGGAAGAGTTATCGGTACTGAACGAGATGGCCAGAGAACTTTCCGCAGAGATGAATATTAATAGTATTGCTGAAACCGCTTACCGTTACATCGATCGTTTGATGGATACAACCAACTTTTATATTGCCATATTTGATGAATATCACAGTCTAATTAGTTTCCCTGTATTCATTGAAAAGCATAGAAGAATCAGCATTCCATCAAGAAAACCTGAGAAAGGCTTAACAGAGTATGTTATCCAAACCAGAGAACCCCTCTTTTTAGCAAATAATGTTAGCGAGCATATAAAATCCATGGGGTCGGAAAGCATCCTGGTTGGCGGCAACGAATCTCCCCTTTGCTGGCTTGGTGTTCCCCTCCTGGCAGGCAATAAACCTATCGGTGCAATGACTGTGCAAAGCTTCGTTACTCCGAACCTTTATCGTGAACACGATAAGGATTTGATGATGGCAGTTGCCAGTCAGGTTGCTATTGCAATGGAAAACGCGAGACTCTTCAAAGACGCACAAGCTCGCGCACGCCGCGAAAAAATATTGCGCGAAATCACAGCGCGTATCCGCGCAACAAATGACCCAGAAATGATCGCCAAGACCGCCGTCCGCGAACTCGGCCAAGCGCTAAACATCCCAACATTCATTCGGCTGGGAGGTAATGAAACGATTACCAGTCAAGAAGTCGGGACTGAAGAAGTAAAGGATAAAAGCGAGAGAATATCGGAAGGAGGCATATAACATATGTCTACCCTTAAAAGTATTATTCCTGATAATCCATTCGCTTATCTGGATGTCCTCCCATTACCGATAGTGGTTTCCGATCTAAAAGATGGAAAAATTCTTTTTGCGAATAGGGAATTTGGTAAAGTATTTGGATATGATCCCAAAAAGATAAGGGGCAATCTAATATCAAGTTTGTACCACAATGAAGATGATTGGATCTTCGTTTTAAAAACTATCCGCGAAAGAGGGAAAGTAAATAATTATCAAATTCCTGGCAACGACAAAGATGGCAGTTTGCGTTGGATATTACTTTCGGTCGAAACAATCCAAGCGGAAGATGCGTCGCCTCTATTGCTATCAACTCTAATAGATTTCACCGATCGAAAATATGAAGAAATGGTTCTCCAGGAAAGTGAGAGACTCTATCAAACGGTATTCAACTCTTCACCAGTCATGTTCTGGGTAAAAGATGCAAACAATTGTACGCTGCAAATCAATCAAGCAGCAGCGGACTTTGAGGGTGTTGATCCAAAGGATGTAGCAGGGAAGTCTTGCTACGATCTATATCCTTTAGAGCAAGCTGAAGCTTTTTATCAGGATGATTTGGAAGTTATTAATTCCGGTAAACCAAAACTGGGAATTGTGGAAAAGCATACTGCGGTTGGCACAGGCGACATCATGTGGGTGGAAACCGGTAAAGTACCTACTCGCAATACGGAAGGGGATGTAACCGGCGTGATGGCGTTCGCAATCGATATAACAAAAAGCAAGCAAGCTGAAGAAGCCCTCAGGGCTAGTGAAACCCGTTTTCGCACCTTATTCGAAGATTCAACAGATGCATACTTGATCCTGGAAAACAACATTTTTGTAGATTGCAATCAAGCTACAGTCGAAATGCTGCGAGCCAATAGTAAAGAAGAAGTGCTATCAACGCACCCTGCTCAGCTCTCACCGGAGGTCCAGCCCGACGGGCAACCTTCATCCCAAAAAGCCGAGGAAATGATTCGAATTGCACTTGATCAGGGCAGCAACCGCTTTGAGTGGATACACCGCCGCTTTAACGGTGAAGATTTCCCGGTTGAAGTTCTGTTGACTCCTACTCCTTTAAGTGACCGTATCGTTATTCACACTGTATGGCGGGACATTTCTGATCGAAAAAAACTTGAGGCAGAGATTCAAGAATCCCTTGAAAGACGGGGAGAACAAGTTGAACTCACCACACAGGTTGCTCAAGAAATAGCCACTGCAAAAGACATCAATGCAATCTTCGAGCGAGTGGTGACCCTTGTCAAAGAACGCTTTAATTACTATCATGCCCAAATTTTCCGTTACAGCCCCTCTACAGATGCAATGCAACTAGTTGCTGGCTACGGAAAGACCGGCGAAAAAATGCTCAAGGCGGGTCATAAATTAACAGTAGGCCAAGGTGTTGTCGGCACTGCTGCGGCGACGGCCCATACTGCATTGGCCACAGACGTTGCACAAGACCGCGACTGGCGGCCAAATCCATACCTGCCAAACACAAAAGGTGAGGTGGCCGTACCTATCAAATTCAAAGATGAAATGTTAGGGATTCTAGATGTACAAAGTGAGCGTACAGGCACACTAACTCAGGACGATGTATTGCTGCTGGAAAATTTAGCTGGACAAATCGCAATCGCAATTGAGAATGCGCGACTACGCGATGAAATGGAAGTCCGCATTGAAGAGACCGAAGGCCTGTACCGCTCCATCACCAGAGTTGAAGGGACAACATTATCGGGTGAGAAAATCTCTATGGCTTTTCTGCCAGAAAAGGGGTCTGTAGAGCACAATATCGATCAATGGCTGGAAGAAATTGAAAAATCTATCACACAGGGAATCATTTACAAAGAAAAGTCTCAAGATAGCGATAAAACTTCCCCGGCTATTGTACCGGTCAATATGCGTGGTGAAATTATCGGTGCGATGGGTATCCAACCGGATGCTCTGCGAGAGCTATCTCAGGAAGACTTGGAAATGCTCGAGGCAGTTTCGGATCAAGTTGCACAGGCACTTGAAAATGCCCGTTTGTTCAGGGAGACAAAAAATCGCAGTGAAGAGCTTGCTTCCTTGAACGAAATCATTTCCGCTGCCAGCCAAACACTGGATATGAAAACTATCCTTGAAACTGTAATGAAAAAGGTGCTCGATATTTCTGGTTTTGATGGCGGCATTATCACAATTTTCAATGAAACGCGTGGGAAATTGGAGCGTGGTGTACGCATAGGGATGCCCGGTACAGCCCCCGATGACCCGGCGGAAGGTCTTGAAGGATCATTGTGCGATCGTGTATACAATTCAGGGCAAACAATGCTTATTCAAGACATAAGCACGCAGGCGCCCGATGGCATCAATGTGCGCAGAGAGGCGGATGCGGGATTACGCGGATATATTGGTATACCGATCTCTTCCAAAGGGCGGACCCTTGGCACGCTGTGCTTGTTTCGGTACAAGAACGAGCCTATCCAAAAAAATACCGTTGCACTCATCTCCACAATAGGTGGGCAACTTGGCTTTACGATTGAAAATGCTCGTCTTTTCGAGGAAAGCCGTAAATTCCGTTTGGGGTTGGAGCGCTCTGCTGACGCAGTCTTTATGACAGACATTCAAGGAACCATCGTATATGCCAATCCAAGCTTTGAAAACATCTATGGGTTTTCACTGGATGAAGTTATCGGTGCAAATCCAAGAATTCTCAAATCAGGAGTTGTCCCCAAAGAACAGTATAAATACTTTTGGGAAACCTTATTGAATAAGGGGACAATATCAGGTGAAATCGTTAACAAAAGAAAAGACGGCGAACTGATTCCTATTGAAGGAACCAACAGCCCCATTCTCGATGAGAACGGAAATATTCTCGGGTTCCTGGCTATACACAGTGATATTACCCAACGCAAAGAAAACGAAGAAGCGCTCAAGCGACGAAATGAATATCTGGCAGCATCTACAGAAATTGGACGATTGGTCACATCAACTCTGGACCTGGAAGCCATTTTTACGCGGTCAGTTAACCTAGTCGTAGAGCGATTTGGCTTCTATCATGCCAGCATTTTCATCATCGATGAAACCGGCCTTAACGCAGTTCTACAAGAAGCGACGGGAGTCACAGGCAAAAAGCTGAAAGATAGAAAACATACGTTGGCTGTCGGTTCCAACTCGACTGTTGGTAAGGCCTCCAGCACGGGCGAAGTAGTGGTGATAAACAACACCGCGAACGACCCTCTTCACAAGCCCAATCCGCTCTTACCAGAAACGCAGGCAGAATCTGCTATTCCACTTCGCGTCGGCAACCGCACGATTGGCATTCTAGACATTCAGTCAACAGAAATAGACGCCTTTACTGAGGACGATATTGCAATCCTGCAACTTCTCGCAGACCAGATCGCCGTTGGTATCGATAACGCACGTTCCTATAACATTGCTCAGCAAGCGGTTGAAGAGATGCGCGAAGTGGATCGTCTCAAGAGTCAATTTTTGGCGAATATGAGTCACGAATTGCGGACGCCGCTTAACTCGATCATCGGGTACGCGCGTGTCATTCTAAAAGGGATTGATGGTCCTATTACCGAACTGCAACAACAGGATTTGACTGCAATCTTCAACTCTGGTCAACACTTACTGGGTCTGATCAATGATATCCTTGACCTGTCGCGTATCGAGGCAGGCAAAATGGAGTTAACGTTTGACGATGTAAACATAACTGACTTGATTTCCAGCGTTATGTCGACTGCGGTAGGGCTGGTCAAGGATAAACAAATCCAGTTGAGATCCGATTTAGCGAAGGATTTACCCTTAGTCCGGGCAGATGCGATGCGTATCCGGCAGGTGCTAATAAATTTCCTGTCAAATGCCGCTAAGTTCACGGACGAAGGCGAGATTATCGTCAAGGCATTCCTCGAGAAAACTGACAAGGGACAACCGTCTATCACAGTCCATGTAATTGATTCTGGTCCTGGCATCGCCGAGGAAGACCAGAGCAAACTCTTCCAGCCATTCTCACAAGTGGACGCCTCCCTCACTCGCAAAGTTGGCGGTTCAGGGCTCGGACTTTCGATCTGCCACCACTTAATTCAAATGCACAGTGGCCAAATCGGTGTGTCCAGCGCCCCTGGAAAAGGTAGCACGTTCTATTTCTCGATCCCTGTTGCGGCAACGCCGAAGTTGGAAGGACAGGATAATAACCGGATTATTTTCGCTATTGACGATGACCCACAAATCATCAGCCTGTATGAACGCTATCTGAATCCTAAAGGTTTCCAGGTAATTGGTTTGAGTGACCCTGCCAAGGCAAAAGAGCGTGTCAAGCAAGTGAAACCCTTTGCAATTACGCTGGATATTATGATGCCCGGTTATGATGGCTGGCAGGTGCTCACGGATCTAAAATCATCGCCTGAAACCCGAGATATCCCGGTCATTGTTTGCAGTATCGTTGAAGATGAAGAAAAAGGCTTTAGCCTGGGGGCAGCAGATTATCTGGTTAAGCCGATTCTTGAAGAAGACTTGCTCACATCTTTGGATCGCCTGAATGGCGACGGTAGTATTCGGGAAGTTCTTGTCATCGATGATGATCCCAATGATTTACGCCTCTTAGGAAAAATGTTAACAGAGCAAGGCAGATATAAAGCAATATTAGCTGAAGGCGGTCCGGCCGGTTGGAACTCGATCAAATCAAAAATGCCGCACGCGATTGTCCTTGACTTATTCATGCCAGATATGGATGGATTCACTATTCTTGAGCAATTACGCAAAGATGAAAAACTCAGGAATTTGCCCGTAATCGTTATTACGGGCGCAGATTTGACCAGCGAGCAGCACAAACAACTTGATGATCTAGGCCAACGCTTACTTCAAAAAAGCTCATTAAGGGAAAAAGAGTTGATCTCCACCATCGAGAACGCGTTGCAACGCGTCAAGGCAAGTAGATAAAATTACTAACAGAGAAAAAATGTCATTTCTAATCAAGTGCCTGGATTGCCAACACAAAGCTCCATTCCATCCTACATCCGCAAACTGTCCCAAGTGCAACGGTCAGTGGAGGGTGGCTGAGTATGACCTTGATGCTGTCGAAAAGGTCTGGACCGCCCAATTAAAAAACAGGCCGTTTGACCTTTGGCGATATTACGAGTTATTACCGGTCCGTAACCCTATCCCAAGCATCAGCCTCGGCGAGGGTGGGACGCCATTAATTCAGGCAGTAAATTTAGGCATGATGCTTGGTTGTTCCAACCTTTATATTAAAGACGAGCGGCAAGGCCCGACTTCTTCCTTCAAAGACCGCCAGGCAGCAGTTACCATTTCCGCACTTAAAGAAGCAGGTATTACTGAACTCGTTGCGGCCTCCACTGGAAATGTAGCCATTTCTTATTCAGCGTATGCCGCCCGAGCAGGTATAAAGCTGTGGGCTTTTGTTACCAGCCTGGTGCCTTCCGTAAAAATGCGTGAAATTGCGCTCTACGGTAGCCAGGTGGTCAAGGTGACGGGTTCGTATGATCAGACCAAACAAATGGCTTCAGAATTTGCCCGGCAGCGTAATCTTTGTCACGATATGGGCGCAAGGACGATTACTTCCGTAGAAGCTATGAAAACCATTGCTTTCGAGGTGGCAGAACAACTGACCTTCAAGCTTGGTCCTCCAGTAAGCAATGGAAACGGAAAAAAGCCTGTAAAATGGCGCTCACCTGATTGGTACATCCAGGCAGTAAGTGGTGGTATGGGACCATTGGGTGTTTCAAAGGGTTTTAAGGAACTTCAACAAATGGGCTTTGTAGAAAAATTACCTGCGATCGCTGCCATACAAGCAGAAGGGTGCGCACCCATGGTGCTCAGTTGGAAACAGGGACTAGAAACCCCGATCACGGTTACATCCCCTCAGACTTACATTGAAACGTTAGCCACAGGAGATCCAGGACGCACGTACAAGCTGCTCAAACGCGAAGTAGATGAAACCAATGGCTGCTTTGATAGCGTCACTGATGAAGAAGCTTTTCGCGCCATGCACATCGTTGCGAAAATGGAGGGGCTGTCCGTAGAGCCTGCAGCCGGTGTTGCATTCGCCGGATTATTTAAACTGGTACGCAACGGTATCATCAAACCGACCGACACAGTGGTTATCAATTGCACTGGTCATACCATGCCTGCCGAGCAGTGGCTGCTTGGGGATAACTGGTCTCGTGATATTGAATTGCCGAATCGTGAGGAGAGTCCCCAACAGGATGGCCTACTGGCTGCGCTCAATCGCGTTGCCCCTGATCGCTTCCCGCGCATTATTATTGCTGACGATAGCGGTGACGCGCGCCGGCTGATCCGCAGAATTCTTCAATCGCAAGGAGATTTCACTATTTTCGAAGCTGGTGATGGCAAAGAAGCACTTGTTATGATCGAGAAGGAAAAACCCGATCTCATTATCCTTGACTTGATGATGCCTGAAATGGACGGCTTCGCTGTTATCGATAACCTGAAACGCAATCCGGAAACTGCAAATATACCTGTCATCGTTGCATCTGCAAAAGAACTTACCACCGATGAAAAAAGTAGACTGGAAGGGCAAATCCAATCCTTAATGCAAAAAGGCGACTTCCTTAATGACGAATTTCTCGGTGAAGTGCGTTCACTGCTAGATTAGGGTTGATTATGGAAATGCGGAAAGCGGGGGTACGCGCAGCGCTTTTGTCTGCTGGACTTTTTGGGCTAACACCGATATTTGGCAAACTGGCGGTCAATCTAGATATCTCGCCGCTGGCAGTTGTCGGTTTCCGTACATTGCTGGCAGCGCTGTTGCTCTTTATCATTACAGCAATTCTAAATAAAAAATACTTGTATATCTATCCGGCCGGCCTCATTGGTTGTGGATTAGCTGGCTTACTTAATGGAGTGGGATCCATATTTTACTATGCAGCTTTAGGTAGAATAAATGCCAGTCTTGGTCAACTTTTATACTCCCTCTATCCCCTATTTGTTGCCATCATTCTGTTCTTTGATTCTCAGCCCCCCAGCCGGTTGACCGTTTTCAGAATTTTACTTGCAACAGTAGCCATTATTTTTCTTACCAACTCTTCGGGCGGAAACGTAGATATTATTGGCGTTTTAGAAATGCTAATTGCTTCCTTCTTATACGCGGCCCATTTGCCCGTCAATCAACGCGTTTTATACGATATACCAGCTCCTACAGTTACACTTTATACTCTTTTTGCCATGAGCGTGGTAGTATTTCCGACATTCTTGATCTTTGATCGATCTTTACCTCAGGCCGGCACATGGTGGCCAATCCTATGCCTCACATTGGTTACATTTTTGGCAAGGTTATCGTTATTCTTTGGCATTAAGCACCTTGGAGGTATGCAGACCGCTCTTCTCGGGCTACTAGAGTTATTGGTAACGCTAGGGCTTAGTATTGTGTGGTTGCAAGAAAAACTTACAGGCTCACAATGGCTTGGAGTATCTATTTTGTGTGTGAGTACACTTTTAGTTTATTTTGAAAAAGCCTCAGGTAACCGCAAACCCGGTCGGGGGGGGTGGCTGGGCTGGCTGACACCACCTTAACCATCAGAACTGCCATGAGGGGGCTATGAATCAGTTTTCTTGCTTTCCATTCCTTCGTATACGTATCCTGTGCCGCGAATGCTTATAATGTGGTCGGCCAGGGCGGGGAATTCCTCCAATTTGTGCCTGAGGCGGCTAACCAATGGTCTTAATATTTCCGGTGCTTCTCGCTGCGATGTATCGTATCCCTGCACCAACAGCACCAGCTCGCGATGTGCGAACACTTTGCCCTCATTCGCAAGTAAGATGCGCAATAAGCGGCCTTCAGCCGGTGTGAGATTTATTAATTTATCTTTTTGTTTTATTTGCCTTCTGGAGAGATCTATTTCGGTGCCATCTTTAAGGTTGATGACTTCGAACATCTCATTTACTTCCTCGGCATCGATGCCACTGCTTCTGGCCGCCATCCTGGCAGCCCGTCGGTCGAGGCCTTTTTTAACGCTGGCAACAATTTGCGCGGGAGGTGCGGGTTTTTGCAGGTAATCGTGGATGCGCAATCGTAGAGCCTGGATTGCTGTATCCGTAGACGCAAATGCAGTTAATAAAATGATTTCGGTGTCAGGGGCAATTTGATTGACAACTTGCACAACCTCTAAACCATCCATCCCTGGCATACGCAAATCAACAACCATTAAATCAATATGATGGGTGCGAACATGTTCCACGGCTGCCTGGCCATTGGGAACAGATGCAACCATATACCCTTCTAACCGCAAAATATCACTCAACGATTTCCGTGTAACGGGTTCATCGTCTACGATCAGGATACTGGATTTCATTGTTTTCCTCCTGTCGGCAAATAGACACGGAAGCAGGCCCCGGGTCCGTTGTTCGAGGCGAGTTCAAGCGCTCCACCGTGTGCAGTGATGATATTGTAACTGACTGTTAACCCTAAGCCTGTGCCACCATCCTTTGTGCTGAAAAAGGGCTCAAAGATATGTAATTGGTATTCGGCAGGGATTCCGGGTCCACTGTCCTGGAGAAAGATTTCAACCCCATCCTTAACTCCATGGGCCCTGATTTTAAGTTCGCCACCTTCAGGCATGGCATCAAAGGAATTCAAAATCAAATTTATCAATACTTGTTGGATCTGGCTACCAACCGCAACAACATGCGGCAGATTATCCGGTATATCTGTTTGTACGTGAATACCTTGCTTTTCAAGTTGCTTAGCCATCAGATTAAGAACATAATAAAGCAAATCGTGCAGGTCGACCTCCGATGGTGAAACCGCGCCAGGCCGATAAAAGTCGAGCATTCGTTGCACTGTGGACATTAAGCGATTAAGCTCAGATTTAGCCAACTCAAAATATTCTTCACGCTGTTCTTCAGGAAGATCTTTACGACCAGCAAGATGCAGGCAATTTTCAACTGACTGCAAAGGATTGTTCACTTCATGCGCAATGGATACTGAAAGACGCCCGGCGGCTGCCATTTTTTCTGCCTGCAATAGCGCCCGCTGGGATTCCTCCACCTGCCTTACATACTCGCGCAAATCAGCATATAGACGCGCATTCTCGATTGCGACGGCGGCCTGATTGGAAAGGATCAGGAACATTTCGAGATCAACTTCCCGAAAGGGAATTTCGTTCTTGCTGCGCCCGACAAAGAACAGGCTGTTCGTATTCGGTCGCCTGACCGGGATAAACATTGCCGCTCCTAAATCCCGCTTCTTTAACTGCGCTTGATACTCCTTCGGGCTGGGTCCGCTTGTATTTATTAGCACCGGAGAACCAAGAGCTTCCAATTCACTGATGAACTTCGCATCCGACTGATCACGATCAGGGTCAGGCGCATTGCCACTACCGGCTGACAAATGCAGCGTCTGGCCATTATCGATTTGGTAATAACCCACATGAGAACAGTGTAAATGACCCTGGATGGCGTTTTTAATTAATTCCAGTAACTGGTCAGGGCGCGTCTCAGAAAGCAAGGATTCTGTCACGCTAAACAAGGGACGCAATGCCTGAATCCGAGCCGCATCGCGCTTTCTCTCGCTATCAAGAAGAGCTTGTTTAACAGCGTCGATCAGTTCTGAGCTTTGTTCAAAAGGTTTTAACAGCAAACCATCAACACCTTGCCTCAATGCCTGAATTGCTGTCTCCACCGTTCCAAAGCCGGTCATAACCAGGACAGCAATATCAGGCTGGACTTGCTTGGCACGGCTAATCACTTCGAAACCGTTTACATCCGGCATACGGATGTCTACTAAAAGCAGGTTGACAGTGTTTGTACTGAGATGTTCGTACGCCGGAGGCGCCTCGGTAAATGCAACCACATCATATCCGGCACGTTTTAACAACCGGCTGCATAAGAGTGTAATTCCAGGCTCATCATCAAGAACTAGGATATGCTCATCCATAATTGACCTAATACGGCAACCAGACCGTGAAACACGTTCCTTTCCCTAGCTCACTCTCCACCTCGATCTCACCGCCATGATCAGACACAATCCCATAAGTAATTGACAATCCCAAGCCGGTGCCGCCTTGAGCGGATTTGGTGGTGAAAAAAGGTTCGAATATCCGATCGCGATGCTCCGGGTTAATGCCGGCGCCCGTATCCTTGATTGAAAGTGTCACCCATTTCCGTCCGTCCCGCTGACGCGGTCCAGTCCGAATGAAGAGCTGACCTCCTGCGGGCATAGCCTGGATGGCATTATGAAACAAGTTCAGGAAAACTTGTTTCATCTGGTTCCGATCTACTGACACCCAGGGCAGGTTTTTACCCAGAGTCACTTCCAGCTGTACACCGCTGGTGTGCATTAAATGGTTGGTCAGGGAAAGTACATCGGCCAATAATTCGTTCAAGTCAACACGTGTGCGCTCACTCTCACTGCGTCGCGAAAAGTCCAGGAGGCGGCGGACCACATCTCGTGCACGCCGCGCTTCACGCAGCACAAGCTCGAGATCAGGACGGCTCTCTGCATATTCAGGCAGATCCTCTAAAACAAGCTCTGTGAAGCCCGCTACAGTGGTCAGTGGATTATTCAGTTCGTGCGCAATACCGGCAGCCATCTCACCGACTGCAGCCATTTTTTCAGCCTGAATCAATCTGCGCTCCGCTTCTAACTGCGCTTCGATCCTGGTCTGTAGTTCTTGCTGTGTCTGTCGTAACTCGCGCACGGTAAGCTGTGACCGCTGGTACTGATCTGCATTGGATATCACGCTGGACAAGATGCCAGCAAGCGACTCCAGGGCCATGAAGTCGTTCTGCCCGAAGGCATTTTTTGAACTACTTTCGATATCCATCAGGCCGATGACGCGCTCGCCATCCTTTAATGAAACGCATAACTCTGAACCTGCATCCCAGCCTTTAATCGTGCGATACATGGACGACTGGCTAACATCGTTGACCAATAAGCTTTCGCCCGTAAGCAAAACGTGCCTCGTAATCCCACTATTTTCCCCATCAGTCAAACGGGAAAACTCTGAGAGCAGAGCATTACCAGAAGGTGCTCGTGAACCTCCTGCCCCGCACACGGTGGCTCGATTCTCTTCATCCACCAGAAGGATTACTGCAAATTCGTAACCAAAATATTGGACCAGTAGCTCAGCCGTGATCTGTACCACCTCTTGTTTGTTCAAAAGACCGATCACTTCCTGAACTACTTCATGGATCAGTCCCAGATTCCTTGCACGCGCTTCAGCTTCTTCCCTTAAGCGGCTGTATTCGAGCAATCCCGCCAGGTGTCCGGCGATGACCGTAATCAAATGCGTATCGTAGACCGAAAATTCCTCAGCACGAGATTTTTCCAATGTCAACAAGCCATTCGTCCGCCCACGATACCGCAAAGGAACCAACATGATTTCCTGGGCCTTTTTTGAACCAAAGAGCGATTCGACATCAATCGTTCTGTTCAGGCGGGTTATCTGTCCCCCCTTGAATAATTCTGACATTGGATGCCCAACCAGCCCGGCAGCGTTCACAACCACTTTCCCATCATCATTCCTGTACTCGCGCACCATCCGTTCGTCTGTAGACATCAAATAGAGGCTGCTTATTTCGGTTTGAAAGGCGCGCGCCAGAAGGGCAAAGACACGCCGCGCAATCTGATCGATATTATGACCGGATGAAACCGTCAGGACAAAGTCGTTAAGCATCGCCAGGCGCCGCAGGTGCCCGCTCAGCTCTGTAAAAGTGATGATCACTTCCACAGACGGCGCAGACCTTGCCACCAGGGTAACAAGCTGCCTCCATTCCTGGTCGCTAAACGCCCGCAAACGCCACAGGGCCACCATCCCGATCAAACGCTGTCCCACGACCAGTGGCACACATCCCCAGGCTCCCGTTGTTGGTTTGATCCCGGCTTGGGGAATATCACTCCAAGCGCGCTGGTTTCGTTCAAAGTGCAACCCGGTTCGCGATCTACTGATCTCATGCAACACTTCATTTGTTTCTAAGCCAAGTGAAACCCCCTTACATTGAGGCGACCGCCACTGCGCTTGAATTTCAAGTGTATCTCCGCGCCTCACTGCCAGCCATGCACCCTGGCACGGAACTTGTTGGGCAATGGACGCAATCATCTTGTCCAGGGCGACTGGTAAATCGTAAGGGACTCCTTCCTGGATAGCCGGGACAATTGTATCTGTAACAACCGGTGAAACCTCTGGCTCTTCCGCATCATCCTTGGACAATGTACTTGCTACCAGTTTCCAGACCCGCTGCGCCACCCCATTTTGTTCTGTACCACCAACCAGAAGCACTCCCGCGCTGCCTTCGATCGGGAAGGCAAACAAACGCTCGCAACCAATATCCAAGCCCTCTGGTACTGCGCGTGAGCGACTCGAGCGGCTCCCCAACGCGCCGCACAACCAGGCATCCACCGAAGATTGACCGAGATAATCGACTAAAGTGGACGTTCGTAATTTCGTTAAGCGGTAGGAATCGTGAAACATCCACTGCCCCACCTGGCGCTCTAAATACGCAACCCAAGATGCACCTGCAATTTGAGTCGCTTCTTTTAATCGATAACTGATACCATTTTTATCTGACATGCGAATTCTTTAATATTATACAGCACTAGTACCGCAACAATTTGAATAGCAGTACAATTTGCATCTTACCAAAGAACAAAATTCGAAGTGGCCTTACAGTTTAATATAATTGCGGCCCTAGAACAAGAGAATGGGAATGGTACAATTGCCCCGTTTTATGGAAAAAACACTCACAATCATTGGCGGTGGTCTGGCCGGGAGTGAAGCTGCCTGGCAAGCCGCACAATTAGGCATCAATGTTAAGCTATACGAAATGCGTCCGGTTACTTCCACCGGCGCGCACCAAACCAGCGACCTTGCCGAACTGGTTTGTTCCAACTCGCTCGGCTCCAACCTGCCTGACCGCGCTTCCGGTTTGCTCAAAAATGAGTTGCGTCGCCTGGGATCCATGCTGCTAGAATGCGCCGAAAATACGGCCCTGCCCGCCGGCGCCGCCCTGGCTGTTGACCGTGAACTCTTCGCACGAACTGTCACCGAACGGGTTCAGGGCCATCCTTTGATCGAAGTTATCCGTAAGGAAATTACAAAAATCCCCGATACGCCGACCATCGTTGCATCCGGCCCGCTGACTTCACCGGACCTATCTCACACCTTGGGAGAACTTAGTGGTGAGGAGCACTTGTATTTTTTCGATGCAATTGCCCCAATTGTTAATCACGATTCCATCGACATGGAAATCGCATTTCGCGGATCGCGTTATAGCAGAGGCGAGCAAGATGAAGGCGATTACATCAACTGCCCGTTTACAAAAGAAGAATACGAAAAGTTTGTCAACGCATTATTGGAAGCGGAACGCATTGAACTGAGATCCTTCGAAGACGCTATCCGTGAAGGTGTCAAGGCCGGGGCACATCACTTTTTCGAGGGCTGCCTGCCTGTAGAAATCATCGCCGAGCGCGGACATAACTCGCTGGCCTTCGGTCCCATGCGACCGGTCGGTCTGATCGATCCGCGCAGCGGACGCCGCCCGTATGCCGTCGTTCAGCTAAGGCAGGATAACCTGGCTGGCAATCTTTACAATCTGGTCGGATTTCAAACCAACTTAAAATTCCCCGAACAGCGACGGGTGTTCCGCCTGATCCCCGGGCTGGAGAATGCCGAGTTCGAGCGTTATGGCCAGATGCACCGCAATACGTTCCTTGCCAGCCCAAAATTATTACGTCCAACGCTCCAGCACCAAAGCCGAGATGACCTGTTCTTCGCCGGGCAAATCACCGGCGTGGAAGGCTATATGGGAAACATTGGCACCGGCCTGCTGGCAGGCATCAATGCTGCTCTTCAAATTAAAGGACTGCCATTACTCAATATGCCCCCCACAACAATGCTAGGCACCCTCTGTCATTACGTCACCCACGCCGACATGGCCGACTTCCAGCCAATGAAAGCGAACTTCGGCATCCTGCCCCCATTGGAACTGACAGGCAAAAAGCTTGGCAAACGCGAGCGCGGACAGGCATATGCTACTCGTGCAATGGCAGACTTGGAATCATATCTATCTACCCAAGGACAATAGCTTCAATAAACTAGCAGTGGCCGAAATGTTGGAAAAGGTATTAACAACTTGCCTAACTACCTGACCAAGCATCTTTTCAAGTTCTCCAGTATTTGCCGTGAAAGGGGCCGGATTTGGGGGTGTGAGGTAACCCCACTTCCCCTCTTCGTTTTGAGAAAATACCTGGTAACGGTTTATAAGATGACAAAAAAAAGCATAGCAATCTATCTGATCGGTATTGTAATTCTGCTCATCATTGTAGCAGCATGGTATGCGACCGCATTTTTAAATCCGCCGAAGCTAGAATTATTCGACGGGCAGCGCGCGCTGGCAGACGTGGAAGCGCAGGTCGCTTTCGGGCCACGTACGCCCGGGTCCAGCGGGCATGCCCAGGTCCTGGACTGGATGCAGGCGGAGCTGTCTGAAGCAGGCTGGGTTTCCCGCATCCAGTCCGCAGAAATGCTCGGGCATCCGGTCCAAAACGTCATTGCATACCGCGGGGACGAGCTGCCGCAAATCATCCTTGGAGCGCACTATGACACGCGCATGTTCGCGGATAATGATCCGGATCCGGCGAAACAGCTCGAGCCGGTGCCAGGCGCCAATGACGGCGCATCAGGTGTGGCGGTCTTGCTGGAACTGGCGCGAGTACTCCCCAAAGATAATGTGCCCGTCTGGCTGGTCTTCTTTGATACAGAGGACAATGGCCGCATCGAAGGCTGGGACTGGATCCTGGGCTCACAGGCCTTTGTGGAAGATTTGGATTTTCACCCCGAGGCAGCAGTCATTGTAGATATGATCGGCGATGCTGATCAAAACATATACATTGAGCGCAATTCCAATCCCGAATTGGTCCAAGAAATCTGGGACATCGCAGCCGAACTGGGCTATGAGCGCTCCTTCATTCCGAGTCCAAAATTTTCGATGCTTGACGACCACACGCCATTTTTAGAGGCAGGCATTCCGGCCGTCGATATCATCGATTTCGACTATCCCTACTGGCACACAACCGGGGATACAGTCGATAAAGTTTCAGCACAGAGCTTGGAAGCTGTCGGCAGAACCCTGGAAGAATGGATCGTTCGGCGCAGCCAGACTCCCTGAACGTTTGCCAAAAACCTTGAGAAAGCGTAAACTATAGCTAATGAGCGCTCAAGACTTGCTTTTAACAATACGCTCCAATTGGTTACACCGTGTCGCACACAACACTGCCCGCGGAGCAGACGTGCGCGCCAATTTCGAGAAGGAATTGGAACATTTTTTTTCGTTATTGGAACAGGCTGTCGCAACAGGCGACCCGGCCTGGATGGATTCGATCCTCTCTGAGTGGGCCGGCTCCCCGACACAATCAGACCTCGAGCAAGGCAGGAATAATGTTACTCTACTCCTGAGCAAGATGATCAACGTGACGAACGAAGTGGCGCGTGAAAGTTTGAAGGAACACCAGGCACTCGACCTGCTGACAGAGTTGCTCCCGATTTATACATATTTATTGGATAAAGCAGCCCGCCTGGAAATGGAAACCCGTATCGCCTATATGTCGAAAGAATTGGTGCGCATACAACAAGAGTTGGAAAAACTCGACCGTTCCAAGTCCAATTTTATTTCCGTAGCTGCGCACGAGCTAAAGACACCGCTGACATTGATCGAGGGGTACACGACCATGATGCGGGATATGATCGATGCGTCCGGGCAGAATCAATTCGATGGACTGTTGGTTGGCATGAATAAAGGCGTCCGCCGCTTGCACGAGATTATCAACGATATGATCGATGTATCGCTAATCGATAACAATCTGCTCTCTCTCAATTTCCAGCAGGTCACGCTCACCCACATCTTGAACCTGCTCAAGGGTGAAATAGTCGAGACAGTTTCAGCACGCAAGCAGAAGTTGGATATCAGAAAGTTCCCGGGGATCGAGCTCTGGATCTACGCAGATGCGGAACGCCTTTATCAGGCGTTGTACAACGTACTGACCAATGCGATCAAATACACACCGGATCGCGGGAAAATCACCGTGGACGGGCGCACATTACCCGGCTTTATCGAGATCACAGTGAAAGATACCGGCATAGGTGTTGCCCCTGAAAATCATACAGCTATCTTTGAAAAGTTCGCCCAATTTGGTCATCCCAACCTGCACTCCAGTGGGAAGACCAAGTTCAAAGGCGGTGGACCCGGGCTGGGATTGCCGATCACGCGCGGCATTATCGAAGCGCATGGAGGTACGATCTGGGTAGAGTCAGAGGGCTATGACGAGCAAAAATTTCCTGGGTCCACTTTCCATATCCTGATCCCCATCCGCACCGAGGCTAACGATCCAAAAATTGTAAAACTATTCCCCAGAGAGGCAGCGGACAAAGAAATCATACATGGCGAAAAAGAACCCTGAACCAACGAACCAACCCAGAGAACGCGCATTTCTGGTTGGCGTGGATCTATACCAGCAACCCGGGTTGTTAACAATGGACGACTCGCTGACAGAGCTGGCCTTGCTGTGTGACACGGCCGGGCTGGAAGTCGTTGGCGAAATCACCCAGAAATTAGATCATCCCAATGTGGAAACCTACATCGGACCCGGAAAGGTGGAAGAACTCAAAGCACTGGCTGAAGATAGCCTCACCCAGGTGGTCGTATTCGACGATGAATTGTCTCCCCGGCACCAAAGAGAACTGGAAAAAGCTTTGGGGTCAAAAATGCGCGTGTTGGACCGCACCGCATTAATCCTGGACATCTTCGCGCAGCACGCCAACACCAGTGAAGGCATGTTGCAAGTGGAACTCGCGCAATACGAGTATTACCTGCCGCGCCTCACCCGCCAGTGGACGCACCTGGCCCGTCAGGCAGGCGGTGGCGGCGGACGCGCCGGCTCCACCGGCGGCGTTGGTCTGCGCGGACCGGGCGAAACCCAGCTCGAAGTAGACCGTCGCCAGATCCGTAACCGCATTGCCAACCTCAAGAAGCAGATCGAAAAGGTGCGCGCCCATCGCGAGCGTTATCGCGCCCAGCGCAAACGCGCACGCCTGCCAACCGTTGCGTTGGTGGGCTACACTAACGCAGGTAAGTCCACGCTGCTCAACCGGCTGGCAAAGGCTGACGTCTACGTGGCGGACCAGCTCTTCGCCACGCTCGATCCCACCACCCGGCGGGTTGAGTTGCCTGGCGGCTACCAGGCGCTGTTCACCGATACAGTTGGTTTCATCCAAAAATTACCCACAACATTGGTGGCGGCCTTCTATGCCACGCTGGAAGAGATCACTGAGGCCGACTTGTTGCTGCACCTGGTCGATATTTCGCATCCCAACGCGCTCAACCAGTTTGATGCTGTGCAGGAAACCCTGGATGAGATTGGCGCCGGACACATCCCCACGATCACGGCGTTAAACAAAATCGACCGTTTAAAGCAGCCGGAACAGGCCCAGGAGACGCTGCAAAGCTTTCCCAAGGCGGTAGCAATTTCGGGCCTGGATGGAAGCGGGCTGTCCGATTTACTGCGCCTCATCCAGCAAGAACTTTACGAAACCTATACACCCATCGACATCCATCTGCCTTACCAGGAAGGTGGACTCATTTCCTTATTTCACGAAATGGGACAGGTGGAATTCATCGAACATGAGCGTGGCGGGGTCCACATTCAGGGACGCATCCCCGGACGCCTGTTCGCTCAATTCGCCCCCTGGCTTGCTACCGTGCAAGAAGCCGACCAACCCACTGACGAAAACAGCTTGCCCGAAGAGGATGCTTTATGATCTCCAGACTGCTCGACTGGTTCTCCAACTTTTTAGCGCATCGCAAGGGGTTGCTGCCTCTGATTGGCATCGTACTGGTCTTTATCAATTTTATCCTGCAGTTCCTCTTTCCTTTCGGACACTGGCTCCCGTCCAGTAACCTGTTCCTCCACCTGGGCGTAATAGTCGCCATTTTTGGCATGATGCTGGCCTGGGCGTTGTGAACGAAGCTTTGCGAAGGCCTGGATTGCCTTCGCAATAGCACACAGTTGAATGGGAGAAGCCCGAAAATAAGGGGCGAGCTGCGCTCGCCCCTTATTTTCGGGAACTTTTCGCGAACTGTGCAAGATCTAAGTATAATGCGAGGGGAAGGCCATGTTCCAACGCAAGCTACCAAAAAAAATATTCAGCCAGAAGCCCTCTCGGCGTATGCCAGTCAGCTTAATACTCCTTGGCCTGTTGACGCTGCTTTTATTTCTTGTCCCCTCCTACACGCCAGAAGAATTCGAACCTCCACCCACTTTTACGCCAGGACCGACGCAGTCGGCTACCAATTCCCCTGCCCCGCCTCCAACCTATACACTGGCGCCCCTGCCCACCGGCCTGCATGGCGGCCGTGTTATCTTTACCTGTACGCGCGGCGATTACAACCACCTGTGCATGGTCAACCAGGACGGTTCGGGGATGCTGCGCCTCACCGACGAGTTCGCCAACGATTACTATCCGGCCTTCTCCCCACAAGGCGGCGCCATTGCATTTGCCTCCAACCGCAGCCTGGGCAGCTTTGATCTGTATTTTATGGTGCTCAGCACTTCTTCTCTCATCCAATTGACGAACGAAATCGGCAATGCGTTTTCACCCGACTTTTCCCCCGACGGTGAGTGGGTGGTCTTTGCCAATCAAGATGAGGATGGACAGACCTCGCTCTACATTGTAAACCGCACCGGGGAGAATTTGCGACTGCTCTTCGAAGGCCCTAATTTCGCTGGCCCGACCAGCATCGTGGGCGCAGCCTGGTCGCCAGATGGACAAACAATCGCCTTCGCGATGAGCACGACGCAACTCTTCGAATACGAAATATTCTTCATCAATGCGGATGGATCTCAGCCGCCTCAACAACTGGCGACAGGCATGCTCGGTCTTACCGGCAGCCTGGACTGGTCCCCCGACGGCCGCTACCTGCTCGTCTCAGCCGGTCCGCCGGGAGACAAGGATATTTTTGACATCGATTTGCAGGCAAAAACGATCGCGCGCCTGACCTATGGCGGCAACAACAATTCCCCCTCCTTTTCGCCCGACGGGCAGTACATCGCCTACAATTCCCTGCGCAATGGCGGCCAGGCCGATATTTACGTCATCCGCGCAGATGGCACGGACGAACGCCAGCTGACAAACAACCCGGAACCAGATTGGCAACCGCAGTGGGAACCGTAACAAATAATAGAGCGAGATAATCTCGCTCTATTATTACCTGCGGATCAACTCCCGCTGATGATATTTTTGAGAATATCGCCGCCGATTCCAGCCGCGCCCCTCTGCTCTCCGCCGGAATGCGAGAATGTGATCCCGCGTTTGATGCGATCCACCAGGCGGGAGAAGGGCAGGCTCTGCAAGTAAACTTTTCCTGGCCCGGTCATTTTGGCAAAGAACAATCCTTCCCCGCCAAACAGCGCGTTCTTGAATCCGCCAACGAACTGGATATCGTAGTCCACGGTCGTGGCAAAAGCCACCAGGCAGCCCGTATCCACGCGCAGGGTTTCTCCCGCGGCCAGGTTTTTCTCGATCACCGTGCCGCCGGCATGGACAAAGACCAGCCCGTCGCCGGTCAGGCGCTGCAGGATGAACCCTTCGCCGCCGAAGAAACCAGCGCCCAAGCGCTTCGTGAAGGCAACTTCGATTTCTGTTCCACGGGCTGCGCACAGGAAAGAATCCTTCTGGCACAGCACCTGGCCGTTAAACGAGTCCAGGTCAAAGGGCACGATTTTGCCGGGATACGGCGCAGCAAAGGCCACGCGTTGCTTAACGCGCGCATTGTTCATAAACGTCGTAATGAAAAAACTCTCGCCGGTGAACATACGCTTGAAGCCGGAGAACAAGTCGCCCCCCATGCCGGTTTGCATTTCAATTCCGTCCTCCATATAAGTCATCGTCCCGGCTTCGGCGCGGACGCCTTCCCCGGGGTCCAGTTCGACCTCCACCAGCTGCAGGTCATCGCCAAAGATCTGATAATCGATCACGTCTGCCATGGTATATTCCTCCGATACAAGAAATTGGATTTGCCGTTGACCAATTTTACTATGTGGTGGGCCAGAACTGAGTATTCCCTTGTTAAGATTGTTTTAAAGAGGGCCTTAACACCAAAACCGATCACAACACACCCTCCATCCCCTTGTTTTGGGAAAAACAATCAAGTATAGTGTGTTTATTCTTTGCCTTTCGATTAGATTTCTTACATGCCAAACAACCATCGCAACCAGGCTTTAAATATTGCTTTATTTATCCTTTTTGTTTGCCTGCTGGTCTGGAATTTAGGCGCGGGCGATTATCCTGCTTCAGCTTTCCAAGATTCAGAAACATTTACACAGACAGAGGCTCAAACAGTCATATCTCCCCTGCTAGATGTCTTTCACACGGAAACTCCTGCTTCAACAGAAATTCCTACAGATGCGTCCGTTCCAACGGAGCCGGTTCCAACAAGCACGATACCTCAAACGGGTGAAAATGAACCATCTGATCCATACCGTTTCCCGATGCCAGCTGCATTTGCAGCCGGGGCGTATATGCAAGACGAATTGGTTGTCCGTTTCAAGCCATCGACCAGCAGGACAAGAATTGACGAATGCTTCCAGGCAAATGGTGTCCAGATTCAATCAGAAATCGAAGAATTAAATACATTTGTCCTCAAGACCGTTTCCAGAGACATTGCCAGCAGCTTTTACCTCGTTCTGGACTGTGCTGGGGTACTATATGTGGAGCCGAATTTCCTGCTCCAGGCAGCAGATACCATTCCAAACGACCCAAACTGGGGAATTCAATACGGGCTGACCAACATCCGCGCGCCACAGGGCTGGGATATCTCTACCGGCTCTGCTGCTGTGACCATCGCCATCGTCGATTCAGGTGTAGATTATGGCCACCCTGACCTGGCTGGCAAACTGTTGGGCGGTTACGATTTCGTCAATAATGACGACAACCCACAAGACGACAACGGCCATGGCACGCACGTTGCAGGAATAGCAGCCGCTTCCAGCAACAACGGCGCCGGTGTAGCAGGTGTCTCCTGGGGTGCGCGCATCATGCCTGTCAAGGTGCTGAACGCCTCGGGCGGTGGCACCTATGCTAACACGGCGGCTGGAGTGATATGGGCTATCGATCATGGCGCTCAGGTTATCAACCTGAGCCTGGGTGGGAGTGGAGAGTCCGCGATTCTGGAAGACGCGATCAATTATGCTCATGGCAGGGGTGCTATGGTTGTCGCCGCCGCCGGGAACACGGGCAGCAATTTCATCCTCTACCCCGCACGGTCTCCAAACGTGATTGCTGTCGCAAGAACGAACAGCGCTAATAACTGGGACGGCTCCAACTATGGGCCAGAAATAGACCTTTCCGCACCTGGTACCCTGATTTATTCAACAGTCATTGGGGGAT
>Ga0105091_10000064_pt1 | contig 35565 bp, 44 predicted proteins | sample PPLLak1March2015_FD_87022 | JGI IMG/M metagenome (GOLD analysis project Ga0105091, IMG submission 87022) | Freshwater sediment microbial communities from Prairie Pothole Lake near Jamestown, North Dakota, USA - PPLs Lake P7 Core (1) Depth... | ecosystem: Environmental > Aquatic > Freshwater >... | reverse complement strand
TTCCTTGATTTCCTTCAGGTAACGCACGATCTGGCCGGGATCGCGCTCGCCGCCGAGTATCCATTCGCGCAGGAAAGTGTCCTGCGACATGAGGGAGGAAATCACTACCGGCTGGAGGATGTCACGCTGGATTTCCGAATAGATGTTGTCCGCGGTCAGCGGCAACGCCTGCTTGGCGATGCTGTCGCGGATCGAGTCGCGCGACACGATGTAGCCGGCAATGGTGGTAGTGAGAAATCCGACCACGAGAATGGCGCTAAGCCATCCGAGCAGACGGGATCTTTCCGAGAGTAATTTCACTGCGATGAGTTCTTTTTTGGACGCTGACTGATTCTGATGAGGTCGTTATTATAGCCGGCTTTGTCCTTGCGCTATCTGGGCTTCTTTTCCCCTAGCTTGGCGTCAAATTTTTCCTTGTCGATCACGAAGCGCTCGTGACGCCCCCGGGAAATCAAATCCACGCCATCGTGGGCATCCACGGCAAAGAGCAGGCGGCGGCCGTCCACCTCGATGAGTTCGACACTCGCCGTCACCTCCAGTCCGGGCGGCGTGGCGGCCTCGTGGCTGACGTCGATGTGCGTGCCGACCGACTGTTCCCTGGGCCAGTCGAGATGGGGGTTGATGGCCTTGATGCAGGCCCACTCCAGAAAGCCGACCAGGAAGCCGGTTGCAAACACTTCCGGCATGGCCACGAATTCTTCCGCTTCCGGATAGAGCGCCGGAACGGTCTTGGAAGTCGGCACCACGAAGGTATGCTGGTAGCGGATGCCGGGTTTGAGAGTTTCTTTCATCGCAACGTTCTCCCTATGGCGATTATTCAGAGGCGACCAAGGCCGATGTCGTCGATTCTGCGCCGCATCCATTTTCGCTGGGGGTCAGGTGAATTTGCATTTCAAGCGCGGCTATCCCTACATTCACCGTGGCAGTGAGCGAAACCGGCTGCGCCGACAGCGGCCGCCCCTTGAGCTCCTCCATGGCGATTTCGAGGATGCGGCACATCTGCGCTGTGGAGGCGCGCACCGCCGCTTCGTTGAGCGCATCGGTCATGCTGGTCGCCGTATTCGTCAACGAATCGACCCCGCCCTTGACCGAGGTGCTAATCCCCTCGACGGCATCGTTCGCCCTGGTCGCGACATGTGCGCCGAGTCCCTTTATCTTGTCGAGCATGAGAATAGCCCCTCGTGTGGTTTGTTTTGAGACGCGTTTTGTTCATGCGCCTGGCTTGCACGCCAAAGCAGCGTACGTGTGTTTAAGCTATTCCGTTGTAACAAGGGTTAGCGAGTTCTAGGCCATTGTCTCGGGTTCCGGGCATCATGCAATACGGCTAATACGTGTACGAGGTTGCCCCGCGTAGCATAAAACAAACCGTAAGGAAACCTGGGCAGGAGTGCTCGGCGAACACCGGGAATTACTTCGGCATAAAGCAAAGGTGCTTGCTCTAGCCGTTTTAGTTGTAACTCCATTGCGGCGATGAATTCCTCACCGAGACCGGGAATTTGCAATTCGTACCATTCTTGAGCTTCGCCGGTTTCACGCAAGGCTCGCGAAGAAAATTTCAGGCGGTACGCCATGAGCCATCTTTAAGGCGGGATTTAACTTGATCCCAGGAATAACCCGCTTCCGGGTTTGCCTCAAACTCTTCCATGCGTGCTTCGAGTTCAATCTTGAGCGCAGGTGAAATTTTAACGGCTTCAGGAACCGCCGCAACGCTGTCCCATATTAGCTCAACGAGACGAATACGTTCCTGTACCGGAAGTTCAAGAATGTCGGCAATAGAAATGTTGTTCATGTACGGTATTGTATCCTTTTTAGAAAAATACATTAATTGGGATAGGGGGGGCGTAATCCGCCACCTGTCGGACTGTTTAGAGGGGCATCCGTCAGTCTGGTTGCCTTGTCGATGTTTCAGTCAATGAGGCGCTGGAGATGCGCCATTCAAGAAAGTTGAGTAATCACGCGTGACCTCATCGGGTGAGGTGGCCTCGATATACTTAGTCAACTCGGTTTGCACCTTCTCTGCTGCAGGAGTGATCAACATTTTTCCCGCTACATGCACGATAGGAAACGTGATGCGTCGCTCGGTGAAGTTCGGACCGAGCTTGTACCACATCTCATCATCGACTGCCTGAATGTCGATGTCTGCAAAGGTGTATGGAATGCCGCGTTTGGCTAAACCAGTGCGTACCATTTGTGTGATGCCACAGGCTTCACGACCATATACGATGACCGTGTTTTTGAAAGGGAACAAGCGGTCTCTGTAAGTGAAGCAGTAGACGCTTGCGGCGGTGACGATAAGAACTATGAGTATGAATAGAAGTTTTCGGGCAATGAGTCGGAAATTATTCATGAGTATTGTGGCTCAATGACAATGCGCCATGGAAGTTAACGGGCGCCTAATATTTAGTTGACCGGCCTTGCGCGGCTTTGTGCACAAGAGTCAATATGAAATCAACAGGGTTGGACTTGCTTTATCCCGCAAGCCTTGGATATATGGCAACGCCGCCTGTTTGCCGGAAAAACATTAACAACCCAGTTTTGTGCATTGCATTTCCCCAGCCATGCGGCCATCCTGTCGGAATTAAACGTCATATACCCCGGCATGGCAAGCCGCGATTGCTGAATTCATTATGACCCTTGACGCCCTCCTCCAAGAAATCCGCGCCTGCCGCCTCTGCGAGGCGCATCTCCCGCTCGGACCCAAGCCGGTTTTGCGTGCGGCGGAAAGCGCGCGGCTGATGATCGTGGGGCAGGCGCCGGGGCGGCGGGTGCATGAGACGGGGATTCCGTGGAATGATCCTTCCGGCGATAGGCTGCGTCTGTGGCTGAATATGTCGCGCGAGGCGTTTTACAACGAACAGCGCATCGCCATCATTCCGACGGCTTTCTGCTATCCCGGCACCGGCGCCAACGGCGATCTGCCGCCGCGTCCGGAATGCGCACCGCTGTGGCATCCTCAATTGCGCGCCCAGTTGCCGCATCTGCGGCTGACACTGCTGGTCGGCAGCTACGCGCAGGCTTATTACCTCGGCAAGCGTGGCAAGAAAACCCTGGGCGCCACGGTGCAGGCGTGGCAAGAATATCTGCCGGAATTCTTCCCCCTACCGCACCCCAGTCCGCGCAATCAGCGCTGGTTTAAGACAAACCCCTGGTTCGAGCAGAACCTTTTACCGGCTTTGCGGCAGCGCGTGGACGCGCTGTGGCAGGGGTAGTCTTTTTCGCCTGCTGGCCGGGGCGGCGCGCGCCTTCCGCCGCGGTTCCGGTGCCGGCCGGCTGCCAGTAGGGCACCAGGTGTTTCTTGCCGTTGCCGATAAGGTCGCTGCGGCCCATGCGCTTGAGGGCTTCGCGCAACAGCGGCCAGTTGTTGGCGTCGTGGTAGCGCAGGAAGGCCTTGTGCAGGCGGCGCTGGCGATCACCCATGGGGATAGACACTTCCTCGCTGCTGCGCGTGACTTTTTTCAGCGGGTTGCGATGGGTGTGGTACATGGTCGAGGCCAGCGCCATGGGAGTGGGCAGGAAGGCCTGCACCTGGTCCGGGCGGAAGCCGTTGGCTTTCAGCCAAAGCGCCAGGTTGAGCATGTCCTCGTCGGTGGTGCCGGGGTGGGCGGCGATGAAGTAGGGGATGAGGTACTGTTCCTTGCCCGCTTCTTTCGAAAACTTCTCGAACATGGCTTTGAACTTGTCGTAGGTGCCGATGCCTGGCTTCATCATTTTCGATAGCGGACCGGGTTCGGTGTGCTCAGGGGCGATCTTGAGGTAGCCGCCGACGTGGTGGGTCACCAGTTCCTTGACGTATTCCGGGCTTTTGACGGCAAGGTCGTAGCGCACGCCGGAGCCGATCAGCACCCGCTTGACGCCGGGGATGGCGCGCGCCTTGCGGTAGAGTTGCACCAGCGGGCCGTGGTCGGTGCCCATGTTGACGCAGATGTCCGGGAACACGCAGGACAGGCGGCGGCAGGCGGATTCGATTTTTTCGTCCTTGCAGTGCAGCCGGTACATGTTGGCGGTCGGGCCGCCGAGGTCGGAAATCGTCCCGGTGAAGCCCGGCGTCTTGTCGCGGATTTCCTCGATCTCGTGCAGGATGGACTGCTCCGAGCGGCTCTGGATGATGCGCCCCTCGTGCTCGGTGATGGAGCAGAAAGTGCAGCCGCCGAAACAGCCGCGCATGATGTTGATCGAGAAGCGGATCATCTCGAAGGCCGGGATGCGCGCCTCGCCATAGGACGGGTGCGGGCGGCGGGCGTAGGGCAGGCCATAGACATGGTCCATTTCCGGCGTGGTGAGCGGGATCGGCGGCGGGTTGAGCCACACGTCGCGCTCGCCGTGGCCCTGCACCAGGGCGCGGGCGTTGCCAGGGTTGGATTCGAGATGCAGGATGCGCGAGGCATGGGCGTAGAGCACTGGATCGTCCTTGACATGCTCGTAGGACGGGATGCGGACGAAGGTGTGGGTGCGGTCGAGTTTGGGTTTGGGGTGGAAATACAGGGGTGCTTCAACCCCTAACCTCCCTCGATCCCCCCTTGTCAGGGGGGAGACGACGGTTTTCTCCTCCCCTGACAAGGGGAGGCCGGGAGGGGTTGGGGTTGGTTTTTCATCGTAGGGATTGGCATGCGCTGCCACCGGCCCCGGCGTGTCAAGATGGCTCGAATCCATCTCCGTCCAGCCTTCGGGAATCCCCTTGCGCATGAAGGCTGTACCGCGCAGGTCGGTGATGTCGGCGATGGCTTCCCCGGCGGCGAGGCGGTGGGAAAGGTCCACCAGCGCGCGCTCGGCGTTGCCGTAGATCAGCATGTCGGCCTTGGAATCGGGCAGCACCGAGCGCCGCACCTTGTCCGACCAGTAATCGTAGTGTGCAATGCGGCGCAAGCTGGCCTCGATGCTGCCGACCACGACATTGGCCTTGGGATAGGCCTCGCGGCAGCGCTGCGAATACACGATCACCGCGCGGTCGGGGCGCTTGTTGGGTTCGGCATTGGCGGTGTAGGCGTCGTCTGAGCGGATCTTGCGGTCCGAGGTGTAGCGGTTGACCATCGAGTCCATGTTGCCGGCGGTGACGCCGAAGAACAGGTTGGGCTTGCCCAGCTTCTTGAACGCGGCCGGGCTGTGCCAGTCGGGCTGGCTGAGGATGCCGACGCGAAAACCCTGGTCTTCCAGCAGGCGCCCGACCAGCGCCATGCCGAAGCTGGGGTGGTCAATGTAGGCGTCGCCGGTGACGATGATGATGTCGCAGCTGTCCCAGCCGAGCGCGTCCATTTCTTCGCGCGAGGTGGGCAGGAAAGGTGCGGTGCCGAAGCGCTTGGCCCAGTATTTGCGGTGGGAGGTGATATTCGGTGCAGTTTGCATGGGTGCTATTTTAGTCTTAAAGGCAATGGTTCGGGCGGTCACAAAAACTTAACCTGGCAGTCATTTTGGCGTCATTGCCGCTCTTTATCGTTCCCTCGACATCATCAGGAGGAGAACCTTATGTTGCTGAGCCAACAACCCCAGCTAGCGCCGCGCCGTGAGGCCACCAAACTGTTCTACTGTTTCGCCCAGAACGCCGCCGATATCGAGGAAGCGCAGCGTCTGCGCTACAAGGTCTTCGCCGAGGAGATGGGGGCGCGTTTGTCCACCCGCAAGGCCGGCGTCGACGAAGATATTTTCGACCCCTACTGCGATCACCTGCTGGTGCGCGATGGCGACAGCAACGAAGTGGTTGGCACCTACCGCATCCTGAGCCCGGAAAAGGCCCGCAAAATCGGTGGTTTCTATTCCGAGGGCGAATTCGACCTCACCCGTCTTGCCCACTTGAGCGACCGCATGGTGGAAGTGGGGCGCTCCTGCGTACACCCAGACTACCGTAGCGGTGCGGTGATCACCCTGTTGTGGGCCGGGCTGGCCGAATACATGGAGCGCGGCGGTTACGAATACCTCATCGGCTGTGCCAGCATCAGCATGGCCGATGGCGGGCATGCCGCCGCTAGCTTGTTCGAGCGCATCAAGGTGGACAATATGAGCCCCGTGGAGTGGCGTGTGCGGCCACGTAACCCCTTGCCGCTGCGTGCGCTCAACCGCGAGCTGAATCCGCCGCTGCCGCCGCTGCTCAAGGGCTATCTGCGCCTCGGCGCTTACATCTGCGGCGATCCGGCCTGGGACCCGGATTTCAATACTGCCGATCTGCTAGTGCTGCTGCCGCTGGCGCATCTCAGCCGGCGCCATGCGCGGCATTTCCTCGGGCGGCTGCCAACCTGACCCCATCCCCCTCCCAACTTCCCCCTTGAAGGGGGGAGGGCAATTGTTCCTTCCCCTTCAAGGGGAAGGCTAGGATGGGGATGGGTCTTAACCGCGCCGCCAAGAGGTCGTGCCCTGCGGCGAGTCTTCCAGCAGAATGCCAGCGTCGGCCAGTTCCTTGCGGATACGATCGGCTTCGGCATAATTTTTTGCCTGCTTGGCCGCGGCGCGGTCGGCGATGAGTTGCTCGATGTGTTCCGGGCTGTAGGCGGAATCCGACGTGCCGCCTTGCAGGAATTCGCTAGGGTTGCGCTGCAGCAGGCCCAGCACGCCGCCCAGCAATTGCAGTAGCGCGGCGTGTTGCGGGTCGCCGGATTTATTGGCTTCCGTCGCCAGGTCGAACAGCACGGCCATGGCTTCCGGTGTGTTGAAATCGTCTTCCATTGCTGCCCGGAATCTGGCAGCGTAAGAGTTGTTCCAGTCGATTTCGGTGTCGTGGGTAGACACATTTTTCAGCGCGGTATAAAGCCGTGTCAGCGCGCCCTTGGCGTCGTCGAGATGCTGGTCGGAGTAGTTCAGCGGGCTGCGGTAGTGAGCGCGCAGGATGAAGAAGCGCACCACTTCAGGGTCGTATTTCGCCAGCACTTCGCGGATGGTGAAGAAGTTGCCCAGCGACTTGGACATCTTCTCGTTGTCCACCCGCACGAAGCCGTTGTGAATCCAGTAGTTGACATGCTGGTGGCCGTGCGCGCCCTCGCTCTGGGCGATCTCGTTCTCGTGGTGCGGGAACTGCAGGTCCTGACCACCGCCGTGGATGTCGAAATGCTCGCCCAGCAGCGCGTCACTCATCACCGAGCACTCGATGTGCCAGCCCGGACGGCCTGCGCCCCAAGGCGAATCCCACTGCGGTTCATTGGGCTTGGCCGATTTCCACAGCACGAAGTCGAGCGGGTCATTTTTGCCTGTCGCCACATCCACCCGTTCCCCTGCGCGCAGGTCGTCGAGCGACTTGCCGGAAAGTTTGCCGTAGCCGGGAAAGTCATGCACCGAGTAGCACACGTCGCCGCTTTTCGCCACGTAGGCCAGGCCGTTGTCCATCAGTTGCTGGATCATGGCGATCATGCCCGGCACGTACTGGGTGGCACGCGGCTCATGAGCAGGTTTCTGCACCCCCAGCGCGGCGGCGTCCTCGTCCATGGCGGCGATGAAGCGGCCGGTCAGGGCGTCGATGGATTCATTGTTCTCGGCGGCGCGCTTGATGATCTTGTCGTCGATGTCGGTGATGTTGCGGATGTAGGTGACATCCAGCCCTTCCGCCCTGAGCCAGCGCTGGATCATGTCGAACACCACCAGCACACGGGCGTGGCCGAGGTGGCAGTAGTCGTACACCGTCATGCCGCACACATACATGCGGACCTTGCCGGGTTCGATGGGGACGAAATCCTGCTTGGCGCGGGCGAGGGAGTTGTAGATTTTCAGCATGGCGAGCGGTGATTCGGAAAAAACGCCATTTTAGCAGGTCGGACGCTAACAGGCTGCCAGCTCATTTTGCCTGCATGGCGGCACGGATGGCTTTCGCCACTTCGGCTGGCGATGTGCCGTGCTGCAGCGCGGCGACCATCTTGCCAGCAGGGTCCACGACATAGGTCGCGGCGGAGTGATCCACCACGTAACCGCCGGCCGAGCCGGTGTTCTGCCGGCTGTAACTGGCACCATAGCTTTTTGCCACCGCCGCAATTTCCGCTTCCGAACTGCTCAGGCCGATGATGTTAGGGTGAAAGAAGGCGCCATATTCCTTGAGCTTTTTCAGCGTGTCGCGTGCCGGGTCGACGGAAATGAACAGCATCCGGGTGCGCGCCAGTTCGTCCGGGTTCAGCTGGTTGAGGCCCTGGGCGGTGAATACCAGCGAAGTGGGGCAGATGTCGGGACAGAAGGTATAGCCGAAATATACCAGTACCACCTTGCCGCGCAGATCCTTGAGCGAAACTGGCCCGTCGGCCGACTGCAGGGTGAAGTCGCCGCCTACCGGCGTTGCGGCCAGGGAGAGAGGCTGATGTGCCTGGTCGTCGGCAGGATGCCAGAACCAGATAATCCAGACGAGCAGAAGCGCGAGCGGGAAAATGGCGGCAATCAGCAGTTTTTTAGCCATGAATGGGTTTAGTCAGTTAAGAGTAAAGGGCAGCATACCCAATAATGCCGGGATGCCAAAGCATGCGTGCCGCGTCAAATTGTCGCAAAGGGCTTACTCGCGTGTGGTAATGAAGCGGAATGGTGCTGCCACCTTGGTTTTGCTGTTCGTGACAACTACCACCGCCTGCCACGCCATACGCCCGGAGATGCATACCGGCAGCGTGGTCTGGCCGGAGAACTGGCCTTTGTCGTCGCGCTGCAATTGGGGTCGGTTGTAACCCATGTTCATGTCCACGCCGGTGAAGTCGATCTCCACCGTGCGGGCCTCCATGCCTTGCACCTTGACGCTCAGGTGCAGTGGTTCCAGCAGTGGGATGGGGCGCGGCGCGATGGTCAATTCGACGCGCCCGCCGCCCGGGAGGTCGCTGCTGCAGGGGCCGGCCTGGAGGTCGCAGGTAGTGTTGAGCGGGGCGGTGGCCGTGACTTCACCGGGAGGAGCGAGCAGAAATTTGGCTGCGACGGCAGCGGCGATGGCCAGAGCGAGTGCGGCAATGGCGACGATGAGTGATTTGTTGGATACGGTCACGTTTAGCGAGGCAGGCTGGAAAAAAGCCAAAGAATACCACAGGGCGATGCAGCCGGGCTTTATGCCATCAACCCGGCATAAACATGATCTCCGACCCCTCTTGAAATAGGGTCATATGCTCCCAATCTACGCTGCAGTTTTAATCCAACCACGCGGAGAACGAGCACCATGAGCGTAGAAGCACATAAAGAAACACTGGGCTTTCAGGCCGAAGTCAAACAGCTGATGCAGCTGATGATCCACTCCCTGTACAGCAACAAGGAGATTTTCCTGCGCGAACTGATTTCCAACGCCTCCGATGCGGCCGACAAGCTGCGCTTCGAGGCACTGTCCGACGACGCGTTGTGGGAAGACGATACAGAACCGAAAATTCGCATCGCCTTCGACAAGGATGCGCGCACCGTCACCATTTCCGACAACGGCATCGGCATGACCCGCCAGGAGGTGATCGAGCATATCGGCACCATCGCCAAGTCCGGCACGCGCCAGTTCTTCGAGGCACTGAGCGGCGACCAGGCCAAGGACGCGCACCTCATCGGCCAGTTCGGCGTGGGCTTCTACTCCGCCTTCATTGTCGCCGATAAGGTCACGCTTATCACCCGTCGCGCCGGTTTGGGTGCGGAACATGCAGTGAAATGGGAATCGGCGGGCGAGGGCGACTACACGCTGGAAACCGTGGAAAAGGCCGGTCGCGGCACTGACGTGATCCTGCACCTGCGCGAGGGTGAGGATGAACTGCTCTCCAGCTGGCAACTGAAAACCATCATCCGCAAGTATTCCGACCACATCACCTTGCCCATCGTGATGAAGAAGGAAGAATGGGACGAAGAGAAGAAAGCGACCGTGGTCAAGGACGAGGACGAGGCCGTCAACCAGGCTTCCGCCCTGTGGGCGCGCCCCAAGAGCGAGATCACGCCGGAGCAGTACGAGGAATTCTACAAGCACGTGGCGCACGACTTCGAGCCGCCGCTGGCCTATGTCCACGCCAAGGTGGAAGGCAAGCAGGAATACACCCAGCTGCTCTACGTGCCCGCCCACGCCCCGTTCGACCTGTGGGACCGCGAGCAGCGCCACGGCATCAAGCTCTACGTGCGCCGCGTCTTCATCATGGACGACGCCAAGCAGCTCATGCCCTACTACCTGCGCTTCATCCGCGGGGTGATCGACTCCAACGACCTGCCGCTCAACGTGTCGCGTGAAATTCTGCAGGAAAGCAAGGATATCGAAGCCATTCGCGGCGGCTCGGTGAAGAAGGTGCTGGGCATGCTGGAAGACCTGGCCGAAAACCAGGCGGAAAAATACGCCACCTTCTGGAAGGAATTCGGCAAGGCCATCAAGGAAGGCGTGGGCGAGGATTTCGCCAACAAGGAACGCATCGCCAAGCTGATCCGCTTCTCCAGCACACACGACGACAGCGAGGAGCAGAAAGTTTCCCTGGCCGACTACATCGGGCGCATGAAGGAAGGCCAGGACAAGATCTACTACGTCACGGCGGACTCCTTTGCCGCAGCCAGGAACAGCCCGCACCTGGAAATTTTCCGCGCCAAGGGGGTGGAAGTGCTGCTGCTGTCCGAGCGCGTCGACGAGTGGATGGTGTCCCACCTCACCGAATTCGACGGCAAGAAGCTGCAATCCGTGGCCAAGGGCGACCTCGACCTGGGCACGATGGCGGACGAGGAAGAGAAGAAGGAACAGGAGCAGGAAGCCGACGCCTTCAAGGGCCTCACCGACAAGATCAGGGACAGCCTGGGCGAGCAGGTCAAGGAAGTGCGCGTTTCGCACCGCCTGACTTCATCGCCGGCCTGCCTGGTGGCGGCGGGCGAGCACGACATGAGCGGTAATCTGGAGCGTCTGCTCAAGGCGGCTGGGCAGAACGTGCCGACCTCCAAGCCGGTGCTGGAAATCAATCCCAAGCATGCTTTGGTGCAGCGCCTGAAAGACCAGACCGACAGCGACAAGTTCAGCGACTGGAGCCACATCCTGTTCGACCAGGCGCTGCTGGCCGAGGGGGGGCAACTGGAAGATCCGGCGACGTTCGTGCGGCGTTTGAATGAACTGTGGCTGACGATGTAAGCATTTTTCCTGAAACGAAAAAGGGCGCTGCGGCGTCCTTTTTTGTGGCTGTCGCGCAGCTGGCCACAATGGCCTCCTACATTCTTACCTTTAGCAAAAAATACGGTCAATAACTCATTGGGGTTTTCATTCTGTGCGCGTAGTTTTGTCCTATCAATGCGGTAGCGGAACAAGCCTTGTGTAGTAATTCATCGAGAGAATAAAAGGAGCCTGACATGTCTGACCAAATTCAAATCACCATCGACCGGGACATCTACGACCGGCTGCAAATGCTTATGGTGCCTCCCGTCAGTGATGCCAACGCGGTTATCAGGGAGTTGTTGTATCACGACGGGCGTACCAGTCGGCCCGCAGCTGCGCTGGAGGCTTCCGAGCAACACTTCTTATGCACAGGAACTCGAACGTTCCAGCCAGGGCATCTACGAGAGTGGAGGAGGTACCTAGCTCTACGCCTCTGCCAACCGAAGTGGTGGCGGATTAGCGCTGACGCCCTATTCATAAAAGGGGATGGCGCGCTCCAGGCCGGTGACGACACCGAGGGTGACCAGCTGATGCGTGGTTCTAGGTGCATACCACGCGGTTTCTGCCCGCATCCTTGGCCTCGTACATCGCTTCATCCGCCCGTGCAATGACAGACTCGGCATCATCATCTTCGGTTGTGGTAGCCACGCCTATGCTGACGGTGACGTGAATTTGTGCTGAGCCGCTCTTGGACTTGACCGCCATTTCCGTGGTAATTTTTCGGATGCGTTCAGCAACTAGTACGGCATCGATTTTGCTGGTCTCGGGTAGTAGCATCACGAACTCCTCCCCACCGAAACGCCCCATCCTGTCGTTTTCCCGCATTACCGACCGGCATTCCGCCGCGAAAGATTTGAGTACCTCGTCACCGGTCGGGTGACCCCATTGGTCGTTGATCTTTTTGAAGTGGTCGATGTCCATCATCAATAGTGATACTGGATGTTGATAGCGTTGCCCACGCTGGATTTCCTCATCCAGCAATTCCAGGATGGTGCGCCGGTTATGCAGGCCGGTTAACGGGTCCTCCCTGGAAAGCTTCATCAGGGTGGCTTCCAGCGCCTTTCTTTTGGTGATGTCGGTGAATGTCCTGACAAACCCTTTTTTCGGCAAGGGGTTGTGTGTCAGCAGGCACCAGCGGGGCTCACCATTGATCAGTTGGGGAAACTCGAATTCGAACGTGGCGGGCTCGTCGAGCTGATAGATGGCGTAGTCCAGCATTTGCTGGTCTTGCCCGGTCACTTCGGCCCATGTTCTCAGGATGTCCCGGAAATCGGCACCCACCTCGACCGTGCCGGGCGGAAGCTGAAACATCTCCTCGAAATGCTGGTTGAACGCCAGTGTGCGATAGTCTGGCCCAACGACGATCATGCCCTGAGTGATGTGATCCAGGACAATATTCAGTACGTCCGCTTGTTGGGGAAAGTAATTCTTGTCGTATGAATTTCTGTTCCCGCTTGATTCACCTGTCACTGAGATCTCCCCATATCTTTCCGGCTTGCAACGATGCTTTTGTCACTACCGTCATCATGGCGCGATTAGCGTCGCCAGCCAAGTGCTAGTTATCGTTCTCTCGCCACCGGGCCGCCAGTTATGGTTGTTCACCCTGTACAACAAGGACGAAGAGGATGACCTGAGCCCGAAGGAAAGAAAAGCGATCAGGGAATTGCTGAAACTGGAACTGGAGGCAAGACGATGAAGAAGCGGAATTTGTTTGCGGAGATCGCCGAGGGCTTCGATGCCCGGCACTGCTGATTCGTATGGTGGAGCGCTACCCGGACACGGTTGAGCGGTTGGCCGAAGTGTAACGGGTTTTCCGGTTGATGTGGAGATTCAGCGGATCCGGCGGCATTTGCGAGGCCTAAGTAAATTCGACGTCATAAATGAAAGATAACCTGGCAAGTAACCAAAAAACACAGTGCGTGTTGGACAGAGATGCCCATGGCTAGCACATAAATTTCAATCCGCTTCTAGCGGGTTGAATGCCTTCAGTTTCTCAATCCAACTGAAATCCCCAATGTTGGCTGTTGCCAAGGTGTAATCCTGCTCCAGGCACGTGGCGGCAATGAGGGCGTCACCCAGCGTAAGTTTCTGTTGTTGGCGCAACTGGATGGCGATTTTGTAGTAGGCCGGGGTGAGGTAAACCAGTTCCAGGTTGTCCAGCAATTCAGTGAGAGCGGCTTGCTCGGTTTCTTGCAGTTTGTGGTAACCGAGGATTTCCACCCGGCTGACGATCGAAACCTTGGGCAGGGTGTCGATCAGCCACTGGCGTAGTTTGGTGTGTTCCGGTTGGGTGGCGTAGATGAGGATGTTGCTGTCGGCCAGCACCATGCTTATTCGCGGCCTGGCAGGGCGCGATCCTCGCGCTGTTCGCGCTCCCATTTGGAAGGATTGGTCTTGGCGAAGGGGTTGAGGGCGACGAGTTGTTCCAGGGATCCGGCGAGTTTCATGCGGCGCTGCCGATCATCAGCAGAATGTTGGCGGGCTTTTTGTTCCAAATACAGCACGTAGTCGAGGACTTCGCCCTGGAGCGCGAGGGGCAGTTTTTCCACATGCTCTTGAATGGTCTGGTCGAGCTGCATGGCATTTCCTTGTTTCAATTCAGAAACTATACCCCTGTTTTTCTGGGCGGGCCATATTGCCGCCAGTGAAGCTGCAGCGCAACCCCGTCCATTCCGTATAATAGCTACCTCTGCCACCCAACCCATCGCCCCCATGATCAAAAGCATCACCCAGCGCATCGCCGAAGAATTAGGCGTGCGCGAAAACCAGGTCTCCGCCGCTGTGCAACTGCTCGACGATGGCTCCACCGTGCCGTTCGTCTCGCGCTACCGCAAGGAAGCAACCGGCGGCCTCGACGATACCCAGTTGCGTAATCTGGAAGAGCGCCTGCGCTACCTGCGCGAACTCGAAGCGCGGCGCACCGCCATCCTCGGCAGCATCGCCGAACAGGGCAAGCTCACGCCGGAACTGGAAGCCGCGCTGCAAAACGCCGCAACCAAGATGACGCTGGAAGACCTCTATCTTCCCTACAAGCCCAAGCGCCGCACCAAGGCCCAGATCGCCCGCGAAGCCGGGTTGGAGCCGCTGGCGCTGGCGCTGCTGGAAAACCCGAAGCTGGACCCGGAGCAGAGCGCTGCCGCCTATATCTCCGCCGAACTGGGCGTGCCGGACACCAAGGCTGCGCTGGACGGCGCACGCTATATCCTGATGGAGAAGTTCGCCGAGGACGGCGAGTTGCTGGGCGAGCTGCGCGAATACCTGTGGCGCGAAGGCTCCCTCAAAGCCGCGCTGGAGGAAGGCAAGGCGGAGGAGGGGGCGAAATTCTCCGACTATTTCGCCTACCGCGAACTGATCCGCAACGTCCCTTCCCATCGCGCTTTGGCCCTGCTGCGCGGGCGCAACGAGGGGATATTGCACCTGGCCCTGCTGGTGGGCGACGAGGACGCGCCGCGCGGTACGTCGCATCCGTGCGAAAGCACTATCGCCAAGCGCTTTGGCATCGCCGACCTGCAGCGCGCGGCGGATCGCTGGCTGCTGGAAGTGGTGCGCTTCGCCTGGAAGGTGAAGATTTCCACCCACCTTGAAGCCGAACTCGTCACGCGCCTGCGCGAAGCTGCTGAGGCCGAAGCCATCAAGGTGTTCGCGCGCAATCTGCACGACCTGCTGCTGGCCGCGCCGGCGGGGCCCAGGGCGGTGATCGGCCTCGATCCGGGGCTGCGCACCGGGGTGAAGGTGGCGGTGGTGGACGCGACCGGCAAGCTGCTCGATACCGCCACCATCTATCCCCACGCGCCGCGCAACGACTGGAACCGCTCCATCGCGGTGCTGGCGGCGCTGGCGAAGAAGCACGGTGCGGTGCTGGCGAGCATTGGCAACGGCACCGCCTCGCGCGAAACCGACAAGCTCGCGGCGGAGCTGATGCAGCGCCATCCCGAACTGGGCTTGCAGAAAGTGGTGGTGAGCGAAGCGGGCGCATCGGTGTACTCGGCCTCGGCGTTCGCCGCCAATGAATTCCCCGAGCTGGACGTGAGCCTGCGCGGCGCGGTGTCCATCGCCCGCCGCCTGCAGGACCCGCTAGCGGAACTGGTGAAGATCGACCCCAAGGCGATTGGGGTTGGCCAGTACCAGCACGACGTGAACCAGTCCGAACTGGCGCGCGGGCTGGACGCGGTGGTGGAGGACTGCGTCAACGCAGTGGGCGTGGACGTCAACACCGCTTCCGAGCCCCTGCTGGAAAGGGTGTCCGGCCTGTCATTCGCGCTTGCGCGCAACATCGTCGAATTCCGCAACAGCAACGGCGCCTTCACCAGCCGCGCCGAGCTCAAGCGCGTGCCGCGCCTCGGCGACAAGGCCTTCGAGCAGGCGGCGGGCTTCCTGCGCATCGCCGATGGCGCCAACCCGCTCGACGCTTCCGGCGTGCATCCCGAAGCCTATCCGCTGGTGCAGCGCATCCTCGAGGCCAGCGGACGCGAGCTGCGGCAGGTCATCGGCGACAGCGCCTTCCTGAAGGCTCTTGATCCGCGCAAGTTCACCGACGAAAAGTTCGGCCTGCCCACGGTGACGGACATCCTCAGGGAACTGGACAAGCCCGGCCGCGACCCGCGCCCCGAGTTCAAGACCGCCGTGTTCCAGGACGGCATCGAAAGCATGAAAGACCTCCTGCCCGGTATGGTGCTGGAAGGGGTGGTGACCAATGTCACCAACTTTGGCGCTTTCGTCGACATCGGCGTGCACCAGGACGGCCTGGTGCATATTTCGGCGCTGGCCGACAAGTTCGTCAAGGACCCGCACAGCGTGGTCAAGGCGGGCGACATCGTCAAGGTGAAGGTGCTGGAGGTGGACGAAAAGCGCCGCCGCATCGCGCTCACCATGCGCCTGTCCGAGCAGCCCGCCGCCCCGGCAGCGCGCAGCGAGAGCCGCCGCGACAGCAAGCCGCCACGCCGTGAAACGCCTGCGCAGCCGCAGGGCGCGATGGCTGCGGCCTTGGCCAAGCTGCGCCGATGACGCACAACGGCATCCCGCTGGTCTTCGTCGACCTCGAAACCACCGGCGCCACGGCGGCGACGGACCGCATCACCGAGATCGGCATCGTCGAGGTCAGCGCGGCGGGCGTGAGCGAGTGGAGCAGCCTGGTCAATCCGGGCGTGCCCATCTCGTCCTTCATCGAGCGCCTGACCGGCATCAGTGACGCCATGGTGGCGGGTGCGCCGACTTTCGCCGAACTTGCCGAAGAGGTGCTGGAAAGGCTGCAGGGCAGGCTGTTCGTCGCCCACAATGCGCGCTTCGATTACGGCTTCCTGCGTAGCGAATTCAAGCGCGCCGGTGTCGACTTCCGCGCCACGGTGCTGTGCACGGTGAAACTCTCGCGCAAGCTGTTCCCCCAGCACTTCAAGCACAGCCTCGATACCCTGATCGAGCGCTACGAGCTGTGTGCGACAGGGCGCCATCGGGCACTGGCTGACGCGCAGCTGATCCACCAGTTTTGGCAGCGTATCCATCGCGACCTGCCCCACGGAATCATCGCCGAGGCGGTGATGCTGCTCACCGCGCAGCCCGTCGTGCCGCCGCAACTGGATGCGGGCATGGTGGAAGAAATGCCGCAGAACCATGGGGTGTATATTTTTTATGGCGAAGGCGATGCGCCGCTCTTCGTGGGCAAGAGCAGCAACGTCAGGAAGCGCGTGCTGGCGCATTTTGCCGCTCCTGCTGATGCCAGCCTTTGCGCGCAGATCAGGCAAGTAGACTGGGTCGAGTGCGCCGGGCCGGTGGGCGCGCTGCTGCAGGAAGCGGCGCTGCTCAGGAAGCTGCATCCAGCGCACAATCGCCCGGCGCACCACGGCGACGATGAACTGTGCGCCTGGCGCCTGGCCGAGCAGGCGCCGGGATGCTTCGTGCCCAAACTGGTGTTCGCCGGCGAAGCGGATTTCGCGCGCGATGAAAATCTCTACGGCCTGTTTGCCTCGCCGAAGGAAGCGCGCAAGCGGTTGCAGGACCTCGCCCGCGCGCACCACCTTTGCCTTTCCGTGCTGGGGCTGGAAGCATTGCCGCCCGGCGCGCCCTGCTCGGCCCATGAAGCCGGCCGCTGCCTGGGTGCATGCGTGGGCAAGGAGGATGTTTCGCTGCACAGCGCCCGTCTGATGGCGGCACTGTCCAAGCTGAAAACCCTGCCCTGGCCGTTCCCCGGCGCGGCGCTGCTGCTCGAAGGCGAGGAGGGCTACGTGCGCGAGGCCCATGTCATCGACGGCTGGTGTTACCTCGGCACGGCGCGCGCCGAGGGCGAAGTCGAAACCTTGCTGGAAGGCGCCCAGCCCCGCTTCGAGCGGGATACCTACAAGATCATGAGCAAGTTCGTGGACCGCATGCAGTCGGTCGGTTGAACCTGGAACCTCAGTTGGCCGGTCCATCCTCCGGCCCGAAGCATTTCAGGTAGTCGGCGCATACCTGGCAGCTGGGTGCGCGGCAGGCGTTGACGCCGGAACGGTTGCACAGTTGCTTGTAGAAAAATTTCTTCCACTTCATGTTGCCGGTGTTGAGTGCAAACAATCCGGTGAAATATTCGGAAAGCAGGCTGGACAGAATCTGCCTGTTCGGCAGGCCCATGTCCTGGTAGAGATGGTCGTTGCCCATGCAGGCGGTAGCGATGGCGAACGCCAGCCACTCAGATTCCTTGTCGGGGTGAGTGCGATGCTCCAGCAGCAGCTCGAGCAAATCGCCGAATTCCTCACTGCGCATGGCCTCGCAGCCTGGCACGCCAGTCCCGTTAGACAGGCGCAAGCCGGCATTCTGCAAAGCGCGCGGGAAATAGCTTTCCATCAGGCTGGTGAAGTGCTCTTCCGCCAGGCCCAGCATGGCGGGCGTTTCCAGACACTGGTTAAGGCGCGAGCTATGGATCACGCCGGCAAAGGCCTGGGTAAGTTGGTCGTCCGGATTCTGGGCATGCGCCATCAGCCATTCGTAGCTGAGAATTTCCATCGCTCCCTCCTGTTCAGGCCGGCATGGCCTCGTGGCTGTAACACTTCTTGGGGCAGATCTTGGCGCAGGCTTCGCAGCCGACGCAGTTGACTTCGTTGGCGACGGTCATGACCTTCTTTTCGTACTCGTCGTCATCGTCGTCTTCCGCGTCCACCGCGATCAGTTCGCCTTCATCGTCCACGCCCATCAGCTGCAGCACGTCGCGGCCGCATACCTTGAAGCAGCGGCCGCAGCCGATGCACTTGTCCTTGTTGATGGCTTTGACGAACCTGGGTATCCAGCTGCGCCCGTCCGGCATCACTACGCTTGCGAAACTCATTTTTCAGCTCCTTTTAGTCTGGTTCGCGCCTCGGTCAGCGCTTGGTAGGCCTCGAAGGTACGCTTGGCAATATCGGGTATCTTCTCCCAGCCGATAGGCAGATCCTCGGACAGGTCGTGCAGATCCATCTTGAGCTGGGTGGCCTGGGCGTTGAGCTTCTTGACCTGCGCTTTCAGTGCTTCGATATCTTCCATGGTCTTGTTCCAAAATATAAAATCATTCACCGCAAAGGCCGCAAAGTAACGCAAAGGGGTGGCGCGAATTTGATCTTTCCTTGGCGAACCTTCGCGTTCTTTGCGGTGATAAATTCAATTGCCCGATCCTTAACCGTAATTCGCCACATCGGGAAATTGCTTCACCATTTCCACCCCACCGTTGACGAATTTGTCGCCTTCCTCGGCCAGTTTTTCCAACGTGAGAAAGCCGAAGCGGTGCACGTCGCGCAACTGCTTGTTGACCGCCACCAGGCGCCCGGCGAGCAGCACCATGCGGCCGAAGCCTTCGTGCGACATTTTCATCATGGGCGTGACCATCACCTTGGTCTGGCGCTCGATGGCGAGGCCCACGGCGTTGTAGAACAGCTCCAGGCGCCACAGGGTTTCCGGGTCCGGGTCGCCGATGATGGGGATTTCCTTGCGCTTCTCCTTGTCGATCACGTAGGCCTCAAGCAATTCCTCGTCGGACTTGCCTTCCCACGCGCCGTAGGAATCCTGGGCGCGCCATTGGTTGATCAGCTCCACTAGGAAAGGGGAGGACTTCAGGTCGAACTTTTCCATTGTTTCCATTTTTCAATCTCCGTTGGGCGAATGAATTCGCCCCTACATTTAATAAATTGCGCCACGGCGTAGGGGCGAATTCACTTGTCCTCGGGTGTTTTGGCCGAGGGTTCGCCCATGGCGGTGAAAACCGCCTCTACGCTTCTTCGAAATCGAACTGGCGTTCCTTGCCCTTCATCATGACCTTGCGCAGCCAGGGCGGCGGGGTGCCCTGCAACACCTTCTGCAGCTTGTCGAGGATGACGCTGATCAGTTCGGGTTCGGGCACTTTCACCGGGTGCACCTTGGCATTGACCACCTTGGCCGCCGCCGAGCCGCCGATAGCAGCCACGTAGAGAATGGCGCAGTCGCGCACGGCGTCGATCTTGGGCGCCAGTTTGTCCTCGTTGCCGTCTTCCTTGAGATCGCCGTCGAACTGGATGGCTTCCACGAACTGGTAGCCTTCCGGCGAGATCTCGTAAATCGCGATGTTCTTTGCCCAACCGAAGTGGGCATCGACAGTTTTCATGTCCTGGGTGGTGAAAGCGACTTTCATGGGGTGCGCTCCTGGTTGGTGGTTAGTGATGAGTTTCAGCTTGCGCATGATCGTTCTCCGGCGGCAGGGGCCAGGAATCTGGGTCATTTTCGTGCAGGTTATCGAGAAAAATATTGCCCACCTCGAACACTAGGTCACGCGTGCCGCGATAGCCCACGGACAGCTTGTGCGCCGCGCCGAGGCGGTCGAACATCGGGATGCCCATGCGCAGGAAGGGGATGCCGAGCCGTTCGGCGGCTTGCCGTCCGTGCGAGTGGGTGACCATCAGGTCGCAGCCTGCGGCGCGTTGCTCCAGATCTTCCAGATCGCCGATCAGGACCTCTTCTGTCGTCATCCGCTCTAGCAGGACGGAATGGGTGGTGGTCACCGCAGCCTCGATTTCGCAGCCCAGGTCCGTGAGCAGGGAGCCGATCTGCCACAGCAGGTCGGGTTCGGCGCCGATGGCCACCTTCTTGCCGCCGCAGTAAAAATGCGCGTCGAGCATGGCGTCCACCAACTGGCTGCGCTGGCGGCGGTATTTGAGCGGAATTTCGTCCTTGGCAATTTCGGACAGCAAGTGCAGGAATTCGTCGTTGGCTGCCAGCCCGGTGAGACGGTCGAACAGACGGTATGGCACGCCGGTTTTCTCCTGCAAGGCCTCGGCGGCCCAGCGCATCTGCTCGCCGATGGCGATGGTGATGGCGGAGCCGCCCATGGAACGGATTTTTTCCACGCTCGCGCCGCCCAGCGTGGTGGGCAGGAAGGTTTCCGGGATATGCCCGTCCAGCGATCCGGACAGATCCGGCGCGATGATGGGGTAAAGGCCGAAGGACTCGATGATCTCGCGGATTTCCTCGATGTCGGCCACGGTCAGGTGGCAGCCGGGCAGCACGTTGACCTGCCATGCGGTGCGCGGCCGGGGTTCGCACAAGGTGGTGAGGATGCGCGTCGAGGCCTTGCCCCAGCCGTCCTGGAAGGCGCCCTGGTAATCGGGGGTGGAGACGTAAACCAGCGCGGTGTCGCCCAGCTCAGGGTGACGCTTGCGGATCAGCTTGAGATAGCCGTCCACGTCGTCGCCCTTGGTTTCGGTCAGGCCGGTCGAGCAGATGCCGATGACTTCGGGGCGGGCGCGGTTATAGATGTTGAGGATCGCCTGTTCGAGATTGTCCAGCCCGCCGAGGATGGTGGTGACCTCGTTCATGGCCGTGGTCTGGAGCGGAATGGTCTCGCGGAAATGGCGCACGAACAGCACCAGCCCGAAAGCGGTGCAGCCCTGCGAGCCATGCATCAGCGGCAGGCATTTGTCCAGCCCGAGGAAGGCCAGCGCCGCGCCGATGGGCGCGCTCATCTTGAGCGGGTTGACTGCGCAGGCTTTCTTGTTGTGGGTTACGGTTGCCATATTATTTCCCTCTCTCGTAGGGGCGGTTTCAACCGCCCGCTTGGCGAACCCCCGGCCAAATCACCCGGGGACAAGTGAATTCGCCCCTACAGTTCTTCCCACGGCGCGGGGCGCCGCACCTGTTCCCAGATCGGGTTGTAAATCAGCAAATCGATCTGTTTCATCAACTCCACCATGCCCTCGTAGCCGGCATAGGCGTGGTGGCGCTCCTGGTTGATGTCCATCCATGGCGTCTTGGCCTTGAGGGCGACGAACTGCGAGCGGCCGCCGGAGAGCATGATGTCGGCCTCGGAATTCTTGAGGATGCGGTACATCTCGCGCGGCGGCAGGTCGTCGAACATGTGCGACTCGTCGCCCATGATTTCCTTGATGCGCGCCTTGTCTTCCTTGGTTGATTTCTTGGTGCTGGTGCCCATCACCTCGATGCCGATTTCCTGCAGCGCCGAGACCACCGACCAGGATTTCACCCCGCCGGTGATGAGCAGCACGCGCTTGCCGGAGAGGCGCGCCCGGTAAGGCTCGATGCGCGCCCAGGCGCGTGCCTCCTCCTGGGCGATCAGGGCTTCCGTGCGTACCAGCAGCTCTTGCGGTGCACCCTGCTGGACCAGCAGCTTGGCGATGTTTCTGAGGGATTCCGAGGTGTCGGAAATGCCATAGAAAGAACCTTCGAAATAAGGGATGCCATAGCGTTCCTCCATCTTGCGGGCGATGTTGATCAGGGCCTTGGAGCACACCATCATCGCCGCCTTGGCGCGATGTGAGCGGGCCACGTCCGAGTAGCGCGCATCGCCGGAAATGTTGGCCAGCACGCGGATGCCGAGCGCATCGAACAGCGGCTTCACCTGCCACAGTTCGCCGGCCAGGTTGTATTCACCGTAGATATTGATGTCGTAGGGGGTGGTGAATTCCGGCTCCTGCGTGCCGACCACGTAGTCCAGCAGCGCCTCGCCGCCCAGCTTGTTGCCCAGGTTCTTGCTGCCGGCAAAACCCGGCGCGTTGACCGGGATCACCGGCTTGCCGAACTTGGCGGCGGCCGCCTTGCACACCGCCTCAATGTCGTCGCCGATCATGGCGGTGACGCAGGTCTGGTAGACGAACACCGCAGGCGGATCGTATTTCTCGATGATTTCGCGGATCGCGCGGAACAGACGTTTTTCCCCGCCGTAGACCACATCGAGGTCGCCGATGTCGGTGGTGAAGCCGGTGCGATACAGCTTGGGGCCGCTCGACGCGGCATGGCGGTTGTCCCAGGAATTGCCCTCGCAGGCGATCGGGCCATGCACCAGGTGCGCCACGTCGACGATGGGCTGCAGCGCGATCTTGGCGCCGTCGAAGGCGCAGCCACCCGCCGCCGCGCCGGGCGTGAGCTGCTTGGCACAACCCTTCTTGCGTTCCTTGTCGGATTTGCCCTGGTTGACATCGCAACCGGGCTCGTTGAATACCGCCTCGACTTTGCTGGTTAATGCGCTCATTGCGAAAATCCCGACAAAAGTTTCTCTTGCCGTGATCTTTGCAATTCTCGTGCCAACCGAGAAATTAGTGTGGGAAGCGCGTCAATGCTGGATTTTGAAAATAACGCCTAAGGCTTTGTCGGGCTGGTCTGTCGTGTTTGCTACAAACACCGACAAGCCGCGCATGTGCCCAATTAACTCCGCATGGCTGGCGTACCACCTTGTCAGCGACTTTCCCGGCTTCCCGGTGCGCCAGGCTGACCGGAACTACAGCATCTTATTTAGCGAACTAAAGTCACGGCCGTATCGAATTACAGAGTTTGCCGCACTGCGCTTTTTTCCTTCCCGAATTAAATTGCACGGGTATCCTCATGCAGTGCCCACTTCATGAAAGATGATTTCGTTTTGCAAGGAGTTTGATTATGAACGCTCGTTACCTGCTTGCTGGCGCGTTTGTGGTCAACAAGGCGCAGGTGCCAATCGGTGTCGAGAAGTGCATCAAGGTCAGTTCGGAATAGGGTGCGAGAAAATGACTTATGTCGTGACCGAAAACTGCATCCTCTGCAAGTACACCGACTGTGCGGTGGTTTGCCCGGTGGATTGCTTCCACGAAGGGCCCAATTTTCTGGCCATCGATCCGGACGAATGCATCGATTGCGATGTATGCGTGTCGGAGTGTCCGGCCGAAGCGATTTTTCCTGAAGCGGACCTGCCGCCGGGACAGGAGCAGTTTCTTGAAATCAATGCGGAACTGGCAAAAACCTGGCCTGTCATCACCAAGAAGAAAGATCCCCTTCCCGATTCGGACAAGTGGAATGGTGTTGAGGGGAAGTTGCAACATCTCAAGAAATAATTCCGGGACTGGAGAGCTTTACCCTGATCCGGGGAAGGAGTACTGCGATGCGATTTATGCTACTGATAATCCCCAAGGGGTACGAGCACGCGGCGCCATGCCGGATGCCAGGGCCGTTGCAGCCATGATGAAATACAACGAATCCCTGCAGAAGGCCGGCGTGCTGCTCGCGCTTGATGGTCTCCATCCCCCGTCAATGGGTGCGCGCGTCTCATTCGTCGGGGACAAGCCAAGAGTGACCGACGGGCCCTTAATCGAGGCGAAGGAGGTGCTCGGCGGCTACTGGATGATTCAGGTGAATTCGAAGCAAGAAGCGATCGAATGGGCATCGCGCTGTCCTGCTTCCGACAACGAAATCATCGAGATTCGCCAGGTGCAGGAGTTCTCGGATTTTCCCGCCGATGTCCAGGTGGCCGCGTCCGGGTTTGCGGAATTGAAGGTGCAGTCCAAGCAGCGTCAACGCACAGTATAAATGCCTTATTAACTTGATATCAGGAGGTAATCATGAAATGCAATGTCGGCGGAATCGATCGCACCGGTCGCATCGTGCTTGGGATGGTGTTGCTGATTGTCGGATTGGCGGCGCCCATCGAAATGACATGGCGCATAGTGGCGCTGGTTGTTGCGGCCATCGCGCTAATAACCGCTGTCGTGCGCTTCTGCCCGGCAAATGCTATTTTTGGAATCAATACCTGCGGAGGCGAGGGCAAGAAATAGCAGCGGTGCGGGGAGTTCAGGTCTCCATACAGGAAGAATTGAGCGCGCGACACCCATCACTATTGGATAGCCGCCCTATAATTTTGCTAATGATGCAGCAATTTGGAGCATCTCATGAGATATCTGTTTATCTTGTTTTCCATGGCGTTGATGCTGTCGGGGCAAGTTGGCGCAGCTGATTTCGATGCTGAATCGAAGCGCCTTCAAAATACCCTGGTTACGTTGAATCAGGAGTTGGCGGCAACTTATAGCCAGTTTCAGATGGTTCTGGAAGCGCGGCGTGCCAGCATTCAGCAAGAGGCGCTTGAGGGGCCCCGCCCTGGCCTTGATTATCGAAACTATGAAACCATTGTGGCTGCACAAGCTGAAGCCAGGGAACGGGGACAGGAATTGACCAGGCAGATGGATCAATTGCTTGCCAAGGTCAGGGAGATCGAAGCTGAGAAGCAGCCGATATTGCAGCGGGTTTATGAATTGCTCAGGAGCAGCCAGAGCGCTGCATCAGAAGAACCTTCCGCGGAAGCCCCGAAAGCAGGCATAAGCAAAGACAAGGTCCAGAGCAAGCCCTATTAAGAGCAGGATGCCACTTCACAGCTTATGCCTGCAATTTCTCCCCGTGAGGTAATAGGCGGCGGCAACCATGAGTGCGCCTTTTCCGAGTTGATGAATCGTCCGCGGATGTTCCGTCAGCGGGTTTATCCAGGCCTGGCCAGTTTTAATCCCAAATAATCCATTAAATCGTAGGGTTAATCCGGATATTTAGTGCCGTATTTTTTTCGGCCGCTCCGATGCCTTGTAGTTGCTGAAATGACCCTCGCGGGCAGCTTGGGAACGCGCATGTGAAATGAGATCGGCGGTCTGGCCCGGTGCCGCCGGGCGCGATAGCAGTTTTTCCAGTTGCTGACTGCCGCACACCGGGCAGGTCGGGATATTGGATGGCCTGACCAGCAGCTCGAAGGTTTTGTTGCAGTCCTTGCAATGGTAGTCGTAGATTGGCATGAGTTCCTCCTAATTGTTTGTCCGGAAAATGATGTTCCGGTATCACGTAAGCAAGAACAGTTCCCGACCCAAAGCGAATTGCTTGATCCACATGAATCTTTCCGGGACGAAAGCAATAAATTCCATTAGAATTAAACTTCGTCAAATATGAGTGTTATCAGGAAAAACCCATGAAAAATGTTTCAGTGTTGTTTTTGTCCCTTTCTCTGCTACTCCCCATTTTCGCTCACGCTGCTGGAGCAATTGCTGTTGATGATGAGCAGGGTGAAACGGAACCAGGTTATGGACTCGCCACTGGTGCGGATACGCGAGCAGATGCGGCGCGCGATGCCATGAAGTTTTGTCGCGAGGAAGGCAACAAGGGTTGCAAGGTGGTTGTCCGGTTTGACGAATGTGGCGCCTACGCTGCTTCCAAAAAGTATTACGGCATTGGCTATGGCAAATCTCTTGCCAAAGCCGAATCAATGGCCCTGGAAGCATGCGGCAACTCAAAATGCAAAATTTTGGTGTCTGACTGCGAATAAAACCTGAAGGCACGGCGACTATGCATTGTTTATGATGATGTATAGTCGCCCGTAAAAATGCTTGGAGGTGCAGTTAAGTTCGTCGTGTTTTGCCAATGCAGCAAGATCACGGCTTATTCCGTTCAAGAAGCATTCCTTGATTCTCAACGAAGCAAATAATCTCCTGTAGACCTTGCCCCGTTTTCATATTGGAGAAAACGAAAGGGCGCTCGCCGCGCATTTTCCTGGCGTCGTGGTCCATCACTTCCAGCGATGCGCCCACCATGGGGGCGAGGTCGATCTTGTTGATCACCAGTAGGTCGGATTTGGTGATGCCCGGTCCGCCCTTGCGCGGGATCTTTTCACCGGCGGCCACGTCGATGACGTAGAGGGTGAGGTCCGATAGTTCCGGGCTGAAGGTGGCGGCAAGATTGTCGCCGCCGCTCTCGATGAAGATCAGGTCGAGGTCGGGAAAGCGCTTGTTGAGCCGGTCCACCGCTTCCAGGTTGATGCTGGCGTCCTCGCGGATGGCGGTGTGCGGGCAGCCGCCGGTTTCCACGCCGAGAATGCGCTCGGGCGCCAAGGCCTGGTTTTTTACCAGGAATTGGGCATCTTCCTCGGTGTAGATGTCGTTGGTCACCACCGCGAGCTGGTACTTGTCGCGCAGTGCCAGGCACAGGGCCAGCGTCAGGGCGGTCTTGCCGGAGCCGACCGGGCCACCGATACCGACGCGCAAGGGTTGGGAAGCGTGGGTCATGATCTGAACAGTCTCGTATATTGGGTTTCGTGGCGGCTGCAGGCGATGGCGAATGCCGGCAGGTAATTGTGGGTTTCTTCCAGCGCGGCGGACAGGGCTGTTTCTACCAGATGCGGGAGGGCGCCGCCGAGTTCCAGCAACATGCGCTGGCCCGCTGTCTGCCCGAGCGGAACCGCCTTGACCGCCGCCATCACCTGATTCTCCGTCCAGGCCCAGAGATAGCCGGCCATCGCGTCGGCCATGGGTATCTCCCATTCGGTGGCGGCGCAACTCCAGGCCAGCGGGAAACTCGGCGCGGGGAAGACCGCCAGGTTTTGCGCCGGGAAGTCGCTCAGGTCGTTCAGCAGGCGTGTCAGCGAATAGCCCATCTGCAGCGTTTCCGCGCGCAACTCCGCCGTTTCCCGGCTGGAAATGAATTCGGCATCAAGTTCCGCCAGGCGCGCCATGTCGTTTTTTTGCCAGGCCGCCAGCAGATGTGCGAGATACACCGCCTCGAAACGCGCGATGCCGAATTCCAGGCAATCGCGTATCCAGCGCAACGCGTCGGCTTCGTTCTTGATGGCCGCCGTTTCCACCGCCCATTCCAGGCCCTGCGAATAGGTGTAGGCGCCGACCGGCAGGGTCGGGCTGGCAAGGTGCAAGAGACGGATCAGGGCGAGGCTCATCGGCCTCTCGTCATGTCGTGGATGCGCGGGCCGCGCCCCTCGCCGTCGGCGCTGTGGCCGTGCGGCTGGGCATGGCCGCCGTGGCCGCCATAGGCGCCGCTCTCCGGCTCGAAAGGAGCCTCGCATTCGCTCACGGCCAGACCCAGCCCGCGCAGCATTTCGCCCAGCACGTGATCGCGGCCAAAACGCAGCAGGCCGGGCTGCAACTCGACCGCCACATGGCGGTTGCCGAGGTGGTAGGCGGCGCGGGCCAGCAACAGGGCGTCGGCGCTGCGCACCTCCATCACCATTTCGGGCGCCGCCTGGATTAGCACCACGCGCCCATCGTCGGCCAGCAGCCGGTCGCCGGCGCGCAGCACGCTGCCGCGCTCCAGGAATAGCCCGACTTCCTCCCCGCTTTCCAGTCGGGAACGGAAGCGGCATTTGCAGCGCACCTCGAAAGGCAACAACAGGCGCTCGGTGGCCGGCGTGTCGGCGGGCGCTCTTTTTTCGATCAGCATCATGATTAGAATAAAAAATATCTTTGGGCCATCGGCAGCACGGCAGCCGGTTCGCATACCAGCAACTCGCCGTCCGCGCGCACGGCATAGGTTTCGGGGTCCACGTCGATATGCGGCGTGGCGCTGTTGTGCACCATGTCGCGCTTGCCGATGTGGCGCGTGTTTTTCACCGCCACCAGCGTTTTGGACAGGCCCAGCGCCGCGACCGCCGGATTGTCCAACGCCGCTTGCGACACGAAAGAAACGGAAGTCTTGAGCCCGCCGCCGAAGCTGCCGAACATCGGGCGATAGTGCACCGGTTGCGGCGTCGGGATCGAGGCGTTGGGGTCACCCATCGCCGCCGCCGCGATCATGCCGCCCTTGAGAATCAGGCTGGGCTTGACGCCGAAGAAAGCCGGTTTCCACAGCACCAGGTCGGCCAGTTTGCCGACTTCCAGCGAGCCGACCAGGTGGGAGATGCCGTGGGTGATGGCGGGATTGATGGTGTATTTGGCAATGTAGCGTTTGACGCGGAAATTGTCGTTGCGCGCCGGGTCGCCCTGCAGCGCGCCGCGCTGCAGCTTCATCTTGTGGGCGGCCTGCCAGGTGCGCAGCACGACTTCGCCAACCCGGCCCATGGCCTGGGAATCCGAGCTCATCATGGAGAACACGCCGAGGTCGTGCAGGATGTCCTCGGCGGCGATGGTCTCGCGCCGGATACGGCTTTCCGCGAAGGCGATGTCCTCGGCGATGGAGGCGTCCAGGTGGTGGCACACCATCAGCATGTCGAGATGCTCGTCGATGGTGTTCACGGTGTAGGGCATGGTGGGGTTGGTGGAGCTGGGCAGCACGTTGGACATGGCCGCCGCCCGGATGATGTCCGGCGCATGTCCGCCGCCCGCGCCTTCGGTGTGGAAGGTGTGGATGGTGCGCCCCTTGAAGGCCGCCAGCGTGGTTTCGACGAAGCCGGATTCGTTCAGGGTGTCAGTGTGGATCGCCACCTGCACGTCCATTTCGTCAGCCACGCTCAGGCAGTTGTCGATGGCGGCGGGGGTGGTGCCCCAGTCCTCGTGCAGTTTCAGCCCGATGGCGCCAGCCTCGACCTGCTCGCGCAGCGGTGCCGGCTGGCTGACGTTGCCCTTGCCGAGAAAGCCCAGGTTCATGGGAAAAGCGTCCGCCGCGCGCAACATGGCGTGGATATGCCACGGCCCCGGCGTACAGGTGGTGGCGTAGGTGCCGGTGGCAGGTCCAGTGCCGCCGCCCAGCATGGTGGTCACGCCGCTCATCAGCGCTTCCTCGATCTGCTGCGGGCAGATGAAATGGATGTGGCTGTCGATGCCGCCGGCGGTGACGATCATGCCTTCGCCGGCGATGATTTCCGTGCCCGCGCCGATGGGGATGGTCACGCCCGGCTGGATGTCCGGGTTGCCCGCCTTGCCGATGGCTGAGATAGTGCCGTTCTTGATGCCGATGTCGGCCTTGACGATGCCGCTCAGCGCATCCACGATCAGCGCGTTGGTGATCACCGTGTCCGCCACTTCGGCGGAGATGCGCTGGCTCTGCCCCATGCCGTCGCGGATCACCTTGCCGCCGCCGAACTTCACTTCCTCGCCGTAAATGGTGTAGTCCTTTTCCACTTCGATCCACAGTTCGGTGTCGGCCAGGCGGATGCGGTCGCCGACGGTAGGGCCGAACATCTCGGCGTAGGCTTGGCGAGTGATGCGAGTGGTCATGGTGATCTCCTGTTGTTCAGGTCAGCGGTGTTTTGCCTGGCGACGAACCTGGACGCGGCGACGGTAGAAACGTGCGCCCACGACACCGGCCACCACGGCGATCAGGGCCAGAGCGATATGATCCGGTTCGCTCAGCAGATGTGCGATAGCATCCAGCAAGTCGCCGTGGTGTTGGCCAGGATGGGCATGGGCGCTGGCGGGTATCAGGACGAACAGGGCGAATAGAATTTTTGACTTCATGACCTTTCTCCTTGGTTTTGATGGTGAATCTTACAGCGGGCCCATGATGCGGCCCTGAAAGCCATAAACTTTGCGCTCGCCCGCCAGTTCGACCAGTGTGACGGTGCGGCTCTGACCGGGTTCGAAGCGAACTGCCGTGCCTGCGGCGATATCGAGGCGCATGCCTCGCGTCTGCTCGCGGTCGAAGGCCAGGGCCTCATTGGTTTCGTAAAAATGGTAGTGGGAACCGACCTGGATCGGGCGGTCGCCGCTGTTGGCTACGCTCAGAGTGAGCCGTTTCCTGCCGGCGTTAAGCTCAATCTCGCCGGGTTCGATCAGCATTTCTCCTGGGATCATGTCTATCGCTCCTCAGACTATCGGGTGATGCACGGTCACCAGCTTGGTGCCGTCGGGAAAGGTGCCTTCTACCTGGATTTCAGGAATCATTTCCGGCACGCCTTCCATCACCTCGTCGCGGCGCAGCAGGGTGGTGCCGTAGCTCATCAGTTCTGCCACGCTACGACCATCGCGCGCGCCCTCCAGGATCGCGGCGCTGATGAAAGCCACCGCTTCCGGATAATTGAGCTTGAGGCCGCGCGCCCGGCGCCGCTCGGCCAGCAGGCCGGCGGTGAAGATCAGCAGCTTGTCTTTTTCGCGTGGGGTCAGTTCCATTTTTCTCCTTATCTTTAGAGGCCTTAACTCCTCCCGGCCTCCCCTTGTCAGGGGAGGAGCAGTGGCTTCCCCCCTGACAAGGGGGGATTGAGGGGGGTTAGGTGTTCCAGATGCGCGGTGTATTTGCCTCGCATCCAATCATCGCCGGTCTCAGTCTTTTCCACAATGCGCCAAACCATTCCCGCGCCGATTCCGAAGCATGACCCAAATAACGCGCAACCAAAACTTCCGGCATAAGCGTAATGCCATACCTGGCCCCCGCTTCGACCGGGAATATGTCGCGGCAGGCCGCCAGCAGCGCGGCATCGAGACTGGGGCCGACGGCCAGCAAGGTGGCGCTGACACTATAACCCGCAAGCCCGGCGGAAGAGTCCAGTAACGGCGACCCTCCTTCCAGTTTTCCGCGCTCCAGCCAGATCGGGCGGCCATCGCGTTCAATGCGGGTTTGCAGCAGGATGTCGCCTGAGGCGAAGCTTTCTCCCGCTGCCCTGCGTCCCAGGCACAGCACTTCCCAGCCGATGAAGCGGGCCTCATGCCCCAGAATAACGTCCATATTCATGCGTGCCCTGGAACCGCCAAAAACAATGGTCTCCTGCGGCAGCCATTCCAGCACGCCGTGTTCCGCCACTTCCAGGTACACGCGCTGCGACGCTTCCGGGCCGCCGCTGCGATACCATTTGCCCGCGCCCGGCGTGGTCAGCAGCGCATGGGCATGTGGACCGACCTGCACCCCGATTTCCAGCTCGTCGCCGCCCGCGATGCCGGAAGGCGGGTGCAACACGATGGCGTGGCAGACGGACTCACCCTCCGGGTAGAGCGCCTTCTGCACGCGCAGCGGTCCGAAATGCTCGCGGCGGGCCAGGATGGTGGCCTGGTCGCGGCGCTCGAAGCCCAGTTGCAGGCGCGCTTGCCAGCTTGCGGCGGGTAATGGGAGGGCAGACATCAGCCGATTATACGGAAAGTAATTCCCTGATGCCGTCCTTCTCCATGTCAGCGCCGGCTCCCTGCCGGATGATTTCGCCGCGTTCCATGAGCAGGTACTGGTCGGCCAGGGAGCGGGCGAAATCGTAATATTGCTCCACCAGCAGGATGGCCATGGAGCCCTCTTCTGCCAGGCTGCGGATGGCGCGTTCGATGTCCTTGATGATGGAGGGCTGGATGCCCTCGGTGGGTTCGTCCAGGATCAGCAGTTTGGGGCCGAAGGCCAGCGCGCGGCCGATCGCCAGTTGCTGCTGCTGGCCGCCGGAGAGGTCGCCGCCGCGCCGTTTCATCATCTGTTTGAGCACCGGGAACATTTCAAAGATGCGCTCCGGTATCGGTGTTCCGGCGGGGCGAGTGGCGAGTCCCATGCGCAGGTTTTCCTCCACCGTCAGGCGCGGGAAGATTTCGCGGCCCTGCGGCACGTAACCGATGCCGGCCTTGACGCGGGCGTGCGAGGCGGCATGGGTGATGTCCCTGGCATCGAAAACGACGCTGCCGCTCCTGGCGGGCACCAGGCCCATCAGGCATTTTAGCAGGGTGGTCTTGCCCGCGCCATTGCGTCCCAGCAGGGTGGTGACCTGGCCGGTGGGCGCGGCGAAGCCGACGTTGCGCAGGATATGGCTGCCGCCGTAATACTGGTTGAGGTTTTCTATTTTCAACATGCTCAGCGCCCCAGATACACTTCAATCACGCGCGGGTCGGCCTGCACGGCGGCCAGGTTGTCCTCCGCCAGCACCGCGCCTTCATGCAGTACGGTGACCTTGCCGCCGAGCTGTTCAATGAAGGCCATGTCGTGCTCGACCACCACCAGGCTGTGCTTGCCCGCGAGGGATTTGAACAGCTCGCCGGTGCGCTCGGTTTCGTCGTCGGTCATGCCCGCCACCGGCTCGTCCAGCAGCAGCAGTTTGGGTTCCTGCATCAGCAGCATGCCGATTTCCAGCCACTGTTTTTGTCCGTGCGAAAGCAGGCCAGCGAGGCGGTCGGCCTCTTGGTCGAGGCGGATCAGTTTGAGCGTGTCGGCGATCTTGTCGCGTCCCGGACTGTCCAGCCAGGCAAGCAGGCTGGTGCGGGCGCGCTTGTCGGTTTTCATCGCCAGTTCGAGGTTTTCGAACACGCTATGGCTTTCGAAAATGGTCGGCTTCTGGAATTTTCGGCCGATTCCGGCGTGGGCGATTTCGGGCTCGGTCATGCGCGTGAGGTCGAGCGTCTGGCCGAAGAAGCAGGTACCGGAATCGGGCCGCGTCTTGCCGGTGATGACGTCCATCATGGTGGTCTTGCCCGCCCCGTTGGGGCCGATGATGCAGCGCAGCTCGCCGGCATCGATGGTCAGGTTGAGATTGTTCAACGCCTTGAAACCATCGAAACTGACCGAAATGTCGTCCAGGTAGAGTACGACATTGTGTGAAATATCCAGCCCCGGCCGGAGCACATGCCCCATGGCGGGCGCGTTATCGTCCCAGTGGCTCTCGATTTTGGTTTCCAGGTTCATGCCTGTCCTTTCTGCGTCCAGCGCTTCCACAGGCCCAGCACGCCTTCCGGCAGCCACAGCGTGACCATGACGAACAGCGCGCCGAGGAAGAACAGCCAGTATTCGGGGAAGGCCACGGTAAAGTAGCTCTTGGAAAGATTGACGATGGCCGCGCCGATGACCGGCCCGAGCAGGGTGCCGCGCCCGCCCACCGCAACCCAGATGGCGATCTCGATGCCGTTGGCGGGCGACATTTCGGACGGGTTGATGATGCCCACCTGCGGCACATACAGCGCGCCGGCGACGGCGCACAGCATGGCCGACAGGGTCCAGACGAAGAGCTTGTAGTGCAGCGGGTTGTAGCCGATGAACATGACGCGCGATTCGGCGTCGCGGATCGCCGCCAGCACGCGGCCGAACTTGGAGGTCACCAGGTAGCGCCCGAGCAGCAGGGTCAGCATCAGCACCAGCGCGGACAGGCCGAACAGGATCACGCGCGTTTCCGGGGAAGTGATGTCGTAACCGAGGATGCGCTTGAAGTCGGTGAAGCCGTTGTTGCCGCCGAAGCCGGTCTCGTTGCGGAAGAAGAACAGCATGGCGGCGAAGGTCAGCGCCTGGGTGATGATGGAGAAGTACACCCCCTTGATGCGCGAACGGAAGGCGAAATAGCCGAAGATGTAGGCCACCAGCGCCGGCAGTACCAGCACCAGCAGCACGGACCACAGGAAGGAGTCGGAACCGGCCCAGTACCAGGGCAGTTCCTTCCAGTCGAGGAACACCATGAAATCCGGCAGGTGCGAGTGGTAGGAGCCGTCGGTGCCGATCTGGCGCATCAGGTACATGCCAAAGGCGTATCCGCCGAGCGAGAAGAACACCCCATGCCCGAGCGAGAGTATCCCGGCATAGCCCCAGATCAGGTCCATGGCCACCGCCACGATGGCGTAGCACATCAGTTTGCCGCCCAGGGTGATGACGCAGTTCGAGACGTAGAACGGGCTTTCCTTGGGCATGAAGAGGTGCAATGCCGGCATGGCCACTATCGTAATGGCAGCGAACAGCGCCATGGCGATCCAGCCGTTGCGCGGCATGGAATTGAAAAAGCGGATGACAAAGGGTGTTCTCATGATTCGACAAATCTCCCTTTGAGGGCGAACAGACCCTGGGGCCGCTTCTGGATGAAGATAATGATGAACACCAGCACAGCGATCTTGGCGATGACCGCGCCGGCCCAGCCTTCGAGGAATTTGGTCACGATGCCGAGGCCGAGCGCGGCCCACACTGCACCCGCCAGCTGGCCGACGCCGCCCAGCACCACCACCATGAAGGAATCGACGATGTAGCCCTGGCCCATGTCCGGGCCGACGTTGGCTATCTGCGACAGCGCCACGCCGCCCAGGCCCGCAATGCCGGCACCCAGGCCGAATGCCAGCGTATCGATGCGCCCGGTGGGCACGCCGACGCAACCCGCCATGGAACGGTTCTGCGTCACGGCGCGCACGAACATGCCGAGGCGGGTGCGGTTCATCAGCACCCATACCAGGGCCAGCACGAACAGGGTGAAACCGATGATAACGATGCGGTTCCATGGCAGCACCATGCCGGCCAGCACCTCCACCCCGCCGGACATCCAGGAAGGGTTGGACAATTCCACGTTCTGCGCGCCGAACAGCACGCGCGCCGCCTGGATCAGAATCAGGGAGAGGCCCCAGGTGGCGAGCAGGGTTTCCAGCGGACGGCCATAGAGGCGGCGGATCACCGTGCGCTCCAGCAGAATGCCGACCAGCGCGGCAGCCAGGAACGCGACCGGGACGGCGGCCAGCACGTACCAGTCGAGATAGGCCGGAAAATGGCTGCGGAAAATGCCCTGTGTGAAATAGGTGGCATAAGCGCCCACCATCAGCAGCTCGCCGTGCGCCATGTTGATGACGCCCATCACGCCGTAGGTGATGGCAAGCCCCAGCGCGGCCAGCAGCAGGATGCTGCCGAGCGACAGGCCGGAGAAAATCTGGCCGACGGTTTCGCCCAGCGCCAGGCTTGATTCGATGCTCTTGAGCGAGGCCTTTGCCGCCAGTCGCACCTTCTCGTCCGGCTCGTGGCTTGCGTCGAGCAGTGGCAGCAGCAGGCTTTTGGCGTTGGGGCTGGCGCTTTCCGCCAGGGCCTGCACCGCAGCCAGACGCAAGCCGGCATCGGGGCTGCCGAGGCTGGACTGGGCGTGCGCCAGCTTGAGCAGGGACTTGATTTCCGCATCGGTTTCCTTGTCCAAAGCCCGCGCCAGGACCGGCACCAGCTCGATGCCGGCGTTGCTTTGCAGCTCCTGGGCGGCAGCCAGGCGTAGCGCGCGGTCCGGATCGAACAGGCGCAAGGCGGCGATGGCATTGCCCAGTACCGAACGGATGCGGTTGTTGATGGTGATGGCGTCGAAGCTCTCCGGCGCCGGCAGGATGGGCGCGCCGCTCACGGCATCGACGGCCTTGTCGCCGTCCAGCAGGAACACCCGGTCGCCCGAGGCGAACAGCGCATCTTCGGAAAGAGCCTTCAGCACCCGTGCCGCGTCCTTGTCGGCGCTGGCCGCCAGTTGCTGAATGGCGATGATCTTGTCGTCCGATTCTTCCGCCGCCAGTTGCTTGACCACGGCGGGGTCAAGCGCCGCCAGTGCGGGCAGGGCGCAGAACCAGAGGAGCAGGGAAAATAGTATTTTCATGGGTTTCTTGGTGGAAGCGCGTTCGGCACCAGGCCGAACGCGACATCGCTACACGATGGAAAGAAAATTACTTGCTATCCGGCACGTCCTTTTTCTTGTCGTTGCCCGGAATGTAAGGGCTCCAGGGTTGCGCGCGGACCGGGCCCTTGGTTTTCCACACCACGTTGAACTGGCCGTCCGCCTTCACTTCGCCGATCAGGACCGGCTTGTGCAGGTGGTGGTTCTTCTCGTCCATCTTGATTGTGAAGCCGGACGGTGCCTTGAAGGTCTGGCCACCCATCGCGCTGATCACCTTGTCTACGTCGGTGGTCTTGGCTTTCTCGACGGCCTGCTTCCACATGTGGATACCGATATAGGTCGCTTCCATCGG